>ERZ795055.3742-NODE-3742-length-10968-cov-5.607441_pt1 | contig 10968 bp, 9 predicted proteins | sample MGYA00375139_ERZ795055 | MGnify/ENA primary metagenome ERZ795055 (study PRJEB30184, sample SAMN05720283) | anaerobic digester metagenome | isolation source: active sludge of municipal wastewater-treating anaerobic digesters | place: USA | collected 2015-01-23 ...
CATCGAGGAACTCGGTTCGTTTATCCATGGGAACCCGGTTGCGAAGGATTTCAGGAGAAGGCCCGTGGAGGGGTTTCCCGGATTCAGCATCTGCGTGGTCGGGGATTCGGCCAGGGCCAGAATACTGAACGGCGCGGTTTTCGCCCGGGAAGAGGCCCTTTCGGTCGCCATAAAAGAGGAAAAAAAGTTTATTATTTTGGACAGCGGGCAAAATCTTATTGCAATTGCGGATATTGATATTGATAAATGGCATATTAATTACGATTGCGTGGTTAATCTATAATGCCTGTCCCATGTTCGGACATATAGCGTTGAAATCGACATATAATCAGGAGGATATTAGCATCGTATGACTTCGAAGAGTGAAATTATCGGGAAGTTCAAAAAGCACGAAAGTGACACCGGCTCGCCGGAAGTCCAGGTGGCCCTTCTTACCGAAAGGATCAACTACCTGACCGAACACTTCAAGGTGCATGCAAAGGACTTTCATTCCCGCAGGGGCCTGCTTAAGCTGGTTGGACAGCGAAGAAGGCTTCTCGATTACCTGAAGAAAAAAGATCTTCAGAGATACAGGGATATCGTTAAAAACCTTGGTTTAAGAAGATAACCCTCTGTATCGATTCCACAGAGATGGAATCGCATTACGGGTCATGGAGAAGTCAGAATATAGGAGCCAGATGAGCCGGTAAGGATCGCGCCTTGCCGGTTTTTCTGACTTCTGGATTCTGACTGCATCCTCTTCCCGCCTCATCTCTGTGGAACCATCTTTAACATACACTAGAGAGGTATTTGTATGAGTATTGACGTCAAAGTTCCTGTTGGCAGGGAGACCCTGAATTTTAACACGGGTTATCTGGCCAAGCAGGCCGATGGTTCTGTGGCCGTTTCCTATGGAGAAACCGTTGTTTTCGCGACAGCGGTAATGTCAAGGGAAGTAAAAGAGGGCCAGGATTTTTTCCCGCTCACGGTCGACTACCGTGAGAAAACGTACGCTGCGGGCAAGATACCCGGCGGATTCATCAAGCGCGAAAACAGGCCAAGCGACCGGGAGATACTGGTCAGCAGGCTCACTGACAGGCCCATGAGGCCGCTGTTTCCCAAGGACTTCGTAAACGAGGTCCAGATCATTATCTATGTCCTGTCGGCTGACAGGGAAAACCAGCAGGACGTGGTGGCGATCAACGCTGCGTCGGCGGCGCTCATGGTTTCGGGCGCGCCCTTCAAGGGCCCGGTCGGCGCGGTGCGTATCGGCCGCGTTGACGGAAAGTTCGTGGTGAACCCGACCTTTTCACAGATGCCCCAAAGCGACATCGACCTGATGGTGGCCGGGACCAAAAAAGCGGTGACCATGATCGAGGGATCTTCAAAGAATGTTTCCGAGGCGGACATGGTCGCAGCGGTGCGTCTCGCGCACGAGAACATCATCACGATCTGCAAGTGCCAGGAAGAATTGAGGGACCAGGTCAAGAAAGAGCCCTTCACCTACGTATCTTTCGTGCCCGACGCAGAGCTTGAAAAAGAGATCAGGGCGAAGTATTTCGGCGAGCTTGAAAAGCTCTCCTCTCTCACGAAAAAGAAGGTCCGCGAAAACGCGGTACACGAGATAATTGAAAAAGCGAAAAAGGAAATGGCCGAGCGTTTTCCCGAAACGGCGGGCCAGTGCGGATCGATCATTGATTCGATGGACGGCGAGATCGTCAGGCGCAGGATCCTCGAAGAAGGCAGGCGCGCCGACGGCCGCGGCCTTAAAGACATCCGCCCGATTGACATCATGCTCGGCATACTGCCCCGCGCTCACGGCTCCGCGGTGTTCACCAGGGGCGAAACGCAGAGCCTCGGCGTGACAACGCTGGGAAGCATCGGTGACGCGCAGAGGCTTGACTTCATCGAAGGCGAAAGCGAGAAGCGTTTCATGCTGCACTACCAGTTCCCGCCTTTTTCGGTAGGCGAGACCGGCAGGACCGGCGGCGTGGGGCGGCGCGAGATCGGGCATGGCATGCTTGCCGAGCGCGCGCTCGAATACGTAATCCCCGAGGCGAACACCTTTCCGTACACGATACGGCAGGTTTCCGAGATACTCGAGTCGAACGGGTCTTCGTCCATGGCCACGGTCTGTTCGGGCTCGCTTGCGCTGTTCAACGCGGGCGTTCCCCTGAAAGCGGCGGTCGCCGGCATCGCGATGGGACTCGTCATGGAAGGCGACCGGTACGCGGTCCTCTCGGACATTCTGGGCCTTGAAGACCACCTCGGCGACATGGACTTCAAGGTCGCCGGAACTACCGAGGGCATCACGGCGTTCCAGCTTGACATAAAGATCGAGGGTATCACCCCGGAGATCATGGAGGCCGCCCTCGATCAGGCCAGGGAGGGGCGGCTCCAGATACTCAAGACCATGGGCAGCGTCATTTCCAAGCCGGAAAGCAAGCTCTCGCCGCACGCACCCAAGATAGAGATCATGACCATCGACCCGTCGAGGATCGGAGAGGTTATCGGCGGCGGAGGAAGGATCATCAAGCGGATCATCGAGGAGACCGGGGCCGACATCAACATCGAGGACGACGGCACCATCACGATATGCGCGGTGGAGGACAAATCGATCAAGGGCGCGATCGACTTTATCAACAGGATCGTCAAGGACCTTGAGGTTGGCGCGATCTACGAGGGCACAGTCGTCAAGATTATGGACTTCGGAGCCTTCGTCGAAATAGCGCCGGGCAAGGACGGGCTTGTCCACATCTCGAAGCTTGACCGTCAACGCGTGAACAAGGTCACCGACGTCGTCAACGTGGGCGACAAGGTAAAGGTCAAGATCATCAAGATCGACAACAACGGCAGAATAGACCTGAGCAGAAAGGACGTCCTGGACCTGGAATAGTGGATGGTTAAAAAGTACAGACTTGACAACGGCATGACGGTGCTTCTGGAGCCGGTCGAGGGAGTGGTCTCCATATCGGCCGGCCTCTGGATCAAGACCGGTTCCAGGAATGAGTCATTTTCGCAGTACGGTTACGCCCATTTCGTCGAGCACATGCTTTTCAAAGGTACGGCGAAATATTCCGCCGCCGACATAGCCAGAATCGTCGACCGTGTCGGCGGCCAGCACAACGCCGCAACCAACCGGGAATACACCTGCTATTACATCAACGTCGTTTCCGAGCACCTGCCCATGGCGGTCGAGGTGCTCGCCGACATGTATTACAACTCTCTTTTCGACAACGTCGAACTCGGCAAGGAAAAGAAGGTAATCATAGAAGAGATCAGGATGTACGAGGACACCCCGGATGAGTTCATCCATGACCTATTCATGGAATGCATGCTGGAGGGGCATCCCCTGTCGCATTCGATCCTCGGGACGATCCAGAGCATCGAAGGAACAACGCGTGAAAGCCTCACCGGTTTCTACCAGGACCAGTACGGCACCGACAACGCCATTTTCGTCGTTTCGGGAAATTTTGACCTGAGTAACGCCGAGGCCATAATCTCCCGTTTTTTTATGAAGAAAATCACGGGGGCCGCTGAAGCGGCGCCTGTGATCGATGCGCCCGCAAGGGTCATGAGGAAACACGTTCAGCGGGATCTCGAACAGGTGCATTTCTGCATGGGCACCGAGGGAATCCCCAGGAACGACGATGACCGCTGGCCCATGTACATACTGAGCACGATTTTCGGCGGGAGCATGTCTTCGCGTCTTTTCCAGAATATCCGGGAAAAGGAAGGGATCAGCTATTCGATATATTCGTTTCACTCCTCGTACCGGGACCACGGCATATTCGGGATTTACTGCGCCACTTCGCCCGAAACATACGGCAGGGCGGTCGAGCTCATCATCAAGGAGTGCCGCGACCTGCTTGAAAAGGGCATAACCGAGCAGGAGCTTGCGGATGCGAAGAGCTTCATGATCGGCAATCTGGCTCTTTCCCTCGAAAGCACCGAGGTGCGCATGGGACATCTTGCCAAGAACGAGATTATCTTTCAGCGGAGCTTCTCGTATGAGGATATTTTGCACTGCATAAACAATATTTCACTTGACGATTTTTCGAAAATCAGCAAAAAACTCTTTCATGATAAAACGCTTTCGCTCGTTTCGGTCGGCGAGGTATCGGGCCCTGACATGAAAAGCGAAAAGCTGCGGCTGTGACTTTCAGGCCCGGAACAGTATCCTAAACCAGGCGGAGTTAGTATGGCATCGAAAAACGAAGGCATAAACAGCACCATCGGGCAGGGCTCGGTGTTTGAAGGCAAGTTCTATATCAGCGGGTCGCTCCGGATCGACGGCAAGTTCGAAGGGGAGATCAAGACAGACGAGGAACTCGTCGTGGGCGAGACCGGCCGTGTTAAGACCGACATCGCGGCCAAATCCGTGGTGGTTGCCGGTACGGTAATCGGGAACATCAGGGCGCTCGAGGAGGTCAGGCTGCTCGAAACTGCCAAGGTCCTCGGAGATATCACCGCCCCGGCGATATCGATACAACGCGGCGTCGTGGCCCAGGGGAAGATCATGATTACAGGCAGCTATAAAAAGGACCCGAAAAAAGTCATCGAGGACTCCTATAACATGGGTCCCTCGAAGCTCAATGAGAACCAGAGGCCTGAACGCTAAAAAAATTGATCCTGCGCCCCTTTGTTGCTTTACGGGCGTCTCAAAATCCGCTTTTAACATTATATTATATTGATGAAAAGTGGCTTATACAATGAAAGCGCCCGCAGGGAGTCATCCTTGAAATGTATCAGGAGTTTCCTTATTTTCGTGAAGCAGAGTATTAATTACTGCCATTATAAATGCCGATAACAACATCAGGGCCGTGTCCCCGGCGGTTTTTTCCGGCGCGGTTTTATGAAAAATTCGACGAGAAAGACATTCAGGTTCGGCAGGTTCAATCTGACCGTATTGACCAACGAGGTCATGGTGTTTTACGCCGGCCGGGACAAGATTTATTTCAAACGCTTTTACCTCTCCGCGCCCCGCTTTTCGAAAAAGATAGCTTTCGCGTTGCTGATTGCGGTATTCATATCCCTGGCGGTATTATATTCAGGCCTGAAGGCGCCGGGGCCCGACAGGGAGATTGCCCAGGTCGTTGATCCTCTTGCGGACGACGACAGGGAAAAAAACAGGATACTTCTTTCCGAAAATACCGATTACTCCACGCCTGATGAATCACGGGCTCTGGTCATATCCGAGCATGTGGTCGCTCCAGGCGAGAACCTGAGCGCTATCGCCAAACAGTACGGCATATCCATCGACACCATCTGCGGCTCGAACAACCTCACCTCGTACGACTTCATCAGGGAGGGCGTTCATCTCAAGATACCCAACAAGGACGGCATCATCTACCGCATGAAGGACGGGAACAACATAGCGGGGATCGCCGAAAGATACCGGGTTTCTCTGGAAAAGATCATCGCCGAAAACCGGATCGAAAATCCGGATTTCGTCCCGGTCGACGCGGTGCTGTTCATACCGGACGCCAAGCCCCAGAACATCGTGAACGGCTTCATGTGGCCGTGCTCGATCAGGGTGATCACCTGCGGATACGGGTGGAGGCAGAACCCTTTCAACGCCGGATACCGCGAGTTTCATCAGGGGCTCGACATCCGCGCCAGGTACGAATGGGTGCGCTCTTCGAAGTACGGTAAGGTCACCTATACGGGCTGGCTCGGGGGATACGGCAAGACGATCGTGATCGCTCACCCGGGCGGATGGAAGACCCTGTACGGTCACCTGTCGAAGATCATCGTCAGACCCGGCCAGTACGTCAAACAGGGCCAGTCGATCGGCAAGAGCGGGAACACCGGACGCTCGACAGGGCCGCACCTGCATTTTGAAATCACCAAATACGGCAGCCACACCAATCCTTATTCGCACCTGAAAAAAAGCCGGATATAATTGTATTGTGGAATTATATTAATGTGTGCAAAAACCGGCGGAACGCTCCGCCGGTTTTTGTATATGCGGATCACAATTTGATATTGTAGACCTTCGTGCTTTCGTCCGGGAACCGCACCATGAACTCGACAGGCTGTTTTTCTTCGCTGATGAACTCCTTGACCAGCGGTTTCGTGCATTGGATGACCCAGGTGTACGTATAGCCCACGGATGTGCCGTAGCTGCTGATCAGCATGTGCTTGATCGGGATAAGCGTTATCGACTGGAGAAGATTGTTTTTTCTCGCGTCCCTCAGCTTGAACGACAGATCGATCTCGTTGTCGAGAAACGGCATGGTGGTTTCCAGCGTGAAATATATGAATTTATTGTCGTCGTACCTGAGATTGTCGACAAAATTCGCCAGTTTCTTTTTGTGCTCGGCGCTGATGTTTCCGCTTTCAACGATCAGCTGGCGGGCGTAGGCGACAAACTGATTGTAGCTGTTGAAGTCGAGTATGTCCGAGCGGGCCATGGTGTTGTAATACTTGCCGCTCGCCTTGACATCGTCCTTCACGATTTTGTACGAGAAGCATCCCATTGGAAATACAAGCAATGACATGATGGCAATTGCATAAAATTTACGCATTAAAGGCCTCCTTGTTTCACTATATTTTTAGAGGCTCATGCCTCGTTAAAAGCGTCAAGAATTATTTTATATAGAAATAAAAGCAATATAGCACTAAAATCTTGTATATTGATAATGGCGGATTCATGTTTTGCTGTAATATGTAATCTCCGGAATTCCCGCATTGTTTTTTAATATGAAACCATACCATATGCTTGACAAACGAATATCCCCTGAAGAATAAATAAGACAACCATCATCATGGTTGCGTATTTCAAGCGTCGTGACAGAAAATATTTTTAAATCATTCGACGGTACCGGGATCGAGGCGGAACTGTACAGGGCCGGGCATCAGCGCGGTTGCGTCGTTTTCTGGCCCTGCATGGGCGGCGCTTTCGGCATGTACCGTTTCCCGGCAGGCGATTTTACGGAGCGGGGATACTCGGTCGTTCTCTACAATCCGAGGGGGCACGGGGCTTCGGGCGGGCAGATGTCAATCCAGACCGCATTGAAGGACCTCGATTTTTTCATCGCCGGCAGCGGTCTGAAAGATGTCCCGCTCGTTGGTATCGGGCACAGCGCCGGGGCCAATGCGCTTCTGCAGTACTCTTCTTTTAACGCGAACCTCGACCGCTTCTTCCTGGTTGCGCCGGTGCTCGACTCCCGCATGTCGCTCGAGTACCTGTACGATTGCGGGAACATCGGCGAATTCAACGATATACTGGCGATGCGGGCCGGCGCCCGTGACGTCATCGACGAGTGCCTCGGAGACAGCAGGTGGATGGACCGGGCGTACTGGGATGAGATGGGCCTGCGCCGGTACATGGATGCGAAGTCGGGCCCCCTGATGGTCGGGACTTTCCTGGAAAACCTGTTTCTACCCGGCCACAACGCGTACGGATATCTGAGGGAGAAAGCCCGGGTCACGGATGTCATCGTGGCTGCGGAGGACCACTGGTATCCCCTGGAAGAGACAAAAAGACTGGCGGCCGATTACGGGTTCTCTCTGACCGAAATAAAACAGGCGCGCGATCATTTCTTCACAAGGGCATGGAAACATGTCTGGGCCCTGATCCTCGGAGAGCTGTCCGGTCCCCGGTAATATTGAAGCGGGAGGATTATCTTTCCCAGGGATTCCGGTATGTCCACTGATAACGGTCCGGCGCCCCCTTCGAGTAATTCCGGTATGTGTGTTTTGCGCACTGAAATGAAAACTCGTACAGGGTGTCCTTCGTGATATGTTCCGGGTTGGCGCGCAGGTAATCCAGAAAAGCCTCGGTTTTGTCGAACACAATATCCTCGAGCGGGATGACCCATGCCTGAACCTCGAGCAGCTTTTCGTAATCGATCGTGTGGTCGATCGCATCGATGGCGACCCCGTTGTAGTCGTACAGGTCGTAATTTAGAAGGACCGACAGGGATGCCTTGTTCAGCATGCTTCCGATCCCGGTATCCACCGGTATGCCGAAAATGTTGATGTATTCCGCCCTGGCGAAATACGGTATCTTTTCACCGAAGATGAAATACGGCACAGCCGGTGTGAACGAGGGCTCCCCCATCGCGCTGTACAGGGTCATCAGTGGAAGGTCCTCATCGGACGCAGCGCCGTCGATAACATAGCAGGAAGTGCTTGAGTTGCGGCTGAGCGTATAGTTCGTGTTGAAATTGTCCGGATCAGGCCCCCCCTGGGCGTAGTCCTCGTCGTATTTATAGCAGGCCGTACAGTCATCGGCGAATTTGTCGCAGTCCCCGCCCACGTCCTTTGCCGCCATCTGAAGCACGCTGCGCGGAGAGAGATCGCCGTTCTCATACAGCTCGTTGAACAGCTCCATGGCCCTATTGTATCGAATGGCCGATCCGCCTTCGTGCATGACATATCCTTCGGTGACATGGGAGTTTGCGCGGACAACGAAACCTTTCATGTCCTCGTTTGCGTCGTATTTTGTCCACATGAGCCTGTTCGTGCCGTCGGACCATACCTCGTATATGGCGGCGCCGCCTTCGGCGTCTATCGCGGGAAAATTACCGCAGACGGTCAGCAGGTTGTAATTGGACCAGCTGTCCAGAAAGTCCTCGAAATCCCTCAGAGTTGCGCATTGCTCGAGTGCGATCTCGGTCAGGATGTTGTTGGCGTTCGTGATCGTCCGCAGGGTGCCCTCGGCCACGTCGGCGCTGACAATAGCGAATCCGTTTTCGTTCAATCCACCCGAAACCAGCTTGATGTTTGAAAGATAAAATGTCTCGCCTTTGGCATACAGGATCGAGCCGACATTGTCCGGGCCGGCTATTTCAAAGTCGATCTCCTCCCTGACACTGGAGGGATTGTCCCTGTTTTTCCAGAGAAACGGCCTTCCGGTTTGCGATGCTTTTGCTGACACTACCGCGACCGTGCACGCCTGAATTTCCGGCGCATGGAACATTAAAAATGCCGTTGAAAAAATGATTGTTGCCGCAAGGGTTCTCATCGGATTATTTACTCCTTGAAATGATTAGTGCGCGCCGACCGTAAGATCAGCCTGCAGTTCCCGCTCCAGATTTCCCGCCGCGACCGGGTGTATGGCCCCGCTCTGCACCTGCGCAGGGATCATCTCGAGCATCTGGCGCGCGAGGTCTTTGCGCAGCGCCGTATCGACCGCAGACGCGAGCCATGCCTCTTTTTTCTTCGCAAAAAGCAGCTTGTTGACCAGTGTCGTAAGTTCCCTGCCGCTCTCGTTCGGCAGCTGTGCGGCGGCGTTTTGCAGTACCTGCCATTCGAACTCCGACACGAAGTCGGGACGGCCGGCGAGCGTGCCGGTCACCGGCCCGGCTGCAACTGCGGCTTCGGCCGAGGCTTCGAGGTTCTTCAATATCCGGGCCTGGCTCATGGCCTTATCGCCGACCTGGATCAGTGAATCGCTCTGCGCGTCCGAATGCTCGTCCCCGCCAAGCCGCCACGCCAGGGCAAGGGCGAATACTGCGGCTATGAGCAATGGCGCTGCCCACTTAATGATTTTCTTGATGTTCGGGCCAGGTTGAGTCAGGGTCATTATGGGCTCTCCTCGATGTGGATTCAGATTTTTCAATCGTTAGTTGAAATCCGCCTGCAACGTATAAGCCTATCCCGGCCGTCCAGTTGAAAAGGGGCCGGCCGGGATTTAGCCTTGTTCTGCTGAAAAGAGATTACCAGGCAGTCGGTTCCGGCGCCAGCACGGTAAAGGAGTATTCCTGGCCCGGGCCCGACATCAATGCCGTGAACAGGGGCGCCAGCGCCCCGCCGGTGATTGTCGGAAATGTCGTTTCACCCGAGAATGTCAGGGTGCCGTCTCCCAGGGATGATACTGGGCCGTCGAAGTCGATCGCGAAATCGACCGGCTCCTCGGTGCGCAGCCCGATCGGAATCCCCGTATAGTTGGTGAGGCCCGCTGACTTGATCTTGATGGTCACATATGCGTGCCCATGAACGTGCAGCTGCCCGGCATTGTCGAGCGATGCCGTTCCCGACATCGGCTCAGTGGGAATGATTTCGAGCCTGACCTTGAGCGGCAGGATCACCCATATCGGCGCCGGGAATTTCGGTATGGACATGGTGCCGGTGATCGTGTTCGTGGTCATGTTCGTTTCGGCCGTGAACGTCGAATCACCGGGCATGTCGACGTCCTGGTTCAGCGTGTTCAGGCGCATGGTGGCGTCCAGCGTCCATTGGTTCAGGGAGAAGATGAAGTCGCCGTCGACCGGGTTCGCGGTGGATACCGGTCGCGGGTTTACCGGCTCGGATGACCCGGTGACCGCGACTCCGTCAAACCGGTCCTGCAGCCAGGAGAGCACGAACGGCGCGGCCTGGAACTGGGTGGTGATGTGCTCGCCCGAAAAGACCATGTATGCGGTCTTCACGCCCAGGTCATTGTATTTCTCCCTGAGCACGAGCGCCTGCTCGAGGGGGATGAATTCGTCCGCGGTGCCGTGATACAGGAAAACCGGGGCCTTGATGGCGCTGTTGCCGAGGGCCTGGGCGGTGAGTGTCTGGTTGACTGACGGAATGCCCATGAGCGCATCCAGGGACATGCCTCCCTTTGCGAACGTCGAGAGACTGGTATTCATGAATTCGAACAGCGCCTCGAATACGCCCATCGACAGGCCCTTCTCAATGGCGGCCTCGCCTTCGGCGTTCATCAGCTCTTCAAGGGGGATTCCTTCGGGATACTGGGACCACAGTCCTATGACGGTCTCCAGCAGGAAGGAAGAGCCGTTGTTGCCGTCGAGGTACCGGGCCACCTCGAAGAAATCGGCAGGCACTCCCCCGGCAGCGACCCCGGCCAGGTTCAGGTCCGGAGCGTATGACGGCTGCAGCTCGCCCGCGAATGACGCGGACTGGCCGCCCTGGGAATATCCCCAGATTGCGATTTTCGCGTTTTCGCTGAGGGGGATATACGGTATCTGCAATGCCGCATTGACGATGTCGAGCACTGCGTGGCCCTGGGCTATGCCCGACATGTAGGTCGGG
>ERZ795055.3744-NODE-3744-length-10967-cov-4.774468_pt1 | contig 10967 bp, 9 predicted proteins | sample MGYA00375139_ERZ795055 | MGnify/ENA primary metagenome ERZ795055 (study PRJEB30184, sample SAMN05720283) | anaerobic digester metagenome | isolation source: active sludge of municipal wastewater-treating anaerobic digesters | place: USA | collected 2015-01-23 ...
TGCCGCGTGCGCTCATGTTCTCGACCTTTCGTCCTCGCCCCGACGCTCGACTGTTGTGGGGACGGGTTCAGCCCCGGGGCGGGGCCCGGGTCAGCACGGCCTCGGCGGCGTCGGCGGGCCGGATCTCGGGCACGAGGCCCTGGAAGGCCCGGGCGATCGCCGCGAGGTCGTCGCCGTCGGTGACCCGCGCGAGCTCCTCGAGCCCGGCGACCACCGCCTCGTGGCGCTGGCGCGGGATGCGCCCGACGAAGATCTTGGCGTGCAGGGTGCGGTCCATCTCCTCGGCGCTCGTCGCGAGCTCCTCGAAGAGCTTCTCGCCGGGCCTGAGGCCCGTGAACTCGATGGCGATCTCGCGCTCGGAGTAGCCGGACAGGCGGATGAGATCCCGGGCGAGGTCGACGATGCGCACCGGCTCGCCCATGTCGAGCACGAAGATCTCGGAGCCCTGGCCCATCGTCGCGGCCTGCATGACGAGCTGGCAGGCCTCGGGGATGGTCATGAAGTAGCGGCGCATGTCCGGGTGGGTCACGGTGACCGGGCCGCCGCGGGCGATCTGCTCCTGGAAGATGGGCACCACCGAGCCCACGCTGCCGAGCACGTTCCCGAAGCGCACGGCCGAGAACTTGGTCTTCGAGTGGCGGGAGAGCGCCTGCACGTACATCTCGGCCACGCGCTTGGAGGCGCCCATGACCGAGGTGGGGTTCACCGCCTTGTCGGTGGAGATCATCACGAAGGCCAGGGCCCCGTGGGCGTGGGCCAGATCCGCCATGGTGCGGGTGCCGAACACGTTGTTCTTGATGGCCTCGCCCGGGTTCCACTCCATCATGGGCACGTGCTTGTGGGCCGCGGCGTGGAAGATGACCTCGGGCTGGTGGGCGGCGAAGATGTGCTCCATGCGGGTGCCGTCGGTCACGTCCGCGATCAGCGGCACGCAGCAGGCGCCCGCGCAGGTGGTGACGATCTCCTTGTGGATGAAGAACAGGTTGGGCTCGGACTGCTCGACCAGCAGGAGCTTCCTCGGCCCGTAGCGCAGGATCTGGCGGCACATCTCGGAGCCGATCGAGCCGCCGGCGCCGGTCACCATGACCGTCTTGCCCTTCAGGAAGGCGCTCAGCACGTCGGTCTCGAGCAGCACCGGCTCGCGGCCGAGCAGGTCCTCGATGGCCACGTCGCGGACCTGGTTGACCGAGACCTTGCCGTCGATGAGCTGGTCCACGCCGGGGATGGTCTTGAAGCGGACCCCGGCGATCTTGCACACCTCGAAGATGGCGCGCATGGTCTTGCCGGTGGCGGAGGGGATGGCGATGATGGCCTCGTCCGCGCCGAAGCGGCCGACGTAGTCCCCCAGGTACATGATGGAGCCGAGCACGGGCACGTCGTGGATGCGGAGCCCGTGCTTGGACTTGTTGTCGTCCAGGAAGCCGACCACCTCGTACCGGTCGCGGTAGGTGCGCTGGAGGTCGCGGACCAGGGCCTCGCCCGCGTCCCCGGCGCCCAGGATGACCACCCGCTTGCGGCGCTCGCCCGCGGCCGCGGCGGGCACGAGCGCCTCGCGGGCCAGCCTGAGCCCGAAGCGCAGGCCCCCCACCAGCATGATGGACAGGAACCAGTCGATGGCGATGACCGAGCGGGGAAACTTGAGGTTCAGCAGCACGCTCACCACGATGAAGGCCACGCTGGCGACCGACATGGCCTTGACGATGTCGAGGAGATCCTTGACGCCCGCGTACTTGAGCACGCCGCCGTACAGGCGGAAGGCCATGGCGGCCGCGGTGCGGAGCACCACGATGAGCGCCAGCCCGGCGATGATGGTGAGCGCCTGACCTTCGGGAAAACCAAAGTCGAAGCGCAGGAGCCAGGCGACCAGGAACGCGACCACATAGAGCGCCGCATGTGCAGCGATCACGATGGTCCGCCGGATCACGAGGCGTCTGGTCAGCAGCTCGAGCAATCCTGGCATCAGTTCCTGAACCTCTTGACCAACCCCGACACCGCGTCGAGGACGCGGGCGGTGTCAGCTTCGGTCATCTTCGAGTAGATGGGCAGGGAGATTGATCGCTTGAAGCACTCGAGCGCCACCGGGAAGTCCTCGGGCTTGTAGCCGTAGGTATCGCGGTAGTACGGGTGCATGTGCAGCGGGATGAAGTGCACCGAGGTCCCGATGCCCAATGCCTTCAACTCCTCGATGAACTTGTTCCGGTCAATGCTGAGCACACCGTCCCGCAGCTTGATCACGAACAGGTGCCAGGCGTGCGAATCGAAGTCGCGCACATCGAGCAGCTCGATGGCCGGGTTGTCCTTGAAGGCCTCGGTGTAGGCCCGGGCGATCTTGCGCCGCTTCTCGAGCATCTCCTGCACCCGGGAGAGCTGGACCAGGCCCAGGGCCGAGGCGATGTCGGTCAGGTTGTACTTGTAGCCCGGAGCGATGATCTCGTAGTACCAGGAGCCCTCGGCGGTGTAACGCTTCCAGGCGTCCTTGGAGATCCCGTGCAGGCACATGATGCGCATGCGCTCGGCCCAGGCGTCGTTGTTCGTGACCGCCATGCCGCCTTCGCCGGTGGTGATGGTCTTGGTGGCGTAGAAGCTGAAGCAGGTGATGTCGCCGATGGAGCCGACCATCTTGCCCTTGTAGTAGGTGGGGAAGGAGTGGGCCGCGTCCTCGATGACCGGGATCTTCCGGGCCCGGGCCAGCTCCATGATCGGGTCCATGTCGCAGGCCTGGCCGCCGAAGTGCACAGGCATGATGGCCTTGGTCTTCGGCGTGATCGCCCGCTCTACAGCCTTCGGGTCCATGGTGTGGTCGCCAGGCAGGACGTCCACCAGCACAGGCTTGGCGTCCAGGTAGCGCACCACCTCGGCCGAGGCGGCGAAGGTGAGCGTGGGGACGATCACTTCATCGCCTGCCCTGACCCCGATGGCCTCGAGTGCGAGGTGCAGGGCCGCGGTGCAGGAGTTCATGGCGATGCCGTGCTTCCCGCCCACCGCTGCCGCGAACTTCGCCTCGAGCTCCTTGGTCTTCGGTCCAGTCGTCACCCAGTTGGACTCGAGAGCATCCATCACGGCCCGCTTTTCCTGGTCCGTGATGTCAGGCAATGCGAACGGAAGGAATTCCATGATGAACCTCCCGGCCTACTTCGTCCGGTCCATGCTGTCCATGTCTCGAGGTCCCAGAACCTTCGCGGGCACACCGGCCGCGACGGTCCAGGGAGGAACGTCCTTGAGAACTACCGAGCCAGCCCCGATCACGGCCCCCTCGCCAAGCGTGACGCCTGGGCCAATGATTGATCCGGAGAAGATCCTCACGTATGAACCCACCTTCACCGATGCGAAGTTATGAATGATATGTGGCTTCTTCGCATGCTCCATGCCGTAGTTGTCACGCGATGAAAAAATCATCACGTTGGGCCCCGTACCCGCATAGTCGCCAAATTCGATCCCGCCAGCTCCGTAGAGCACATTCGCTTGCGCGATCCAACAGCCATCTCCGAAGCGGATGTAGCCTTCTCCATGGCTCCAAGAGTTACCCCCGCAATGCAGGAAGCAACCTGTTTCGATACGCAGCGGGCCCTTCGTTGTCAGCCTGTCCGAGTTGATTATCGTCACGCCCTGGCCGATCTCGACACCCTTGGCCTGCTGCATTACCCGGTAGATCCCGAGCTTGTTGTCGAGGTGCCAGCGGGCCTGACCCAGGACGTACTTCAGGAAGCCAACCATCTCAGAAGGCCTCATGGCTTTCCCCTGTCTGCGGTCGCCTTGTTCTCCGTCTTGTAGATCCCAGCGGCAGAGAAGACCTTCCCGAACGTCCTGAGGAGTATCAGCGCATCGGTAAGCAGGCTACGCGAATCGACGTACTTCACATCGAATTCCCACTTCTCCTCGGCGCTGAGGAGATTCCTGCCGGAGATCTGTGCGAGTCCGGTGATGCCGGGCTTCACCTCGAGCTTGCGCCGTTGGTGGGAGTCGTACACCTGCAGGCCCTCGGGTAGGTCAGGTCTGGGCCCCACCAGTGTCATCTGGCCAAATAGAACGTTGATGAGCTGAGGAAGCTCATCCAGGCTCGCCTTCCGGAGCATGGCACCGACCCTGGTCACGCGATCGTCGTTCACCGGGTTGACCACGGTGTGGTCGCCGCCGATGATCACCGAGGCGCCGTGCTTCATGGTGCGAAACTTCAGCAACTCGAAGATCTCCCCATTCCTGCCGAGCCGCCTCTGCCGGAAGAGAACCGGCCCTGGAGAATCGGCCTTCACCGCGACCGCAATGGCGCCCAGCAGGGGCGCCAGGGCGGCGAGCCCCACGCCCGCGGCAGCGAGATCCATCGAGCGCTTCACGAGCTCGTACAGCTTACCCATGCGTGGTCTCGATGGTGATGACGGCCTTCGCCCGCTCGGCGGCCGCGACGGCGGCCTCCCTGGTCGCGCCCTCGGCGATCACATGCCCGACGCGATCGAGGCTGGAGAGGACCGGCCGGACTTCCTCTCCCACGGCCGGGTACACGTCCACGATGGCGACCCCTGGAACGGCCTTCGCCTCCTCGACTCCACGGATGAGGACCACTCTGCCCGGAGCAGCTTCGATGTACCGGATGGCAGAACCCCTGGACCACTGGCGTTCCACATCAGGCTTCTCGCCGATGGCGAGCTGGATGGCGGCGCGGGGCATCGAAACCCCGGTCGAACGAGCGGTTAGCTCGGTTGAGATGAAGTCGCCGCCCAGGCGGGCGCCAATCTCGATCAGCACGGGCCCGCGAGGGCCCACCTTGATCTCGACGTGGGAGGCCGAGTCCTTGATGCCGAGCGCGTCTAGCCCTCGCGCTGCGCAGACGCAGATCTGTTCCTGCGTTTCTGCTGGAAGCGCGGATGGCTGGGTGTGGCCCAGCTCTACCCAGTGCGGGTCGCCGGTGGTGACCTTGTCCGTGATGGCGATGAAGTGGTGCTTCCCGCGGAAGGAGATCCCCTCGACGCTCACCTCCGGTCCCTCCACGAACTCCTCCACCAGGATCTCCCCTTCGGGATCAATCGCGCTGGCGTATTCGAACGCGACCGCGCACTGGTTCTGATCGCGGACCTTGAAGACGCCCCGACTGCCCGAGGAGGCACTAGGCTTGAGGATCGCGGGCAGGCCGACGTGCTCGAGAGCCCTCCTGGCGCTGTCCGCGTCCGCTACCCGTCTGAACCGCGGGATGGAGGCGCCGCCCCGCTGGAACGCGGACCGCATGTGCCCCTTATGCGTGGCGCGAAGCGCGGTGTCGGAGTCCGGACCAGACAGACCGAGCGCCTGGGCGACCGCGGCCACAGTGCGGACCGGAAAGTCCGTGCATAAGGTCATGACGCCGTCCACGTGCTCGGCCCTGGCCACCTCGATGGCGCCATTCGCGTCCCGGGTATCGACCGCGTGCGCGACATTTGCGAGCCTGAGGCCAGGGGCCTCCGGGTTGCGGTCGATGCCCACGATCCGGAGTCCGAGCTCACGAGCCGCGAGGTAGCCAGGGATCTGGAGCGGACCCGCGCCGATGATCAGGATGGTCTTCACTTTCCGGCCACGGCCTCTTCCAAGACCTTGCGGTAGCGCTCTAGCACCTGGTCTCGCGAATACTCCTGCACGAAGTGCTTCCTGGCGTTCTCCCCTGAAGAGGCACGCCAGGCAGGGTCGTCATGTGCCTTCAAGATGGCGTCGGCCAGCGCAGTCGGGTCGCCCGGGGCCACGACCAAGCCAGCCTGGGCCTTCCGGATGTCGTCCGCGGTGTCCGAATCGAGATCGACGCTGGCGATCACGGGCCTGCCCGCGGCCATGTACCCTAGCACCTTGCTGGGCACGCTGGTGCGCCCACGTCCTGGCGACAGCGTGACCAACCCGACGTCTGCGGTGGCCTGGACCTCGGGGAGACGCGCGCGCGGCTGGAAAGGCAAGAACTTCACGTTGGAAAGGCCCAGCTCCCTGGCTCTGGCCTCCACCTTCGGCTTCTCCTCGCCCTCCCCGACGAACACAAACAGGACACCCTTCCGGGCGCTGAGTATCCTCGCTGCGTCCGCCACCATGCTGGCACCGCTGACCACTCCAATCGTGCCGGCATACAACACCACGAACTGGTCGAGAGGAATCCCCTGCTCTTTTCGCCAGGCGGTGTTCCTGTCCAGTGGCCTGATTTCCTCTGGGTCCAGCCATACCGGGATTACGGCGATCTTTTCTGCCGGGACACCTCTGCTAACCAGGGTCTTCTTGAACCCTTCCGACAGAACAATGGTCATATCGGATGACCAATACTGGATCCTCTCGGCTACCCTCGCAGCAGCGATGATGAAGGGATTCTTGACCTTTCCGGTCTCGATGGCGACGTCTGGGTAGAGATCATAGATGACGTTAACGAGTTTTGCCTGATGCCTTGCAGCGACCAGTGCGCCCAGGTTGGACCCAACTAGCGGGGGGCCATACACTATGACCATATCGCATTTTGCAGTCGCCAGTCCCGCTACTGCAGCCCCAATAGCCTGCGAAACAAACACCGCTGCTCGAGTGGAAATCGCTCTGCTCTTGCTGATCAGGTGGCCAGTACGCACTACAGTGACCTCATCATCCCTAGTCTTCTGCCAGGTACGCCACCGCCATCCGCTATGAAGCACTCCTTCGGGATGATGAGGCAACCCTGCACAGACTGTCACATCCCACTCATGCCGCGCAAGGTGCCCCGAAAGCTCACGCACCATCAAGGCAGTTGGGTGAACTTCAGGCGGATAGACCTGAGTAATAATTTTAACCGTAGACATTATCTTGTCCAGTACATTTCGTTGATCTATCTGCGATCTTACGCTCTTGCGGTAATCCTATCGTTGAATCCAACCCAGATTCTTTCAAACAGTATCAGCAACACTACAGCCAATAATCCATTATTGACTAGCCAAAACGGGCCCCCAACGCCCCAAGTACCCAGAGAAACAAAGAAGAATGTAAACGCTAGCGTACGAAACAGTGTCTTCGGACCTCTTATCAACCGATAGTATGTATTTTGATATACTATTCCAAGAATGAATGGCACAATAATGGCGCCGAGTAATCCAAAATTGTACCAAATCGACCCCCAGATGCTTGGGGGTGCCGTTCCTCGCGTTGTTCCAGTGAAAAGCGCGTTGAGCTCATTGTCAATCGTTATTCCGCCCTTCCCGGGCAATAGAATCTGCAACTGTGCAACCCAGTCTGCCCCATACTGAACTGGTCTCTCGTAAATATATCTAAACCCATAGACGCCACTTGCCTGGTTGATACTAAACAGTCTCTCTGGCAGTTGCAGGAATAGCTCTAAATAGTCATCCGCCCCCTCCAAAGACCCGATACCTCCTCTTCCAAGAATGAGCGTCAATGCCAAAAATGATACAGTGAAAATTCCAACAACTGCCACTGAGTACTTCACGGCTTTCTTTCGCGGCAATACAACCAAGAAATACACAACAGCGATTGCCCCGATCCAAAATACAGGAGCGCGTTGTCCAGTCATCAATAGAAAATAGAGACTTACAAACATCAGTATAGCAATAAATAGTCCATGAATCCTTCCAGAATTTTTTAAAATCACCTTTCTTGCAAGTAGAAACAGAACCATCAGCGGCAATAGTATATTCTTAAACTGATTGACATACCCTGGAGCAAAGTATTCCTCGCCGCCATAAAACTCCAACCGAAGCGTTGCAGCATCCTCAATACGACCCTGCCCGCTGAAAATTGACACCATTCCCTCAAATAGCAGGTTGAAACCAACACTCATCTGATACATAATACAAACTGCCACGGACACTACTATGATTGCATAAACATATAGGCTAATTGCCCCGCCACTCCCAATTGTATCTACCGGCTTTGATATCCATCGCTCTGCATCCTGACCATATTCTCTGCTAATAACTCTTACCAGGAAAGCACCGAGCAGAAAGGAAAGCATACCGCCCAGTATCACAGCCAGGTGTACCTGATCTGCTTCAATTTCATCATCTATGTATCGGAGTGATCCCAGAAAGAACACCATCTGAGTGACCACCCAAAGAACAACAGGATTCGGCATCCATTGTCGCCTAAGGGAATATACACTAGCGCAGCAAATGACCAGATAAACGATTGCTATCGCTACTACCACAATATTATCAAACCAACCATAGTATCATGGTTCATTATCCACAGCAGCATGTTCATAAATGCTCCAACAGAAAGCAAATGCAGCATCAACCTTCTCTATGCAATTCTACTCAGTAATGCCGCTAGTCTTCCTGTTGTGTTCTTTCTGCTAAACTGGTGCGTTCCGTGCAAATTCGCCCTGGGCCAACCCAATTCTTCTAACTCTAACAGCGTGTGTAAAATTGCAGCTGGATCATTGGGCCTGCAAAGAAAAGAGTCACGTCCGGCCATCTTCAACACAGTAGCACATTCTCCAATAGGTTCCGCACAGGCAATAATCGGAATTCCCGAGGCAAGGTATTCAAATACCTTGCCCGTGACCATGCCGATATCTCCCGGACGCACAAAAAGCAGAGCTGCATCAGAAGAAGTGAGATGATCAATGGCTTCACTATGTGATAGGTATCCGGAGAAATGAACATTCGACTTCAATCCGTATTCTTCGACTATCGCATTCGCACTTGGAACTACATTTCCGATTATCCGAACAGACAATGTTTCCAGGATCTTCTTCGGCAACATCTGCATTGCAGATAAAAAATACCTGAGATTTTCGATGTGATGGTCATAGAGACTACCCATGTATACGATCTGTCGTCCATTTCGCGATAGTGCTGAAGGTACTCTGCCTGCGAAATCCATTTCGTCGAAACCATTATATAGCAACTCTATTCTGTCTCCTAGCCAGGGATACCGATTAGCAAAGCCACTACGAATTCCGCCAGTAGCAACAGTCACCGCGTTAGAGCAACCAACTATCTTCTTTTCCAGAAACTCATGACCTCTTCTTTGAAGCGAAGTAGGAACAGTAGTGTATGGATCATCAGTCCACAAATCTGCAAAATCTAAGATATAGGGCAATTTCGTTTTCTGCGACAAGCAATATGCTACAATTCCACAAGAAATGGGTGTTGCACGAGCAAATATTGCATCGAATTTTTCCTTTTCAATGATATTGAGACCCATCCTATATGCAAATGGAATCCACCCGACCTGCGCATCTGGGAACAGAAGATAGTCTCGAATCTTTTTGTAGATTCCAATTGCTGATGTTGCTCTGAACCGCTTGGTTTCGCCTGAAGCACCTTTTTGTGACATGAGACCAGGAAAGGCTCTTGCACTCAGCCGCCATGGATCTAGAGATTCAGAGCGATAGACTTTTACTTGAGGAGGCAACTCATCAATAAGTGTCTCATCATGAGAGTGATAAGTCACGTCTTTAACTGTAAGTACATGAGGTAGCCACCCGAAATCCGGCAAGTATTTCGCGAACTTCAGGTTGCGCTGCACTCCGGGACCGCCAAGCGGCGGGAATATATAACTAATGAAGAGTACTCTTCTGGGTTTTCCCATAAGCGATCCCTAATAGACCCATGTAAGCGACTGACCTAGCGCTGCATAGGCTTGGTATAGGATTCAGAAGTTCAACTCATTACCACCGCACCAGTGTGACTTTCATGAATCCAATCAATAATCCACGCGCTTATCTAGATCAACTGGTGAACAGTGGTCACTATCTTGCCGATCAAATCTTTGTCCAGTTCTGAGAAGAGTGGCAGGCTCAAGACAGACTCAGCCGTTTGATCGGTAACTGGCAGTAAGCCACATACCTTTCTATGACCAACGTATGCCGGTTGCCTGTGCAAAGGCACAGGATAGTGAACACCGGTTTCAATGCCCTGCTTCTTGAGTTGTGCTTGTAGTTCTACTCGATCCGCAATGCGAACAACGAACAAGTGCCAGACTGGTTCTGCAAATGAATCCACAATGGGAAGACGGATTTTTTCGGTATCAAACAGTTCACGATAGACACTGACAAGCCTTTTCCTTTGATCATTCCAGTCATTAAGGTGGCTGAGCTTGACTCGTAGGATCGCCGCCTGCAACCCATCCAACCTGCTGTTCACCCCGATGATTTCGTGCAAATACTTTTCCTTGCGGCCGTGGTTGGCGAGCATCCGGATTCTGGCGACCAATTCGACGTCCTGGCTAACCACGGCGCCACCGTCGCCATATGCCCCCAAGTTTTTGCCTGGATAGAAGCTGAAGCAAGCAGCGTCTCCAAGCGTCCCTACTCTCTTGCCATTCCATCTTGCGCCGTGGGCCTGCGCAGCATCTTCAATCACCTTGAGCCCGTGCTTCTTGGCGATCGCGATGATGCGATCCATCTCGCAGGGCTGACCGTAGAGATGCACGGGGATGATTGCCTTGGTCCTTGTGGTGATGGCTGGCTCTACTAATTCCGGATTCATCAGCATCGTATCTTCTTTGATGTCAATGAAAACCGGCGTAGCGCCGACGCTAGAGATCGCCTCGGCTGTAGCGATGAAGGTGTGGGCCACCGTGATGATCTCGTCACCCGGGCCGATTCCCAAGGCGCGGAGAGTCAGCGCCAGCGCGTCGGTACCATTCGCGACCCCCACGCAAGCCTTCGCCTCGCAGAACGCCGCGAACTCCTCCTCGAAAAGCCGCACCTCATCGCCCCCGATGAACGCGCTGTTTTCGATGACCCGTGCGATAGCGGCGTCAATCTCTGGCTTGATAGAAAGGTATTGTGCGTGAAGGTCGACCAGCGGGATTTTTCGCTGCAGCTTGAGTTCAGCCATAGGGTAGCTCTCCGATCTCTTTGATCTGTCGTCCGGGATTTCCGACCACGACAGCGCCGGGTAGTACATCTCTGGTGACGACTGCCCCAGCGCCGATTAGTGCGTCTTCACCGATGAGAACTCCTGGTAGCACGGTGACGTTTGCTCCTAGCTTGGCGTTCCGCCCGATGTGCGGTCCATGCAAATGGTCTTTGACGCCTG
>ERZ795055.3750-NODE-3750-length-10957-cov-3.535590_pt1 | contig 10957 bp, 11 predicted proteins | sample MGYA00375139_ERZ795055 | MGnify/ENA primary metagenome ERZ795055 (study PRJEB30184, sample SAMN05720283) | anaerobic digester metagenome | isolation source: active sludge of municipal wastewater-treating anaerobic digesters | place: USA | collected 2015-01-23 ...
GAGCTCGGTCACGGCTTCCACAATTACTGCGCTTTCCAGGCCGATAAGACCCAACTTCAAACCCGTACGCCCATGACCCTGGCCGAAACCGCTTCGATCATGAATGAAACCATCATGTTCCATGCCCTGCTCAAATCGGTCACCAATCGCGAGGAAGAGCTTTCGCTGCTGGAAACGAAAATTAGCGGCGACGCCCAGGTGGTCGTAGACATCCTTTCACGATTTCTTTTTGAGAAAGAGGTCTTCGACCGCCGCGATAAAGCCACGCTTTCCGCGGATGAGATCAGCGATGTTATGCTGCAAGCCCAACGTGATTCATATGGCGATGGGATTGACCCGGATGTGATGAACAAATTCGCCTGGACCTGGAAATCTCATTATTACAGCCCAACCTTGTCATTCTATAACTACCCCTATGCCTTCGGGTTGCTTTTTGGCACCGGACTGTATGCCATTTATCAGCAGCGCGGCAGTGCCTTTGTCGAGGCCTACAAAGCCCTTCTGGCCAGCACCGGTGAAGCCCCCGCGGCGGAGCTTGCCGCCAGATTTGGCATCGATATCCGCTCCAAAGCATTCTGGAAATCCAGCCTCGACCAGACCGCAGATCTGGTGGAGCGGTACGAAACCCTTTAGTCTGTTGTGATTTACATTGAGAGCCAGGTTCAAGACTGGCTCTCTTTCTTTTCATGCAAAACGATGCCGATTACGCGTTTCCCAATCCCGCGTTTTCTGGAACAACCACTCCGCAAACCCCGCCTGTTCCAGACTGCCTGCCCAGCGCAAATACTTCACATCCAAATCACTCAAGCGCACCCGATCCAGGCCATCCGCGTCTTTGAGTAAAAACGCCAGCCTGCGCGCGCGCGAAATATCCGCCACTCTATATTGCTGTAACACATCATCCAGTTCCCCATCCCAACGAGAGTGTGCTTCAACTATCGCTTCCAATACTTTCAGTTCCTGCCCGTTTCGACCAGTCAGCCGTCCCAATTTGAGCGCAGATCGCTGCCCGTGCGCATGATCAACCGAGTCATCCACCCGCCCAGTATCATGATAGCTGCACGCATCCAATAAAAGCGCGACGTCAGCCGCGTCGCAACGCGTCCGCATCGCCAATATTGCCCCGTGCAGCATCACGCGCTCAATATGTCCATTGCCATGAATGTGACTCCGAAACAAGGCTTCACGATTTAGGTTTTGCAAAGCCTCAAGAAAGATCGGGTAGTGCTCCCATTGCTGAAGGGCTTTGCGTTCAGCCTCAAATTCCCCCCAATCTGCTTCGCTCAACATCTTTACTAACCAACTCATTTGGTCAGCCCTGCAAACAAAACGCTCTGACCGCTTCCGCGACCGTTTGGGCGTGTTCAAACATCAGATGTGGCCCTATCGGTAAACTCAACTCGGTGTTGGCAATTTCCTCCGCGATCGGAAACTGACCTTGACCAAAATGGTGATCTGCATAGGCGTCCGAGAGATGCGGTGGAATGGGATAATGGATCAGCGTGCCAATCTGGTGTTCCTTTAACCAAGCCTGCAATGCGTCCCGACGAGGATGTCTGACGGCGAACTGGTGCCAGCCATGCGCACATCCCGCAGCGACCCCCGGCAGCACCAAACCACCCACTCCAGCCAGAGCCTGTAAGTAGAAATCCGCGATCGCTCCTCTGCGTGCGTTCCAGGCTTCCAAAACTTCAAGCTTGACTCTCAAGAACGCCGCCTGTAGAGGGTCGAGTCGCGAATTATGTCCCCGCACCTCGTTAACATACTTCTGCCGGGAGCCATAATTGCGCAACACAGCAATACTGTCTGCCAGAGCGTCATCATCCGTCACGATCGCGCCAGCGTCACCCAGCGCGCCAAGGTTCTTGCCCGGATAGAAGCTGTAGGCTGCCACGGACCGCACTCCCTCCGCCCAAAAAGGTGCTTGACCTCGCAGGTGCATCTGCGCGCTATCTTCAAGCACCATCAGGTTGTATTGCCTGGCGAGTCTTGCGATTTGCTCCATCTCACAGCGCTGACCGTATAAATGCACAGGCATAATTGCCTTGGTTTTAACGGTAATCGCCTGTTCGATCAAGTCAGGGTTGATATTGTAGGTCTCCAACCTGGGTTCCACCGGCACCACGCGTGCTCCCACATAGGTAACTGCCAACCAGGACGCGATGTAGGTATTAGAAGGCACGATTACTTCGTCGCCCTCACCGATTCCTGCTGCCATCAGTGCCAGTTGCAGGGCTTCCAGCCCATTAGCCAACCCAACGCAATGCCTTGCGCCACAGAAGTTGGCGAATTCGGACTCAAACTGCTCAACTTCCTCTCCCAGGATGTACCAGCCTGACTCCATTACGCGCCGGTATGCCGCGTCCATTTGGTCTTTTAACGCCAGGTAAGGCGCTTTCATATCCAGAAATGGAATTTGTTCAGTCATTTTTATTCACCAAAGCCTGATAATCAAGATAATCGCGGATGTAATCGGAAGCATCATAAAGTTCAGACGCCAATACCAGCAAGGTTGCGTCGGGCGAATAGTCAAATTCGGTCGCCCAGATCATTGGAGGCACATGCAGTCCTTTAGTCGGGTCATCCAGCACCACGCACACTCGCTTTGTGCCGTCATCCACATTCACTTTGCAGCTTCCCTTGAGGCAAAGCATAAATTGATGGCACTTGAGATGGGCATGGTCCCCGCGAATTTGCGGACCAGGAACGGAAAACACGACAAAGTAGCGCTTGGGGACAAAAGGAAGTCCTGCGCCGATCTCGCCGACGGTCAAGTCGCCGCGTTGGTCAGGGTGATAGGGCAGGTGCACCAGTGTCACGCCGTCGATTCCAACTTCTTCTTCTCTTATATGTTTGCGTGCTTCAGCTACACCCAAAATTCCCTGCTTCCTACTGCCACTAAACTAATCCCCCCAATTATACCCACCTCTCAAACAGCCGCCAGGAACACCCAGCTTTAAAGCGCCCTGGCTTGTTCCTGCAATTCCAGCTCTTCGGACGTCTCCGCTTCAATCACCAAGCCGTGCGGTCTGGGTCGACCTTTTTCATCCACGTAAACAAAAGTGATAAACCCTTCCACTGTGAGCTCATCTTTCACATCCGCGCGGATGTGCGCGACCAGCCTGCTCTTACCAGTTAAAACGATTCTCGACACGAAACGGATTACTTCACCTGGTCTGACGGGGCGCCGGAATTGCATACCGTGAATCTTGAGGCACAGCACAAATTCAGGTGGTAACAGATCTGCCGCTGCAATAAAGCCGGCTTCCACCAGCCATTCCGCGCCGCGACCAGCAAATAAGGTGCGGTGATGGTTAAGGTCTTCGCCTTTTACCAAATGATGGACAACCATTTGTTTTATCACTTTGCCTCTTTATGGGATCATCAGCACGAAATTATCAAAGCCAACAATGAAATTCGCGGTGTCATATGTTCCAGCAATCAAGCCAATCTTGCCCGGTTTGAAATCTGGGTCGGTGTATTCCGCCAATTTATACCCATTGACCCCCAGAATCAACCCTTCCGCGCTGCAAACCCCTTCCAGTGTCAATACTCCGCCTTGCAACAACAGATCAGACTGAGTCCACTCAACCAGCGAGACAAATTCATTATTAACGTACTTCCAAATGGAATAGTAGCCATCTTCCGAGACATCCAAAACGGTAAAGTTCGCGTCATCCTGTACGCCACACATCAAGCCAAAATCACCGTCCCCTACCGATAGGAAAACTTGCGCGTCGACCTTCATGTACACCGTGGGGTAGTTGTAATCCAGCGTGCTCCAGTACATGTAAGAGGTTTCGTTGACATGAATCGCGTAATAATCGTCCTTGTAAGTAACACTGCCTTCTGCTGAAGAGTCGGTCGCCCAACCAGAGTTCGGGTCGTCAAAGCTGTCTTCGAAAATAACCGTTCCTTCGCTCTCAGCGACTGGTTCTTCTGGTGCCGCGCTTGAACTAATGCTCACCTGACCTTCACGGGCAGCTGTGATCATCGGCAGCGCCAGGTCCACCGGTCGAATAGCGTTGATAAAGCCACCCGTGGGAACACAGGTGTCACTATCATCGACGAAACCATCCCGATTAGTGTCCGCCAACGCCCGGCAGTCTACAACGGTGTCCCCCAGGTCACCCGATCCGACCTGCGTCGGTACCCCCACCAGTTCACCACTTTCGTTAACTGCCAGACCGCCAGAGTTGCCACCGGCAATCGTGGCGTTGGTCTTGATAAATGCCCGGTTGCCGTATTGTTCTTCTGAGGTAAAACCGCTCACCTGCCCACGTGTCAGCGTGATTGTTTCACCACCGATGCCCGGATAGCCAAGAATCGTCAGTGAATCGCCTAATCGTAGTGCTTCTGAATCTCCCAAACCAACAAAGGGCAAATTCATCGTGCTGTACTCAATTGGGTTGCCTTGCATATCAGTGCGTGGCTTGATCAGTGCAAGGTCAAGCGCGGCATCTGCCTGGACAATGCTGGCGTAATAGGTATCCACCGGCGGTGAGTCCTCCTCCAGGGTCAGCGCGATGATCAGGTCTTCGACTGTATAGAAACGGTCAGAGAGCACCACGTGCGCGTTGGTCAGGGTTAACCCGTCTGGGCTGATTAGCGAGCCTGATCCAGTCCAACCGATCTGAAGCTCACCATCGATGCGCACTACCGCTTTGATTTGCACGACTGCCTGGTAAGGGATCGTGCCCAAGTCCGGTGGTTGAGCGGTTGCAGACTGACCAGGGTCCCATCCACTCGGATTGACCCCCACAATCTTGCCCTGCATCGTAAACTGGTATCCGCCCACCTCGCTTGTCACCAATCCAATGCCCTCCAACGCCCCAGCGGTCTCCGCCTTGAAACTGAGCTTCACTTCCCCCGTCGTATCCGCGGGAACGCTCATTTCCACTTTGATGATTCCTTCACCGGTCGCGGATGGGGTCAGATACAATGGAGGTACAGAGCCCGCGTACGAGACCAAAGCCATAACCTCAGCCGGAATGCGAATCTCCTGGATAACCGCGTCATTGGTTCCGACATTCTTCAGCTGCAGTATCATCGTGAACTCACTGCCAACTGGAATTTCCCCGCCAGGCAATTGCGCCCGCACCTCAAGCTTGCTATTTGAAACTTGCGTGGGGGTGGTGCTGGTGCATGCCAGGGCAGCCAGCGATAATGCCAGAACGATAACAAGCAGACGTGACATGGGATGATTTGTTTTCATAGCAACCCGCCGGAATGATTATTTTGTTTTCTTAATTATATTCGAGCTAAGAGGTTAAATTCAATCGCCTTCATAGCGAATTTCAACTTCGTTTTCCTAATCAAGACCTATTGTGCGCGATTAGCGGTTAATGGTTGGATCAACCGGCCAACCAGCGCTGGTTGGATCTGTCAGATACCAATCAGTCACATCCACGTTCGCGACTTCAACGCCTTGCGTCACCGTGACCGCAATTAAGCTGTGGTCGGTGCATGATTCCAACAAGCCGCAGGGCACCGCTTTTGTGTAAGCCGCGCGCAGCAAATCGGAGGGATTTTCGATTAGATAGGCTAACACATTGTACGTTCCCACGGGTAGCGCTTCGAATCGGTAGGTCGTTTGGTTGAGGACGGTATTCTGCCAGTAATACTCGCCCGTCGTGACATCAAAAGCAATCACTCGCAATGGTGGGATGAATTCGCTTGGGTAGGATAACCTGCCGGAAATGCCACCAACAGGTCGCGGTGTGTTTGTTGGCGTGGCAGCGGGCTGGGTAGGTGTCCAGGTCGCGGTAGGAATTGGCTCAACGGTTGGGCAAACCGGGCAAGTTGGGATGGTAGCGGTCGGTTGGTTGGCATACGCTGCCAAAGTTGCCTCCAGATTCGCTCTTTCCATCGTGTCGATCGTCGCCTGTACGCTAAAAGCTGCTATTGTCGCGGGATAATCCGCGGCGGGCGCAGCAGCGGTTGGAACACAGGCACTGAGCATCAAAATTGACAGCAGCAGAACAAACATCCATTTTCTGTTCATGAGCACCTCTCTCGCTATAAACGAAATTATATCTGCCAACAATCCTGATTACCACACGAAAGCTTATGCTCAACAGACCCGCTTGAACAAAACGGTGAGGTCAGATGAGTCAAATAATTGACATGCCATTTTAATTCGCTTATGCTTAACCCCTATGGATGACTTCCTACCGTTTACCCCTGTCGTTATGACCATCACAGCTCTCACCAACTACCTGCGCAAGATGCTGGAATCGGATGAAATCTTGCAGGACGTGTGGGTCAAAGGCGAAATTTCGAATTTTTCACCTTCTCGCTCAGGTCACATCTACTTTACCCTCAAAGACAACGAATCCCAGCTTCGAGCGGTGATGTGGAAGCAAAGCGCTTTACGACTACGCTTTGATCCGCAGGATGGACAGGCTGTGGAAGCCCATGGATACATCAGTTTCTATGCCAGCAACGGGCAATTACAGCTTTACGTCGATAGCATGCGTCCTGCTGGTGAAGGCACACTCTTCCAGGAGTTTTCACGTCTCAAAGCTCGCCTCGAAGGCGAGGGGCTGTTTGACCAGGCTCGCAAAAGGGAATTGCCTTCTTTCCCCAGACACATCGGCGTGGTCACCTCCCCCAGCGGCGCGGCTTTACAGGATATTCTCAACACCCTTGGGCGTCGGTTGCCATTATTGCGTGTTTCCCTTGCTCCCACCGCGGTTCAGGGGGCAGAAGCGCCTGCTGGAATAGTGAAAGCCCTCAACCAATTAAACCAAATTGCGGATCTCGACCTGATTATCGTCGCGCGTGGTGGCGGATCGATCGAAGATCTGTGGGCTTTCAATGACGAGAACGTTGCTCGGACCATCGCCGCTTCGCGTTTGCCAGTTATCGCTGGAGTGGGTCACGAGACCGACTTCACCATTGCGGATTTTGTGGCTGACCTGCGCGCGCCCACGCCCACTGCTGCTGCCGAGCTCGCAACCCCCATAACCAGGCTCGACTTGCTTGCCAATCTGCAAGCCACGACCCAAAATCTTGACCTGGTTTTGTCTGAAAAAGTGCGCTCATTAAGCGCTGATCTGCAGATCGCCTCCTTGGAGCTCAAGCGTAACTCGCCAATGCAGCGCGTCTACAACAACATCCAACGCCATGACGATCTGCGAGAACGGCTGGATCGCGCCGTGCAAGCTCAACTGAAAGCCAAAGAATTGGCTGTTGCCGCGCTTGGAGCACGCCTTGCAGCCCTCAATCCCACCGCCGTGCTCTCACGGGGTTTCGCCATCGTTAGCAGCGCCAGCACCGGCAAAATTATCTCAAAAACGACTCAAACCCTTGCGGGTCAATCCATTCTGATCCGATTCCAGGATGGCACTTCATCCGCGATTGTTCAAGATCCCTCAGGAGGCACCCATGCCAACCAATGACACCCAAAATTTCGAAAAATCCTTCAGCCAATTGCAGCAGCTCATCCAAAAGCTTGAAAACAGCGAGCTGCCGTTGGACGAGGCCTTGCAGTTATACGAGGAAGGCAAACGCCTCTCCGCGCTTTGTTCAAGCATTCTGGAAAACGCCCAGCTTCGCCTGACCCAACTGAGCGAGGCAAGCACAACCCAGGAAGGGGCGGATGAGGATGACGAACTCGATTTTTGATATCCTGCGCAATCCGGTCGCGGTAGCAGGCTTCCTGGCTTGGTTCTTAGCCCAGGGACTCAAACCTTTGATCTACAAGCTAACCGGTAAAAAATGGGACTGGACGCTCATCATCAGCCCCGGAGGTATGCCCTCTTCACATTCAGCCTTAATGACCGCGGTCACAACCGCGATTGGTTTAACTGTTGGGTGGATTACACCCTTATTCGCGCTGTCTATGGCAATCTCAGGGGTGGTCGTATACGACGCTATGGGCGTCCGCCGTCAAGCCGGCATTCAAGCTGAAAGAATTAATAAATTGGTCGAGGAAGTCTTTAATAAAACTGCCAGCACAGAAGAAGTCATTGAGCAGCTCAAAGAAATCATTGGTCATTCCCCTGCCGAAGCCCTCGGCGGTGTGGCATTTGGCTTTGTTATGTCTGTGATCGTCTGCCAGCTCATGACCGGCATCCCGTTTGGGTAGTAGAAGTCATGAATTTTTGTTCGTGCCGGTGTCCCCACCGTGTACGGCACTTGACCGATGGTCTCAAATACTTTGACCCAGTCGAAAATTTCCTACCCCAACCCCACATCGAGCATCATCATGATCACAAACCCCAACATCACACCCGCTGTGGCGACGTCTGCCTTCTCGCTGATGTCCTCTCCACTCTTGCGCTGCGCCTCAGGAATTAGCTCCTCTGCCACCACGTAAATCATTGCCCCCGCGGCAAAAGCCAGCATAAATGGCAAGATCGCCTGCACATACAACACCGCCACTGCACCCAATACGCCGGCAATCGGTTCAACCACGCCCGAAAGCTGCCCATACATGAACGCTTTAAAGCGTGACATACCTTCACGCCTTAAGGGGATCGATACGGCCGCGCCTTCGGGGAAGTTTTGCAGGCCGATACCGACCGCCAAAGCCATCGCGCTCGCCAACTGCCCGGTCCCACCGGTCGCTGCCGCCGCGCCAAAAGCCACACCCACTGCCAGACCTTCTGGAATATTATGCAAGGTAATTGCCAATACCAGCATAATGCTGCGTTGCCATGACGCCTTCAATCCATGAGTCGTATTAGCATCCGGGTGTGTATGCGGCAGCAAGTGATCGACCAGGAACAAAAATCCGCCGCCGGTCATGAATCCCAGCGCGACCATCAGCCATGGGATCTGCCCCAGCTCCTCGGCCATTTCAATCGCCGGGCTCAACAGCGACCAGAAGCTGGCTGCGATCATCACGCCTGAGGCAAACCCCAACATCAGGTTGAGCGTTCTGCGCTGGATGCTCTTGAAGAAAAACACCAAAGCCGAGCCAGCCGCGGTCACGGACCAGGTGAAAAGCGTCGCAATCAGCGCTTGTAAAACGGGAGGAAAAGTTGCCAATGCATTGATCATGGATACCTACTATCAATTAAACTAAACCAAATTCTAACACACCGCCCCACTACGTACCGACCCTCCGACCCTTCATAACAGAAGTTCAAAAACCTTGGTCTGACCAACCTGGTCAGATGCGGCAGTATCTTCAGCCTGCCTGACCAAGTAGCCGTTTAAGCGCCTTTGTGATCGTTTGTACTTCTGGTACTCGCAGTAAAAACAAAGCTCCGCCGTAAACAACTAATCCGAGGATCAGCCCCACGACCAAAATCCTTCGTGGGCTGCCAGCCAACAGACCCGAAACAATCACCAAACTAATACCCATCACTGCGGAACCAAGCAAAGCTTTGATCGCGCCATCGCCAAGCAGTTCGCCATTTAACCCATTGAGTCGCTTGCCAAGCAAAACCCATAGCACCACGCATTCCAACCCGGTCGCCAGCGAATTCGCCAGTGCCAACCCACCGTGGGGCATCCACCCCAACGACCTGAATAGCCCGGTGAAGGCGAATGATAATCCAATATTCAAAGCCATCGCCGAGGTGGTCACTATCACGGGTGTCTTGGTATCTCCACGCGCGAAAAATGAACGCGTCAACACTTCAACCAGGCTGTGGCCAACCAATCCGACCGCGTACCACAGCAGCGCCCAAGCCACCATCTGGGTGGCCTGCGCAGTAAACTGACCCCGTTGATATAAAGCTGCCACCAGTGGCTGACGCAATAAAATCAACCCAACGCTTGCAGGCAAGGCGAGTAACAGGATCATGCGCATAATGCGCGAGATGGTTTGTTTGAACGCTTCGTCCTCACCCATTTCTGCCTGTGCGGAGAGTGTTGGCAGGGAAGCAATCCCTGCCGATTGGGCGATGGCGGCTTGCGGCATCAGCATCAACGCGAATGCCAGCGTGATTGCCGACACCGAACTGGTACCAATCCCCAGCGCGATGATGGTGTTTGCCACAAAATTGAGTTGGACCGCTCCCGCTCCAATCAAACGCGGCACCATTAGCCGCAGCACATTCCGCACAGGCTGATCTTTCCAACCGCTGCGGCTGGCATACTTTACCTTCGGCAGGCGGACCAACGAAGGAAGTTGTATCAGCAGGTAGCCAACCGCCCCAAGCAGAGCGCCGATCGCCAGGCGATACACGCCCATGCCTGCGGGGAGCACCAAAGTGCCAAGAATGATGCCAACGTTGTAAACTGCCAGCGACAAGGCGGGGACCAGGAATTTTTGATGCGCGTTCAGGATGCCCATTACCAAACCACTGATCCCAAAGATCAGCACAGTCGGTAACATGACCCGCAACATCCTGACGGTTAGGAAGATGTTCTCAACCTCCGCGGTCGGATCGAGCACGTACAAGCCGTACCGCACCACCTGCGGAGCAAAAATCCACATCAAAACGACAATGGCACTCAGAACGACCAGGAGAACGTTAAACACACCCGAAGCCAGTTTCCAGGCATCATCGCGCTTTTCACGCGTGAGTAAACCAGTAAACATCGGAATGAAAGCGGAGCCTAACGCCCCACCAGCCAATAAATTGAACAAAAATTCGGTAATGCGATTGGCCGCATAGAAAGCGTCCAAATCACCTAAAGGGAAATTGTTGGTAAGCACCATGTTGCGCGCCAGGCCCAATAGGCTGCTAAAGATGAATGCCCCCATCACTACCATGGCCGACCTGGAAATTTGGCGGCTGGCGTTACCCGCGGAGCTGCTCACACTTCCCTCGCTCACACTTAACCTTCCGCCTTCGTGTGCTTTTGCGCGTGTTTGGCCTCGTTCCACAACGCGTCCATTTCCTCAAAGCTCAGTTCCTGAAGGGTGCGACCCTGGGCAATTGCATGCTGCTCGATGTATCCAAAACGTCGTTTGAAACGCGCGTTGCATTCCCTGAGCGCAAATTCGGGGTCGATTCCCATCCATCGGATCAAATTCACAGCCGCAAACAATAAA
>ERZ795055.3752-NODE-3752-length-10952-cov-4.010829_pt1 | contig 10952 bp, 9 predicted proteins | sample MGYA00375139_ERZ795055 | MGnify/ENA primary metagenome ERZ795055 (study PRJEB30184, sample SAMN05720283) | anaerobic digester metagenome | isolation source: active sludge of municipal wastewater-treating anaerobic digesters | place: USA | collected 2015-01-23 ...
CGGCTGCTTTGGTGACGAAGTCCTGGTAGATGCGATCGATCGAGCGCTTCAGCCGCTCTTTGCGGTCGTCGGTGGGCGGGTCGAGCCACGAGAAGAAACCGGCGTTGGGGGCGGCCTCGTAGGTATCAAACGTGATGCCCAACCAATGGTTGAGCGCTTCGCGGGTGATAAAGGCAGCCTGGAAGACGCCGATGCTGCCGGTGATGGTGGCTGGTTGAGCCACGATCTTGTTGGCCCCCATCGCGACAAAGTAGCCGCCCGAGGCCGCATAGCTGCCCATCGAGACCACGACTGGGATGCCGGCTTCGCGGGTGACTTGCACCTCGCGCCGGATCAGGTCGGAGGCGATGTAGGAGCCGCCTGGGCTGTTCACCCGGAACAACACGCCTTTGACGCCCTCGTCGCGCGCTTGGCGAAATGCGTCGGTAAGCGTGTCGGAGCCCATGTCACCCTCGCTCTGGCCGGCGCTTTCGCCGCGGTGGATTTCGCCATCGCCCAACACCAACGCGAGCTTGGGGCCGTGTTCAAAGCGGCCGCCGTTTTTGGCGTAGGCCGAAAGCTCCAAGAACGGTTCGTCGCGACCCGCCTCTTTTTGGGCTTCGACCAACAGCTCGTCCCAATAGGCCAGGCGATCCACCAGCTTGCGCTCGGCGGCGTCGGCTGCCCCCAACGGACCGTCGGCCAGCCACCCCTGCACCACCTCCAAAGAGACGTTGCGCCGCGCGGCCAGGTGCGCAATCTCGTCCCGCTGTAGGTCGTCGATGACACTTTTTAAGGCCTCGCGATGCGGAGCGGTCATTTGGGTTTCGGTGAAGGTGTTGGCGGCGTTTTTGTACTCGGAGCGCTTCTCTACGTAGGCACGAATTTTCAGGCGGTCGAGGGTGCCGCGGATAAACGGCACTTCGGCGCGCAGGCCCACCAGGTTGATATCTCCCGACGGCGCAAGCACCACCTCGTCGGCCGTGACAGCCAAGGCGTAGGCGGCATCCCCGCGGTCGCCTTCGCCGGCGGTCTCCAGGAAGGCCGCGTTCCATTTTTCGCTGGCGCGGAACGTCGCCATCGCGGCCTCAATGGCTTGGATGTCGGCCAGGCTGATGACTGGGTTGCGGATGTCGAGCGACACGCCCACGATGCGCGGATCGTCGGCAGCGCGGCGCAGGCTATCCACCACGTGCTTGAGCGACACGGCCTTGTCGTCCTTTAACAGGTTCCAGAAGGTGGGCTCGACGCGCTCGCGGACGTCGCCGTCGAAGCGCAACAACAAGACGCTGTGGGAGGCCACGCGCGGCCCTTGGACCAGCGCCCAAACGACGAAGCCGCCCATCACCACCATCATCAGGAAACTTGCGAGCAGAAACCATTTCAGGACGCGGGCCATGTTACCTCCGGCGTCTCGTATCGTTTGGAGTGCGCCATATCAAAGGGAAGGGCGAATGCCGGGGAGTGTATGCCTACCGGAGTCGTCCCACAGCCTTCTCGTGGATGCTTCGCCCCCAACTGCTTTGGGGCGAAACCTGCGGGCGCAGCGTAGCGTGAGCGCGTAGGCGCTGCAACTCAAGATAAACAGGTAGCATAGGCGGCGCCAAGGCCTGCGGGAGGAGGGGAGCTAGGAGTAGAGGCGGGTCGGAGCAGCGAACGATGATTACTTGGCCAAGCAGGTCTTCTCGGCCTGGGTCAATTCCATCTGCATCGCGGTGATGTCGGCGGTGTTATCCGGGGACATCGCGGCGTCCTTGGCGATCTTGTCGATGGCTTCGCGCAAGGCCGTGGCGCGGTCGCAGTTCTTGTCTTGTTCGATTTCCTGCTTTTGCACCACGAACTTTGGCTTGTTCTCTTTGTACAGGGTCATCAGTTGATTCACCTGCTCGCGGGCCGCGTCGGGGCTGAGCTTGTTGGACGCGCAACCGGCGAAAGCGCCGAGACAGATGGCTACCACCAGGAATTTCTTCATAGGGTCACTCCTCGTCAGTTCGGTCAGCGCCTAGCGCCGACGGAGGTTGGGTTGGTTCTAAGCCCTCTCGGGTTTGAACGCCAGGAAATCGTCGCGGCTCGGACGTAGGGGTCAGCGTCGATATTCATGCGATTAGGGGCAGCAATCCTTCTTGATCTCACATCCCCTCCCATAGCAACGTAGGCGCAGGCTGGGCTCCTGAAGGGGTGGGATCTCAGCGTCTATCACACTCGTTGGAGGGATCTCATGGCCAACAAGAAAACGAAGAAGCCTGCCGTGGCGCGTGCGCGTAAGCCCAGCCGCAAAACCAACAAGACCGATGCCCACGTGGAGCGTGCGCTAGGCTCGTTGCCGCCCGATGCCGGGCAAACGCCGCCCAACATTCCGGTCGCGGCGGCGCTGCAAGAGGCCAACGATGTGGCCAAGGCGGCCAAGCGGCATTTTGCCAAGCTCAGGAAGCTGCCGTTCGATCATACCTTGGTGCCGATGTTGCCCAAGGTGGCCGAGGCGCTCAGGGACGCCGAAACCGAATGGCGCACGCTGCGCAAGCGCTTTGGTGACCAGAACCTGGCCTCGTTGCGCAAGGAGGCCGAGACGCTCAAGCGCGACTTGTTCGCCGCGGGTCGGTACTTCTTGCGGGCCGACGGCGCGGCGCAAGCGTTGCTCGACGCCGTGGCCGAAGGGGATGGCCTAGGCGACCTGATCGACGATTTGCACGTGTTGGCCGACGTCGTACACGCGCAGGCCCAAAAGCTACGTGGCGCTGACCTCGTGGGTGGCCCCGAAAAGGCCGCGGGCCGCGCCAAAACCCTGGCCACCGAGCTTGCCAACGCGGTGAGCGCCGAGAACACCGATGAGCGGGCGCAACGCGCCATCGCCCGGCGGAATAAGCTGTTTATGCTATTGAACGACGCCCTGCGCGAAATCCGCGAGGCGGCGCGCTATGCGCTGCGGCACGATGACGCGGCGTTGGCGCCGTTCCGGGTGCGCTATGCCAACACCCGCCAGAGACCCAAGAAGCGCGCTTCGACCAGCCCGGCGCCATCGACCACAGCGGCCGCCGCGACGGAGTAACCCAACCTAAGACGTCTTAGGTTGGTCGCCACACGTCTTAGGTTGGTCGCCACACGTCTTAGGTTGGCCCGCACACGTCTTAGGTAACCTCCAGGTGTCTTGGGCGTGCCGCCACACGTCTTAGGTTTGCCCCCACACGTCTTAGGCTCATCGCCACAAGCCCTGGTCTGCCCGCCACATGTCTTGGGCTCATCGCCACACGTCTTGGCCAGGCGGCTACTCGGCATGGGGTGTGTGAACTTACGTCTTAGGGGTGGCTCGACACGTCTGGGGCGTACAGACACGGGTCGCGGGAGGGGATGCGCGTCGCTTGGCTCGCTGCCAGCCTTGTGGCATATCAACGCCAACATCCTCAACAAGGGAAACCACCATGCACCTTCGCTCGCTGTGCGCCCTATCGGTTGTGATCTTTGCGGTTGCTTGCTCCAAAGAACAGGCCCCGACACCGCCGCAACCTCAAGGGCCGCAATTGGGTGGGGCCGCGGCCGCCGTGGCGCCGGCGGGTGCGCCGCAAGCTCAAGCCGAAGAAGCGCTGGTGACCGGCGTGACGAGCCTCAAGCGCGAAGCCTCCGACGCCCAGAAGCTGGATGACGCTGCGGGCAAGAAGGTGAACAACTGGGTGGCCACGTTGTATCGCGGCGAAGTGGTGACGGTGCAGAGCGTAAAAGACGACTGGGCCCAGGTGAAGGCCTCCGATGACTCCACCGGTTGGGTGAAGAAAGACGTGTTGTTGCCCAGCGAAGGCACCACGCTCGCGACGTTGTTCGAGGAGGCCAAAACCTTCAATCGCCCTGACCTCTTGGCGATGAACGCCAAGCTCACGTTGGAGCCGGGCGCGCTGTTGTTCGTGCTCAAGACCAAAGAGCAGTTCAGCGAAGTGAACGTGCAAGGCAAGACCACCGCGTGGGTGCTCTCGGAGCGCTTGAGCACCGACAGCAACGAAATCGCCGCGGCGAAGATCGTTAACAAAATTAAGTGGTTGAAGGCCAAGAAAGACCCGCAAGCCAAGGAGTTTTTAGAGCTCGCCAAGAGCCAGTTCGGCTCCAGTCGACTGGTTGGCATGTTGGACGAAGCCGACAAGGCAGGCGCCGATGCGGTGCCGGCCGATGGCACGGCCGCTCCGGATGCGGGCGCGCAGGCCCCTAACTAACGGCCTAGGATCCCCCACAGGTGGCACGCCGAGCCCCGGGTTCGGCGGCCCCAACGCGGTGCGATGCGCGCCAAGATTCTCATAGCCCACGGTGATACGCAGGCGCTTGAGCGTGCCATGGAGGAGCTCTCCAAGGCTGGCTTTGAAGTCGTCGCGACTCCCGACGGCGGCGACGCCTTTGCGCGCTTCTTTGAAGAACGTCCCGACCTGGTGATCTGTAGCGAAGGCCTGCCGGTACTAGATGGGCGCAGCTTCGGGCGGATGATTCACTCGCAGATGCCGGCCCTGCCGGTGGTGCTCTTGGCCGAGCATCCCGAGCAGGTGGCCAGCACTGAGTTCATCGTGCTGCGCGACCCGTTGAGTTTGCCGGAGTTCATTCAAGCACTCTCGGCGATTCGGCCGGCGACGCAATCGGGGGGGGGGCCTGAGAGTGAGTCTTCGGCCCAAGCGTTGGCGCCCAACGACGAGGTGCATCAGATCTTGGTGCACTTCCAAAGCGCCGGCAATTTGCTCGCGCTCCTGAATCCGACCGGTATGGAGCGGATGGCTCGCTCGGCAGTGCTGCAAAACCGCCAAGGTGACGAGCAGGTCATCTGCGAAGGCGATCGCTGCGACGGCTTCTACTTGGTGGTGGACGGCGAGGTGCGCATCACCTTGTCGGAGCGCAACAACCAAGAGGTGGCGCGCCTGTCGGCCGGTGAGTTCTTCGGCGAAATGGCGCTGTTGTCCGACCAGCCGCGCTCGGCGTCGGTGTGGACCTGCGGACCCACCCGCCTGTTGTTCTTCGAAAAAGATCCGGTGCTGCGTTTGTTGAGCGACTACCCGGGGCTCCGCGAGATCTTGGGCGGCGTCGCGGTGCAGCGTGCCGAGGAGAATCTTTGGCAGGCGCTGGCCGGCGACGACGATGTGCAGCGGAATCTCTCGGGCCTCTTGGGCGACACCGAAGTGAACCTGGATGAGGAGCGTGTGGAATCGCCACCGACCGTCGGGTCACCCCCGGAGTTGCCGCCCTTGCCCGGCGTGGTGCTCGCAGCGCCGCCAGGTGCGCCGCAGCCGCTCACGGTGCCGCTTTTGGATGTGCCGATGCCCACCCCGGTAGAGGTGCCAGCGCGACAACGACGCCATCGGGCCGCGAAACAGCTCAACGAGGGGGCGACCCGTGGACGCCCCAAGGCGGTGGCATGGGTGGCTTTGGTGCTGTTGGCCATGGTCGGCGTGGCCTTTGGGCTCAAGCTTGGTCCGTTTGCCATCGAGGCTGCGCCCGAGGTGCCGGCGTTACCGATGCAGGGGGGCGGTGGCGAGATGGATGGCGGTCTTGGCGCGCTCCCCACGAACGATGACGGACGTGCGCCCGGGGATGGGGCCCAGGAACTGTCGCCAGCCGAGGCTTTGTCTGCAGGTGACCCCAGCAGAATCCTGGGCGACGCGGCGTCGCAGCCGACCGAGACAGCTCTTACACCGCCCACCGTTGTTGCACCGGCCCCAGTCCCGCCACCACCGCCGAACGGTGTCACCTCAACCACCGAATTGGCGCTTGAACGTCGGCATTTGCGTCGGCAGCTGTTTGACGCCTACAAGCGCGAGCAGTACGCCGACGCCATCAAGTACGGCACGAAGCTGCGTGACGAATACGAGCTCGATTGGGAGGCGACGATCACGCTGGCGCATGCGGAGCGCTTGGGGGGCCAGCCCGACCGCGCGCTTACGGACTATGTGGCGTTCATCAAAGCGTACCCCAACTATGTGGTCACCGACGACGCTGAGTTTTTTGCCGCCGAGTTGTATGCCGCCCAGGGTAAAAAGCGCGAGGCGCGGGAGCTGTACCGGCGCGTGCTGAACAATCCCAAGAGCGATTTTCGCACCTCGGCCGACGAGCGCTTGAAGGCACTCAAGTAGCGCCTCGACACCCACCGGCCTCTCTTTATACACTCCGCGCCATGCCAATCGATTGGGGGCAAAGCGCCGCGGAGGCCATCGAGACGCTTCAGGCCTTGTTGCGCATCGACACCAGCAACCCGCCCGGACAGGAGCTAGCGGCCGCCGAGTACCTGGCCGATCGCGCACGTGCCCTTGGGTTATCACCCACGATCATTACGCCCGCACCTGGCCGCGGCAACGTGATTGTGCGTTTGAATGGCAACGGCCAAGAGCCACCTATTTTGCTCTCGGCGCACCTCGACGTGGTCCCGGCCACAGATGAGGGTTGGCGAGAGCCGCCGTTTGGCGGCGCCCTGGTGGATGGTTGGGTGTGGGGGCGCGGTGCGCTGGATATGAAGTACGCCGCCGCCCAGGCGTTGGCCGTGATGGGGCACATCAAGCAGAGTGGCATCGAGTTACGCCGCGACATCATTTTTGCCGGTGTGGCGGACGGTAAGCAGGGCGGCCGTTGGGGCGCGGGCCACCTGGTGGACCATTTTCGCCACCTGATTCAAGCGGAGTTTTGTCTCACCAAGCTGGGCGGCCTGATGGTGAAAGCCGGCTCGGGGCGCGTGGTGCTGGTGGGCACGGCGACCAAGGGGTTTGAGTGGTTGCGCGTGCGGGTACGTGGGCAACCGGGGAATCCTGGCAAACCCAATCCCCGCTCGGCGATCAATCGCTTGGTGCATGGCCTGCATCGGCTGGAAAACGGGCGCTTGGCGTACAGCTTGCCTGCGGCCACGCGCGCGATGCTGACGGGGTTGGCTGCGTTGCACGAAGGGAAGCAGGGGCTGGCGCTGAGCCTGCTCAAGAATCGCTTCACGGCGCCGTGGGCCCTGAGGGGCATCTCCGGGGAAGCCGGATACTTGCTGGAAGCATCGGTGTATCACACGGCCGTGGTGACGGGCCTGGAAGCAGGCGATCCGCGCACGCCCAACGTCGGCGCAGACACGGCGTCGGCGGTCATCGATGCGCGTTATCTGCCGTCATATACTCGCGAAAAGTTCTTGGCCAAGGTGGCGAGCATCATGGGCCCAGACGCCGAAATTGAATCGTTGCGCGGCTTGCCTCCTACCGATTTTGCCAGGCGCAACGAGCTGATGGTGGCGATTGAGCGTGCGGTGCAGGCGCGTGACCCAGGGGCGCACGTGTTGCCCTTTGTGGTGCCCGGATTTACCGATGCCAGTCACTACGCGCGCGCGGGTATGACGACCTACGGCTTTTTTCCCCTGGAGTTGGCCGCGGGCGAGCCGTTTTTAGAGCTGCTGCACGCGCCCAATGAGCGGGTCTCGGTGGCCGGTTTCACGGCGGGCCTGGGTTTGTTGGGGGATACCTTGGTGTCGTTGTGTGCCGCTGAACCTGCCCGGGCCACGGCGTTGCTTATGCAGGCATTGCCAGAGCGAGCCGCCGCGCCGCTCTTGTTGCCGGCCAAGTCGGAGTAAGGAGTCGTATGGAGTCTGCCAATCTCGCGATCATCGGCGCCGGCAAGGGAGGTTACGAGTTTCTTAAGGTGCTCTTGGGCATGCCAGGGGTGGCCATCAAATACGTTTGCGATGTGAGGTCCGACGCCAAGGGCATGATGTTCGCTGCGACGCATGGCCTGCGTTGCGTGTTGCATGCTCGCGAGGTGTTGGCCGATCCATCGGTGGATTTGATCATCGAGTGTACCGGCCGGCTCGAAGTGTTTGACGAGCTGAGCCGCAGCAAGCTCCCCTCGGTAAGCCTGGTGGGATCATCGGGCGCGCGGGTGATGTTTAGCCTGCTCGACTCTTGCAACACTGCCAATCGGAGTCTGCAGTCGTACCAGATCAACTTGGAGCGGCGCATCATTGAGCGCACCGAAGAGTTGGAGCGACTGAACACCGAGCTCCTGCAGGAGAAGGCTGCGACCGAGCGCTTGTACGAGCAACAGCGGTTGCTCAATGAAGAGCGCGGCAGGCACTTGATTCACACGACCCACCAACTCAAGGCCCCGTTCGCGGCGATACAGAACTACGTGGAGATCATCCTGGATGGCTACACCGGCGCCATCACCGACGAGACGCGCGAGATCATGCGCAAGGTCCAAGCTCGTTGCGAGCTCTTATCCGGCACCATCCGCGACATGCTGGAGCTTTCTAAAATCAAGGCGCGCGTGGTGGAGCTTGTGCCTGAAGAGGTGGATCTGCGCAGCGTCGTGCACAGCGTGGCCGAGCGCTTCAGCGCCGCGGCCACCGTCAAACGGCTGCAGGTGATCTTCGACGAGCCTGCCTTTGAGGTGCGGGTGCGCACGGTGCCAAAGCAGCTGTTCGAGCTGTTGTGTGCCCTGATGGAAAACGCCGTGAAGTACTCGCCTACGGACCGCATTGTGACACTGCGCACAGCGGTGGGGACCGACGGCCGGCCGTTCGTGTCAGTCATCGATCAGGGCATCGGCATTCCCAAAGACAATCAGGCCAAGGTCTTTGCCGAGTTCTTTCGTTCAAACAACGCCGCGCATTTTGACCCGAATGGCAACGGACTTGGGCTCGCAATTGCCAAGGAAATCGCCGACTTACTGGATGTGACGGTGGATTTGGAAAGCGTGCTTGGCCAGGGCTCGACCTTCTCAGTGCGTTTCTGACGGATGGGTGCGGTTCCCAGCAGCCGGGGCACGCGGGCGATGCACATGCGCCTGCCAGTACCGCGACCGTGAGGGAGCGGCGGGCGGATTCAACGGCCTCGGGGGCAATGCGGCGTGGTTTGAGGAGTGTCCTCGTTTGGGTCGCTCCCTCACGGTCGCGGTACTGTCTTGAAGCCAGCGCCACCCCCGTCGTGTGTCATCCGCACCCCTGACGGGTGGCTTGCGTCGGCTGCCGAAGGCCGGCATGTTGACCATGAACGTCTCGCGTCGGCGAGACCCTGAGAACAGGAGCGACAGCGTGCCCAAGAAAATTTACATCATCGATGACGACCACGACATCGTGGAATCCATGACCATCGTGCTCAAGAAGAATGGCTATGAGGTCGCTGCTCAATACGACAATGAGAATGTCGAAGCGAATGTCGCGGCTCAGCAGCCCGACCTGATCATTCTGGACGTCATGTTCCCCGAGGACTCCTCGGCCGGCTTCACGATGGCGCGCCTTATCAAGAATAACGACGCGCTCAAGTCGATCCCGATCTTGATGCTCTCGGCGGTGAACGAGCGCGGCATCTACGTCGGCAAGTTCTCCAACAAAGATCTCGACGAGAGCTTCTTGCCGGTGAACATGTTTCTGGAGAAGCCGCTCAAGCCGGCTGCCATGCTGGAGCGCATCGCGCAGCTCATCGGCAAATAGCCACGCCAGGTGCCCCTTGAGGGTGACCCCACGACCTCACGGGGGTGGGGACCGCTGGCGTTTGCGCGCAGCCCAAAGAGCCCGTAGCGTTGGCGTCGTCGGGGACTAGCCTTGCGGGCATTCTTGGCTCTGTTGGCCATCGAAACACCACTCGCAGGCAGGCGCTGAACAACCGGCTGTGGTGCAACCTGCACCTTGGCATGCGAGGTCGGGGAGAGCGCAACCGCAATCGCAGCTTGGGTCCGTGTAGAATGCGGCATTGCAGTCCCAGCCTTCCGGGGCACAGGAGATGACCGCTCCGCCTTCGCCGTGGCAGGTGCGGCACCCCTGTACGACACAGCCAGGCTCGCTGCAGCCACCCGTGTCACAGGTGCGATCCAGCACGCCACAGCCACAATCACAGTTGTAGTCGGTCCAGGTGTCGGCAGCGCAGCTCCAGCCCTCAGGGGGAGTGCAGGGCACCATTTGGCCTAAGGCGTCGTAACAGTAATCGCAATCGAGCGCCTGGCAGTTGGGTTCGGCACAACCGTTGGTGCATCCCGGGTCAGCAAGCCCGCAACCGCAATCACAGGTGACATCACTGTAGTAGGCCGCGCTGCAGTTCCAGCCTTCTGGGGCGCCATCGGTGTCGCCGGTGGGCACGTCATGGTCGGCTACGTTCAGCGTCGGATCGCCTGGGGTGTGCCCCTGGGGGTCGGCGCCAGCGACCGCGCTGTCACCTGTGCTCGTCGGCCCATCGGCGTCCTTGCCGCTACAGCCACAGAGACATAGGCCAACGATAGGGAGCAGGGCGAAACATCGATGCATAGGGGGCTCCAGCGTTTGAGTGTCGAGCGCATCGGTATCACGGCGAGTGGGACCCGACCAGAGGTCGTGCAGTACGCCCCGCTGATTCTGACCCACCCAGGGGCCTGGGCGGTATCCGCGGTGTTGCAGTGCAACTTATGGCGCCGCTTAACGGCCCCGAGGGATCGTCGCTAAGGCATTGAAACTCGGCGTACATTCGACATGGTAGGAGCACCTTTGGGTGAAAAACCTTATCGCTTCGCCGCAACATAAACGCTAGGCTGCCGATAGATGTAGATAGATAGTTCGACTCTCATCCTATTGAGGTGGTCTATGCCGCGCGTTGTTTCTACGGACAAGCACAGCACGGTTGTTCCTGAGCGCGAACCCGCAGCCAAACCGGCTCCGGAAAACTGTACGATCCCCAATTGTCCATTGACCCCGCGTATGCAACGCGCGGGTTCCGGCCTGCATCCGGTGCATCCTGAGATGTTGCGGGCGTTGGACCTGTTCATGCCGCATCGCCACACCGAAGGTGTCGAAGCTGCCCCCACCAAGCGGGCGGCGCGTGCGGCGGTGAGCAAGTTGCCTTCGGGTAACACGATCGAAGCAGTGTTCACGGGTGCCGAAACCTGTGGCATCAGCGGCAAGAAGCTGTGGAGCTCGATCAAGCGTATTCGCTTGGCCGATGAGCGTCGCCAGATTCCGTATAACAAGACGCTGGAATGGCCCGAAGATACCACCGCTTATGCGCCCTATTTCCGCAAGATGTTTG
>ERZ795055.3753-NODE-3753-length-10951-cov-17.458700_pt1 | contig 10951 bp, 10 predicted proteins | sample MGYA00375139_ERZ795055 | MGnify/ENA primary metagenome ERZ795055 (study PRJEB30184, sample SAMN05720283) | anaerobic digester metagenome | isolation source: active sludge of municipal wastewater-treating anaerobic digesters | place: USA | collected 2015-01-23 ...
GCGCCACCTGATCGGCACGGGCAATCAGGCGCGCGATCCACAGGCCGTTGATGCCATCGGTCAACAACATGCCGAACATGAACAGCATGGCCAGCACCAAGGCATGCTGCCAGCCACCGAACTGGGTCGCGGTCAGGGCAAAAAACGCAGCCTGGGAGAGGGTGTCGAAGGACAGCGCGAAGAGAGCACCAACCAGCGCGATCAGGGCCGGATGCGAGGCATGGCGCAGATTGCCGAGCAGGCGCCCCTTGAGGCCGATTGGCTGCACCACTTCGTCCGGCCCGGCGCGCAGGACCGCCAGCAGATTGAGACTGCCCAGAGCAACCAGGAAGGCGATCGAAATCAGTGATCCAAGTATGCCAAACCACTCGGGCACCTCCCACTGACTGGCAAGACCGGAAACACCAAGGGCGATCGCCAGTACCACGGCGCCGTGACCAAGCGAAAAAAACGTACCGCAATAGCGCGCCACTTGCGGCCGGGTACGCGCGTTGTAGCGCGTCAGACCGTCGATGGTCGCCAGATGGTCGGCATCGAAACCGTGCTTCATGCCAAGCACGAAAGTCAGGATCAACAGTGATGTCCAGTCGCCCACAAACGCCCTCAGCGTGACCGCATGAATTTTTTTTAATTTATCATACCAAGCGCTCAACGAAAAGTTGACTCGCATGCGATCAGGCACAAATTGATTCAGCGCGAGGGGCGATAATGAATGTGTTTTGTGTCACTTCCGCCATGCGCATGGCGATGCGCAGGTTCGGCGGCAATGACGTTGAACTGGCCATGCCGGACACCGCTTTCGGCCATCAGGCGTTGCGAAAAGCGAATTACCATGTCGGTTTTTCCGCGCAGAATTACCGATTCGAGACAATTCTCGTGATCCAGGTGGACATGCATTGCCGCCACTGTCAGATCGTGATGGTCGTGTTGAATCGCCGTGAGGCGCTCGGCCAGTTCCCGGGTATGGTGGTTATAGACGTATGAAAGGTTGGCCACGCAGTAGCCGCTGGGAGCCGCCTGCTGGCGATCGCCCTCGATCGCACCGCGAATCAGGTCACGTACCGCTTCGGAGCGGTTGCTGTAGCCCCGGGCGGCGATCAACTCGTCGAATTGACCGGCCAGTGATTCATCGAGAGAAATTGTGAAGCGGTCCATGCTGTCCTTTACAAGACGATGCGCATTCAGCAGATGCGCGGTAGCTGATCGCCGGTCAACCAGTCGACGATCCGCTTGCCGCCCAACGTGGTCGCCATCTGAACGAAATGATTCGGATCTTCATGCACCGAACCGATAATTGCCGCATGGACACCAAGGGGGTGCGCGCGCAAGGCAGCAAGCAGTGCCAAAGCATCATTTTCGGCGCAGATCGCTACCAGTTTTCCTTCATTGGCAACATAAAGTGGATCCAGACCGAGGAATTCACAGGCTGCGGCAACCAGCGGGTTGATTGGCATTGCCTTTTCCTGCAACAACATGCCGACCCCGGACTGCCGGGCGATCTCGTTGAGGGTCGTCGCCAGGCCACCGCGGGTCGGGTCGCGCAGAACGTGGAGTTCAGCCCCGCATTCATGCAGCGCATCGATCAAACCATGCAATGCCGCTGTATCCGACAAAATTGGCGATTCGAAGCCAAGGCTGTCGCGCCCGGCCATGATCGCCATGCCATGATCGCCAAGCGTCCCCGAAACCAGGATCGCATCGCCCGGCCGCGCTCGTCGTCCCGAGAGTTCGCGCGCAGCCGGCAAGATGCCGACGCCGGTGGTCGTGATGAAAACGCCATCACCCTTGCCACGCTCGACCACCTTGGTGTCGCCGGTGACGACCGGCACGCCCGCCTCCTTCGCGGCCAGCGCCATGCTGTCGACGATGCGTGCCAGATCGCCCAGCGGGAAACCCTCTTCGAGGATGAAGGCAGCGGAAAGCCAGAGCGGCCTGGCACCCATCACCGCCACGTCGTTGATCGTTCCATGCACCGCAAGACAACCGATGTCGCCGCCGGGAAAAAACAGCGGGGACACGACATGGCTATCCGTGGCCATGACCAGCCGTCCGGCACCCGGCGCCGGCAGTACCGCGCCATCATCACCCTGAGCCAGCCATTCGTTGTCGAGCCGGCGCGCGAACAAGGCCTCGATCAGATGCGCCATTGCCCGGCCACCGGCGCCATGCGCCATCTCGACGCGGCCATTTTTCAAATCCAGCGGTCGGCTATAGTCACGCATCGCGGTAGCGCCCATAGGTGTAATGCGCGGCACAGGCGCCTTCGGAACTCACCATGCAGGAGCCGACCGGATTCTCCGGCGTGCACACGTTGCCGAACAGCTTGCATTCCGTCGGGCGCTTCAATCCGCGCAGGATCGCTGCACATTCACAGCTTTTATGATCATCAACCGGCTGATATGCACTGCCAAATCGTAGTTCTGCATCGAACTCGGCGAAGGCTGGGCGCAGGCGCAAAGCCGAGTTCGGCAGAACGCCCAATCCACGCCATTCGAAAATTTCACGCAGTTCGAAGACCTCGTCGACCAACGCCTGCGCCTTGCGGTTACCGTCGCGGTCGACGGCCCGGGTGAATTCATTTTCCACCTCGGCCCGCCCATCATTCACCTGGCGAACCAACATCCGGATTGCCTGCAGGACATCGAGCGGCTCGAAGCCGGCGATGACGACCGGTTTGCCATATTGCTGCGCGAATGGCTCGTAAGGCCGGCTACCGATGACCGTCGACACATGTGCCGGTCCGACGAAGCCTTCGATGGCGATTCGCTCTGGCGCGTTCAGGATCGCCATCATTGCCGGCGGCGTCAGCACGTGACAGCACAAAACCGAGAAATTTTTCAAGCCAAGGGCGAGCGCCTGCTTGATGGCGACCGCCGTTGGCGGCGTCGTGGTCTCGAAACCGATGGCGAAGAACGCGACCTGACGGTCGGGGTGCTGGCGCGCCAGTTCAACCGCATCGGCACTCGAATAAACCATGCGAATGTCGCCGCCGCTCGCCTTGGCGCGCAAAAGCGACAAGCCGCCGGAAGCCGGCACACGCAGGCAGTCGCCATAGGCACAGAGAATGACATCGTTGTCGAGGGCCAGCCGGATCGCCTGGTCGACACGGCCGATGGGCAGGACGCAAACCGGGCAGCCCGGACCGTGGATCATCTCGACATTGTCCGGTAGCAAGTCGGCAACGCCGTAGCGGGAAATGGCGTGCGTATGACCGCCGCAGAATTCCATGAAATGGTAGCGCCGATCCGGCCGCGCTTCACGCCTGATGGCTTCGGACAGGCCGCGGGCGAGTTCGCCGTCGCGAAATTCATCGATATATTTCATCAATGAACCATCTGTCCGGCGTCGAACTGGCCGATTTCGGCGAACAGCGCCAAGGTTTTGGCCGCCTCCTCGGGGTCGAGTTTGTTCAGCGCGTAACCGACATGGACGATCACATAGTCACCGACCGCAATGCCGTCGACCAGCGCCAGCGAAATTTCCTTGCGCACACCTGCCAGATCGACCAGCGCATTGTCGCCGGCACGCAGTTCGACAACCTGAGCGGGAATTGCCAGACACATCAGCGCACCTCCTTGGTCATGGGGTACTTATTGCAATCAGATCGGCGGCAAATCATGGAAATGCCGTCCTGGTTCGTAGGTGCCATCGAGCGACGCAGCCAGCGCAGCCAACGCATCCTCGATCTGCGCCAGTTGTTCGGGTTCCAGCACGTCCCGCGCCAGACCCAGGGAAGTCAGTAGCCAAGTACCGACCGGCTGCGGCCCGACCAGCATCATATTGACACATTCGCGGCGGCCAGGACGTTCGACCCAGGCGAATTCGCCGTCGCCCTGCCATTCCTTGACCTGCATCGGAATCGAAAGGCACATCAGGCACGCTCCTTTGCTGCCTTCAGGCAGACGACGGTTTTATCCTTGTCTCGAAAGTCGGCGCTACAGGTATTCACGATGTGCAGATTGTCCAAAACAGCAAAAAGCAAGTGTCGCGTCCGAACTCGGGGAACGCATTGCGTTAGATCAAACGGATTGCGCCGCGCGCCAGCCAGTAACGCGATTCAAACATAAACTAACAGACATTTTGTGTGCCGCGCGCGACCCAGCCCTGACCGAGCGCCAGTCCGCCGTCGTTGGGTGGAGCCTGGCACGCCTCGAACAGCATTGCTCCACGCGCTTCGAAATGCCGGCGCAACGCTGACATCAGGATGGCATTCATCGCGCAACCGCCGCCCACCACAATTTTTGCCACTTTTTCGCGGTCGACCGCAACACTTGCCCAATCGGCCAGCCCGGCGGCAACGGTGGCGTGAAACAGCGCCGCACCATAGGGCGCGTTGGCGCAATCGGCCAGCCGCGAGAGCAGCGGCGTGAAATCGGCGATTCCATCGCACAGGACCATCCCGCCGGGCAGGGGTTCGACCACGCCATGCATCGCAGCCAGCCCTTCGAGCTCCATCGCCGCCTGCCCTTCGTAGCGCGCCTCGGCACGCAGGCCAAGGACGCCGGCGGCGGCATCGAACAGCCGACCAAGGCTGCTGGTTGGCGGGCAATTGAGCCGCCGTTCGAGCATCATCGCCAGACGCTCGCCGTCATGTTCCGGGTAGCGCCTGGCAATGAAAGCAGCGATTTCGGCACGGCGGCCGCAGGCAGCGAGCGCACTTGCCGCCATCCGCCACGGTTCGCGCACGGCGCGGTCGCCGCCGGGCAAGGCCAGCGGCAGCAGATGGCCGAGGCGCCGGCATTGCCCGGCGGCGACATACAGCAATTCTCCTCCCCACAAACCACCGTCCGGTCCCAACCCGACACCGTCGAGCGCCAGTCCAAGTACCGGCCCGGCGAGCCGTTGTTCGGCGCAGATCGCCGCAACATGGGCATGATGATGTGCGACGGCGATTGCCGGCACGCTCAACTCGGCGGCCAGACGTTGTGCCAGCAGGGTCGACTGGAAATCCGGATGCAGATCGTGGGCGATCAGCTCCGGTGTGACATCGAGAATGGCCAGCAGGTGGGCGACGGTTTCTTCAAGAAAACCAACAGCCGAAGCATTGTCGAGACTGCCGATATGTTGCGAGAGAAAAGCCTCCTTGCCTTTCAGGACGCAAATGCTGTTCTTCAGATAAGCTCCGAGCGCCAGTACGGTCGGCCCGTCGCTGGCCAGCGGAATCGGCACCGGCGTGTAGCCGCGCGCCCGGCGAATGAAGGCCGGACCGGCACGCACAACCGAATCGTCACAGCGGACGACAATCTCGCGGTCGTGGACCAGAAAAGCGTCGGCGATGCCACCTAAACGTGCCAGTGCTTCGTCATTGCCGATGACCAATGCCTCGCCATGCGGGTTGGCGCTGGTCATCACCAGCAGCAGATCGCTGGGTGCGGTCAGCCAGCAGTTTCCCGACGGGCGCCCGAGCGCTTCGTGCCAGAGCAGCAGGTGCAACGGGGTTGCCGGCAGCATGACGCCGAGCCAGGCCAGCCCGGGCGCGACTCCCGGCAATTCGCCGCCGGTCTTGGGGCAAAGCACGATGGGCGCCGCGACACCCTCCAGCAAGGCCCGCTCGGCCGCTGCAATGCGTGCATGTCCGGCAAGCGACGCCACATTCAGCCCCATGACGGCGAACGGCTTTTCCTCGCGCTGCTTGCGCCGGCGCAATTCGGCGACAGCCCCGGTGTTGCGCGCATCGCAGGCCAGGTGGAAGCCGCCCAGCCCCTTGATGGCGACGATCTTGCCATCACGCAGCAGGCGCAATGTTTCGCCGATCGGGTCGCCAGCGAGCGGCCGCCCCGCCGCTTCGAGCAAAAAGAGTTGCGGTCCGCATTGTGGACAACAGGTGGTTTCTGCATGAAAACGACGGTCGACCGGAGCGGTGTATTCCGCATTGCAGGCGGCGCACAGCGGGAACTCAGCCAGGCTGGTCTGCGCCCGGTCGTAGGGTATGCGCCGGCTGACCGTATAGCGCGGTCCGCAGTGCGTGCAGGTGGTGAAGGCATAGCGCCAGCGACGATTTTCCGGATCGCAGATATCGGCGATGCAATCGGGACAAATTGCCGCATCGGGGCCGATGGCGGTCGCCACCTCGCCGGCCGCACTATCGATTATCGCGAAGCCTGCACCGGCAACCTCGACGCTGGTGGATTCGATGTAGTCGATGCGCGCTAGGCGTGGCACCTCGGTCGGCAGGCGCATCATGAATTCCGCTACTTTCTGGCCGTCGACCGCAATCGTCACCCCGGCCCCGTCGTTGCGTACCCAACCCCGCAGTTCAAGTTCGTTGGCCAGCCGCCAAACGTAGGGACGAAACCCGACGCCCTGGACGAGACCACGAACTTTGATTTGTCGGCCAGTCATTTCCCGGCCAATCAGTTTCCAGCCAGTTGACGCTCCAGATCGGCAACCCGCCGCTTCAGCGCAGCGACCGTTTCCGCACGTTTGTCGCGCTGGGTCGCCAGCCCGGCCTCGATCCAGGCCACCCATTCTGCCAGTCCCTCGCCGCTGGATGCCGAAACGCGGAATATCTTCAGTTGCGGATTGACGCGCAACGCATTGGCCTCGGCCAGATCGGCATCGAATTCAAGATAGGGCAGCAGGTCGCACTTGTTGAGCAGCATCACATCGGCGGCGCGGAACATGTCCGGATACTTGAGCGGCTTGTCCTCGCCTTCGGTCACTGACAGGATGGCGACCTTGTGCTGCTCGCCGAGATCGAAGGCCGCCGGACAAACCAGATTGCCGACGTTCTCGATCAGGAACAACGATTCGTCGGCCAGTTGCAGGCGCTCCAGCGCGTGGCCGACCATGTGGCCGTCAAGATGGCAGCCCTTGCCGGTGTTGATCTGCAACGCGGCGACGCCGGTGGCACGGATGCGCTCGGCGTCGTTGGAGGTCTGCTGGTCACCCTCGACAACGGCAATTTTCACTTTGTCCTTCAGCAACTCGATAGTCTTCACGAGCAGCGCCGTCTTGCCCGAACCGGGGCTCGACACCAGATTCAGGGCCAGGATGCCGCGCTCATCGAAACATAGGCGGTTGGCCGCGGCATAGGCGTCGTTCTTGGCCAGGATATCCCGCTCGATCTGTACCATGCGCGACTGGCTCATTCCCGGCGCATGAGCGCGGGCTGCTCCGGCGCCGTAATCGAGATCGCCGGCACCGGCGTGTTGGTGGTGATGGTGTTCATGTTCGTGCGGATGGTCATGAGCATGTTCACCCTCATGGACATGCACATGGCTGTGCGCGCTGCCATCGGCATGCTGATGATCATGCGCATGCGCGTGATCGTGGCCATGGGCGTGGCTATGAGTCGTTCCGTCCTCGTGAACGTGGGTATGTTCGTGCGAACCTTCCGGCACCGCGCCCTCGATCTTCACTTCACCCGCACCGCAACCACATACTGTGCACATGCCATCCGCTCCTATTCGATTTCAATTTCCCTGACCCGCATTTCCATACCGCCGGTCGGCTGCACCTGATAACTGCCACACAACGGACAGACATCGACCGAGGCCGCCATCGGCACTTTGCTGGAACAAGCCAGACACCAGCCTTCCCCGGGTATGTCGATGATTTCCAGCGCCGCGCTGTCGGCAATGCCGCCATTGGTCACGGCCGCGAAGCAGAATCTCATCGCCTCCGGCTCGACCGACGACAGGCGGCCAATCTCCAGCACGACCAGCTTAACCCGTTGCGCCTTTTCACGCATCGCGGTTTCTTCTACCAGTTGCAGCACGCCCTCGGCGAGCGACATTTCATGCATCGTACAACTCCAGCACGTAAGGCACGCAGGGATCGAGGGCAAGAACGGCCTGGTCGAGCATCCGGCGCGCGTGATCCGTCGAGTCGAATCGCCGTGACTCAAGCAATCCGGCAAGTGCCCCGGCATTGGCAAAAAAGGCATCGGTCGGCGCCAGAACCCGATATTTTGCAATTTTGCCGGCATCGAGATGCACCGCATGGGTCAGAACACCGCGTGCCGTCAGCGTCTGTGCCACACCCCATCCATCGCCGCCGGCGCTGGTAAGCGGAAAACAGGCGCCACTCGTCAGCGCCGCCGCAGCGCGCTCCACCTCGTTGATCCGCGTCCGATAAGCAGCACCCAACGACGGCGGCGCCAACTGCACCGCCGGCAGTTCGCCGGTATCTCGCCAGATGCCAAGCCATTCATCCGTTTCCAGACCGGGTGTAAGGCCGGCAGCGCCGACCTCATTGTTACGGTCGACCAGCTTTTTCAGGCTTTTATCTGCCAATTCGTACAAGGTGTCTTCCATCAGCTTATGCGTTGTTTCGGCACAACTTCCGCCAAACCTGGCCGCCCGCCAGGCAATGAATTCGGCCTTGGCTGGTGGCAAACCGAGCGCCGGCGGCCAATCGAGCAACAGGCGCCAGAGATGTTCGTGCAGGGTCTCGACCCACAATGCCCCATCGTCCACCGTCGGCAACTCAACTTCGGCCGCCACGGCCAGCGCCGCACGCGCAGCCGCTGTCTGAGCCTGAGCACAAATCGTGTACAGACTGGGTACCAATTTGACCACCACGTCTGGCGAACGACCATGAAACAGTTGCGTCACCGCCGGCCGCTGGAGATCGACATCGACAGTACCAAGGCAACCGTCACTCAGGGTTGCCCGGACTTTCAGCAAGCCGGCCGATATCAAGTGCACGACCTCGCAATGAAGCTGCGACCAGGGAGCATTTCCGACAACAGCGCACCGAGAAGTGCCGAATGGAAGGAATCAAAGCTTTGCAACACGTTGCATTCTCAATCGCCTGAATCAGGGCCTCTATCATACGATCTGATATTGATGCACGACCCCGCGGGCCGTCCGAAGCATTTTCCAATGGTACATAATGCTGACGAAACATATCTACCGGAACTTCATGTCGCAAAAACCGCTGTCGGCATCATTCCTGCCCCGCAAACTCGAAAAACGACACCTGCCGCTGACTAGCCTGTTCATCGCGTGTGCCCTTGCCGCCGCGCCGCTTGCCCTTGCCGACACACCGCGCTGGTTCAGCGACGGTCGCCCCAACGCCAATGCCCGCGAGGCAATCAGCCTGTTGGCAAACGCCGGCGAGGATGGCCTGGACGGCAATGACTATGGTGCCGCATACCTGAACGATGCTATTAAGAACGCAGCCAGCGACCCCCGGCAATCGGACGACCAGGTCGCCCGACTCGACCAGGCACTGACCTCGGCGACACGACGCTATCTGGCCGATCTCCATTCCGGTCGCGTCGACCCGCAGCAACTGGCTGCCGACCACACACACGGATCGTCGCCAGCTTTCGACCCGGACGCCCTGCTGCTGGCAGCGCTCGCCACTGGCCGGCTGACGGAAGCGGCACGCCGGGCTGCGCCGCCGTTCGCCCAATATCTCGAACTGCAGGAAGCACTCGCCCGCTATCGCCGGCTGGCCGGCGATCCGGCATGGCGTATGCCGTTGCCGTCGCCGGCTGGCGGAAAACTCTCGCCCGGGGAAACCTATGCCGGCCTGGCGATGCTCGCACAACGCCTGCGCCTGCTCGGCGACCTGCCCGCCGACGGCATGATGCCAACCCGCTATGAAGGCGATCTCGTCGATGCCATTCGCGCGTTTCAGGAACGGCACGGGCTGACCACCGATGGCGTGGTCGGCAAGGGAACGCTCGAACACCTGAACGTAACGCCTGATGCTCGCATCCGGCAACTGGAACTGGCGCTCGAACGACTACGCTGGACCCGTTTGCCAGAGGCCGGGCGCGCCATCGTCGTCAATATCCCGGAATTCAGGCTGCGCGGCTACGAGATCAACAACGGCAATTTCGAACTGAAGGTGGCGATGAACGTTATCGTCGGCAATGCCAGAAAGACTCGCACACCGATCTTCGCGGCCGAAATGCAGTACATCGAATTCAGCCCTTTCTGGAACATTCCGCCCTCGATCATCAAGGGCGAAACCCTGCCCAAGCTGCGCCGCGACCCGGCCTACTTCGACCAGCAGGGCTTCGAGTTCGTCACCCGCGACGGCAGGGCCAGCGCGAGTTTTTCGGAAGAAAACCTCGACGCCGTCCAGCGCGGCGAGATGCGTATCCGCCAGAGGCCGGGGGCCAAAAATGCGCTGGGCGACATTAAGTTCGTTTTTCCCAACAGCGACAACATTTATCTCCATCACACACCGACGCCGCAACTCTTCAAGCGCGACCGCCGCGATTTCAGCCACGGCTGCATACGCGTCGAGGCGCCCGTGGAACTGGCCAAATTCATCCTCGCCGACGAGCCGGAATGGACAGAAGAACGTATCGTCGAAGCAATGACCAAGGGCAAGTCGACCACATTCCGCCTGCCGGAACCTTTTCCGGTGATCATTGCCTACAGCACCGCTGCCGTCAGGAACGGCAAAGTCCATTTCTTCGCCGACATTTACGGCCATGACAAGGTTCTTGATGAGGCGCTACGCCAGCACTCGCGCACCCGCCAGGCTTTCATTCCGAAAGAAATTGGTGCAGAATCAACAAATTAGATGATTAAATTTTCAACAATGCCGAATCCACAGAAACACTCGCGCCGCCTTTTTCTCAGCCAGGCCGCGCGTCTGGCACTGGCCGGGACCGTGTTGCCGTTCGCCAAACCGGCACTCGCATCGCTGCCCGGCGCACGTAGCCTCGATTTCGATCACACCCACACCGGCGAGCAACTTTCCGTGGTCTTCGCCATCGGCAACCACTACGTTCCCGAGGCCCTGAAGACGCTCAATCACTTCCTGCGCGACCATTATTCGGGCGAAGTCGGCAAGATCGACCCGCAGCTGTTCGACCTGCTGTTCAAAACCCGCCAGGAACTGGGCAGCGACCAGCCGTTGCAGGTCATTTCGGGCTTTCGCTGCGCCACCACCAACTTGAAATTGCGCACAACGCGCGGTGGTGGTGTCGCCCGCCAGAGCCTGCACATGAGCGGCAAGGCCATCGATGTCCGGATTCCCG
>ERZ795055.3755-NODE-3755-length-10946-cov-5.552383_pt1 | contig 10946 bp, 9 predicted proteins | sample MGYA00375139_ERZ795055 | MGnify/ENA primary metagenome ERZ795055 (study PRJEB30184, sample SAMN05720283) | anaerobic digester metagenome | isolation source: active sludge of municipal wastewater-treating anaerobic digesters | place: USA | collected 2015-01-23 ...
TAGAGCGCCAGATTGTGGATCTGGAGGTCGCCGGTTCGAACCCGGTCTTCCACCCCAAAGCCAGGAGGCCCCATTGAGGGTCTCTTTTTTTTGTTATTTGGAACCCTGCTGCGACTGCATGATGCGGTTATACTTGGCCGCATTGGCCGGATCAATATTGGTGAGCACCTGCACCACCCTCGATTTCTGCATCGCGGAGGCATTGGAAAACATCTTCACAATCTCATCAGCCTTGGCATTCAGAAGCATCGAAAGGACAAACAGATTTGGCCGTTCGTTGTAAACCCGCTGAAACTGAAGGATGGCATCCACAACGGCCTGGCGCCCCGCTTCCTGATTATCGTACATCACATCAAGCCCCAGCCGGTGGTACTGGTACAACCCTTCCCTGAGGGGCATATAACGGGAATTGGTGAGGTTCTCGATCAGCCAGTAGCGGTTTTTATCGCTTTCGAAAGCTTTCCAGCCCGTGGCCTTGGGATCGCTCTGCGCATTGTTCACAATGGTCTGTGCCTTATCGAAATAGGGTGAGCCGGCACCCTTCTGCATCGATTCGAAATCGAGCCCGATGATGACATAGGTATAGAAAGCCAGGATTGAGGTGAGATTGTTCATGTGGTTTCCTTCCACAAAGTCGAGGTTCTGATCCTGAATATACTCGAATCGCACGTTTTTATCCAGGTAGGAAAAGAGGGGTGTCTTGTAGGAACTGTTGAATACCGGGCGGGTCGACTGCACCATGATCTGTGCTTCGAACACATCGGAGAGTTTTTCCGTAATGGTGATCATAAAGCTGCACTCAATGCGCTCCTCCACCTTAAAGTTGTGACCGGTCCATTTCTTATTGTTCATCAGCTCATACAGGGAGGTCTGCAGGGTATTGTACAGGGTGCGGTCGCTTCCCTGGTCATTTTGTGCACTTACGGAAACGGAACAATAGAGCTCCTGTGCCGATACACTAACCGGGATCAGGGCTATGAGGAGGGCGGCTGTCAAAATTCGCATACAGGGCAGAATTGGTTTGTGTTCCTTAATCATTCAACTGTATTCTGATGAAATCAAGCAATTTACCGGCAACTTCCTTCTTTGACATCAAAGGGAGGCTGACGGTTTCACCGGTTGCAGGTACAAGCGTTACCTTATTGGTGAGTGTACCAAAACCGGCACCTGCATCCCGGAGAGAATTGAGAACGATGAGATCGGCTTTTTTATTTTGGCACTTGGCCTTTGCATTCTCCAGTTCGTGTTGTGTTTCCAGGGCAAAACCCACGAGGTACTGGTTTGCCTTTTTTGTATCTCCAAGAGTTTTCAGGATATCAGGTGTCCTCACAAGGTTCAGGTGCAGGCCTGCTGCCTCCCCCTTGGAGATTTTTTCAGTGACTCTGTTCTCAGGTGTGAAATCTGCCACTGCGGCCGTCATCACTGCCAGGTCAGAATCACTCCACAACGAGGTGCATGCCTCAAACATTTCACCGGCCGTAGTAACCGGAAGCACCTGTACCGAGGGGTGGTTAATGGATATTTCCACCGGTCCGCTGACGAGCCGGACCTCGGCGCCTCTTTCGGCAAAGGCAGCGGCAATGGCATATCCCATCCTGCCGGTGCTGTAGTTGCTGATGTATCGCACAGGGTCAATCGGTTCCCGGGTAGGGCCTGCAGAAATCAGCACCTTTTTACCGGCAAAGTCATTCCGCTTGTGGAGGTATTCTTCCAGCAGCTCCACGATTTTTTCCGGCTCCTCCATCCGTCCTTCGCCACACAATCCGGAAGCCAGTTCGCCGCTGCCCGGCTCGATCTGGATATTCCCCATTTGCATGAGCTTACTGATATTCCCGCCGGTACAGGGATGGTTGAACATATCCACATCCATGGCCGGAGCAAAGAAAACGGGGCATCTTGAGGCAAGCCAGGTGGTCAGCAACAGATTATCTGCAATACCGCCTGCCATTTTGGCCATGGTGTTGGCGGTAGCCGGAGCAATAACCATCAGGTCAGCCCATAATGCCATATCCACATGGCTGTACCAGGTACCGTCATCAGGATTAAACGGAGCCACTGCCACAGGATTCTGGGATAAAACCGAAAGGGTAAGGGGTGTGACGAAATGAAGGGCATCAGGTGTTGCAACCACCCTCACTTCTGCTCCTCTTTTTTTCAGCAGACGGATCAGCAGAGGTATCTTGTAGGCCGCAATACCCCCGGTAATTCCAAGAAGGATTTTCTTTCCCTGTAACATGATTGCAGAAAGGGCTTTGAGGTTTTACATCAAAGCTCTTCCCTGGTATCTTTATGCGGATTCCGGTAATAGGTGGCACCATCAAGGTATTCCTGGACAGCAATCAGACTGGGTTTCGGGAGACGTTCATAATGTCTGGCTATCTCAATCTGCTCCCTGTTTTCGAAAATCTCTTCAATATTATCGCTGGCACCCGAAAATTCTTCAATCTTGTTGTTCAGTTCCTGCTTAAGTTCCAGACCTATCTGGTCTGCCCTTTTGGCCAGTGTGGCAACAGTCTCGTATACGTTCCCGGTTTGATTGTTGAAATCGGCCATCCTGCGGGTCACGGCCTCCTGGTCAGTCTTTAGTCTTTTAGGATCCATCAGGTATTGGTGTTATTTGTTTTGTGATATCTCTGATTCGATTTTTTTTGAAAGCGCTTCCATTCTGGATTTAAAAACACCGGAAGGGTAAGTGGCCATGTAACGTTCCGCTGCCTGCTTCGCCTCACCGATCCTTTCGCTACGTTTTGAAGCTACACTGCGTAAGGCATACCTCAGGGATGCATCGGCTACCAGGTACATGGCTTCCTCCCTGTACTCCGAGCCCGGGTTTTCTTTGACAAACAGGTTCAGAGCAGTTACCGCACTCTTGTCGTATCCGGTCGTATGATAGAGCTTTGCACGCTCGAACTCCTTCTTTTCCAGCTTCTTTCTCAATTCATCCATATAGCGGTTGCAATCGGCTACCCTGGCGCTGTTGGGAAACACATTCACAAACGACTGCATCTGGCTGATGGCATCAAATGTACTGGATTGATCAAGATTGAATTTGGGTGAATCTTTGTATTTGCAGAAAGCACTCATAAAATAAGCCTCTTCGGCCTTTTCGCTTTTCGGAAAAGTAGCTGCATAGCGCTGGAAATACTCTGCTGCATCCGCATAGTTATCCATGTAGTAATAGGTATAGGCATATTTGAAGAAGATCTCCTCTGCCCTGGGGGTGCCTCTGAATATTACCAGCAATTCGTCGAACAACTGCTGGGCCTTGAAATAGTCCTTCTTGTCGTAATATTGAAGCGCTGCTTCGTACTTCTTTTCAAAATCCTTGCTCTTCAACAATTTATTATATCCGTCGCAAGATGTTAATACGATGGATATCAACATAATAACAAACCAACTGACCCTTTTTCTATACATGGCGCAAAAGTACAAATAAAGTAAACACAATTACACAGGGGTTTACGGAAAATGAACCTCCAGGTTGGCTAACGGCAGAATATGGCAATTTGTTACAAGCAGGTTTGCATTACCGAATTTTATACTTTTGCCGCGGTTAATGTGCATGCAGGCAGAACAGGAGTGTTTTTTGCTGTCCGGGCCCTTGAAACGGATGAATTATTAACTTAAAACATTGATATCGTGGATATTTTCAACAAGATCGAACAACACATGGGGCCTCTTGGGCAGTATGCCACCAAGGGACACGGCTACTTTATGTTTCCCAAACTTGAGGGAGAGATTTCGAACCGGATGAGATTCAGGGGAAAAGATATGCTGGTATGGAGCCTTAACAACTACATCGGACTTGCCAATCACCCCGAAGTGCGCAAGGCAGACGCCCTTGCGGCAGAACAATACGGGATGGCCTATCCGATGGGTGCCCGGATGATGTCGGGTCAGACCAACTTTCACGAAGAGCTTGAGAAGCGTTTGGCCACATTTGAAAAGAAAGAGGATGCCTACCTTCTGAACTACGGATATCAGGGGATGGTTTCGATCATCGACACTCTGACCGACCGGAAAGATGTGATCGTATACGACAGCGAGGCCCATGCCTGCATCCTGGACGGGATGAGGCTGCATATCGGTAAGAGGTTTGTGTATCCGCATAATGACATTTCCAATCTCGAGAAGCAGCTGCAGCGTGCCACCAAACTCGCTGAACAAACCGGTGGCGGGATCCTGGTAATTACTGAAGGGGTCTTCGGGATGTCGGGTGATCTGGGTAAACTTGATGAAATTGTGGCCCTGAAATCGAAATACAACTTCCGCTTCCTGGTCGACGATGCGCATGGCTTCGGAACCATGGGCGCCACAGGGGCAGGTGTCTCAGAGCATTTTGGGGTAATGGACGGCGTCGATCTCTACTTCGGCACGTTCGCCAAAGCGATGGCAGGCATAGGGGGTTTTATCGCCGGTCCGGCCCATGTAATCAATTACCTGCGGTACAACATGCGTTCACAGATTTTTGCCAAGTCACTTCCGATGCCCATGGTGATCGGAGCGCTGAAGCGGCTGGATCTTCTGCAGAACGAACCACAGCTGCGCGAAAAGTTGTGGACTGTCGTTAACGCCCTGCAATCAGGCCTTCGGGCAGCGGGTTTCAACCTGGGAAAAACCGAATCACCGGTAACCCCGGTAATCCTTTCGGGCGAAGTACCGGAAGCCACCAACCTCACCTTTGACCTCCGGGAAAACTACAACATCTTCTGTTCCATTGTTACCTATCCGGTTGTACCCAAAGGGGTGATCCTTATCAGACTGATCCCCACCGCAGCACATACCCTTGATGACGTTGCTTACACCATCAGGGCTTTTGGTGAAATCAAGAAGAATCTGGATGCAGGCAAATATGCAACCGGGGAGATTGTGGACGTAATGAGCTAAATAACAGGTATTCTGAGGATCGACCGGCTTCTGCCGGCGATATCGATTACCACCAGCCATACCCCTTTGTGCAAACGGAGGGGTATGATGTTTTCTGCAGCTTCCTCCTCATGCACCAATCTGCCATCGGCAGCATACACCCGCAGCTGGCAGGGAGCTCCGTCCGCGCCATTGAGGTGCAATGTTCCTGTTGAGGCCTGGTACCAGACAACCGGCTCCACATCGCTATGGTTCGGGATCCCAAATCCGACGGGAACCAGCTGGACATCCATCACGGCTGTATCCATCTGTTGGAGTGACACCTGGAACGTCTTTGAGGTATAGCCCTGAGCTGACCACGTAACCGTATATGTACCGGGAAAAACCGGACGGCTGTAAAAGCCTGTGGTGCCTGAGGACCACACATGCGAACTGTCGGCATCATGTCCGTTGATCCAGACCTGCGCCCTTAGAGGCATGCCGGTTACGGAGTCGGTCACCACGCCCCTGAGTCCGTACCAACCCTCTTTCAGATAATTAATCAGTGAGCGGTGGTGGTAAGTCCACATATTTTCCAGCTGCGAGGCGAGGACCAGCTTGGTGTTGGAGACTTCGAGGGTAACTTCCCGGCAATGGGCAAAATAGTTCATAAAATCCTGCCGGCCACCGGTGATCACATACCAGGCAGCCCCGTTGGTGATGCCATTGTCTTCGCCGGTAAAAAATCCTGCCGGGGCATTTGCATGCACGGTATCGGCATACATCCGGGAAACCTGAATCCACCATGGATTGTCCGGATGCTGCTTATACCATGTATCCCACGGGTAGTTCACCACCTCGTAACCCCCGTGAAGGTTGGCACCCATGACGAAGGGAATGGTATCAGCAAGTCCGATAAAGGCCATCGTTTCAGGCTGATAGGGGTTTTGGTCAGGATTGGCGCCCACACGCGGATCGGGAAAGTTGCGGTTCAGGTCGATATTGTTGGCGTTGCCCCGGCGGGCATTGGCAACCGTATGGTTCCCTCCGTAGTAGGTGCCATCCGGATTAGCGAGCGGGCAGATCCAGACCTCCAGATGATCCAGAATCCAGGTAGCCTCAGGGTCGCTGCCATAGCCTGTGAGCAGATGATCCATAAGCCTGAGCAACAGGATATATCCGGCAGTCTCATCGCCATGGATGGTGGAGGAGTAGAAGAATTTTGGCTTGAGCCCTGCCGGCTGTGCAGAAGAAGTAATCCTGGAGACCATGAGTTTACGGCCACTGGCGAGGGTAAAAAAGGTAAAAGTCTTGCAAAGGGCGGGAAACTGTGCAGCAAATCCCTGCATGATAGAGTCATACTGGGGCCAGGTAGGATAATAGTTCCATGCGGTGGCTTCACCTGCGGGCGGCACCATCATCTCCTGCTTGGATGGCCTGAACAATGGGGTGTGCCTGAACGCGATTCCGGCACGGTCCAGTGCTGCCACCTGGGAAGCTGTGACACTCAGAAAGATGGTGTCCCCTGAGATACGGTCGACAGGGAGGCCTGGCAGGATCTTTTCAGCTGCAACCCTCTGGTGAGCAGAGATGGCAATGTAGGTTTGCCCATATTCGGCAAGCACCTGCACAATATCCTCAGAAGGGTTCTGGGCAATTGAATATCCGGGGATTATGACCGTAAACAGCAGCGGGAGGAGTGCCCTGAAAATTCTGCCGTGCCCTTTCATTACTGCAGTTCTTCTATCTGGGTCTGAAGCTGCAGCAGAACAGCCTTGTTTACTTTTACCAGCGGGAGCCTGAGGTTGTTGGGTGCAAGTCCTTTGATTTCGAGGGCTGCCTTGATTCCTGACGGACTGCCATCCTCGAAGAGGGTTTCCATCAGATCGAACAGCCTGTAATGGAGTTTCCGGGCATTCTCAAAGTCGCCTTTCAGCGCCAGGCGTACCATCTCGCTGAAATCTGCAGGGTAAAGGTTGGCCACTACCGATATCACGCCATTTGCGCCTGCAGCCACCATCGGGAGCGTAAGGGCATCATCACCTGAAATCACCTCAAACCATGCCGGTTTATCCTTGATAATCTTCATGACCTGGTTCATATTCCCGGATGCTTCCTTCACGGCGATCACATTGCGGAATTCATGTGCAAGCTTCAGGGTGGTTTCTGCGCTCATATTCACCCCTGTCCGGCCTGGCACATTATAAAGGATCACGGGTAACGGGGATATGGAGGCAATCGCTTTGAAGTGGTAGTAGAGTCCTTTCTGCTGCGGTTTGTTGTAATATGGGGTAACGGTAAGCAGGGCGTCAATTCCCGTAAAATCGTACTCGTTGATGGTGTCCAGGATCTCCTGTGTGTTGTTCCCCCCTACCCCCATCACGATCGGCACCCTTCCATCCACTACCTCAATCACAAAATCACATACCGCTGTCCGTTCGGCTTTCGACATAGCAGGGGTCTCGCCTGTGGTTCCCAGAACCACCAGATACTCCACCTGCCCGTTCAGGGTATGATCAATAATCTTCCGGAGGGAATTGAAATCGACTGTACCATACTTATGGAAAGGGGTGACAAGTGCTACTCCGGTACCTGTGAAAGGTTTATTTTTCATGCTATGATTTATTGATAGACAAGTATTTAATAAGCTGACTGATAAAATCTGAAAGGTCACCGTCCTTTCCTTTCACCAGAAAATCATAATAGGGAAGATTTGCCGGATCATTCCACCCGACCTTGCACCTGGCTTTCGACAGGGCAGCAATGTATTGAAATACAGGGTCCTGTGACATATCGAGGCTGATGAGCAGATCAAACTCCTCATTGAGGCAATCATCAAGATATGGCAGCGCAGGAATACCCAGGAAGTTGAGGTCCTTTTTGCAGATAAACTGCCTGGTTAGCTGGGGGATGCAATAGTGCGGAATGATCTTATACCGTGCATAGCCCAAAGACTTCACTTTAATATCCATGGATTTGAGCTCCGCAAAGAAATCCTCTGTCAGCTTATTCTGATACTCTTCTGATGCATCGTAGATTACGAAGATTTCTCCCGCAGTTGCGAGAGATCCGGCCTGACGGTTTCTCCTGCGCCCTTCGAGTTTCTTTTGCAGGATACGGCTCCGGAGATATCCTTTTACTTTATCGATGATACTCATTCCTGCAAAAATACCGGTTTTTTCTTACCAACGGTACAAAGGAAAAAAAAACAAACCAGCAGGGATCAGCTGAGTGAAAGATCCAGTACCTCTTTCATTTTATCCACGTAATGGAAGGTAATCCCCTCCACATACAGCGGCTGGATTTCTTCCACATCCTTGCGGTTGGCTTCCGGAAGAATCACAAAGGGGATCTTTGCCCGCTTGGCAGCCAGAATCTTCTCCTTGATCCCGCCTACCGGCAGCACCTTGCCACGGAGGGTGATTTCACCGGTCATGGCGAGATCGTTCCGTATGGGTTTGTGCAGGAATACCGATGTAATGGCCGTTAGCATGGCCACACCGGCCGAAGGGCCATCTTTGGGGGTAGCTCCTTCAGGCACATGCACATGCACATTTGAATCGGCAACTATCTGAGGATCAATTCCCAAATCCCCGGCATTGGATTTCAGATACTCAAACGCAAGGGTGGCAGACTCTTTCATCACATCGCCCAGGTTTCCGGTTAGGGTTAACACCCCTTTCCCTTTGCTGGCGGTGGCTTCTATGAATAAAATCTCACCTCCGGTGGGTGTCCATGCAAGCCCCGTGGCCACGCCCGACAATCGGTCCCTGAGCCTGGACTCCTTCTGATACAAGGGTACTCCAAGTATCCGTACGGCGTCCTTAAGGGGGATTTTCTTTTTGAACGGTGTTCCCGCCACAATGTCCCGCGCCCTGCTTCTTACAATCCGGGCAATACATTTTTCCAGAAGCCTTACACCGGCTTCCCGGGTATAATCCTCTATCATCAGCCTGATTACCTCATCCGAAAACCTGCAAGCTGCCGGTTTCACTCCATGCTCCGACAACTGTTTTGGTATCAGGTGGATACGTGCAATATCCACTTTCTCCTCCATCAGGTACCCCGACAGGTCGATCACCTCCATACGGTCGCGCAGGGCGGGATGGATGGTAGTAAGGTTGTTGGCTGTTGCGATGAACATCACCTTGCTCAGATCGTACTCCATCTCCAGGTAGTTGTCGTAAAATGCAGTATTCTGCTCGGGGTCAAGCACCTCCAGCAGCGCTGACGAGGGGTCGCCATTCACGTTGTTACCGCTCACCTTGTCGATCTCATCCAGCACGAATACCGGATTGGAGGATTTCGACTTTTTGATACTCTGCAGAATCCTTCCCGGGAGTGCCCCGATGTAAGTCTTCCGGTGACCGCGGATCTCTGCCTCATCGCGCAGGCCTCCCAACGACATGCGTACATATTTCCTTCCAAGAGCCCTGGCCACAGACTTCCCCAGCGACGTCTTACCTACACCCGGAGGCCCCACCAGACAAAGGATCGGGGATTTCATATCGCCCTTGAGCCGGATCACCGCCAGATACTCAATAATCCTCTCCTTAACCTTGTCAAGTCCGAAGTGGTCCTCATTTAAAACCTTTATGGCTCCTGCCAGATCGAACCGGTCTTCGGTATATTCGTTCCATGGCAGTTCGGTAAGAAATTCGAGATAATTCAGCTGTACGGCATAGTCGGCGGCCTGCACATTCATGCGCTGTAACTTTTGTATCTCCCGCTCAAAAACCTCTGCAACCGCTTCATTCCAGTGCTTTTTGGCGGCTTTCTCACGCAGCGATCTGATGTCCTGTTCACCGGGTGAACCCCCAAGTTCTTCCTGGATGGTTTTTAGCTGCTGGCTGAGGAAATAATCCCGCTGCTGTTTGTCGATATCGGTTTTTACCTTGCTCTGGATCTGGTTCTTCAGTTCCAGCAACTGCAACTCCTCTGTAAGTTTCTTCAGTACAATGGCTGCACGCTCACGTAAATCGGGCGTTTCCAGCAGCATCTGCTTCTCCTCAACAGGGATGCTGAGGTTGGAGGAAACGAAATTGACCAGGAAAGCCGGACTGTCTATGTTTTTAATGGCGAAGGATGCTTCGGAAGGGATCTGCGGCGATTTTTCAATGATCTCCAGCGAGATATCCCTGAGGGAGTCTATGAGTGCCTTGAATTCTTCCGACTTGTCGGGTCTTGATGCCCGTTCAAATTTCCGGATCCGGGCAAACATATAGGGTTCTGTCTGCACTACCTCTTCAATCTCGAACCGCTTTTTCCCCTGGATGATCACTGTGGTGCTGCCATCAGGCATCTGGAGGGTTTTAATAATGACAGCAGCTGTACCTACCCTGTGAAGGTCCTGTGGCATCGGCTCCTCGATATCCGGGTCTTTCTGGGCGACCACTCCGATGATCTTCGATTTCCGTGAGAAGTCGCGGATCAGCCGTATCGATTTATCACGACCAACGGTGATCGGAACCACCACACCCGGAAACAGGATCATGTTTCTCAGGGGAAGGATCGGCAGGGTCGGGGGGAGTTTTTCACGGTTCATCCGCTCCTCATCTTCAGAAGAGAGGAGGGGGATCATTTCAGCATCATCATTCAGTACATCTCCCAGAATGATCCGGGCATTATCGTGGTTCATATCCATAAGCAATCTGCCATTTTGACGGTTGCCCGGCCCGCTGCTATGATACAACAGGGTTGGGGCTTTTCTAACAGGTTAATAACAAGGTTAATGTAGTTTCAGGCTTGCCAAAAGGGCCCGCCTGGTTCTGGAAAAGTCAACAGTTGTGCCATCCAAAGGTTCGGGGCAATTTGGCAGGCGCTTATTTGCGATAGACGAAGGTAGCCTGATAAACGCTTTTGAGGATACTCTTCTCTTTTGCATCGAAAGGGAGATTCCTCCGTGCAAAAACCCTTTCGGCAATCTCCACTGCCTTGTCGAAGTCGAAACTGGTGAAACCGGCGGCCCCTCCCCATGAGAAGGACGGGATGAACTGCCTTGGAAATCCTGAGCCGAACACATTGGCATTGACGCCAACCACGGTGCCGGTATTCAGCATGGTATTGATTCCGGTTTTGGAATGGTCGCCCATGATAACCCC
>ERZ795055.3758-NODE-3758-length-10934-cov-4.208751_pt1 | contig 10934 bp, 9 predicted proteins | sample MGYA00375139_ERZ795055 | MGnify/ENA primary metagenome ERZ795055 (study PRJEB30184, sample SAMN05720283) | anaerobic digester metagenome | isolation source: active sludge of municipal wastewater-treating anaerobic digesters | place: USA | collected 2015-01-23 ...
GTCCGCGCCGACGTCGGCCGCCTTCGTGTAGATGCCCCCCCCGACCCGGGCGAAAAGGGCGATCGAGCTGGCCCCGAACGAGAAACCCGTAATGACGGCGATCGTCTTGTGGACGTCGCCGGCGAAGAGCTTCGAGAAGACGAGGAAGCAGCCGCCAAGGCCGAGGACGCCGAGGCCGACCACCCCGAGGCCCATGACCGAGCCGCCCGCGAAGGCGATCTCGAGCGCCGGCCCGAGGCCCCGGCGCGCCGCCTGGGTCGTCCTCACGTTCGCCTTCGTGGCGACCCTCATCCCGATCAGGCCCGCCAGCGCCGAGCAGAGCGCTCCGGCGACGAACGCCGCCGCGATGAGCGGGCTCGACCCCTCCTGAAGCGCTCCGGAGATGCCGAGCAGCAGGGCCACGACGGCGACGAAGACCCCGAGGACGCGGTACTCGGCCCGCAGGAACGCCATGGCGCCCTGCTGGATCGCGCCGGCGATCTTGGCCATCCGCTCCGTGCCGACGTCCTGCCGGGCGACCCAGGACGACTTCAGCCAGGTGTAGAGAAGCCCCGCGAGACCGAACACGGGGATGACATAGACCAGAGTCTCTGCGTTCATGCGCCTCCGCTCCGGAACGTAAGAATCCGGGTCCTTCTGGTCCCGAGCCGGCGGATGGTCTCACGCCCGGCCCGGCAGGCCAAGCGGACCGCGGGCCGGTCCGCCGCGCGCCTCCCGCGCCCCGGACGCGGATCTCAAAGAAGGAGCGCGAAGACTTCGTTCGAGAGGAGAACGCCGGCGCGTGTCAGCCGGACCCGGCCCGACTCCGTCTCCAGGAGGCCCGCAGCCGCGGCGTCCGAGAGCCGCGCGCGGTCGGCGGGCGGCAGCGTGTCGACCGCCTCGGTGAACCTCCCGGCCGCGACTCCGACGACCGTGCGGAGACCGAGGAGGACCTCCTCCCGGAGAGCCGCCTCGGACGGCAGCCGCTCCTCGGCCACGAACGCCGTTCCGGTCGCGCGGACCGCCGCGACGTAGGCCGGGATCGACCCCCCGTTCGTTCGCCGGACGAGGCCGTCGAAGGAGGCCGCCGACACGCCGAACGCGACGACCGGCTCCCGCCGCCAGTACTTCAGGTTGTGGCGGCTCTCCTCCCCCGGCCTCGCCCAGTTCGAGGTCTCGTAGCGCGGGAGGCCCGCAGCACGGCAGGCGTCGTCGACGCGTTCCCATCGCTCCGCCATCTCGTCGTCCGCCGCGAAGAGGCTCGGGGCCGAATCTCGGAGGGCGACGAGGCGCGGAGCCTTCTCGATCTCGAGGAGGTATACCGAAACGTGCCCGACGCCGGACGAGAGGAGCTCCGAGAGGCCCTCGAGGAGGCTCTCGCGCGTCTGGCCCGGAATGCCGATCATCAGGTCCGCGGAGACCCGGAGGCCCCGGTTGAGAGCAAGGCGGACCGCGTCCCGCGCGGACGCGGCGTCGTGCCGCCTCTCCAGAGGGGCGAGCTCGGCGTCGCGGAGCGACTGGACCCCGACGGAGAGCCGGTTCACGCCAAGGCGGACGAGGGCGTCGAGGCGCTCCGGGACGAGGTCGTCCGGGTTCGCCTCGGCGGTCACCTCGGCGTCCGCGACGAGCCCCCACGTCCGCTCGAGCGCCCCGAGGACCCTCGCGAGGCTGCCGGGGTCGGCGAACGACGGCGTGCCGCCGCCGAGGTAGACGGTCTCGAGCGGTCCGGGGACCTCGCCGGCCCGCGCACCGATCTCCGCGACGACGGCGTCGAAGTACTCCCGCTCCGTCTCCCGGCCCGTCACCGCCACGAAGGAGCAGTAGGAGCAGCGGTGCGCACAGTAGGGGACGTGGACGTAGGCGCCGGGTCGGGTCGTCACGAGCCGAGAAGCGCGCGGAGCCTCTCGTCCGCCGAGGTGGCCGGGACGGCGCGCCGGAGAAGCCGTTCGACGTACTTCGCGAGGACGTCGACCTCCACGTTCACCAGATCGCCCGGGCGGCGTCGGCCGAGCGTCGTCGCGCGGAACGTCTCCGGGATGACCGCGACCGTCAGCTCCTCCTCCGCGAGGGAGGCGACCGTCAGCGAAACCCCGTCGAGCGCGATCGAGCCCTTCTCGACCACGTACCGCGAGAACGAGGGGTCGAGCCGGACGCCGAGCGTCCAGAAGTCGCCGCTCCTCTCGAGCCTCGTCAAGGGTGTCGTCGCGTCGACGTGCCCCTGCACGACGTGCCCGCCCATCCGGCCGCCGGCGGCGAGGGCGCGCTCGAGGTTCACGGCGTCGCCCGGTCGGAGCGCGCCGAGCGTCGACCGGTCGAGCGTCTCGGCGGAGACGTCGAACCTGAGAAGACCGGCCTCGGCGCCGGGGACGATCGTGAGGCAGACGCCGGAGACGGAGATGCTCTCCCCGCGGGCGACGTCGACGAACGCCTCCGGCCGTTCGACGTCCAGCAGGGCGCCGCCCGCTCTCCTCCCGACGGCTCGGACCTTCGCGGCAGCTTCGACGAGTCCCGTGAACACGAGCCGATCCTACGCCGCCGGACGGCCGACGCGCCCGGTCACGCGGAAGCCGTCGCCGAGCGGCTCGACCTCGAGGTGCGAGAGCCGCGGAGCGCTCGAAAGGCTCGGGAACCCGGCGCCCGCGAGGGCCGAGGGCGTTTCCCGCCCGCCGAGGAGGAGCGGCGCGTAATAGGCCGTGACGCGGTCGACGAGGCCCGACTCGAGGAAGGAGAAGGACGTCTCGCCGCCCCCCTCGAGGAGGAGCGAGCGCGCCTCCTCGCCGCCGAGCCGGGCGAGGAGCGCGGCGAGGTCGACCCGGCCGGGAGTCGTCGACGGAAGCGACAGGACCCGGACTCCGGCGTCACGGAACGGCGCGAGGCGCGGGTCGCCCTCGGGCACGGCCGTGGCCAGCCAGGCCTCGCCCGGCGCGCGGGGCGAGAAGACGTTCCGGTCGCCCGTGACCCGGAGGCGCCCGTCGACGACGACGCGGCGGTGCGGCACGACCGAGCGGTTCAGGCCTGCCCGGCGCGTCAGGGCGGGATCGTCGGCGAGCACCGTTCCCGCGCCGACGAGGATCGCGTCGCACTCCTCCCGCAGGCGCATCCCGTCGGCCCGCGCCTCCTCGCACGTCACCCAGCGGCTTCTCCCGGAGACCGTCGCGATTTTCCCGTCGAGCGACGCCCCCCACTTCAGGTGGACGAACGGCCGGCCGCTCCGCGCGGCCGTCAGGAACGGCTCGTTGAGACGCTCGGCGCGCTCGGCGAAGGCGCCCGTCTCGGTCGCGACGCCGCCGGCGCGGAGCCGCTCGCGCCCCTTCCCCGCCGTCCGCGGGTCCGGGTCGAGGAGGGAAAAGACGACCCGGGAGACGCCGGCCGCGACGAGGGCGTCCGCGCAGGGCGGCGTCCGCCCGTGGTGGGCGCACGGCTCGAGATTCACGACGACGGTCGCCCCGCGCGCGCGGCTCCCCGCTTCGGCGAGAGCGACCGCCTCCGCGTGCGGGCTTCCGGCCCGCTCGTGCCATCCCTCGCCGACCACGGCTCCGGCCGCGTCGACGACGACCGCGCCGACGCGCGGGTTCGGCGAGGTGGAGTAGCGCCCCCGCTCGGCGAGCTCGAAGACCCTCTCGAAGGCGGAGGCCAGGTCAGTCATCGATCAGCGCGGCGGCGAAGCCGGCCGGGTCGAAGTCGAGGAGGTCGTCGGCCGTCTCGCCGACGCCGACGTACCGCACCGGGAGGTTCAGCTCGCGGACGATGGCGAGGATGACGCCCCCCTTCGCGGTCCCGTCCATCTTGGTCAGGACGAGGCCGGTGACGCCCGCGGCCTTCAGGAACTCGCGGGCCTGGGCGAGGCCGTTCATCCCCGTCACCGCATCGAGGACGAGCAGGACCTCGTGGGGCGCCCCCGGGATCTCCCGTCCGGCGATCCGCCGGATCTTGGAGAGCTCCTCCATGAGGTTGTGCTTCGTGTGGAGGCGTCCCGCCGTGTCGACGAGGAGGAGGTCGGCGCCGCGCGCCTTCGCCGCGGCGCACGCGTCGAAGACGACGGCGGCCGGGTCGGCGCCCGGTCGGTGCTTCACGAGCGGAATGCCGATTCGTCCGGCCCAGACCTCGAGCTGGTCGATCGCGGCCGCCCGGAACGTGTCGGCGGCGGCGAGGACCGGCCGCCCTCCGGCCGCGGCGGCGCGCGCGGCGAGCTTCGCCGCCGTCGTCGTCTTCCCCGTCCCGTTCACGCCGACCATCAGGACGACGCGCGGCACCCCGGCCGCCACCGCAGCCGTCGCGGGACCCGCCACCGAGAGCCGTCGCTCGATCTCGGCCTTCAGGACGCGGCGGACGACGTCCGCCTCGCCCGCGTCGCGCTTCCCCGCCTCGACCCGGACCGCCTCGACGAGCTCGGAGGCGGTCGCCGGTCCGACGTCCGCCGCGAGGAGCGCCTCCTCGAGCGCCTCGAGCGCCTTCGGATCGGGCGAGAAGCGGGCCTTGATCGCGTCGCCGACGCGCGCGATCAGCTCCGTGTGGGTCATGAAGAGCCCGCGCTTCAGGCGGGCCATCAGCGACGTGCGAGCTCCCTCGGCCACGGTCCCCTGCCCCCTTCAGCCGATCTCGGCAGCGAGCCGCGTGCGGGCGGCGGCCAGGTGCGGACGCGCGGCGGACGGGACGCCGTCCCGCCCGAACAGGGCGAGGAGGAAGTAGCCGTCCCGGACCGCGGTCGCGAGCACCCGCCCCGCGTCGAAGTCGAAGTCGATCTCGGCGACCTCGCCCAGGCCGCCGCCCATCGCGGCCCGGGAGAGCTCCGTCGTCCAGACGGACTGGTAGGCGCCGATCGTCTCGAGCAGCTCGTGGTCGCCGAGGGAGGCGATCGCCTCGCCCTGCGGGTCGAGGAACGCGACCGCCCGCGCGCCGGGCGCGGCGAGGACCGGACGGAGGAGGTCTTCGAAGCTCATCGTTCCCTGCCTGCCGCTCCCGGCTCGCCGCCGAGGAAGCGGCGCGCCTTCCTCGCCTCGTCGCTCTCCGGCGCGGCCTGGACCGTTCGCTCCATGTAGCGGACGGCGAGGTCCCGACGGTCGGTCGTCAGGAGGCAGAGGGCGGCGTTGTAGTTGGCGACCGGGTCGTTCCCGTCCTCGCGGAGGAAGAGGAGGAAGTCCTCCAGCGCGCCGCGAAAGTCCTCGAGCTTCATCCTCGCGAGGCCCCGCTCGCGCGCGGCGTTGAGGTAGCCCGGGTCGTCGGCGAGGACGGTCGTCAGCTCGCGCTCCGCGTCGGCCCAGCGGAGCTGCCGCGCCCGCAGGAGCCCCAGGTTGAATCGCGCCTTCACGTGCTCGGACGTACGCGTCCCGGCCAGGACCTCGGAGAAGTCCTTCTCGGCGTCCTCGAATCGACCCGCCTCCATCGCCGCGACGCCCCGGTTGTTCTTCGCCTCGACGAGGTTCTCGTCCAGCGCGAGCGCCTCCGCGAAGAGCTTCGTCGCGTTCCGGTGGTCCTTCCGGTAGAGGTACGCCAGCCCGAGCGCGTTCGCCACCTCGGCGCTCCGCGGATAGGCCGCCCGGGCCGAGCCGAGCTGCTGGATCGCTTCGTCGACGCGCCCCTCCCGCAAGAGGGTGAGCCCCTGGCGGTAGTCGACGAGGTCGGCGACGGCCGGGCTCGGCTCCGGAAGCTTCTTCGCGGCGTCGAGGGTGCTCCGGCACCCGCCCAGGACGAGGATCGATGAGAGCGCCACGGCGGCGCGGGAGGCCCTCACGACGCCTCCGCCATCCGCGCCGCCTCCCCGATCACCTCAAGGTCGTTCTTCAGGAGGGCCTCCTCGAGCGCCTCGATGACGCTCGTGTCGTAGCGGGTGCCGGCGAACGTCTTGATGCGGGAGACCACGTAGTCGCTCCTCATCGCCTTCTGGTAGGGGCGGGTCGTCGTCATCGCGTCGAACGTGTCGGCCACCGAGATGATCCTCGCGAGCATCGGGATCTCCTCTCCCTTCAGCCCGTCGGGATATCCGGTCCCGTCCCACTTCTCATGGTGGTACTTCATCCCGGGAATGATCCACTTCAGCTGGGGGATCTGCCCCATTATGAGCGCCCCCTTGACCGGGTGCAGCTTCATGATCTCGAACTCGTCGTCCGTGAGCGCCGTCGGCTTGCGCAGGATCCGGTCGTCGATCCCGATCTTCCCGACGTCGTGGAGGAGCGCGGCGATCCGGACCTTCCGGACCTCCTCGACCGGCTGGCCGAGGTGCCGGGCGATCGCGACGGAGTAGCGCGCGACCCGCTCCGAGTGGCCGCGCGTGTACGGGTCCTTCGCGTCGACGGCGGCGGCGAGCGCCCGGATCGAGTTGAGGAAGAGCTCCTGGTTCTCACGGGCGGCGAGCTTCAGCTTCTCGATCGACTTCTCGAGCTCGCCCCCCATGTGGTTGAACCCTTCGGCGAGCTCCGCGAGCTCGTACGTCCCGGGCACCTCGACGCGCTGCGAGAGGTCCCCTTCGGACATCCGGTGGACGGACTCCGCGAGCGCCCGGACGGGCCTCGAGAGCGCGTTCGCGGCGAGGATCGCCGCGACGACGGCGAGGGCGACGGCGAGCGCCGCGACGAGCCACGACGTCCGCGTCATCTGCGTCGCCGCCGCGAACGCCCGGGCGACGTCCTTCTCGACGAGGACTCCCCAGTCGGGCAGATCCTCGGCCGGACCGACCGGAGCGACCGTCCCGAGGACCCGCCGTGCGGCCTCTCCCTCGCCCCGCGAATAGGTCCGCGTCAGCCGGACCGGATGCTGGACGAACTCGGCGACGAGCTCCACGTCGAGGAGCGGCCTGCCGCCCCCGAGGGCCGCCGGCTCGCTCGAGAGGACGAGGCTCCCCCTCCGGTCAACGACGTAGGCGACGAGGTCGCGCTTGCGCTCCTGCTCGAGGAGCGACCGGATCGGCGCGAGCGAGACGAACGCCTCGACGACCCCGACGGCCTCCCCGTCCGGCCCGGGGACGGGCGCGGCCATGACCAGGCCCGGATCGGGGATCCCGGGAACGCGGAGGGCGTCGCCGACGTAGACGGCGCCGCGCAGCGCGGCGTCGAAGGCCCGGTCGAGCTCCTTCTCGAGGGACGGGTCGAGGCCCGCGGGCTGCACGACTCCGCCGCGCCGGTCGGGGTCGAGAGCCCTGAGGACGAGGAAGCTCGGCTCCGCGTCGCGGTAACGGCCGATGAGGCGCGTCCTCCCGACGAAGGCGAAGGTGTCCTCGCCGGGGGCGACGGCCCGGGCGAGCTCCAGCCCGTCGCCGATCTTCTTCACCTGGACGAGCATTCGTCTCAGGTAGGCGTCGATCCCGTCGGAGAGCGTGACGGCGCTCCGGGTCAGGTACTGCGCCTCCGCGGTCTCGAGGGCGTCGCGGTTGATGGAGACGAGCCGGACCGCAGAAAGCGCGAGGGGGACGATCGAGACGACGACGAGCGTCGCGATCAGCGCCGTGACGATGCGCAGCCGGGGTCGGCGAGGAAGGACGGCCACCGGGAGATTCTAGCCGTCGCCGCTCGGAAGGCTCGCGGCGAGCTCCTCCTCCGTCACGCGCGCGAGGCGAGGCCGCCCGGGGGCGTCCAGCAGGACGTCCCGGAGGCCGGCGCGGTCCCTTTTCTTGTCGAGCGGGAGGAACCTCGGGAAGCCCCGGCGGACGCCCGGCGAAAGGGGCGGCGGCGCGAGGAGCTCGCGGAGCGTCGCGTCGGCATCCTTCGAGAGCGGCTCGGGCAGCCGGCCCCGGGCCGTGGAAAGTCGAAGGGCGGCGAGAAGCCCCCAGGCGACCGCCTCGCCATGCCGGAGCCGGTAGCCGGACGCCCCCTCGAGCGCGTGGGCGACCGTATGCCCGAGGTTCAGGACGTGGCGCAGGCCGCGGGCCTCGTCGGGGTCGAGGGCGACGATCGACGCCTTCAGCCGGAGCGAGCTCGCGATCGCTTCCGCGAGCGGGTGCGGAGCGCGCGAGCCGAGGCCTTCGACGAGGCGCGGCAGGCGCCGCCAGAACCGGACGGAGAGGAGCGCGCACTTGGCGACCTCCGCGAGCCCCGAGCGGAAGTCGCGCTCGGAGAGCGTGTCGAGGAGGCGCGTGTCGACGCAGACGAACCGCGGGTGGTGAAACGTACCGGCGAGGTTCTTGCCGGCGGCGAGGTTCACCGCCGTCTTCCCTCCCAGCGCGCTGTCGGCCGCGGCGAGGAGGGTCGTCGGGACCTGGACGACGGGGACGCCGCGCAGCGCGAGCGAAGCCGCGAGGCCCGTCGCGTCGCCGACCGTCCCCCCGCCGAACGCCACGATCCCGCCGTCGCGCGCGAGGCCCCGCGCCGCCATCCCGGAAAGGAGCCGGCCGAGCTCCGTCCAGCTCTTCGCTCTCTCTCCGTCGGGGACGAGCAGCGGATCGGGGTCGAGGTTCCGCGCCCGCGCGAGCGCGGCCCGGAGGCGCTCGCCCTGCGCCGCGAGGACGGGGGCGGACGACACCACGAGCCAGCGCCCCGGGGCGATCCGGGGGAGGGCGCCCGCAAGGCGCTCGAGGGCCCCCTCTCCGACCGCCACCCGGCACGGAACGCCGGCCGCCACGAAGCGGAAGGCGCGGACGGCGCCCGGCTCAGGCCGGCTTCGGACCGTCATCCCCCGCCCGGCGGATGCCGAGCTCGGCGAGCTGGGCGTCCGCGACCGGCCCGGGCGACTCCGTCATGAGACAGCTCGCCGAGGCCGTCTTCGGGAACGCGATCACGTCCCGGATCGAGGCGGAGCGCGTCAGGACCATCAACATCCGGTCGAGCCCGAGGGCGAGGCCGCCGTGCGGCGGCGCGCCGTAGCGGAACGCCTCGAGGAGGAAGCCGAACTTCGCCTTCGCCTCATCGGGAGAGATGCCGAGCGTCGCGAAGACCTTCGACTGGACCTCCGGCTGGTGGATCCGGATCGACCCGCCGCCGAGCTCCATCCCGTTCAGGACGACGTCGTAGGCCCTCGCGTGGACGCGCCCCGGGTCCGTGTCGAGGAAGGGCACGTCCTCGGGCCGCGGCGCGGTGAACGGGTGGTGCGTCGCGTACCAGCGGCCGTCCTCCGGGTGCCACTCGAGGAGCGGGAAATCGGTGACCCAGAGGAAGTCGAAACGGTCCTCCGGGACGAGCTTCTCCTCGCGCGCGATCCGGAGCCGGAGCGCGCCGAGGACGTCGTTCACCGTAGCCCTCTTCCCGGCGACGACGAGGAGGAGGTCGCCGTCCTTCGCCTCGAGCGCGGCCCGGGCCGACGCCACGGTCGCGTCGTCGAGCATCTTCTTCGCGTTCGAGCCCCAGCTCCCGGGCGGCTCCGCCTGGAGCTTCACCCAGACGAGCCCGGCCGCCCCGAGCTGCTTCGCCGCGGCCTCGAGCTCGTCGAGCCGCTTGCGTGAGAAGGCCGCTCCGCCCGGCACGGCGATCCCCTTCGCCGTCTCGGCCGACCGGAGGATCTCCGAGGGTGAAGCGGAGACGTCGAGCGCGCGGAGCTCGAGGCCGAATCGCGTGTCGGGCCGGTCGATCCCGAACCGGTCCATCGCCTCGGCGTGCGTCATCCGCGGGAACGGGACGGGGCACGGGATGCCGTAGGCCGGGAAGACCGCCGCGAAGAGCTTCTCGATCAGCGCGTAGACCGTCTCCTCGTCGGGGAACGACAGCTCGAGGTCGACCTGCGTGAACTCGGGCTGCCGGTCGGCCCGGAGGTCCTCGTCGCGGAAGCAGCGCGCGATCTGGTAGTAGCGATCCATCCCCGCGACCATCAGGAGCTGCTTGAAGAGCTGCGGGGACTGCGGGAGCGCGTAGAACTCTCCGGGGTGGACGCGCGACGGGACGAGGAAGTCGCGAGCCCCCTCGGGCGTCGACTTCGTCAGGATCGGCGTCTCCACCTCGAGGAACCCCTCCTCGTGGAGGACCTGCCGGATCCGGAACGTCACGTCGCTCCGCTTCACGAGGTTCGACGTCATCTCCGGCCGGCGGAGGTCGAGATAGCGGTACTTCAGCCGGAGGTCTTCCGAGGCCCGGACGTCGTCCTCGATCACGAAGGGCGGCGTCTCGGCGCGGTTGAGGAGCTCGAGCGCCGTGGCCCGGAGCTCGACGTCCCCCGTCGGCATGTCGGGATTCCGGGCGGAGCCCTCCCTCGGGACGATCGCGCCGGTCACGGCGAGGACGTACTCCCCGCGCAGCTCCTTGGCGCGCCCGAGGAGCTCCGGCTCGTCGAGGAGCTCGGCGTCGAAGACGACCTGCAGGATCCCCGAGCGGTCCCGCAGGTCGACGAAGACGAGCTCGCCGAAATCGCGGCGGCGGTGGACCCAGCCCTTGACCTGGACCGTCCGTCCGGCGTCCTCCCTGCGGAGCGAGCCGGCGGGGACGCGGGGCACGGTTGCGCTCACGGCGTCTCTCCCTTCAGCGTGCGCGGGAGGTCGCCGATCGGCACCTCCCTCTGCGACCTCTCCACGAGGTCCTTGACGACGACGACGCCCGACTGCCGCTCCTTCTCACCCACGAGGACCGCCGTGCGGCAGCCGCGCTTCGCGGCGTTCTTCAGCGCGTGACCCGGTCCCTTCCCGGCCGGGTCGAGGTCGACGGCGACGCCCGCGCTCCGGAGCTCGCCGGCGAGCGCGAGGGCGGCGGCCCGGTCGGCGGGATCGATCGCCACGACCGCGACCGGGGCGAAGCCCTCGATCGCCGCGCGGCGGAAAGGCTCCGGCAGGACGTCGACGAGCCGGTCCTCTCCGATCGCGAAGCCGATGCCCGGCGTCCTCGGCCCGCCGAGGTCCGACACGAGCCGGTCGTACCGCCCTCCGCCGAGCAGCGCGTCCTGCGCGCCGAGGCCCTGCGCCGTCACCTCGAAGACCGTGCGCGTGTAGTAGTCGAGACCCCGGACGAGCCGCGGCTCGACCCGATAGGGGATCCCCGCCGCGTCGAGGAGCGCGAGGAGCTCCTCGTGGTGCGCCTTCGACTCCGGGTCGAGGTGGTCGAGGACGC
>ERZ795055.3760-NODE-3760-length-10929-cov-3.468089_pt1 | contig 10929 bp, 7 predicted proteins | sample MGYA00375139_ERZ795055 | MGnify/ENA primary metagenome ERZ795055 (study PRJEB30184, sample SAMN05720283) | anaerobic digester metagenome | isolation source: active sludge of municipal wastewater-treating anaerobic digesters | place: USA | collected 2015-01-23 ...
ACGGCGACGCGATCATCCTCGTCGATAACCAGACCGCGGTGGAAAACGTGACGCGCATGGGGAAGAGCCGCGGGTGCACTGTCGAGGTCAAGTCAGCGCCCGGCGGCGCAACCGAGATCCATCTCTCTGCGGGAACGGATGCCGCCCAGACTGCGAAGACCGGAAATGCGAGGCCGCAGTCCGGCCCCTCGGTGTTCGTGCTTTCTCAGGACCGGATGGGGCGCGGCGACGATGAGCTTGGGTACGTGCTTATCAAAGCGTTCCTCCACACGCTGCCGGATCTCGAGCAACTCCCCGACACGCTGATCTTGTACAACACCGGAGCGAAGCTCGCGGCAGAAGACTCCGAGGTGCTGGAGGACCTGAAAAAGCTCGAGGAGATGGGCGTGGAGATACTCGTCTGCGGGACCTGCGCCAACTACTTCGGGCTTTCCGGCAAGATCGCCGCGGGGAAAATCTCGAACATGTACGACATCGCCGGGGCGATGGCCTCGTCAGGCAGGCTCGTTATGCCATGAGGGACGAGACTCCCTACATGGTGGTGCTCTTCAGGGCGGTGAGCCACGCCATGAAGGCGGAGCGCGTCCTCAAGGAGAAGGGCATTCCCATCAAGCTCATCCCCGTCCCGAAGCACATAAGCTCGGACTGCGGCGTCTGCATCAGGTTCGCCCCTGCCAGCAGAGCCGAGGTCGAGGCCGCACTGGCGGGGGCGGTCGACGTTCAGGAAATCCGTTCCCTGAAGTGAATATCATCCCCGTCTCTTTTCCGCTGTCATTCCCGCGCATGCGGGAATCTATCCGTGGCATTCGTGTGATGCCGGCATCCCCACCTGCGCGATGGCGGCCTTCATGGGATTAACCCTGATTGCCGACGGGGCCTGCGGCGGAACGGGAATTCTGAGGGTGCAGCATCGTAATCGGTGAAAAATTTTAGAAATTCATGTAATTCTGCAGTACTATACTTCTGATACGGGTGTGATAATGAAAACGATACTGCGAGTGATTTGTATCGCGACGATAATAACCGGTATGGCCGGGGGATGCGGGAACATGAACGAGAAAAAACGGGACGGCGCCGGCGCCGTGAAGATACGGGTGTACAGCGTGGAGCGGGGCGGGATGATAGAGGTCGACCGCGTGGTGAAATCCGACGATGAGTGGCGCAGGCAGTTGACCCAGGAGCAGTACCTTGTCGCGAGGAAAAAAGGGACCGAGAGGCCCTTTACCTGCGCGTTCAACGCGAACAAGGCACAGGGGCTGTATCGCTGCGTGTGCTGCGGCAACGATCTTTTCGTTTCCGATACGAAATTCGATTCGGGCACCGGCTGGCCGAGTTACTACGCGCCGGTGCATCCGGACAACGTGCGCACGGAGGAGGACCGCAGCCACTTCATGACGAGGACCGAAGTCCTCTGCGCGCGATGCGACGCGCACCTGGGCCACGTCTTTGACGACGGTCCGCCACCCACGGGGAAGCGTTACTGCATGAACGGGGCTTCGATGATATTCGTTCCCAGGTAGACGGGCGGCGCCTTCCGGAAAAAGATATTGACTCGCCGCCTCGCGTCATGGAGTATACTGCCATGACTGGAGCGAGGTTCAATGGCTGATTCCTGTGACATGAAGAAGCTCAACGCGCTCCGCCTCACGGAGTCGGTGACGGGCTCCGGGTGAGCGGCGAAGATAGGTCCGGCGGACCTGTCCGAGGTGATGCGGAGCATCACCGTGAAAATAGGCGCGAACGTGATCGTGGGAATGGAAGGTTCCGACGACGCGGGAGTCTATCGCCTTTCGGACGATATCGCCCTGGTGCAGACGCTCGATTTTATTACGCCGATAGTCGATGATCCTTTCACCTTCGGTCGCATCGCCGCCGTGAACAGCCTCTCCGATGTCTACGCGATGGGCGGCACCCCGCTGACGGCCATGAACATCGTCTGCTTTCCCACGTCGCTTTTCAGCCTCGACCGGCTCACGGCAATCCTGAAAGGCGGCCTTTCCGCAATCGAAGAGGCCGGCGTGCAGCTTCTGGGCGGCCATTCCGTGGATGACAGGGAGATGAAGTACGGGCTTTCCGTGACGGGACTCGTCCATCCGGGGAAAGTGCTCACGAACACGGGCCTTCGCGACGGCGACGCCATCGTCCTCACCAAGCCGCTGGGGACCGGAATCATCGCTACGGCTGTCAAGGCGGGGCTTGCGCCGGGCGAGATCATCGCGCCCTTCGAGAAATCGATGGCGACGCTGAACAGGGCGGCGGCGGACGTTATGCGCGACTTCCCGGTCCGCGCGTGCACCGACGTGACCGGCTTCGGCCTCATGGGCCACCTGAAGGAGATGCTCGGCGGCAGCGCGCTCGAAATAGAGGTCGATGCCTCGGCGCTGCCGGTGCTCCCCGGCGCGCGGGACTTCGCGTCCCAGGGGCTGAACCCGGCCGGGCTCTACCGGAACCGTGACTTCGCCGGCGGCCTTGTGGCCGTCGGGAAAGATGTCTCCCTGGAGCTGGCGGACATCGCGTTCGATCCGCAGACTTCGGGGGGGCTCCTCATCGCGCTGGAAAGCGCCGCCGCGAAAGAACTTTGCAACGCGCTTCGCAGTGCGGGAATAGCGGACGCCGCGGAGATTGCCCGGGTCGGACCTTCCGGCGGGCCGGCGATACGGCTGGTCTAGGACGCGGCCTCCGGCGGCGGTAGCGCGCCGTTTCCCGAGGGGCGGGATTGTTTTCCCCGGAGCTCGAACCTTTGTATGTGGGTGATGAGGTCTCGAGCGCGCTCGTCGAGCTTTGACGAGAGCGCGCGAACCGCGTCCGCGTTCTCCGACGACTGCTGCGCGATCCTGCCTATCTCGAACATACTTTCCGTCATCTCCCTTATCACCTGGCCCTGTTCGCGCGACGACGTCGTGATATCGCCCGATATCCGGCCGAAGTTCTCTATGGCCGATTCCGTTTCGCGGTTGCGTTCCGCCAGGGACCTGGTGAACAGGTGCGATTCCTCTATCACGCGCGCCGTTTCCTGGATGTTCGACCGGACCTCGGTGAAGATGCGCGATGTCAGGGTGATGTACTCCAGTTCGTTGCCGATCTTGGTCGAGTGCTCGCCGATGTTTTTCCTGATGCTATTTGCCAGGGACGTGGTCTGGTCCGCGAGCTTGTTCACCTCGTCGGCGACCACCGCAAAGCCGCGGCCGTGCTCCCCCGCCCGCGCGGCCTCGATGGAAGCGTTGAGCGCGAGGAGGTTGATCTGCTCCGCGATGTCGTTGATCTGGTTGACCATCTCGTCGATGTTCTTCACGTACGAGCTCAGCTCCTCCATGGCGGTAACCGACCGCTGCAGCGTCTTTTCCCCCTCGACCGAGCGCTCCAGCGTCTGATTGATGTTCTCGCGGATGCCCTCGAACTTCCCGTGGAGTTCGCGGCTGTCCGCGCCCACCTGCAGTATCACCCCCCGAAGTCCCTCGAAGCGGTCCAGCTGCGACTTGATCGACGCGACGTTCGATTCGAAGGAGTTCGACATTTCGTCGAAGGCGCTGCTCGCCTCCTCGACGAAGGCGGTGAGGGAACTCGCGTTATCAGACTGGGTGCGCGCGGTATGGTCCATTCTGCCGCTGTGGTCCATGAGCTCGTGGGCGCTCGATGATATGGTCTCGGCGACGCTCCTGAGGTTTTCCTTCATGTCGTACACGGAACGGTTGATCTTCTCGAACTCGTCCTTCACGAGGAGCTTCGTGGCATAGGCGTTGAGGTTGCCCTGCCCGACCTTTTCCAGGAAATCGATGATGATCGATATCTTCGACGTGATGGAGCGATTAAGCACCGACGAGATGAAAACCGCGCCGCCGAAACCGATGAGCGCGATGACGGCAAGCTTGACAAAGAACTCGATGGTGTCAGCGCCCCTGACCTGCAGTTCGTTCAGGGTGAGGAATCCGAGAACGAGAAAGGGCACCGAGGAGATGAACAGGACCGCCCAGGTGAGGCGGTTGATCAGCCTGATCCTGACGTTGGGCGTCACCGCGGGCCATTCGGGGAATACGCCGAGGGCGTAGACCTCCTGGGTGAAGACCTCGGTGAAGAGGAAGTAGAACACGATACCGGAAAATGCGGCGATGAACGTGGCGGTCCACATGAGTATGAGTTGCAGTTTCGTCAGTTCCAGGAGGAACATCGCCGGAACGATGGCCATCCCGAGACCGACGATCCAGCGGAAGAAGGCGCCGATGCTGTGAACGTAGGGAAGCATGATGAGGCGCCGTAGCGCGCCGTCGTACTGGTCGCGGGACACGGGAGTGCCTGAAAGAAGGGAGCCGAAATAGAGGGTGATGGGCGCCACCGCGATCCTGTTGTTGATGAACGTGGTGACGAAGGAAACGGGAAACGCAATTGCACAGAGAACCATGAACCGGTACCACTGGTCCATGGTAAAATTGAAGGTTATCCATGCGATGAACACTATGACGGGGACCATGATGAAATAACTGACCGCCTCGGTCCTCAATAGGAATTTCGGAAAGAAGTTCTTCAGTGCCCTGCGGGCCTGCGGCGAGAGCTCGATGGATGGTACGCTCCGGGCCTGGTCGATCATGACTGGCTCCTGTGTGTTTTTCACTGATATGAGCGGTGCGATGGTGGAGACGCTGTATCTTTTCGGTGGGCGGGACATCGTTATCTGCCCCGACCCGATCAATCAGGCACTCGAAAATCCGATTTTGTCAAGTCAATTTGGTCTGTCGCGTACCATTTTTCAAAATACGATGCCCTTGGCAAATCGCGCATCATTGCTGTCGGTGAATGGGGCGGGCTATGACAGTTGAAAGTTCAATGCAATATTGTGCTTTACAGCTGTTTTGCGATGTGTGCGGGATTGAAATTGGAGTGACTGGGCCTGTAGCGGCATTGGTCCGCGTCCAAGACTGTTGTTTAATACATGAAGCTCGATTGAAATGGATGGTGTGGTATGACACGCAAGGCCGCCTCTTTTTTGGTGATAACGGTTTTTTTCGCGGTATCGGCGCATCTCGGAGCCCAGTCCGCGTGGCGCATGGTGCGCGATGAAAGCGGAATTCGGGTCTTCACGCGGGACGTCGCCGATTCGGACATGGACGAGTTCAAGGCGGTGACCGTGATAAATGCGCGCATCGAGGTGATATCAGAAATTTTCCGGGACGGGCCGGGCTACGTGAAGTGGATGGCCGACTGCATCGAGGCGCGCATCGTGAAGAGCATCGGGCGGGATACGCTCATCATCTATCACGCCACCAACGCCCCGTGGCCGGTGAACGACCGGGACGTCGTGGTGAAGAGCAGGGTGGTCCGCGATTACTCCCGCGGCAGCTTCACCGCGTACCTGGAGTCCTTTGATACGGACCTGGTCCCCCGCCGGAGCGACCGGGTGCGGATGACCAAACTCACCGCGAGTTTCGAGCTTGCCGTGGTGGACCGCGAGCACACCCGGGTCACCTACACGGTACTCGCGGATCCCGCGGGCTCCATACCGGCCTCGGTGACGAACTTCTTCGCGAAGAACAATCCCCACACCACGCTGAAGGGGCTGGGGCGCATGGCGAAGCTCGAAAGGTATGTCGAGGCAGGAAGGAAGTCGGCAGATCTTCCCGAGGTGGAGAAGTATTTCAGGGAACACGCGAAATAAATCCATGGCACAAGCCGTCGTCTCCGTCACCGCCTGCCCCGATTACGCGCCCGGCGCGCTCAAGGAAAGGATCGCGTCCGCCGCGGAAACCGCCGGTATCGACCTCGCGTCCCTCCGTGGACTTCGCGTGGCGCTGAAGCCCAATCTCCTCACCTCCGCGAAGGCGGCTCGGGGCGTGGTTACCGATCCGGAATTTTTCCGCGTAGTCGCGGAGCTGGTGATAGACTGCGGCGGAAGCTGCGTCGTGGTGGAGTCTCCGTCGATCCAGTCGCTGGAGTCGGTCATGCGGCGGACAGGATATCTCGATATCGCCCGCCGCCTGGGTATCGACCTGGCCGATGAACGCGAAGTTGCGACGGTGCGGTACGACGGCGCGAAGCGCTACAGGAGCGTCGAGGTTATGAAGCGCCTTCTGGATGTCGACGCTGTGGTGAACCTCCCCAAGTGCAAGACCCACGGACTCACCTACTTCACGGGCGCGGTGAAAAACCTGTTCGGTCTCATGCCGGGGAAGCGGAAGGCGGGCATGCATCTGAAGGCTCCAGGCGCCCGCGATTTCTCCGAGTTCCTGCTGGATTTCTACGCTATTCTCATGAAGGGCCTCCCCAACAGCCCGCGCTTCATCCATCTCATGGATGCAATCGTCGCCCTGGAGGGTGAGGGCCCCGGCCCTTCGGGGACGCCGAAACACCTTGGCGCTGTGATTGCCGGAGCAGACGCCCTCGCGGTGGACCTGGCCGCGGTGAGGACCGCCGGCCTCGACGAGAAGAAGGTCATCACGATAACGCTCGGATATCGGAGCGGCCTGGGCATACAAGCGCCGGGTGACATGTCGATCGTCGGGGACTTCGTTCCGGAGGCCGGCGGCGCGCTCCGGCCCGCGAGGAGCTCCATACTGGACCGCGGCGCCCGCTGGCCCGCCGCGCTGCGCACGCTGAAAAATCTCCTGGTGGAAAAGCCTGAGCCCGTGGAGGGACCATGCACGCTCTGCTATCGGTGCAGGGAGATATGTCCGGCCGGCGCGATATCCGAGCGCGCGGGAAAGGCGAAGGTCCCGCGATACGATTACGGTGCCTGCATCAGGTGTTTCTGCTGCATGGAAGTGTGCCCGGAAGCGGCCATCAGGAAGAAGCGCGGCACATTCCAGTGGATTTTATGTAGATAACTATCCAGCAAAACACACTTTCCTTGATGAAAAAAGATAAACACTTGACAAAATGAACGAACGTTCGTATATAGAGTGCTTGAGCATATGCTCAGGAATCCAGATAAAAATGGTAGTGTATGGAAAAGTATATTGAACTCGTATTGAACCGGCCGAAGACCGTCCTTGCGATCCTCCTCCTGGTAACTATCGCCCTGGGCTCCGGCATACCGAAGCTTCGCTTCGACACCTCGGTGGACGTCATGATGCCGCAGCATGACGAGCAGTACCTGTATAATGAAGAGGTGAAGAAAGTCTACGGGAACAACGGGAAGCTTATCGTCATGAACCTTTCGGCGCCCAACCTGTGGAGCCGGGAGTTTTTCCAGAATGTCGATCGGCTCACGGACGATATCGAGGAGTACCGCACTTTCGATGAGGAAAAGGAAAACGGGAGGCTGGAGAAATTCCGGGCCCTGTCCCGGGTGCCGGGCGCATCCCGCGAAACGCTGCTTGCGGGATTCCAGGATGATCCCGTATACCGGAGAGCGCTCGAGCGGGAGATGGACGGGCTGCCCCTGCGGGGGCGCGTGTTCAACACGGTAGCCGTGTCCGCGGTCGAAAAGAGGCTGATACATCTCCATTCCCTGAAAAAGCAGAAGCTCGTGGACGGCGTTATCACCCCGGTCACCATGAAGGACGTCAGCGGCCGGGACGACACCCTCCGCGTGGTGAACCTCGTCGACAAGGACGATACGGGACGCCGGATCCTCCCTTCCACGGCGAAGGATTTCGAGATCTATAAAAAGAAGCTGACCAAGAACCCCGCCTTCGAGGGCGCCCTGTACGCGCGGGACCCCGCCTCCGGCGAGATAACCGCGTTCTCGCTGGTGGTGCGGCTCGAGAACATCAAGAAGGACGACGAGCTCTCGCGGGAGATGTGGCACATCGCGAAGAGCTACCGGGGCATCGAGGTGCTCCCGCAGGGGATCCCCATCGTCAATATCTTCATGAGCGATTACATGAAGCGGGACCTGCTGAGCTTCCTGCCGCTGGTGCTCCTGGTGGTGCTCGTGGTGTTCTTCCTGAATTTCAGGACCATCCGCGGGATGGTGCTTCCCATGGCGACGCTCCTCCTCACCGACGTCTGGGTGATGGGCCTGATGGGCCACCTGGGGAAAAACATCACCGTGGTGGGGACGTCTCTTCCAACGCTGATGGTGTCCGTTGGAAGCTCGTATTCCATCCACATGCTCAACCAGTACTACATCGACCTCAATTCGATGGGAAACGTGGAGATACGGAAAGGGCTCAAGATGTCCATGGCGCACATCGCGATCACCGTGATGCTCGCCGGACTCACCACGTTCATCGGTTTTCTCTCGCTGGTGACCAACCAGGTGATCGGCATCCGGGAGTGGGGTATATTCTCCGCCATAGGCGTGCTCTTCGCCGTGGTGATATCGACCTCCATGATCCCCGCGACGCTGGTGCTCCTTCCCCAAAAGAAACCAGCGCCGTTGTTCGGGAAGCGGAAGAAAGAAGGGGAGGGTGATGGGAGGACCTGGCTCACGCCCTTCATCGGCATGGTGACGGAATGGTCAATCGGGCATTACCGGCGCGTCCTCGCGGTCCTGGGCGTCGTCATCGCCCTGTCCCTCTATGGCGCGTGGATGATGAAGGTGGACACGAACTTCCTGAGCTATTTCAAGCAGGGCGATTACGTCAGGACGAGCGTCCAGGTCATCGGTAAAAACTTCGGCGGGACCTCGGGATTCAGCATCCTCATCGATTCCGGGGAACAGGACGGGGTGAAGGACCCGGCATTCCTCAACACCCTGGAGAACCTGCGCCGCTGGCTCAGAGCCCCGGAGAATCTGGACCTGAGCATATCCCGGACCGACGCGTTCCCCGACGTCATCAAGAGCATGCACATGGCGATGAACAACGACGATCCCGCCTACTGGAAGGTCCCCGAAAAGAAGGCGGACATCGTGGACTATATGGAGATCTACTCCGGTGACGATGACGATTTCGACGGGCGCTTCGACGACTTCGAGTCGTACGTGGACCCGCAGTACCGCACTGCGCAGATTTTCGCCAAGATCCATCATCACACGGGGGAACTTCTCGCGACAAGCGATGTGAAGCGCATCCAGGCGAAGATAGACGACCACTTGAAAGAGAGCCTGCCCCGCCCGTACTCTTACCGGATCACGGGCGAACCAAGTGTCATGGTGCGCATGTCCGAGTACCAGATATCCGGGCAGATGTCGAGCCTGGCGCTCTCCCTGGTCGTGGTGGGACTCATCGTGGTGATGCTGTTCAAGTCGTGGAAGGCGGGCATGGTGTCTCTGATACCGATGTCGACGGCTGTCCTTATGAATTTCGGCATTATGGGATGGCTCGGGATAAGCCTCGACGCGGCGACATCGATAATCGCCGCGGTGACCATAGGCATCGGCGTGGACGATACGATCCACTTCCTGAACACGTTCCGGCACTTCCGCAAGAAAGGCCTCGGAATAGACGAGACCATCAGGAAAACGCTGGGTGTAGCCGGCACCGCCATCATCTATACGTCCCTGGCCCTCGTTTTCGGCTTCTCGGTGCTCGTGGTGTCGAACTTCAAGCCGCTCATCTACACGGGGCTCCTCATCGCAAACACCATGGTGGCCACCACGCTGGGGGCGCTCATCCTGCTGCCCACGGCAATCAAGGCGACCGGGGTAACGCTCGACGAGAGCGCCTCGGAGTCGTTCTTCTGGAGGATATTCCACATAGGGCGATTTTTCGATTTCGAGGAGGAGTAGCGCCGTTACCCGGCTTCCCGCCGCCCCGCAAGGTGGCGGGATTGTTTTTCTCGACTATTCCGGATTGTGTGATATCATGTCAGTATCTCCCCTGAGGTAATGATAGGATGAACACGCTCACCGCTTCGATACTGTTTGCCTTTATCAATTCCATCATCCTCGTCGTGATCTATTACTATCTGCATCGGCAGTATGACGAACGGGCGCTGAAAATCTGGGCCATGGCCTGGCTGGTCTATTCGCTCAGGTTCCTTGTGCTGCTGCTGGCCCGGAACATCGGCGACAGCGCTCTGCTTCAGATGGTTGTTCAGGCGCTGTCCCTCGTAAGCGGAATAGTGCTCCTGTACGGCATGTATATCTACACGGGCAGGGGAATGCCGGCGTACTGGAAGGCGGGTTTCATCGCCTGCATGATCTGGGTGTTCCTGCTCCCCGTCACTGGAATGGAATACCTGTACTACGCCTTGCCCGTATCGGCTTTTCTCGGGGCGGTGTTTCTCTGGACCGGGATCGCGTTTTTAAAATCGGGCGTGAAGAAAAACCTTGGCGCCCTGATTACCGGGATCGCGTTCATCGTCTGGGCATTTCACAAACTCGACAATCCCCTCCTGCGGGACAACGCGCTCCTGGCTCCCCTGGGATACTTCATATCATCGACCATCATCGTGTTCGTGGCAGTGGGGATACTCATCAGCTATTTCGAGAAGGTGCGTTTCCGGCTCCTGGCGCACGAAAAATCGCTCGATTCTGCGCTCCTCGATTCGATTCGCCGGGAAACGCAGATAATGCTGATTCTCGAGGGGGCGCAGAACGTGCTGGAAAACAGGAGTTTCGGCGAGACCGCAGGTTTCATCTTCGAGAGCTGCAGAAGGTTTACCGGTGCGACGGGAGGATACGTCGCGCTGCTTTCGAGGGATGAGAGAAACAGCGAAATACTGTTCCCGAGTGGAGACCGGGAAGGCTCCGGAAGTGTCGATGGAGGACACATTGTCGCGGTCGGCGGTATTCACGGGAAGGCGTATGATACGGGAAAGGTGGTGTATGACAATGCCTTCCCGGCAGGCGATTGGGACGTGTATCTCCCCTCGATCCCGCGGGAAAAGGGAAATGTAATGTTCGCGCCCATGGTGGTGGATGGAAAGACAGTGGGCCTCATTGCGCTCGCGAACAAGATTGAGGATTTCGATGATAACGACGCGCAGATCACCCAGGCCTTCGCGAACCTCGCTTCGATTGCTCTGATGAACAGCATCTCGCGCGAGATGCTCGAGAAGAGCGAATCCAGGTTCAGGACACTGGTGGAGTCCATGCATGACGTGGTGTTC
>ERZ795055.3768-NODE-3768-length-10909-cov-5.379215_pt1 | contig 10909 bp, 9 predicted proteins | sample MGYA00375139_ERZ795055 | MGnify/ENA primary metagenome ERZ795055 (study PRJEB30184, sample SAMN05720283) | anaerobic digester metagenome | isolation source: active sludge of municipal wastewater-treating anaerobic digesters | place: USA | collected 2015-01-23 ...
GTGGCCCGCCTATCCCCAGGGGCGACGATACTCAACGACGAGATCACGGCCATCGATCTCTCGGAGCCCTCGGTCATGATCATGGATACTCCCTTCAATGCCTCCTTCCGCGGCAAAAAAAGGGGAACAGCTGCGCTCGGGGGAATCCTGCTCCTGAAGCAGGCCCCGTTCCACCGCCTAACTCGGACGACGGGCCTGGAGCCTCAAAAAACGCTGGCTCGAGAGATCATACCCCCCATGGGCCTCGAGACCTCTTTTTCTCCGGCCCGCTTCATGGATATGTTCGACCTCTCGCAAAGGCTCTTCAAGCGCATACCATTCTACATCATGGAATTCCAGCAAGATCCGCGGTTCTGGGATCTCATCGAGACTATTGGAGGTTAACAAGATATGGAACCAGGAAAGAACGTTCCGCGCCGCCGGCCTCACTTGCTAGAACGGGACACGGGAGAGGCGATCATCGTCATGGCTGAAACGGGGCATGTGCTGCACACCTTGGAGGGAACGGCGCCATTCATCTGGAGGTTGATCGATGGAAGCCATTCGATCGACATGATCCTCGATCGGCTTCAATCCGAATATGCAGTCGACCGCAGTCGGGCGGCCGATGATTTGGATATATTTATACAGCAACTCGCCGAGAAAAACATGATTGAATAAAGCTCAAACAAGCAGGGTGTATTCAGAACTCATTCGCATCCAGAAAGGCCTAAGCCAGAGGCTAATCAAACCAAGACGATCAGAATTAGCCCCAGAAGTTAAAAATCCACCAATACCAAGGACGAGCTCCCTTTCCATTTGACGAGCCCCGCTTGTTACCACCGGCACCATTGTAGGATCCAAAGACGCCAAGTTCGACGCGCTCGGTGGTAATTACTGGAGCAGTGTACTGTTTCATACTTCCAACCCCTTTAACCAACAAGTATGCCACATAAAATGATGATGTCAATATCTATCAACAACCGCATATACCTATGTATTTTAATCAGCTATTGTGCAAAATCGGGAAAATGTAGTCAGAAATACAACGCGATACCCAGTATCGCCTGATCACCCAAGCGAACACCGAAGCCATTTATATCGTGGAGGCAAATCGCCTGGTACTCGCCGTATAGCGCGACATTCGAAGCGAGCCGAAGCTCGACGCCTCCGATCGCTCCCACGGAGTAGTTGAAATACTTACCGGTATCGTCGAACAGGAACTGGATACCGGCGATCCCGCCTATGTACGGCGAAGCCTTCCCGGGACGCGGATGGTACTCGCCAGCGATGGAAGTGCCCAAGCGCGTAACGCTCGTTTCGGTTGACTTGTTCGGAGTCACCGTCATGCCTAGAAGGGCGCGGGTGCCGATTTTTTCGGAGACCCAGTACTTCACGCCCGCGCCTGTCTGGAAGCCGTCATTGTAGGGTTTGGTGACTGAGATGAGGTTCTCCAGGCTGAAGAGGAGGGCTACCTCGTGCTTGGCTTGCGCCGGCGGCGAGGCCTTTGCCTCTGCGAAGAGGGGTAGCGATATAAACAAGAATAAAGCGCTGCAAAAAATGGCCGTCTTCTTCAAGGCACTCCCCTCCTGCCGCGCACGGAAAGGGCGGGGCATCGATCGGGATACTGATTACTATTCATTTATATGCCATAGCTGTCAAGGGAAACGCCCCAACGGGCAAGCCGACCTCCGCCTAGGAGGGCTGCAGGATATCCTTTATTGCGCAACCCGAACACTATGTCGAAATCGAGGGCGTCTCGGATGAAGCACAAACCGAAGCCGCAGTAGGGCTGCTCGCGTCGCTCGGCCCGGTCTGGAGCGACGGCGCTCGCCCTCGACTGCGATGGCTCCACCCCCGCCCCGATCGTCACCGCGGAGGGCATCACGATCGACCACGCGAACTACGACCCGAAGGATCTGAGCGACGAGGAGATCTCCGCCGCCGCGAAGGTGACCGGCTTTCAGACTCGGATGACCTCCGCGCTGGCCGGCGTCCTCGACGTGGCCACCTTCAAGTTCTGCTACATCGACAGCCCGGCTAACGCCAACACCCTCTTCGCCTCCGTGAGGACGGCGATCGAGGGCCTCGAATCGGCCTACCCGGGCGTCACCTTCGTCTGGTGGACCATGCCGATCGAGACCTCGCCCAACGCGCAGCGCCAGGCCTACAACGACCTCGTGCGGAGCTACTGCTCCGCCAACAGGAAGTGGCTCCTCGACATAGCCGACCTCGAGAGCCACAACGATTCCGGCGCCGCCTCCACCTCGGGCTCGTACGAGATCCTGTACAGCGGCTACAGCTCGGACGGCGGCCACCTGAACGCCGCCGGCGCGGGCAAGCTCGCCAAGGCCTACTGGAAGCTCCTCGCCGAGATCGCCAAGTCCCGCTGAGCCTCGCGGCGCCGCCCGCGGGCGGGAGCGGGGGTGCCGGAGCTGACCGGAGCGCGGAGCGCGGACGCGCGCCCCGCGTCGAGCGGATATCGCCCCGAAGGCGCGAGGACCGCGGAGGCAGGGGGAGCAGCGTCGCATAACGCGACCGTTGCATGAGAAAAGGCGGAGACCAGAAAGGCCGGCGCGACGGGGATGAACCACGCGACACTTCGAGGCAACGAGGCGGGGCGGCGGGTGTCGCGAGAAAAAGGGCGGTCCGCGAGCCCGCGAGCGGATCGTACTTTTTCTCGTGACAGGTCCCGCCCTGGGACGTCAGTCGAATGTAGGCGCCGGCGTTCCATCTACGACGTGAAAACCTGGACGCGCTCCCCCTTTATCCGAGGCGATAGAGCTCGGGCCGCCGGTCCGCGAAGAGATCGTTGAGCTCCCCGAGCCCCTTGTCGCGCGCCTTGGCCGGGTGGACCCGCGCCACGGCCACGGCCGGCTCGCCGGCCGGCAGCCGCGCCAGGTACTCGCCGTCGGGCGCGACGAGGACGCTCTCGCCCGTGAAGGTTAGGCGGCGCCCGGCGCGCTCCTCGATCCCCACGCGGTTGGCGGTGGCGACGTAGATCCGGTTCTCGACGGCGCGCGCGTAGTCGACGCGCTGGCAGTAGGGCAGGACGAGGTTGGCGCAGTGGGCCACGAGGTCGGCCCCGAGGAGGGCCAGGGTCCGGAAGCTCTCGGGGAAGATCCAGTCGAAGCAGATGGCTATCCCGACGCGGAGGCCGCGGAACTCCTCGACGAAGAAGCCCGTGTCCCCCGGCGAGAAGAGGAGCTTCTCGCGGGCGAAGAGGTGGGTCTTGCGGTAGACGCGCCTGCGGCCGTCGGGTAGGGCGAGGCAGCTCGAGTTGTAGAGCTTGCCGCCCGCGGACTCGGCGAAGCCGAAGGCTATGCCGGCTCCCCGCTCGGCGGCGGCCCGGGCGAGGGCCTCGAGGGGCTCGGCGCCGGCCTCCTGGGCGAAGGGGGCGAGCTGGGAGGGCCCGTCGAAGTCGTAGCCCGAGAGGCAGAGCTCGGGCAGGACGTAGAGGTCGGCCTCGTTCGCGGCAATGGCCGCGAGGAGCTGGCGGAGGTTGGCGCCGATGTCGCCGAAGACGGGCGAGCTTTGGACGAGGGCTACGCGCATGCCTTCATTCTAGGTCGCGGCCGGCGAGGATGAAAGGGCCACCCCGGGGGCCGGGCCGGGGCGCGGCCTCAGGAGGGGGCGGGCCCGGCCGGGGGCCGGGGCGCCGGCTCGACTCGGTTCCGGCCCCCGGCCTTGGCGCGGTAGAGGGCCTCGTCGGCCTCGCGGACGAGCTCGTCCAGGTCCTCCTCCCCGATCCGGTCGCGGCCGGCGCAGCCGAAGCTCGCGGTGACCGAGACGGGCCCCGAGGGGGTCTCGACCTCGAGGGCGGCGACGGCAGCGCGGAGGCGCTCGGCCGCGGCCGCCGCCTCCGCGGGGCCGATGCCCGGGAGGAGGGCCACGAACTCCTCGCCGCCGTAGCGGCCGAAGCGGTCGGTGGCGCGGAGGAGGGAGGCGCAGGCCCGGGCGGCCGCCCTGAGGACGGCGTCCCCGGCCTGGTGGCCGCGGCGGTCGTTGACCTCCTTGAAGTGGTCCAGGTCGAGGAGGACGAGGGAGAGGGCGAGGCCTTGGCGGCGGGAGCGCTGGAGCTCGAGGCCGGCCACCTCGAGGAGGGTGCGGCGGTTCGTGACCCCGGTCAGGCCGTCGACGGTGGCGAGCTCGGCGAGGCGCTCGTTGAGCTGGATCCGCTCGGTGATGTCGTCGAGGGAGAGGAGGGAGCCCAGGGGGCGGCCTCCTCGGCCGGCCACGGGCGAGAGCCTGGCGGCGTAGTGCCGCGAGCCCCGCGCGCCCTCGATCCTGAGGTCGGCCTGGGCCGGGGGGCCGGCCTCGAGGAGCTCCCGCAGCTGGGGGCAGGAGGCGCAGAGGCCCGTCCCCGCCTCGCCGACGCAGTCGCGGCCGGAGAAGCCGAGGATGGCGGCCATGGCGGGATTGGCGCCGACGACGCGGCCCGAGCGGTTCATCACGAGGACCCCCTCGCGCATGCCCTCGAAGATCCGCTCGTAGGCGATCAGTCCGAGGTCGAGGAGGCGGTGGCGGAAGAGGCTCCAGGCGAAGAGGACGCCGCTCAGGGGTATGCCGAAGGGGGCGATGTCGAGGCCGTAGGGCGAGAGGCCGAGCTGGTAGAGGAGCATGCCGCCCCAGGGAAAGAAGGAGGCGACGAACATGTAGGCGCTCTGGCGGCGGTAGGCCCCGGGGGAGTCGAGGAGGCGCCCGATGTATGCCGCGTCGGCGGCTACCAGGCAGAGGTTCATGGCCAGGAGGTTGGCCCAGTAGAGGGGCCCCTTGCCCAGGCGGGGGACGGAGAAGGGGCCGCTCCGCGAGAGCTCGACCGAGGTATACAGGAGCCCCTGGCCCTCGCCGGCCCAGGCGGCCGCGGCGACCAGGCAGCCGAAGGCGAAGAGGCCGGCGCCGAGGGCGGTCATCCTCGCGCTGTGGAGGCCGGCGATCCGGAGGGCGAGGAGGAGCCACAGGGGGCCGACGAAGGGTATGCCCAGGTACTCGACCGCGAGCCAGAGGCGGAGCTCGGCCGCCGAGGCCGCGCGGATCTCGAAGAGGGAGCCGAGGGCGTAGGCCATGGCGGCGACCATGAGGGCGCCGAAGGCGAAGGCCCCCGTCACCTCCCGGCGCCAGAAACCGATGAAGGCGAGGGCCGCGCAGATGGCGAAGGCGAGGGCCAAGGCCAGGGTGTAGAGCGAGAGGGGATCGACCACGGTTCTAGTATCGGCGAAAACCCGCCGCCCGGCGAGCTTGCCCAAGCTCCGGCGGGGAGCTATCATGGCGCCGGCCCGGAACCATGAGCATGAAGAAGTACCTCGTCCTCGCCGGCAACATCGGCGCCGGCAAGTCCAGCCTGGTCGGGCTCCTCGCGGAGCGGCTGGGCTACCGGCCCTACTACGAGCCGGTGGCCGAGAACCCCTACCTCGCCGACTTCTACGGCGACATGCGGCGCTGGGCCTTCCACTCCCAGGTCTTCTTCCTCAGCCACCGCACGCGCATGCACCGCGCCCTCATGGACGATCCCTGGTCCGTGGTCCAGGACCGTTCCCTCTACGAGGACGCCGAGGTCTTCGCCCGCAACCTCTACCAGCAGGGGAACATGAGCCAGCAGGACTGGGAGACCTACCGGGAGCTCTACCGGACCGTCTCGAGCCTCCTCCCCCCGCCCGACCTGGTGGTCTACATCCGCTGCTCGGTGGAGACCCTCAAGCGCCGCATCGCCCTGCGCGGCCGGGGCTTCGAGGCCGAGATCCCCGAGGACTACCTTGCCGGCCTGAACCGGCTCTACGAGTCCTGGATCGAGGGCTTCGAGCTCGCCCCCGTCCTCGTGGTGCCCGGGGACCGCCTGGACTTCGTCGCCGAATCGCGGGACCTCGCCTCCATCGTGTGCACCGTCGAGCGGCGGCTCCGCGACACGCAGGGCGAGCTCTTCCCCTCCTGCATGTAGGGCAGCCGGGGCCGGGTCCCTTGGTTTGCCGGCCCCGGGGCCGCGGCAGTACATTCGATCCACGGGCCCGAGAGGCCCGAGGAGGAACGCATGGCGACCATCACGCTCAAGGGAAACGCGATCCACAGCTCGGGCGTCCTGCCGCCCCTCGGCTCCAAGGCCCCGGACTTCCGCCTCACCCGGGGCGACCTCTCCGACGCCACCCTCGCCGACTGGGCGGGCAAGGTGAAGATCCTCAGCATCGTCCCCTCGCTGGACACCTCGACCTGCGCCCTCTCGGCCAAGCGCTTCAACGCCGAGGTCAAGAAGCTCGGCGGGGCGGTCGTGCTGAACGTGAGCCGCGACCTGCCCTTCGCGCAGAAGCGCTTCTGCCAGGCCGAGGGCGTCGACGTCGTGGTGCCCCTCTCCGAGCTCCGCGACCGCTCCTTCGGCAAGGCCTACGGGGTCGAGCTCGTCGACGGGCCCCTGGCGGGCCTCCTCGCCCGCGCCGTCCTCGTCCTCGACGGGGCCGACCGCGTGGTCTACGCGGAGCAGGTGCCCGAGATCGGCCAGGAGCCCGACTACGAGTCGGCGGTAGCGGCGGTCAGGAAGCTCCTGTAGGGGCCGGCCCGGCGGGCGCGGCCGGCGGCCGCCGGGGCAGGCGCACGATGAAGACGGTGCGGCCCGGCTCGCTCTCGAAGCCGATGCTGCCCCCGTGGAGCCTGACGCTCTCCCTGCAAAGCTCGAGGCCCAGGCCCGTGCCCTCGCCGGGCTCCTTGGTCGTGAAGAAAGGCTCGAAGATATGGCCCTTGACGGCCTCGGGGATGCCCGGACCCGAGTCCTGGATCCGCACCTCGAGCCGGCCCTCAGCCTCGCCGAGCCGGATCTCGAGCCGGCCCTGGTAGGACATGGCCTGGAGGGCGTTCTTGACGAGGTTCATCCAGATCTGGTTCAAGGACTCCGGCTTGCCGAGGATGACCGGGTCGCACTCGTAGCGCCGGACGAGCTCCACCCCGCCTTTCATCGAGTTGCGGAAGAGGGTGAGGATGTCGTCGAGCTGCTGGGCCACGTTCACCTCGCGCGGCTCGTCGCCCGATTCGTGGTAGGAGTAGGAGCGGAGGGCCCGCACCGTGCGCGCGGCCCGCTCGGCCGAGTCGCGGATCACGTGCACGAGGCGGAGGGCGCCCAGGACCTGCGCCGCCTGGCCGAGGGCCGCGGAGCAGGCGGGGTCGGCGAGGGGCGGGAGCCGGGGATCCGCGGGATCGGATATGCCGATGCTGGCGAGGTCCTCGGCTGCGGCGTAGGGATCGGGGTGGCCGAACTCCTCGAGCCGGGCCGACAGGGCCGAGCGGAGCTCGCGCTCGGCCGAGCCCACCTCGGCGAAGCCCCCGGGCGCCGCGAGGAGGGAGCGCAGGGCCGCGCGGGCCGGCTCGCCGAGTCCCTCGAGCTGGCCGGGCAGGTAGGAGACGATGCGGGCGATCTCCTCGGAGAGGCTCAGGGCCGAGGAGAGGGTCGCGCCCAGGGGGGTGTTCAGCTCGTGGGCAACCCCCGCCGCGAGGCGGCCGATGGCGGCGAGCTTCTCGTAGTCGAGGAGGGCCCGGGTCCGCTCCTCGACCCGCTTCTCGAGCTCGGCGTTCAGGCGCAGGGCCTCGGCCTCGGCGCGGACCCGCTCGCTGATATCGACCTCGATGCAGAGGATGCCCGAGCCCTCGCCCAGGCCCGGCACGGGCGCCGTGATCTCGATGAGGCTGCGCTCGCCCTCGACCCGCTCCCCCGCCGTCTCGGCGCCGGCCGCCGCCGCCTCGAGGCGCTCGACCGGGACGCGGACGCGGTCCAGGACCTCCTCGAGGCGGCGCCCGACGAGCTTGCCCAGGAGCCGCTCCGAGGCGGCGCTCTGGAGGACGAAGCGCCCCTCGGCGTCCACGGCCCAGAAGGGCAGGGGCACGCGGAGGAAGATGGCGTCGAGCCAGGCCGCGTACTCGGCGGCGCGCCTCCGCTGCCGCGCGTCGACGGCCACCCCGACCACGACGCTCGCGCCCTCCCACTCGGTATGGCGGAGGGAGACGTCCACGTCGAGGAGCTCCCCGTCGTCGAGGCGCCGGGCCTTCCACTCGAAGGGAGGCGAGCCCTCGGTGGAGGAGGCCATGATGCGCCGCCTGATAGCCTCCTGGAGCCGCGGGCGGGGGGCGGTGATATCGGCGATGGAGAGCCCCTCGACCGGCCGGCCGCCCAGTCCGAAGAGCTCCCGGGCCGCCCGGTTGACGTGGAGGATCCTGCCCTCGAAGTCGTGGACGAGGATGGCCTCCGAGATCGACTCGAGGAGGGTGGCGAGGTCGCGCCGCGAGCTGCGCAGCCCCTCCTCCGCCGCGAGGTGGGCGGCGACGTCCTCCTTGAGCAGGCGGTTCGCTCGCTCGTAGGCGCGGAGGGTCAGGATCACGGGTACGAGGAGGATGGCCAGGACGAGGAGGGCGGCGCCGGATCCAAGGCCTAGCACGAGGTCGCGCCGGCGCGCCGCCGCCGCTTGGTAGGCCCCCGTGCCGAGGAGGAGCCGCAGCTCGGGTATGCCGATGACATAGGAGAGCTTAGGCTCCGGGCGCCCCCCGCCGGTGGGCACGAAGTCGTATTTCACGAAGGATCCCTCGGGGTGGGATCGCGCCGCCTCGATGATCGCGGGGACGACCAGCTGGCTCGGGAGCCCGGGCATGCCCGGGAGCAGCATCTCGACCTCGGGCGTGAAGGGGAGCACGAGTATGCGGTTGTCGAAATCGGCGAGGAACACGTAGTTCCTGCCGCGCGAGTCGAGGTAGGTCATGGCGCGGATCCGGGCGCGGAGCGCCTCAATAGTCTCGACGGCGCCGCTCGCGCCAGAGCGGTAGAGCGCCAGCTCGGGCTCGACGGCGTTCCGGGCCAGCGTGGCGACCCCGCGAACCGAGTCCCGGAGCTCCGCCTCGCCGCTTCGTACGGAGACCAGGATCAGGACGCCGAAGAGCAGGGCCTCGGCGACGAAGGCTACGGCGCTCATGAGGGCCACGGAGAAGCGGATCGAACGGCTTACGCCTGGCGGCATTCTATCAAGTATATGGATCGGAACCGTTCCCGCCAGGAGCGCGATCGTTGACAGGGGCGGCTCCACGGCTAGAATCGAAGGGGTGAGCAACCCAGAACGGCCCGTGGTCCTCTGCGTCGACGACGAGCGGATCGTCCTCCTCAGCCTCAAGGCGGAGCTCCGCTCGAGCCTCGGCGCCGAGGCTCGCGTCGAGACCGCCGAGTCGGGGGAGGAGGCCCTCGCCTTCCTCGGCGAGCTGGCCGCCGAGGGCATCCCCCTCGCCCTCGTCATCTCGGACCTCCGCATGCCGGGCATGGGCGGGGACCAGCTCCTCGCGCACGTCAGGGAGCGGGACGCCGAGGCCAAGAGCATCCTCCTGACCGGCTACGCCGACCTCGACGCCGTGGCGAGCGCGATCAACCACGCCGGGCTCTACCGCTTCCTCACCAAGCCCTGGCGCCGCGAGGACCTGGCCATGACCGCCCGCGAGGCCCTGGCCTCCTGGACCAGCCAGCGCCTCATCGAGGAGAAGAACCGCACCATCGAGCTCCTGACGGTCTCCATGGTCACCGCCCTCGAGAACGTCAACCTCGTCAACGACGAGGAGACGGGCCTCCACGTCCGGCGGGTCGGCGAGTACGCGAGGGTCCTCGCCCTGGCCCTCGGGAAGGAGGGGCCCTTCGTCAAGCGCCTCTCCCTCTACGCCTCCCTCCACGACATCGGCAAGATCGGGGTGCCGCGGGAGGTCCTGGTCTCCGGCATGCGCTACAGCCCCCAGGAGCGCGAGACCATGAAGCGCCACGTCCTCCACGGCGGCCGCATGCTCGACATGCCCGGCATCGACCCCATGGCCAGGAACGTCGCCCTCTACCACCGCGAGCGCTGGGACGGAAAGGGCTACGCGGCGGGACTCGCCGGCGAGGACATCCCCCTCGAGGCCCGGATCGTCTCGGTGGCCGACGTCTTCGACGCCATGACCACGGCCCGGCCCTACAAGGAGCCCATATCCCCGGGCATCGCCGTCCGCGAGATACTCGAGGGCGCGGGAGCGGCCTTCGACCCGGCGGTGGTCGAGGCCTTCCGCGCCTCCCTGCCACAGATCATGGAGCTCTGCGCCTGCGGGGAGCTGCGGGATCGGGACGGCTCCTCGGAGCCTGGCCGGGCCGGGGCTTAGGACAGCCCCGTGATCCTTCCCGTGTCCGGGTCGATGTCCATGCCCATGTAGCCGGGCTTGGAGGGCAGGCCGGGCATGGTCGTGATCTCGCCGGAGATCGGGTACACGAAGCCCGCCCCCGCGGCGAGCCTCACGTCGTTGACCTGGAAGACATAGCCCCGGGGCGCGCCCTTGAGCGCGGGGTCGTGGGAGATCGAGTACTGGGTCTTGGCCATGCAGATGGGCAGCTTGTCGTAGCCGAGCTTGGAGAAGGTCTCGATGCGCTTCTCCGCCTCGGCGGAGTAGGCCACCTGCTCGGCCCCGTAGATCTCGTGGGCCACGCGGTCGATCTTCTCCTTGATCGTGAGCTCGAGGGGGTAGAAGGGGGCCCGGGTCGAGCTCTGCCCGCAGGCCTTCTCGACGGCGCGGGCCAGGTCGACCGCGCCCTCCCCTCCCTCGGCCCAGTTGCGCGCGACCACCGCGTCGACGGCCCCGGCCTTGACCGCGGCCTCGCGGACGATCTCGTGCTCGGCCTCGCTGTCGCCGGGGAAGGCGTTGACGGCCACGACCGCGGGGATGCCGAGCTTGCGCACGATGCCGAGCTGGGCCTCGAGGTTCACGAGCCCCTTGCGGACGAGCTCGCGGTCCTCCTGGGTGTAGGCCGAGGCCAGGGGCTTGCCGGGCGTGACCTTGGGCCCGCCCCCGTGCATCTTGAGGGCGCGCACCGTCGCGACCACGACGGCCGCGTCCGGCCAGAGCCCCGAGGTGCGGCACTTGATGTCCACGAACTTCTCGAGGCCCATGTCCGCGCCGAAGC
>ERZ795055.3769-NODE-3769-length-10909-cov-5.229132_pt1 | contig 10909 bp, 8 predicted proteins | sample MGYA00375139_ERZ795055 | MGnify/ENA primary metagenome ERZ795055 (study PRJEB30184, sample SAMN05720283) | anaerobic digester metagenome | isolation source: active sludge of municipal wastewater-treating anaerobic digesters | place: USA | collected 2015-01-23 ...
TCGAGACCCTGGACGACGGCTCGGGGACCGAGCGCGTCATCGTCTCCGGCCTCGTACCCTTCTACAAGGAGGAGGAGCTCCTGGGCAAATCGATCGTCCTCGTGAACAACCTCAAGCCCGCCAAGCTCCGCGGCATCGAGTCGCGGGGCATGCTCCTCGCGGCCTCGAGGAAGGTCGAGGGGGAAGGCGGAGCCATGGTCAAGGAGACGGTCGAGGTCCTCGACGCCGGCCAGGCCGCCCCCGGCAGCCGCGTACTCCTCGAGGGGCAGGACGAGTCCATCGCCCCGCAGGCTGAAATAGACGTCGATAGCTTCTTCTCGGTGCCCATCAGGGCCGAGGGGGCGAGCGCGATGATAGGCGCGAAGCGCCTTCTCGCGGGCGGCTCTCCCTTCCGCTTCGCCAAGGTGGATCGGGGCGAGGTGGGCTGAGGCCCCGCGTGCGTCTGAACCTGCGCCCCGGCTCGGCCATCGATTGCGACCGGGCCGAGGGCTTCCTCCAATCCGGCTTCTGGGGACGCTTCAAGTCCGAGTTCGGCTGGAGGCCGCGGCACTATCTCCTCCAGGCCGAGGGCCGGGCCGAAACCCCCCTCCTCGTCCTCGAGCGCTCCCTCGGAGCTGGCCTGGGCTTCTCCTACGTCCCCCACGGTCCCGAGCTCGACCTTCCCGGGGAGGAGCGGAGCGTCTTCCTCGACGAGCTCTCCCGGGCCCTCCGGCCGAGCCTCGGGGCCTCCTCCCTCTTCATCCGCTTCGATCCTCCCTGGTACCTCCTCGAGCCTCGCCGCCCGGAGGGCGAAGGCGGCGAGCCGCGCGACGACGGACTAGCCCGTCCACGGCTCGGCTCGCCCCTGCGCCGAGCGGCGGCGGACATCCAGCCTCCCGACACTGTCCTCCTCGACCTCCGGCCGACGGAGGACGAGCTCCTCGCGGCCATGAAGCCTAAGTGGCGCTACAACATCCGCCTGGCCGAGAAGAAGGGCGTGCGGGTGGCGGAGGAGGGGGCGGCGGCCCTCGAGCTGTTCTACCGGCTCTACGAGGAGACCGCGGCCAGGGACCGCATCGCCCTCCATCCGCGGCGCTACTACGAGCGGCTCTTCTCCCTCGCCGAGGGTTTCCCCGCCTCCGAGGAAGGCTCGCGGCCCGAGCTCCGGCTCTGGGTGGCGCGCAGCGAGGGCCAGGCCATAGCCGCCATCGTGACCCTGTTCAGGGGCGCTCGCGCGGTCTACCTCTACGGGGCCTCCTCCGATCAGAAGAGGAACCTCATGCCGGCATACGCCCTCCAGTGGGCGGCCTTGCGCGCGGCCAAGGCCTCGGGCTGCGCGGAGTACGATTTCTACGGCATCCCGCCCACCGAGGATCCGGCCCATCCCATGGCGGGGCTGTACCGCTTCAAGACGGGCTTCGGCGGCTCGATCGCCCATCGCGCCGGCTCCTGGGACCGTCCCCTGCGGCCGGCGCTCTACGCGGCCTTCAGGGCCGCCGAGGCGGCGAGGACCTGGTACTTCAAGGACTTCCGCAAGCGCTCCTCGCCGCCGGCCACTCCCGCGGGGCCCGGAGGGAATCCCCGGGCGAGTTCAGAGCGGGGCGAGGGCGCCTAGCCCGGCCCTCACGCCTCCTCGCCGAAGGCGAGCCCCTCGAAGACCTGGAGCTCGGCCTCGGGGCTCCTCCAGGATCCGGCCGGCAAGCCCGCCTTGCGGCAGAGCTCCTCGAGGAGCCGGTCCCGGTCCCAGCCCTGCTCGGTCGCCACCTGGGGAAGGAAGACTCCTGAGCGCGGACCCTTCGTGATCAGGACGCCATGCCGTCCTACCGCGATCTCGCTCGCCGAGGCGATCCGCCGCAGGGGGGAAAGGACCGTGATCTCGATGTCGATCGAGCCGAGCTCCTCGGGCTCGAGCCGGGGGAAGCGGGGATCCTCGAAGGCCGCGGCCCGCGCCATGTCGCGCACCGTCTCGAACAGGGGGGCGGGCGAGGTCATCCGGCCGATGCAGCCGCGGAGGGAACCGCGCTCGCGTAGGGTCACGAAAGCCCCGCAGGGGTAGTCGAGGCGCTCCGCTTCCGGGGGCCAGCTGGGCCTGCGCGCCTCGAGGTTCGAGGCTATGGACTCCCGCGCGGTGGCGAGGAGGGCGGCGCGGCCTGCCGCGTCTAGCTCGAGGTGCATGGGCCATCCTCGCCGCCGGGGCGGACGAACGCGGCGGCGAGATACTCCACCAGGCGCTCGTCCCCGGACTGCCGCGCGGCGGAGGAGTCGTGGCGGCCGAGGATGAGCCCTTCGAGTCCTGCGGCCAAGGGCGAGGCGAAGAAGGAGGCGAGGCAGTGGCCGCTGCAGGCGGGGGCCTCGGCGAGGGAGCCCGCCTCCAGGGCGGCCTCGCCGTCGAGGCGGCGGACGGCCTCGGCGAGGAGGCTCCCCTGCCGGCGCACGAGCTCCTCGTCGGCGCCCGAGGAGAGGTCGGCGGAGAGGACGACGAGGCTATCCTCCGCCAGGCCGCCGAAGACGATGCCGAGGGCAGAGGCGAGGGACTTGATGAGGGCCTGGCCCGGCTTCCCGACGACGAGGGGCACGAGGCTGGCCTCGGGGAAGAGGAGGCGCATGAAGGGCAGCTGCACCTCGACGCCGTGCTCCTCGAAATGGGGGATGTCGTTCACCGAGAAGAGGGTGCCGCAGTCGCGCAGCTCCTCCACGAGCGCGGTATCCACGCGGACCATGCCGAGGGGAGTCGCGAAGGCCTCGGCCTCGGGGAGGTAGACCAGGGACTCCTCGGCCCGATGGTAGGGAGCGAGGACGAGGACCCGCTTGACGGCCCGGGCCGATGCCGACTTCCAGGCGAGGGCGGCGAGGTCCCCGGAGTACTCGAGCCCGGCGTGGGGGGAGACGATGGCGTAGGCGCCGCGGGTCGAGGGCCTGGCCCGATCGAGGAGGGAAGCTATCCGGGCCTCGAGCTCGGCGGGTTCCTCCGGATAGAAGATTCCGGCGACCGTCGCTTCCCGCAGCTTGGCGTTTCCGCTATCCTCGATCATATATCCTAGTATACGCCGCGGCGGTGCGCGATCAAGTACGCGGGCCGCGGGGAGGTGGTCGGAGTGCGCGTCCTCCTGGTCGACGATGAAAGAAGGCTGACCGGCTCCCTCGTCGAGTATCTCGCAGCGGAGGGCATCGAGGCGGCGGAGGCTTCGGACGGGCTCGAGGGCAAGCGCCTCCTCGAGGAGTCTCCCTTCGACGCCCTCGTCACCGACCTCCGCATGCCCAAGCTCGACGGCCTCGGGCTCCTGCGCTGGGTTCGGGAGGAGGGCCCGGCCCTGCCGGTGATCGTGATCTCCGCCCACGGCGAGGTCCGCGACGCCGTGGAGGCGATGCGCAACGGGGCCTACGACTACCTCGTCAAGCCCTTCGACCCGGACGAGCTGGCCATGAAGCTGCGCAAGGCGGTGTCGGAGCGGCGCTCCGCGGACCGCCTCGCCGCCGGGGCCTCGCGCTACGGGGAGGGGCGGAGCCTCGTGGGAGAGAGCCCGGCGATCAAGGCGGCCCTGCGCCTCCTTTCGAAGGCCGCGCCCTCGCCCTCGACGGTCCTCGTCACCGGGGAGAGCGGCACGGGCAAGGAGGTGGCGGCCCGCCTCATCCACGAGCTCTCGGGCCGGGAAGGCCCCTTCGTCCCCGTCAACCTCGGCGCCCTCCCGGAGCAGCTCGTCGAGAGCGAGCTCTTCGGCTACGAGAAGGGCGCATTCACCGGGGCCGAGGCCAGGAAGGCCGGGCTCTTTGAGGCCGCCAACCGGGGAACCCTCTTCCTGGACGAGATCGGCGAGCTTCCCCTCCACCTCCAGGTCAAGCTCCTCCGCGCGATCCAGGACCGCAAGGTCCTCCGCGTCGGGGCCGTCAAGGGGCTCCCCGTCGACGTGCGCCTCGTCGCGGCGACGAATCGCGACCTCGAGGCCGAGGTACGCTCGGGCCGCTTCAGGGAGGACCTGTACTACCGCGTCAACGTCATACGCCTCGAGATGCCACCCCTGCGCGAGCGCTCGGGCGACGCGTCCATCCTGGCCGGCTACTTCCTCCGCAAGCTCTCCGCCGAGCTCGGGCGCCGGGTCGAGGGCATATCGCCCGCCGCCCTCGAGCTCCTCGAGTCCTATCCCTTCCCCGGCAACGTGCGCGAGCTCGAGAACGCGATCGAGCGGGCCTTGATCCTCTCCGAGGGACCGCGCCTCGAGCCGCGGGATTTCCACTTCTTCGGGAGCCCGCAGGGCAATCGCCAGGGGGGCTCGCGGCCCCAAGCCGAGGAAGGGCCAGCGACCTTGGCCGAGCTCGAGCGCCGCGCCGTGGCGGCGGCCCTCGAGCGCAACGCCTACCATCGCGAGCATACCGCGGCCGAGCTCGGCATCACCCGCCGGACCCTCCTGAACAAGATCAACGAGTACGGGATCGAGGTGCCGGGGGCCTAGGCCGGCGACCCGAACTCAGGAGGGGGAGCCGCAGGCGCCGAGGAAGGTCTCCGCGTCCTCGCGCGAGAAGAAGACGAGCCAGGTCTCCCGGGGCAGGGCGGACCCCTCGAGGAAGCGGGCGATGGCGGCGTAGGCGACGCGGGCGGCCTCGGCCTTGGGGTAGCCGTAGACCCCCGTCGAGACGGCGGGCAGGGCGAGGCTCTCGAGGTAGCAGGAGGCGAGGAGCTCGGCCTCGCCCCGCGAGCCGCCGCGCCAGACGGGTCCGACCGTGTGGATCACCGCCTTGACGCCGAGCCGGCCGGCGCCGGTCAGGGCGGCCCGCCCCGCCGGAAGGCCATCCTTCCACTCGCCCTCGCGCAGGAGCCTGCATTCCTCGAGGATATCGGCGCCCCCCGCCCGGTGGATGGCCCCGTCGACTCCTCCCCCGCCCATGAGGCTCGAGTTGGCCGCGTTGACGATGGCGTCGCCCGAGAAGCGGGTAATATCGCCGACGGCGACGATGACGCGCCCGGCGCAGAGTTCCCGGATACTCTCCATGCGAGCCTCCTCTGGTTCACGGCGTTTCTGGAAGCAGTATGCAGTCCTCGGGCGCGACGCGGAAGGCGACGCGCTCCCCGACCCGGGGCCGCAGGCCGACGGGAGCCTCGAGCTCGATCTCGAGCCTCGCCGGGCCCCCCCTCGCCCTGGATGCTTCCGCGGGAAGGGCCGGCGTGGGCCCCGGCTCGCAGGCGAGGCTGATGCGGCGGAAGCGGCCGCCGAAGACCGAGCCGAGGACGGTGGCCCGCGCGACGTTGTCGCCTCCCGTCTCGAGCCCAACGAAGCGCGGGGCCTCGGCGGGGAAGAAGAGGGAGCAGGCCGCGGCTCCCTCGGCGGGGCCGGCGCAGAGGAAGTCCCCGAAGCCGCAGCGGGCCTTGTAGGCGGCCCCGATGGCCTCGACCGAGGAGGGCCTGATGACCGGCCCCCGGCCGAGGAAGCGGGCCCCGTATGCCGTGGCCGGCCGGGCGTAGAGCTCCTCGGGCGAGCCCTCCTCGACGATCCGCCCCCTCCCCATGAGGAAGATGCGGTCAGCCACGGCGAGGGCCTCCTCGACGTCGTGGGTGACGTGGAGGGCCATGACCGAGGCGGCGCGGAGCCGTTCGGCGATACCGACGCGCAGGCGTCGGCGGAGGGAGGCGTCGAGGGAGGAGAGGGGCTCGTCGAGGAGGACCAGGCGGGGGCTCGCCGCGAGGGTCCGGGCGAGGGCTACCCGCTGCTGTTCCCCTCCGGAGAGGGAGGCGGGGTTCCTGCCGAGGAGGCCGCCTATCTCCATGGAGGCGGCGAGGGAGGCGACGAGCCTGGCGCGATCGGCGCGCGCGAGGCCGGCCCTTCGCGGCCCGTACTCGATGTTGCGCGCGACGCTCATGCCGGGGAAGAGGGCGAAGTCCTGGAAGACGAGGCCGACGCCCCGCTTCTCCGGGGGAAGGCCGGAAAGCTCGCGGCCGTCGAGTCGGATCGATCCCCGGTCGGGACGTTCGAGCCCCGCCAGGAGCCGAAGCAGGGTGGACTTCCCGCAGCCCGAGGGGCCGAGGAGGGCGGCGATCTCCCCGTCGCGGAGGCGGAAGCCGGCCTCGAGCTCGAAGTCGGGCCAGGCCTTGGCCAGGGCCTCGACCTCAAGCACGGCTGCCCCTCCCTTCCTTCGCCGCGAAGGCCGTCGCGGTCAGGGCCGCGAGGACGAGGCCTGCCGCGCAGGCCTCGGGGAACCGATGCGCGGAAGTTAGGCGATAGAGATACACGGGGATCGTCTCGAAGCCGCCCTGGCCGAGGGCCAAGGCGGCGTTCATCTCCCCGGCCGAGGCGGCGAAGGCGAAGGCCAGGGCCGAGAGGAGGGATGGAGCTATGGCGCGGAGCTCGAGGGCGGCGGCGGCGAGGCGGCCCGCGCCGAGGGTCCTCGCGGCCTCGGCCGGGGAGGCCTCGAGGGTCGAAAGGGCGGCGGCGAGGGAGCGGAGGACGTAGGGCATGGCGCAGAGGGCCTGGACCAAGGGGATGAGGGCCGAGTCCCCGCGGGGGAGGATCAGGGACCAGCCGAGGGAGGCCACGATGCCGGAGACGGCCAAGGGCAGGGAGGCGAGGGCCTTGGCGGCGCCGCCCGCCCTGCGGAGGGCGAATGCCCCCGCGGCCCCGAAAAAGGCCGCCGCGAGGGCGGCGGGGATCGCGGTGAGGGCCGTGGCACGGAGGGCGGCCAAGAAGGGCGAGGATGCCGCCGAGGATCCCGGGAGGCCCGAGAAGAGGCGGGCGAAGTTGCCGAGGCCGGGCCTGCCCGGGCCGAGGGGCCCCGAGCGGACGGTGAAGGCCTGGGCGGCCAGGGAGAGCATGGGGCCGAGGAAGAAGACCGCGAGGAAGAGGGCGTAGGCGAGGAGGGCGAGGAGGGCGGCGCCGCGGGGGCGCCGGAGCTCGACCGGATTCCCCGCCGATGGGGCCCGGGCGCTGCCGGAAGCCGCGCTCCGCTCGCAGAGGGCGAGGAGGCCGACGGCGCCGAGGGCTATCGCCGTCTCGACCAGGGCCACGAGGGCCGCGCCCCGGGCGTCGGCCTCGATGCGCGAGCGGCGGTAGACCTCGACCTCCATCGTCGTGCCCGCCAGGCCGCCGAAGACCATGACGACCGCGAAGCTGAAGAAACACAGGAGGAAGCAGAGGGCGGCGGCCTGGGCGATGGACGGGGCGAGGGAGGGCAGGGAGCCGGTCAAGAATGCGCGGAATCGCCGGGCCCCGAGGAGGGTGGCCGCCTGCTCGCGCTCCCGGGGCAGGCGCTCCCAGACCTCCCCGACGGTCTGGAGGACCACGGGGAACTCGTAGAAGCCGTGGACGAGGACGATGCCCCAGAAGCCGTACAGGAAATCAATGGGGGGCTCCGAGAGGCCGAAGATTGCCATGAGGAAGCGGTTCAGGTGGCCCGCGCGGCCGTAGAAGAGGGCGAAGGCGAGGACCACGAGGACCGAGGGCACGCTGAAAGGGAGGACCGACAGGGCCTTGAGGGCCCGCCTGCCGGGAAAGCGGTACCTGGCCACGAGGGCCGCCCCGGGAATGCCTATGGCGAGGGCGGCGAGGGTGCTGGCGGCCGACTGCTTCAGGGTGAAGGCGATGGAGCGGAGCATCCTCGGCTCGAGGAGGGCCGGGCCGAGCCCGGAGCCGCCCTCGGCCGAGGAGAGGAGGTAGATGGCCGCCAGGGGAGCGAGGGCCGCGCCGGAGTAGGCGAGCAGGGCGAGGCCTGAGACGATCCTCGCTCTGCCGGGGCGCGGGGCTATGGCGGCCATCGGCATCACTTCGCCGCGGAAAGCAGCTCCGCCGCCTCCAGGGCTTCCTCGACGAGGCCCTCGGGATCGAGCTCGAGGACCTTGTCGGGCTTGAGGGCCGCGCGGTAGCTCTCGGGAAGGGAGGCCGAGGGAAGGACGGGGTACATCCACTGGGTCAGGGGCAGCTCTCGCTGCGCGGTTTCGGAGACGAGGAAGTCCATGAACTTCTCGGCGTTCCCCGGATGCTTGGCCTTGGCGAGGATGCCGGCGGTCTCTACCTGCCGCAGGAGGCCGTCCGAGAAGGGGAGTGCCTTGTAGCGCTCGGTCTTCTCGTACTCGAGGTGATAGGCCCCGTCGGCCGCGTAGGAGAGGACGAGGGGGGCCTCCCCGCTGGTGAACAGGCCGTAGCCCTGGTCCCAGCCGGGAGCGAGGGTCAGGACGCTCGGCCTCAAGCGGCGCCAGTAGTCCTTCCAGCCTGCCCCGTAGACCGCCTTGGTCCAGGCGAGGAAGCCCAGGCCGGGCGTCGAGGTGCGCGGGTCGAGGAGGATGAGCTTCTTGGCGTACTCGCCCTTCGTCAGGTCCTCGAGGGACGCTGGTGGGGAGGGGAGCTTCGCGCTGTCCCAGACGATGGCGAAGTAGCCGTAGTCGTAGGGCACGAGGCGAGCCTTGGCGTCGAGCTTGAGCTCCGCGGGGATGGCGGCGTAGCCCGAGGGCTCGTAGGCGCGGAAGAGGCTCGAGGCCAGGGCCTTCGGCGCGAGGAAGTTGTCCAGGCCCAGGACCACATCGGCCTCGGAGCGATCCTTCTCCAGCAGGAGGGCGGAGAGGAGCTGGCCCCCGTCGCCCTTCGAGACGAAGCGGAGCTTGATGCCCGTCGCCGCCTCGAAGAGGGGGGCGAGCTTGGGCCCCGCGCCCCATTCGGAGACGAAGGAATCGTAGGTGTAGACGACGAGCTCGGGCGCTTCGGCCTTGGTGCAGGCCGTGAAGGACAGGCTCATCGCGAGCGCGATGAGGGATGCGAGGAAAAAGAGCTGTGGACGCTGGTGCGACATGCGCATGGCTCCCTCCGCCGGCATTACCCGGATCAGGTTCATCGGGTGTGATCTCAGGCGCGGCCCCTCCCGCAAGGGAAGGCCGCACCACCCCGTTAGGCCTCGATTCTACGCGCCCCGGGCCCCAGGCGTCAAGGATCGCGCCGCGCGGCGAGGGCGGCGAGGATAGCCTCGGGCTCGAAGGGCAGGCTGTAGAGCCGTGTTCCGGTGGCGTTGAAGATCGCGTTCCCGATCGCCGCGGGGGGGGTGTCGATGCCGATCTCGCCCGCCGACTTCGCGCCGAAGGGTCCCGAGGGCTCGTAGCTGTCCGCGATCTCGACCCTGATCCTCCCGACCTCCTCGCGGGTCGGGATGGGATAGCTCATCATGCTGTTTGTCAGCAGGCGCCCCTCCGAGGTGTAGCGGACCTTCTCGCAGAGGGCCATGCCGATGCCCTGCATGATCCCGCCCTCGAGCTGGATGCGCACGAGATTGGGATTGATGGGATTGCCCGTGTCGGCCACTGCCACGTAGTCCATGACCCACAGCTTCCCCGTCTCAGCGTCGATCTCGATCTCGACGAAGCCGGCCATGTAGGGCGGCGGCGACTTGTGCCCGGTGAAGGACTCGGTGACGGAGAGGGTCCTCATGGCGGCCCCATCGTGGTAGAGGGTGTCGAAGCTGAGCTCCTCGAGGCCCAGCTTCTTCGTCCCCCCCGCGCCGCTGAAGCTGCCCCGCTCGTAGGCGACCTCCCCGGCCGGAAGCCCGAATTTGGCGGCGACGGTCTCGAGGAGGAGCTCGCGCATCTTCCGCGCCGCCCGCTGGACCGCGGAGCCCGAGACGTAGGTCGTGCTCGAGGCGTAGGCCCCGACGTCGAAGGGGGTATGGTCCGTATCCGAGGAGTAGACCGTGATCTCCTCGACCGGAACCTCGAGCTCCTCGGCGGCGATCTGGGCGAGGATGGTGTCGCTCCCCGTGCCGAGGTCGGTGGCCCCGACGTGGAGCTTGAACGAGCCCCCGTCCTGGAGCTCGATCCGCGCCGAGCCCATGTCGACGAGGGGTATGCCCGAGCCCTGCATGGCGATGGCCATGCCGCGGGCGCGGATCTTTCCCGGCGCCTCCTCCCAGGAGAGCCGCTTCGGGTCCCAGCCCGAGAGCTCCATGCCCCGCTTCACGCAGTACTCGAGCTTGCAGCTCTCCACGGTCATGGCGATGCCCTCTGTTCCCTCGCCCATGATCCTGAAAACCTCGCTCGTCTCTCCCTCCTTGATCATGTTCTGGCGCCGCAGGGCGACGGGGTCCTGCCCGAGCTTCCGGGCGAGATCGTCCATGGCCGACTCGAGGGCGAAGAGTCCCTGGATCGCCCCGTAGCCGCGGAAGGCCCCCGCGGAGACTTTGTTGGTGTAGGCCACCTGCCCACCGAAGCGGACCGCGGCCGCCTTGTTGTACAGGGGCAGGGTCTTCGAGCCCGCCACCATGAAGGTGGTCAGGGCGTGCTCGCCGTAGGCCCCCGTGTTCGAGAGTATCCGCATATCGATGGCGCGGAGCCGGCCCTCGCGGCTCGCGCCGAGGCGGAGGCTCACCCGCATCTCGTGGCGCGTGAAGGTGGACTCGAAGACTTCCTTGCGCGAGAGGGCTATCCGCGCGGGCTTGCCAGTCTTCAGCGTCACGAGGGCCGCGAAGGGCTCGACGTGGACATGCTGCTTGCCGCCGAAGCCCCCGCCGATGCGCGGCTTGACGACATGGATCCCCTTGAGGGGGATGCCGAGGGCCAGGCCGAGGAGGCGCCTCGTGTGCCAGGGATTCTGGGTCGAGCTCACCACGGTGAGCCGGCCGTGGAGGTCGAGGTAGCTGAAGGCCGCGTGGGGCTCGAGGGCGACGTGGCTCTGGGCCTGCGTGCGCCAGACCCCCTCGACCCTGACCTCGCTGCGCGCGAGCTCGGCCTCGAGCTCCCCGATCTCCATGCCGTAGGCGGCCGCGATGTTGCGCTTGGGCTCGAAGCCGATGGGGAACATCTCGCGGATCCCCGCCTCGGGGTGCACGACGACGTCCGAGTCCACGGCCTTCTCGAAGTCGAGGACCGGCTCGAGCTTCTCGTACTCGACGCGGACGAGGGCTGCCGCCTGCTCGGCGGTCCGCAGGTCGACGGCGGCCACCACGGCCACCTCGTCGCCCACGTAGCGGA
>ERZ795055.3774-NODE-3774-length-10897-cov-3.452131_pt1 | contig 10897 bp, 6 predicted proteins | sample MGYA00375139_ERZ795055 | MGnify/ENA primary metagenome ERZ795055 (study PRJEB30184, sample SAMN05720283) | anaerobic digester metagenome | isolation source: active sludge of municipal wastewater-treating anaerobic digesters | place: USA | collected 2015-01-23 ...
CTGATAGATACCGGCAGCCGCATGGACGAGGTCATTTTCGAGGAATTCAAGGGCACGGGCAACTGCGAGCTTCACCTTGACCGGAAACTGGTTGAAAGGCGCATTTTCCCCGCCATCGACATGAACAAATCAGGCACCCGGAAAGAAGAACTTCTGCTTGACGGGGACGAGCTAAATAAAATATGGATACTCAGGAAGGTAACTTCGGGCATGAGTCCCGTCGAGGCCATGGAGCTGCTTACCGAGAAAATGAGGGCCACGAAGAACAACAAGGCGTTCTTCAAGGCCATGAACACCTAAAAGGAGTAAAGGTCATGAAAAAAGGGATTCACCCGGCGTACGAAGAAACAGTAATAAAATGCGCCTGCGGCAACGAGATCAAAACCAGGTCCACGATTCCGAACCTCAGGATCGATATCTGCTCTAACTGCCACCCGTTTTACACGAAGAAGCAGAAGCTCATCGACAGCACCGGAAGGGTGGAGAAGTTCAAGAAGAAATACAAAATCAAATAGTATTCTTCCGCGGGGCGGTTATATCCAGATATTACCGCCCCTTTTCACTTTCCTGCTTGTCTACTCATATTCTCTTATCAAATATTCTTACTGAATAGTTCCATATGAGTAAATATTACACATGTCAAAACTTGATCAATGTGTAAAAAATACCCACTTTACTGACTACTCCTATTTTAGCACCAACTTACTAACTTCACCAGGAAATCAAAATCCACTGCTTTCCTGGCACTGTACAAATCATGATTTCAGTTCTCTTTTTTCTGTTTTTTACTAAAATTTGTATAATCACTAAAATCATGATGACTCATTATCACCCAATAATTACACGTTTCATTTATATTGTTAACAAACAATAATTTTAATAATTTTCTAAATCTTTTCAGCAAAGACACAAACTTCATCGCTCTGGCACGATACTTGCTTTTTAATAGAGTGTTACTCGATGGAGATTATCATGAAAAATTATCACGCGGGCGACGAGTCAAGTCTCAATAACTACTTTTCATCAATCAACAGGATATCCCTTCTCACGCAGGAAGAGGAATCCGAACTGGCAAAATCCAAATGCGAGGGTGACGAAAGGGCGAAGGAAAGGCTCATAAAATCAAACCTGCGCCTGGTGGTGAAGATCGCCAAGAACTATACCTCCATTGAACCATCCATAATAGACCTTATCCAGGAAGGAAACCTGGGCCTTATTCGGGCAGCGGAAAAATTCGACTACAGCATGGGATGCCGTTTTTCGACCTACGCGTCCTACTGGATAAAGCATTACATAACCCGCTTCATCGCGAAGCGCAGCAGGGCGATACGCATCCCCATCCGGAAGGGCGACCTCCACAAGAAGATCAAGAAAGCCCGTGAAATTCTCATCAGCGAGAACGGAAGGGAGCCCGTTTCCGTGGAGATAGCCGAGCTTCTCGGGATATCCGAGCGCGAAGTGAACGATATAATCGAAGTTTTCCAGCCCACGGTGTCCCTCGAGTACCCGCTGAACGACGGAGACTTCAGCCTGCTCGAAATCGTCCAGGACGAGACCACCAAGTCGCCGGATTTCAGCTTCAGCAAAGACGAGCTGAAGAAGATGCTCGACGAGGCGCTCAATTCACTGATGGACAACGAGAAGAAGATACTCAGAATGCGCTTCGGTTTCGACGACGACCGTTCCGTTACGCTGAAGGAAGTAGGCCACAAGTTCGGCATCTCGGCGGAAACGGTGAGGCAGATAGAATCGAGGGCGATGAGCAAGATAAAGCAGAAGTTCGCGCACCTTCAGGACTATCTCGATTAGTCCCCGCTCTTTCATATACACTACCCTTGCTGTGAGAGGTTCCCCACCTCTCATTTTTTTTTGTTTGATTTACACGACGGGCAGTGCTCGTATAGTTTGAGCCGTTATATCGGGCCCTGCCCGATACAATTTCGCCGGCGGCACGCATCCAGTTTTTCCATGACCAGTGATTCCAGGTTATCATCGCTCGTTGATCCTTTGAGGGAACTGCTCCAGGATATTCAAAGCCTGCTTTCCCGCACCGTAGAATCACGCGAACAGATCATCGCAGGTTTCAGCTGTGATTTCCTTCCCTTCGAAATAGTATCAGCCGCCGGGATTTTCCCTTACGTCATCCCGGAAGGAGAAGTTCCGGCGACGACAGACGCCATTGTGGTACCGGCGGCCTGCCGCAGGTTCTCCGAAAAAAACGTTTCGGTTCCGGTTATCTCCGTTCCTTTATCAGCGACCGGTTACGGAGAAACGGCTCTTCCGCAATGGGAACAGATCATGGATGACTGCATCGAGCGCATCACCGGGGCGCGGCCACGACGGCCGGACCCGGTCGTTCTCGCGGAATGCACGGAGCGGTACAACAGTTTGCGGAGGCTGGTCCGCGGCATCGCGTCGCTCCGCAGGGAAAAGCCCTCCCTGCTCTCCAACAGGGACCTCCAGGTGGTGTTCGACGCGGCGCTCTGCCTTCCCCCCGACACGGTGATCAATCATCTCAAAGCGATTCTCGATGCGCTGAACACCACGGAACCATCAAAACCATCGCAGGGCCTGCCTGCGATGGTGTACGGCTCCTTCTCCGTCAATCAGGAGCTTTTTGACAAGCTGGAAGACACCGGTTTTCTTGTTGTGGAGGATGATACCTGCCGCGGGCGTAGAAGCTTCGACATGTCGCACGACACCTCGTCCCCGGACCTGTATCGTGAAATTCTGCACGCGCACTCGTTCAGGCCGTTCTGCCCGTGCATGCGCGGCGTCACCGAGCGCTTCGAGCTTCTCTACCGGCTGGCGGCATCGTATGGAATAGAGACGGTGATCCTCATCGACGATGATTCATGCCCGGCATGGAAAGGCCAGATCGGCCGGATGCGCGTGAAGCTCATGCGGGCAGGGATTGATCCACTGGTCGTCACTCCGGCAAACGCTGTCGAGACGGCCAGGAGGTATATCGAACTCGCCTCACTTTGAGAGAAGGAACTTGTCGATGTTCAGCGCGGCCGCGCGCCCCTGCTGGATCGCCCAGACCACGAGCGACGCGCCGCGCACCGAATCGCCCGCAGCGAAGACGCCTTCCACGCTGGTCATGAATGACGTATCGACCTCCACGTTGCCCGATTGGGTGAGCTTCACCCCCAGGTCCTTCACCAACCCCTCCTGACGGATATGCACGAAGCCCATCGCGAGGAGCACCAGCTCCGCGTCAAGCTCGAACTCCGATCCGGGCACTTCCTTCATGGCGAAGGCACCCTTCTCATCCAGCGCCCATTCGACGCGCGCGGCTATGATCTTCCTAACCTTTCCGTTTTCACCGATGAACCTCTTCGTGGCAATGTTCCAGAGCCTCTCGCAGCCTTCCTCATGGGAGCTCGACGTCTTCAGGAGCTTCGGCCAGAGCGGCCACGGCTCCTTAAGCGTGCGCTGCTTCGGGGGCATGGGCAGAAGCTCCAGCTGGGTGATGCTCGACGCGCCCTGGCGGTTGGCGGACCCGACGCAGTCCGACCCGGTGTCTCCGCCGCCTATCACCACCACGTGCTTGTTGTACGCGTTGATGACGCAGCTCTCGTCGATTTTATCACCCCGGACTATGCGGTTCTGCTGGGCGAGGTACGTCATCGCGTGATAGATCCCGTCCAGTTCGCGCCCCTCTATTTTCAGGTCCCGCGCCTCCCTGGCCCCGATGGTGACGCAGAGCGCGTCGAACTCCTTCCTGAGCTCCGCCGCGCTGATATCCCTGCCCGCGGCGATCCCCGTCCTGATCACGAGGCCTTCCTCTACCATCAGGTCCACCCTGCGGTCTATCACCTTCTTTTCCAGCTTGAAATCGGGGATGCCGAAGCGGAGATATCCGCCCACAGCGTCCTCCGCCTCGAAGAGCACCACCGAGTGTCCCTTCCGGTTGAGGATGTCGGCGCAGGCAAGACCGGCGGGGCCGCTACCGATCACCGCGACCTTCTTCCCGGTGCGTTTCGCCGGCGGATGCGCCTTCACGTATCCTTCAGCGAAGGCCTTCTCGGCGACAGCAAGCTCGTTCTGGCGTATCGTGACAGGCTCGTCATTGATGGAAAGCACGCACGACGCCTCGCAGGGAGCCGGGCAGACGCGGCCGGTGAACTCGGGGAAGTTGTTCGTGTGGTGGAGGATATCGTACGCGTCCTTCCACTTTCCCCTGAAGATCATGTCCTGCCATTCCGGCATGATGTTGCTCACCGGGCATCCCCAGTGGCAGAACGCGACGCCGCAGTCCATGCAGCGCGATGCCTGGAGCCTGCGCTGGTCCTCCGGGAGCAGCATCTCCACTTCGCCGTAGTCGTTTATGCGCTCCTCGACGGGACGGTATCCCGACTCCTGGCGCCTCACCGACATGAATCCCCTGGGATCGCCCATTATGCGTGCACCTCCAGCTGTTCCTCCTCGCGTATCGCGCGGAGCTTCCTGTCGATCTGCTCGATCATGATCTCCTGGAGCGCGCGCTTGTACTCGAACGGCATCACCTTCACGAATTTCGGCAGGTACTCATACCACCTGCCGAGGATCTCCTGCGCCACCGCGCTCCCGGTGTACCGGTAGTGCTTCCTCAGCAGCTCGATGATGAAGTCCTGGTCGTCGAAGTCGCGCACTGGGGCAAGTTCCACCATCCCCTTGTTGCAGTAGTAATCGAAATCGCCGTCGCGGTCCAGGACGTACGCGATGCCGCCGCTCATACCCGCGGCGAAGTTGCGGCCCACTTTCCCGAGCACCATTATCCGCCCCCCGGTCATGTACTCCGCGCAGTGATCGCCGGTCCCCTCCACCACGGCGATCGCGCCGCTGTTCCGCACGCAAAAACGTTCGCCCGCGAGACCGCGCACATAGGCCTCGCCTCCCGTCGCGCCGTAGAGCACCGTGTTCCCGATAATGATGCTCTCCTCGGCGGCAAACTCCGATCCCTCCGGAGGCACCGCTATCAACCTGCCCCCGGAAAGCCCCTTGCCGAAGTAGTCGTTCGCGTCACCCTCGAGCCGGAAGGTAATGCCCTTCGCGAGGAACGCGCCGAAGCTCTGGCCCGCGCTCCCGCGGAAGGTGCAGTTGATGCTGTCGTCGGGCAGTCCCTCGTCTCCGTACCTGCGCGACACCATGCAGGAGAGCATCGCCCCGGTCGTCCTGTCGGTGTTCCTGATGGGCATCTCGACATAGAGGCGCGTGTCGCTCTTCCAGTCGATGATCGGTTTCGCCTTGCCGATGATGGTGCGGTCGCAGACCTTGTCGATTTTGTGAACCTGGCTCTGCACGCAGTAGCTGTCATTGTGATCGGCTTCTTTCGGGCGATGGAGAAGCGCCGAGAGGTCGACGTTCCCCGCCTTCCAGTTATCCACCTTTCTCTGTACAAGAAGGTCCGTCCTGCCGATGAGCTCGTTGAATGTCCGCACGCCGAGCCCCGCCATGATCTCGCGCGCCTCCATGGCGATGAACCTGAAAAAGTTCACGAGGTGCTCCGATTTCCCCCTGAACTTTTTGCGGAGTTCCGGGTCCTGGGTCGCCACGCCCACCGGGCAGGTGTTCATGTGGCACTTCCGCATCATGATGCAGCCCAGAACGATGAGCGCCGACGTGCCGAAACCGAACTCCTCCGCGCCGAGTATCCCCGCGAGGACGATATCGCGCCCGGTCTTGAGCTGGCCGTCGGTCTGGAGGCGCACCCTGCCGCGCAGGTTGTTCAGCACCAGCGTCTGGTGTGTCTCCGCCAGCCCCAGTTCCCAGGGAACTCCCGCGTGCTTGATGGAGCTCTGCGGGCTCGCGCCGGTCCCGCCGTCATACCCGCTGATGAGGATGTTGTCCGCGTGCGCCTTCGCCACGCCCGCCGCGACGGTCCCCACGCCGCTTTCCGACACGAGCTTCACGCTGATCCTTGCGTCCGGGTTCGCGTTTTTCAGGTCGAATATCAGCTGCGCCAGGTCCTCTATGGAGTAGATGTCGTGGTGCGGCGGGGGCGATATCAGCGTCACGCCGGGCGTCGAGTACCGGGTCTTCGCGATGATCTTGTCGACCTTGTAGCCGGGGAGCTGTACACCCTCGCCGGGTTTCGCGCCCTGCGCGATCTTGATCTGCAGCTCGTCCGCGTTCGCGAGATAGGAGCTCGTCACGCCGAAGCGCCCCGACGCCACCTGCTTGATGGAACTGCGCGCCAGGCTCCCATCGCTCCGCGCCTTGAAGCGCTCCGGGTCCTCGCCGCCCTCGCCGGAGTTGCTCCTCCCGCCGATCCCGTTCATCGCCACGGCGATCGCCTCATGCGCCTCCTTGCTTATCGACCCGAACGACATCGCGCCGGTGGTGAGGCGCTTCATGATGCTCTCGATCGGCTCCACTTCCTCCAGCGGTATCGGCTCCATCTTCCGAAAATCGAGGAGCCCGCGAATCACGTGGGGCCTGCGGTTCTCCTCGTTCACGAGCTCGCTGAACTCCCTGAACTTTTCGTAATCGTTGGTCCGCGCCGCCCACTGGAGCCGGTAGATGGTTTCCGGGTTCCACGCGTGCTTCTCGCCGTACTTCCGGTAGGTGTACACTCCCTGCGACTCAAGGAGCGGGCCGTTGCCCGCGAAGGCTTTGCGGTGAGCCATGAGCGATTCGCGCGCCAGTTCACGAAGCCCGATCCCGCCAATCCGCGACTCCGTGCCGGTGAAATGCTTTTCCACGAGCTCCGGCCCGAGACCCAGCGCCTCGAATACCTGCGCGCCGCGATAGCTACGCAGCGTCGATATCCCCATCTTCGAGAGGATTTTCAGGATCGCCTTTTCGTTCGCCTTGATGTAGTTCTCCTGCGCCTTCGGGAAGTTCAATCCCTGCATCAGCGCCCCGCCGTAGTAGAGGTGCCGGATTGTCGCCAGCGCGCCGTACGGGTTCACTGCGTTCGCGCCGTAGCCGAACAGGAGGGCGATATGCATCACCTCGCGGGCCTCGGCCGTCTCCACCACTATGCCCACCCGCGTCCGCTTCTTCACGCGGATGAGATGGTGATGCACCGCCGAGCAGGCGAGCAGTGACGGAATGGGCGCGTTGTCGGCGTCGGCCCCCCTGTCGGAGAGGATGAGCACCGAAAAACCGGAATCGACGCGGCGTTCCGCCTCGTCGCAGAGCCGGTCCAGCGCTTTTTCCAGTCCATCCGCACCCTGCGAAACCGGGAAAATCATGGAAACGGTCTCCGCCCTGAAATCCGGATTGTTGTATTTACGGAGCTTCTCCACGTCGCTGTTGAGGAACACCGGATGAAGGTACTTTATCATCCTGCAGTGCTCGGGCGTCTCGTCCAGGAGGTTCCGCTGGCTCCCGATGAAACTGGTGAGCGTCATCACCAGCTCCTCGCGTATCGAGTCGATGGGCGGGTTGGTGACCTGCGCGAAAGTCTGCTTGAAATAATTGAAGAGCCTCTGCGGCTTATCGGAAAATACCGCAAGCGGCGTATCGGTCCCCATGGAACTGGTGGGCTCCTGCCCCGTCTCGGCAGTCACCTTTATGATGGAGCCGACATCCTCGCGCGTGTATCCGAACATCCCGTGGAGGCGCTGCATCTCCGCGTCCGACAGGGCGTCGGCCGCCTCACCCTTGAACGGTATCTCTTCGATGTTGATGCGGTTCCTCTCAACCCATTCCCCGTAGGGCCTGCGGTGCGCGATATCATCCTTAATCTCCGCGTCGGGGATGATGCGTCCTTCCCGCGTGTCGACGAGAAGCAGCTTGCCCGGCATGAGCCTGCCCTTGTATGCGACCTCCTCCGGCCGGAAGTCCTGCACCCCGACTTCCGATCCCATCACAATGAGATCGTTCTTGGTGATAACGTAGCGCGAGGGCCGAAGGCCGTTGCGGTCGAGCGTTCCGCCGACGAAACGCCCGTCGCAGAAGACCATGCTCGCCGGCCCGTCCCACGGCTCCATGAAAGCGGCGTGATACTCGTAGAAGTATTTCAGGTCCTTCGAAATCGGGTTCTTGTCGTTCCACGATTCCGGGATGAGCATCATAAGCGCGTGCGGCAGCGAGCGCCCCGCCGCAACCAGGAGTTCGAGCGCGTTGTCGAACGACGCAGAATCGCTTTTCCCCGGCTCGATGATCGGCAGGATTTTCTTTATATCGTCCCCGAACACATCCGATTCGAAGAGCGATTCCCGCGCCGCCATCCAGAACCGGTTCCCCTTCAGCGTGTTGATTTCACCGTTGTGCGATAGAACACGGAACGGCTGGGCGAGGTCCCAGGAAGGAAAGGTGTTTGTGCTGAAGCGCGAGTGCACCATGGCGATGGCGCTGGTCATCCGCTCGTCCTGGAGGTCATGGTAGTAGCCGCGCACCTGGCCGGGCATCAGCATTCCCTTGTAGACGATGGTCCTCGTGGAAAGCGTTACGATGTAGAACTGGCGGGCACCCTTCAGCCCGGAGTTTCGAATTTTATTCTCGGCGCACTTGCGGACGATATAGAGCTTTCTCTCGAGCCTGTCCCGCTCCATGCCGTCTTTTCCCGCCACGAAAAGCTGACGCACCACGGGCTCGGACGCGCGCGCGATATCGCCCAGCACCGCGCTGTTCACCTCGACGCTTCTCCACGAGACGACGCGCAGCCCCTCCTCATCGATGGTCTTTTCGAGAATGCGGCGGAAGGCCTCCGCATCGCCTTCATCTTTCGGAAAGAACACCAGCCCGGCGCCGTACGCTCCCTGTTCCGGAAGCCCGCTCACCTCATCCCGGTACAGCTGATGGGGCATCTGTAGCATTATCCCCGCGCCGTCGCCGGTCTTGTTGTCGGCGCCCTCTGCGCCCCGGTGCTCCATCCGCTCCAGGACCTCGAGCCCGCGTTTCACGATGTCGAAACTGCGCTTTCCCTTGATATGCGCGACAAAGCCTATCCCGCACGAATCATGCTCGTGTTCCCTGCGGTAAAGTCCCTGGTTTTCCGGAAACTGTCCTGTCATATATGAAGCTCCTGCTCGATCCAGCCTTACACGATTCCAATGATAATGCTATCACACCGCGCGTGTGGCGCAATGACTATATTAGTGATAACCTCTTTTCCGTTCAATAAAAAGCGGAATGCAGGTGTTACGCATGTGTAAATTCTGTTACTACAAATTCATGCCGGATATCGATACTCACTCCAGTCGACATAATCATGCAAAAAAAGGGTTTGATACGTGCTCGTTCAACAATTTCAGTTTCAAAAGCTCACTTTCGCCGTGACAGCACCATCAAACAACTCCATTTCAACGCGCCTTTTCTGGCTGATTTTAAAATGTTACATTTGTGTAAATTTTAATGGACAGCTATAAATACTATTAGCGATACTCCTATAGTATTCTTCCATGTTGCTACACTATATTTATTCAATGGTACATATCACCAGTTAAAGGTTACACAATGCACGAAATACTATCAAACGAATTAATCAGCCCGAACACGGGAAAGATGGTGGTCAAGGCCGAGTACGTTGCCGCCCACCGAAAAGCGGGTCAGTTCATCATCCTCCGCATCAACGAGCGGGGCGAGCGGATTCCGCTCACCATCGCGGATTCCAGCAAGGAGAGCGGCACCATCACCCTCCTTTACCAGGTGGTGGGAAGGACCACCACGCTCCTGTCGCAGATGAAGGCCGGCGAATCGCTCCTCGACATCGCGGGACCTCTGGGACACCCCACGGAAGTGAAAAAGTACGGTACCGTGGTCTGCGTCGGCGGCGGCATCGGCGTCGCGCCGGTTTACCCGATTTCCTCCGCCATGAAGAAGGCTGAAAACAGGGTGATAAACATCATCGGCGCGCGCTCGAAGCACCTGCTGATCCTCGAAAGCGAGCTCACTGCCGTGGGCGATGAAACGCTCGTCTGCACCGACGACGGGACGCACGGCAGGAAAGCGTTCGTCACGGAGATACTGAACGAAATCATCGCGCGCGAAAAGGTGGACCTGGTGGTGGCGATAGGACCCGTCCCGATGATGAAGGCCGTCTCCGAACTTACGAAACAGAAGGAAATCCCCACTATGGTGAGCCTCAATTCCATCATGGTGGACGGCACCGGGATGTGCGGCGGCTGCCGCGTTTCGGTCGGCGGCGAAAAGAAGTTCACCTGCGTGGACGGGCCCGAATTCGACGGGCACAAGGTCGATTTCGCGGAGCTGATGACGCGGCTCGGCTCCTACCGCGATGAGGAAAAGCTTTCGATGGAAAGCGACCACACATGCAAACTTGACGGGGTGACCGGCCATGGCAGATAGAACACCGAGACAGAAAATGAAAGAACAGGACCCCAGGGACCGGGTCCACAACTTCAACGAGGTCCCCTTCGGGCTGAGCGACGAGCAGGCGGTCATCGAGGCTGAGCGCTGCCTCCAGTGCAAGAAACCCACATGCATCGAGGGATGCCCTGTCCGCATCAACATCCCCGCCTTCATCAAGGCAATCGCCGAGAAAGATTTCCTCCGGGCGATTGAGACCATCAAGCAGACGAACTCGCTGCCGGCCGTCTGCGGTCGAGTCTGCCCGCAGGAAACCCAGTGCGAGGAGCGCTGCGTGCTCAAGAAGAAGTTCGAGCCCGTGGCCATAGGCTACCTGGAGCGGTTCGCCGCCGACTACGAACGGGAGCGCGAACGCCTCACCGGCGTCACGCCCGGCGCCGACTCCGGCAAGAAGGTTGCCATCATCGGTTCGGGTCCGGCCGGCCTCACCGCGGCAGGCGAACTCCGCAAGTACGGGCACGATGTCACCGTCTTCGAGGCGCTCCACAGCCCCGGCGGCGTGCTCGTCTACGGCATCCCGGAGTTCCGTCTTCCCAAGGACATCGTCCACTACGAGATCGAGGCGCTCAAGAAGCTCGGGGTGAAGGTTGTCCTCAACCGCGTCATCGGCATGTCGGAGACCATCGACGAC
>ERZ795055.3775-NODE-3775-length-10892-cov-18.389314_pt1 | contig 10892 bp, 9 predicted proteins | sample MGYA00375139_ERZ795055 | MGnify/ENA primary metagenome ERZ795055 (study PRJEB30184, sample SAMN05720283) | anaerobic digester metagenome | isolation source: active sludge of municipal wastewater-treating anaerobic digesters | place: USA | collected 2015-01-23 ...
GGCCGGCTCGGCCAAGTCCGTGCCATCGGTGGACGCGACCGGGGCAGCGCCCGTGCGTGCGGCCGCCCGCCAGGTGGCCGCACCGCGCGAGGCGACCGACGTGCGCGCCGCGGTGGACTTCCTGCTGCAGCGCTCGGCTTCGCGCAGTGCTTCCACGGTAGTGGTCAACGGCCGCAAGCTGCTCACTGAAGAGCAGATGCTGCGCATGCCCGAGTCCGACTACATGAACGAAGCCCAGCTCGATTTCTTCCGCCATCAGCTGCGCGAGATGGAGCGCGAGCTGCTCGCCAACGCCGGCGAGACCACCGAGCACCTGCGCGAGACGGTGATCGTTCCCGACCCCGCCGACCGCGCCACGATCGAGGAGGAGCACGCCCTCGAGCTGCGCACCCGCGACCGCGAGCGCAAGCTGCTCAAGAAGGTGCAGGCCTCGATCGCCCGCATCGACTCCGGCGACTACGGCTGGTGCGAAGAAACCGGCGAGCCGATCGGCATTCCGCGACTGCTGGCGCGGCCCACGGCCACGCTGTCGCTCGAGGCGCAGCAGCGGCGCGAGCTCAAGCAGAAGCTCTACGGCGACTGAACCGCGCGCGCTCGGCGGACAAGACAACGGGGCCTGCGGGCCCCGTTGCTCTTCGGGCGGTGCGGCGCGCGGGCTCAGCCCTGCGTCACGGCGCGGGCCATGGCCTCGGCGATGAGCTGGTCGCCGATCAGCACGTGGGTGGCGCCGGCGCGGCGGAACATCTCTCCCCAGCGCGCGTTGTCGCCGGTGACCACGATCTGCAGCTTGGCGTTGAGCGTGTGCGCCATCAGCGTGAGCGCCAGCTTGCGGTTGGCGTCGTCGGAGGTCACGAACAGGCTGCGCGCGGTGTCGATGCGCGCCTTGAGCAGCAGGTCGTCGTCGACCCCCACCTCGCCTTCGACGACGAGAAAGCCCTCGTCCGAGGCCAGGGTGGCCGCGCTCTCGTCGCGCTCGATGATCACCACGCTCATGCCGCCCTCGCGCAGGCCGCGCGCGAGCGTGCGGGCGACCCCGAGGTAGCCGATCACCACCGCGTGGCCGGCGAGCTTGTCCAGCGTCTTTTCCATGTCCCGGTTTTCCTTGTAGGCCACCACGGCCTCGCTCGACAGGATGCCCGTGAGCTGGCTCATCGAGTAGGCGCCCAGCCCGATGACGCCGAGCATGATGAACAGCATGAAGCCGCGCTGCTTGGCGTCGAAGCTGGAAAAGTCGCCCAGCGTGGTGACCAGGTTGAGCGCGTTCCACAGGCCCAGCATGAGCTTGCCCTGGAAGTCGCGGTCCGAGTTGTCGAGCAGCGCGAGGCCTGCGGCGCAGATCGCGATCAGGGCGGCCAGCAGGGCCACCATGCGGAAGGCCCGCAGACGCCAGGTGTCGAGGCGGCCGCGGCCGAGGCGGGGTTGAACGAAGCGGTAGATCGGCATGGTGGGGGCGGGTGCCCGGGCGCATCTTCGGCCAGGCTGGCCGGCGCGTCCACCGCGCCTATGGGCGGTTCTGATACAAAGCCTGCCATGCTCGAAGTCAGCCACCTGGTCCACCGCTACGGCGCGCGCCGGGTGCTCGAACTGCCCGGGCTCGCGCTCGCCGGCGCGGACTCGTGCGCGATCACCGGCCCCTCGGGCAGCGGCAAGAGCACGCTGCTGGCGATCCTGGCCGGCTTCCTGCCGCCCTCCGAGGGCGCGGTGCGACTGGACGGCGAGGATCTCTACCCCGGCGGCCGGCCCCGGCCCGATCGCTGGCGCGGGGCGCGCATCGGACTCGTGCCCCAGCTGCTGCACCTGATCGACAGTCTCGACGCCCTGAGCAACGTGCGCCTGGCGCAGCAGCTCGCCGGTCGCGACGCCCCCCAGGAGGCGCGCGCGGTGCTCGAGGAGCTCGGCCTGGCGGCCCGGGCCGACGCCTTGCCCGAGGCTTTGTCGCTGGGCGAGCAGCAGCGCATCGCCGTCGCGCGCGCGGTGGTCAACCGGCCGCGACTGCTGCTCGCCGACGAGCCGACCTCCAGCCTTGATGACGACAACGCCCGCGCCGCGGCCGATCTGCTGCTCGGCGCCGCGCAGCGCCACGCAGCCCTGCTCGTCATCGCCACTCACGATGCCCGCGTACTCGACCGCTTCGCGCGCGTCGTGCGCCTGCCTGGCCCCAGGGACGGCCGTGGCTGAGGCGGGCGTGGGTCTGCTCGTGCGCCTGGTGCTGGCGCAGTGGCGCCGCAGGCCGCTGCAGACGCTGCTGGGTGCGGCGCTGCTGGCGCTGGGCGTGGCGACCCTGGTGTTCGTGGTCTCGGTGCAGGGGCAACTCGCGCGCCAACTCGAGCGCGACGCCCGCGGCGTCGACCTGGTGGTGGGCGCCAAGGGCTCGCCGCTGCAACTCATTCTCTCGGCCGTGTATCACGTGGACGTGCCCACCGGAAACGTGCCGCTCGCCACCGTGGCCAGCCTGCGCGGCAATCGCCTCGTGACGCAGGCCATCCCGGTGGCGCTGGGCGACAGCGTGCGCGGCTTTCGCATCGTCGGCACCGAGCCGGGCCTGGTCGAGTGGTACGGCGCGCGCCTGGCTTCGGGCAGCGTCTGGTCCGGACCGATGCAGGCGGTGATCGGTGCCCAGGTGGCGCGCGTCACGGGCCTGGCCGTGGGCAGCGAGTTTCTCGGCACGCACGGCCTGGCCGAGGGCGGGGCCGAGCACGCCGAGGCGCGCTACCGCGTGGTGGGCGTGCTCGCGCCCAGCGGCAGCGTGCTCGATCGGCTGGTGCTGACCGACCTGGCCAGCGTGTGGCGCGTGCACGAGGGCGAGGCCACCGACGACGAGGAGCGGCGCGTGCTCGAGGCCGAGCGCCAGGTCACGGCCGTGCTGGTGCGCTACGCCTCGCCCCTGGCGGCGGCGATCCTGCCACGGCAGGTCAATGCCGAGGCCGGCCTGCAGGCGGCGGCGCCCGCGGCCGAGGTGGCGCGGCTGTTTGCCGTGGCGGGCGTGGGCATCGACACGCTGCGCGCCTTCGCGGTCGTGCTGATCGGGGCGGCGCTGCTCGCCCTGTTCATCACGCTCTACGGTGCGCTCGAGGAGCGCCGCTACGACCTGGCCATCCTGCGCATGCTGGGGGCGAGCCCCGCGCAGGTGGGTCTGCTTCTGCTCATCGAGGCCTGGCTGCTTGCCCTGCTGGGTTGGATCGCCGGACTCGGCCTCGGGCTGGGGGCCGTGGGCGCGGTGGGGCGCTGGCTGGCCGCAGAGCGCTCGTTCAGCGTCGGGGTCGCGGTGCCGTGGAGCGAGCTCGCCGTGCTGGCGGCCATCGCCCTGGGCGTGGCGACGCTGGCCGCCCTGCTGCCGGCGTGGCGCGCGGCGCGCATGGATCTGGCGCGGACCTTGGCCCGGCAGTAGCCGCAGGGTGGGGAAGGCCCCCGGGCCCGGGCCCGGGCGGGGTGCGCCACAATGGGCGCTGTGTCGGTGTTGCTCTGAGAGGGGTTGCGATGAAGCCTGTGCTGATTCTCCTGACGGTCTGCTGGCTGGGCGTCGCCCACGCGCAGGCTCCGGCCAGTGCAACCCCGGCGACCCCGGCGACTCCGACGGCTCCGGCCCCGGCCAAGCCCGCGGCCAAGACCCCGCCGAGCCCGCAGGCCGACGCCCATCGCCAGGAGGACATTGCCAAGCACAAGCAGATGGCTCAGGCCCACGCCGACGCGGCGCGTTGCCTCGAGTCGGGCAAGGCCGAGGCCGCCTGCCAGGACGCCCTGCGCGCCGCCTGCAAGGGCATTGCCATTGGCCAGTACTGCGGCATGCGCCACGGGCACTGAAGAGGTTCGCAAATGTTCGCTCGTACCCTGCTCGTGGTTCACAGCCTGCTCGTCGTTCTGGCCCTGACCCTGGTCAGCCAGGCGTTCGCCCAGCCCGGTCCGCGCCCCGACGCTCGCGGGCCGATGGCCCTGCCGGTCGATCCGCAGCTGCTCAACGACCTGCCCGAACTCAAGGACGTGGTCTCGTGGAAGACGCTGGGCCAGGTCAAGTCGGTGGTGGCGGACCGCAAGGTTCGGCCCGAGTTCGCGCCCGCCGTCACCGCCCTGGACAAGCAGCAGGTCAAGCTGCAGGGCTACATGCTGCCCATTGCGGCCGGCGAGACCCACAGCAACTTCCTGCTGACCATGCGGCCGCCACATTGCCCGTTTTGCCTGTCGCTCGGCCCGGAGTACATCGTCGAGGTCAAGGCGCGCAGCCCGCTCAAGCACTCGCTCGCGCCGGTGGTGGTCAGCGGGCGCCTCGAAGTGCTGCGTGACGACCCCTTTGGCCTGTACTACCGCCTGAACGACGCGCAGTTGTCGAACGCGCAACCCTGAGTTCATCCGTGCGTCGCCTACCCCTCCCCGACAAGCGGGAGGTCGCCGCTGATGGACGGTTTCCAAGGCAGGGCCTTGTTAGTATGTCCCTGCCGAATTGCACAATCGGCGAAGTGTCCGCGCTACCAGCCTCGGGGCTGGCACCGTGAGCCCCCAGGTGTGCTGCCCTGCATCGCGGCGGTTGGACTGAACCGGAACGGGACGTGGTCTTCTCCATCTTCAAGAAGGACCCGAAGGACAACAAGGCTCGCTCTGGCGACAAGAGCGGGTCCAAGACGCGCGTGGCCGGCAAGCCCATCGGCCGGCCGCTCGACGGCCCGGTCAACCGCAGCGGCAAGGTCAGCACGCAGACCCGCGTGCCCAGCGAGGCGGTGCTGCCCGACAAGGTCCAGGCCCGCGCCGTGGCCATGGAGACCGCGGCCAAGATCGATGCGATCGAGTCCGAGATGGCGCGCGACTTCCTGCGCCCCGGCGGCACCTCCACCCAGGACTTCGCGAACTCTGCCGCCAACTCCACCCTGCAGCGTCCGCCCGCGGCCGAGCCGGTGGAAGATCCCGCCGGCGACCCGACCAAGCCGCCGCTCGAGTTCGGCAATTCCGATTTCATGAACGGTGACGCCCTGGCCATCGAGGTCAGCGGCTCGACCGGCCACGAGGTCTACGACGAGGTCGCCATCCTCTTTGCCAACGGCCAGTCCGCGCCGGCCGAGGCCATCCTGCGCGAGGCGATCGAGTCCGGTGCCGTCGCGGGTGCGCAGGCGGGCTTGGGCTGGCGCATGCTGCTCGAGCTCGTGCAGCAGCGCGGCGACCGCGTCGAGTTCGATCGCCTGGCCGTGGACTACGCCGCCCAGCACGGCGAAACCGCGCCCGTCTGGATCGACTACCCGGCAGACGGCACGAAGCCCGTGACCAAGCCCGTGTCAGCCGCACCTGTGGCCAAGCCCGCGACGCCGGCGCCAGCCGCAGCGCCCGCCGCCGGCGTGACGGCCGGCGAGCCGGGAACCGTGGTCTTGCCGGTGGCCCTCGACGTCGGCATCGTGCAGCCGCTCGAGGAGCTCAAGCGGCTGTCGCAGCAGTTCGCCCAGCTCACGATTGACGCATCGAACGTGCAGTCGGCCGATGCGGTGGGGGCGGAACTGCTGCTGCGGGTCATCAAGGCCTTCAAGAAGGCCAGCCACCAGCTCGTGTTCATCGGCCCCGAGAACCTGATCCCGGCGCTGCGCGGCGCGATCGAGCCGGGCCGCCGCGATCCCTCCGACGCCGCCTGGATGCTGCTCATCGAGATCCATCGCCTGCTCGGCGACCAGGCTGAGTTCGAGGAATCGGCGATCCAGTACTGCATCACCTTCGAGGTTTCGCCGCCGTCTTGGGAGCCGCCTACGGCCAACTTCCAGGTACGTCCCGCCACGCCGCGCGCCGCCGCCACGGTGATCCAGCCCCCAATCGAAGCGCCCCCCGCCGCCGAGCCTGAACCTCAGCCCGAGCCCGAAGCCAAGGGTCTGTGCTGGAGCGGCACCATCGCGCGGGACGGCGAGCCGGCCTTCGGCCTTCTGCTCGAAGCCCTGACCCACGAGAAGCTCGCTCTGGTGGATTGCACCACCCTCAGGCGCATCGAGTTCAATGCCGCCAGCAATCTCCTGTCAGTGCTTACTCGCGCGGTGCAGGCCGGCGGCAAGGTGGAGTTGCGCAACATCAACCCCCTGGTGGCGCAGCTGCTGCAGCTCCTTGGGGTGTCCGGTCTGGCCACGCTGAGCTTGCGCTAGCGCCGATCGGCCCTACATTCGGCTTGTCTCTTCCGACAGGCTGACCTCATGGAACAGTTTCACGGCACGACCATCGTGTCGGTGCGCCGCGGCCGCCAGGTCGCGCTCGGCGGCGATGGCCAGGTGACCCTGGGCAACATCATCGTCAAGCACAGCGCCCGCAAGGTGCGCCGCATCTACCACGGCAAGGTGATCGCCGGCTTTGCCGGCGCCACGGCCGACGCCTTCACGCTCTTCGAGCGCTTCGAGTCCAAGCTCGACAAGCATCAGGGCCACCTCGTGCGCTCCGCCGTCGAACTCGCCAAGGACTGGCGCACCGACCGCATCCTGCGCCGCCTCGAGGCGATGCTCGCCGTGGCCGACGAGGAGGCCTCGCTGATCATCACCGGCAACGGCGACGTGCTCGAGCCCGAGCAGGGGCTGATCGCCATCGGCTCGGGCGGCCCCTACGCCCAGGCTGCCGCCAAGGCCCTGCTCGACAACACCACGCTGAGCCCGGAGGACGTGGTGCGCCAGTCGCTCAAGATCGCCGGCGACCTGTGCATCTACACCAACCAGTCGCACACGGTGGAAACGCTGGGCCCGTGAACCAGCCCCTGATCTGTTGGCTGTGGCCCGTGGCCCGTGACTCGAACCCCGTGATCGGCAAGCCCTTGGCCGCGATCGCTCATCCGTGGTCGGGCGGCACGCGCAGCGCGCCGCACCGACCTCGCTTCCTTTGTCCTGCGCGCCGCCGCCGAGCCGCCTCAAGGCGGCGCGCCTAACCCGGAGCGCAGCGAGCGCACGTGCGACGGCGAAGCCGTCGCGTACGCGAGCTGCGAAGTATTCATGATGCTTCCCCGCGAAATCGTCCACGAACTCGACAAGCACATCGTCGGCCAGGACCGCGCCAAGCGCGCCGTGGCCGTGGCCCTGCGCAACCGCTGGCGGCGCCAGCAGGTCGAAGAGCCGCTGAGAAGCGAGATCACCCCCAAGAACATCCTGATGATCGGCCCCACCGGCGTGGGCAAGACCGAGATCGCTCGCCGCCTGGCGCGGCTGGCGGACGCGCCCTTCATCAAGGTCGAGGCGACCAAGTTCACCGAGGTGGGCTACGTGGGCCGCGACGTGGATTCGATCGTGCGCGATCTGATCGAGGTCGCCATCAAGCAGACGCGCGAGGCGCAGATGAAGCTCGTCCGCGTCAAGGCCGAGGACGCCGCCGAGGAGCGTGTGCTCGACATCCTGCTGCCGCCGGCCCGCCCCGTGGGCTTCGGCGAGGAAGCCCGCCCTGCCGAGAACACCGAGACCCGCCAGAAATTCCGCAAGAAGCTGCGCGAGGGTGAACTCGACGACAAGGTGGTCGAGGCCGAGGTGGCGGTGGCCGGCCCGCAACTCGAGATGATGGCGCCGCCGGGCATGGAAGAGATGACGCAGCAGATCCAGTCGATGTTCCAGAACCTGGGGCAGGCCCGCCGCAAGTCGCGCAAGCTGACGATCGCCGAGGCCATGAAGCTCTTCATCGAGGAGGAGGCGGCGCGCCTGGTCAACGAGGACGAGATCCGCCGCCAGGCGGTGAGGTCGGCCGAAAGCAACGGCATCGTGTTCATCGACGAGATCGACAAGATCGCCGCGCGCAGCGAGGTGCAGGGTGCCGACGTCTCGCGGCAGGGCGTGCAGCGCGACCTGCTGCCCCTGGTCGAGGGCACCACCGTCAACACCAAGTACGGCATGGTCAGGACGGACCACATCCTGTTCATCGCCAGCGGGGCGTTCCACCTGGCCAAGCCCAGCGACCTGATCCCCGAACTGCAGGGCCGGCTGCCGATCCGCGTCGAGCTCGACTCCCTCACGCCGGGCGACTTCGAGCGCATCCTCACCGCCACCGACGCGAGCCTCGTCGCGCAGTACGAGGCCCTGCTCGCCACCGACGGCGCGAAGCTCGTCTTCACCCCCGAGGCGGTGGCGCGCATCGCCGCGGTGGCCTTCGAGGTCAACGAGCGCACCGAGAACATCGGCGCGCGCCGCCTGTACACGGTGATGGAAAAGCTGCTCGAGCAGATCTCGTTCGAGGCCGGCAACACGGCCGCGGCCGAGCTGCGTATCGACGCGGCCTACGTCGACGAGAAGCTCGGCGCGGTGGCGCGCGACGAAGACCTGGCGCGTTACGTGCTCTAGCGACGCGCCGCAAGGAAAACGGGCCGCTTGCGCGGCCCGTTTCGTTTAGCGGCTTGCGCCTACTTCTGCGGGTACGCGTAGACCGGCGGGCCCATGTCGTCGGCCGTGGCGCCGCCCTTGCGCGGGGCGGGGTTGAAGGTGTGCGAGCGCACGAACAGGTCACCCGCGGTGCGGCCCAGGCCCGGCATGTAGGCCTTGTAGTCCGCCATCGGCTTGCCGGCATGGCAGGTCTTGCAGGTGTCGCGCGAGTCGATGACCTTGCCCTTCACGGCGTGCGGGCTGTGGCAGGTGTTGCAGCTCATCCCGCCCTTGGCGTGCTTGCTCTGCGTGTACTCCTGGTACTGCTGGTGATGCTTGCGCGCCTCGAAGAGATTGTCCTTGACGGCCTTCTCGTCGGTGAAGAAGGCGTTGTCGAGGTCCGTGCCCTTGTAGTTGCCCGTGAAGGGCGCATCGGCCTGGATGCCGACCAGCAGTGACTGGCTCTTGGTGTACCACTTGGTCCAGTCGTCGAGGCCGGCGCGGTAGCTGGCGCCCAGCGTCGGGGCCGGCAGGTCTTCACGCGGATGCCCTTGCGCCGTCTTCCAGGCGTAGGTCTCGGCACGGATGTGGCAGTAGCCGCAGACCTTGTCAGCCTCGGCAGCGGGCGCGTTCTTCGGGTTGAAGATGTCGGCCTTGTTGCCCGTGGACACGTGCTTGCTGCCCGGGCCGTGGCAGGCCTCGCAGCCGGTGTTGCGCTCAACCAGCGTGGACTTTTGCGCGGCCGGATTGGCGGCGTCGTAGGCGGTGACCTTGTAGCCGGTGGCGTGGCAGGTCGCGCAGACGGTCTCCCAGTCGTTCTTCTGGCCGTATCCTTCCCAAACCTTCAGGTAGCGGTTCCACTGCTTGTCCATGAACTGGTGGTTGCCGGTGATCGAATTCTTCACCAGGTAGCGCTGCTTCCACTTCGAGCCCACCACCATGGCCACGTCTTCGTACTTGTAGGCCTTGCCGTCGATGTTGCCCTTGGTCGGGCCGGCGTTGCCCTTGCCGTCCTTGGCCCAGGCGTCGAGCGCGTCGCGCAGCATGCCCTCGCGAGTCGGGCGCACCATCTTGTTGTGGTAGGTGTCCTTCCAGGTGGCGTACTCGTTGGTGTGGCAGCTGCCGCACTTGTCCGAGCCCACGAACTGCGCGCCGCCCATCGGCGTGTCGGTCGAGCAGGCGCTCAAGCCCCAGGCAACGGTCAGGGCCAAGGCGGCGCCGAGCATTCTGGTTTTCATTGACTTCCTCCCGTGACGCGCGCCTCTGCGGCACGCCGTGGCGACACGCTAGGCCTCCTGGGGGGGCGGAGCTTGACCTCGGGCAAACCCGGGGGCGGGCTGGGCCGTCGAGGGGGGCGTACGCCGTTTCCGGCGTGTCGCACGAGTGCGCTAGCCTCGTCCGATGCCTGCCCCGTCCCCCGTGTCATCTGGCGCCGCCGCACCTGAGGCCCCCAGCTTTGCCCAAGCCCTGCGTTTCTGGCTCAAGCTGGGTTGCGTAAGCTTTGGCGGGCCGGCCGGGCAGATCGCCCTGATGCACGAGGAACTCGTGGTGCGCCGGCGCTGGATTTCGGAGCGGCGCTTCCTGCACGCGCTCAACTACTGCATGGTCCTGCCGGGGCCCGAGGCGCAGCAGCTCGCCACCTACCTGGGCTGGCTGCTGCATCGCGCCCGCGGCGGCATTGCGGCCGGTGCGCTGTTCGTGCTGCCCTCGCTGGTGCTGCTGATCGGCTTGTCCTGGCTCTACGTGAGCCAGGGCCAGCAGCCCCTGGTGGCCGGGGTGTTCGCGGCGATCAAGCCGGCGGTGGTGGCCATCGTCGCCCAGGCCGCCTGGCGCATCGGCCGCCGCACCTTGCACGGCCCAGTTGCCTGGACGCTCGCGCTGGCGGCCTTCGTGGCGAGCTGGTGGCTGGCCTTCCCGTGGATCGTGCTCGGCGCAGCCCTGGCTGGTGCGGCGCTCGGGCGGTTGGCGCCGCGGGCCCTGTCCCCGCCCGCGCGCCATGCGCCAGACGCTGCAGCGCACGCAGCGGCGCTGATCGACGACGACACGCCCCCCCCGCCGCACGCGCGCCGCGATCCGCGCCGCACGGCGCGGGTGGTCGCGCTGGGCTGCGTGCTGTGGGTCCTGCCTTTGCTGGCCCTGGTGGCCTGGGGCGGCTGGAGCGGCGTCTACACGCAGATGGGCTGGTTCTTCACCCAGGCGGCGCTGCTGGGCTTCGGGGGCGCCTACGCCGTGCTGCCCTTCATCATGCAGGGCGCGGTGCAGCACTACGCCTGGCTCACCACGGCGCAGATGATCGACGGCCTGGCCCTGGGCGAGACCACGCCCGGCCCGCTGATCATGATCGTGGCCTTCGTGGGCTTCGTGGCGGCCTGGCAGCTTGCCCCGCTGGGCGAGAGCCACCGCCTCGCCGCCGCCGTGCTCGCGGCCTGCGTGGTCACCTGGTTCACCTTCCTGCCCTCGTTCGTGTTCATCCTCGCGGGCGGCCCGCTGGTCGAGTCCACCCGCGGCGCCCTGGCGTTCACTGCGCCGCTGGCGGCGATCAGCGCCGCGGTGGTGGGCGTGATCCTCAAGCTCGCCGTGTTCCTCGCCGTGCACGTCTTCTGGCCGCAGGGACTG
>ERZ795055.3778-NODE-3778-length-10885-cov-4.924838_pt1 | contig 10885 bp, 9 predicted proteins | sample MGYA00375139_ERZ795055 | MGnify/ENA primary metagenome ERZ795055 (study PRJEB30184, sample SAMN05720283) | anaerobic digester metagenome | isolation source: active sludge of municipal wastewater-treating anaerobic digesters | place: USA | collected 2015-01-23 ...
AACAAGAATCCATGACAGAAAAAGATAAAAGGCTTTTTGACCGGTTCCATGCGCGATTTCCGGTGAAGTTCCGCTATTCCAGGGAGGACTATGGGAGCGATGTTTTCTTGAGGGATGCATCTGCGCAGGGGGCACGTTTCACGACTACGAAACGGATGTTTTTGCATGACAGTGTTTCATTGATGGTCGACCTTCCCGATGGAAAAAGCCCGTTAATTCTTAACGGTCGTGTTGTGTGGCTCAAATCGAAGGCGCCTAATCTGTGGGATATCGGCATGGAATTCCACCGGGTGAATTTTATGCAAACCCAACGGATCTTCAAGCTCATTTCTGATCAGGATGACAATTAAGGCATCTTCCGGTGTTCTTCAAGCGGATTTTCCATTTTTCTTTTGCGCTGAAAACCATTGAAAATTAAAGAGTTGTAGATCTTTTAGCAACCCATCCCAATAGTCTCCATTTAAAGAATATTCTGTTTACAATATAAATGCCCCATGTTAGAATACACCTTCATTTAAGCTTTAAAGAGTATAGATATAAGGATTTAACATGAGCAAGAGATTGGCTTGTCTTATTGTTTTATGTTTTGCTCTCCTTTATTCAGGATGCGCAGGAACCCCTGAAGACCCCAACACACTCACTGTGTGGCATTGGATGACTGACCGGCACGATGTCCTTGTTCAGTTAGCTGAACAATATAAAGCCCAAACAGGGATTACGGTCGATTTTCAATTATTCGCACCTTCCGACATTTATTCTCAAAAAGTCATTGCTGCGGCCCAAGCGCATATTCTTCCTGATATTTTCGGCATTTTAGATAAAAAGTCCGTGTTCGCGGATTTTATTAAGGGCGGTTTTGTGGCGAACCTCAAACCGTATTTTGAAGAGAACGGCCGCGAATGGGAAAACAGTTTTTTTGAGAAAGCCTTGGAAGGCAACCGGTTCTCCGCAAATAATGCGTACGGCGTTGCCGAGGGGATTTATGCGGCACCATTGGATGTTATGAACATTCAAATGGTCTATAACAAAAAGTTGTTGGAGAAGGCCGGCGTTGTTAGTCCTCCGAAAACGTTTGATGAATTTTTAAGAGCTGCTGAGGCGTTGAACAAGATCGGTATTACACCGTTCGTTTCCGGTTGGGCGGAGCTGTGGTTGCTAGATTGCTTTGCTTCGAATTATGCGTTCAATATCATGGGCATTGATAAGATCATGGCGACTTATCGGGGGGAGGTCCTGTATACCGATCCCGATTGGGTCAAGGTCTTTGAGATCTTTTCGGTCATGGCGCAGAAGAACATCTTGGCTTCCGGGATCGTGACCAAGTCTAATAAATTCGCCGAGCAGGATTTCGCATTAGAGCGCGCGGCATTCGCTTTTAATGGGTCCTGGTGCGTGAATGTTTATCATGGAATGAATCCGGATCTGGATTACGGCGTCATGCTTCCTCCCAAGATCAGTGATGGTCATCCTTTGATGATCTGGGGAGGGGCCGGCGGGTCGCTGGTGGTCAATGAAACATCTCCGCGAAAGGAAAAAGCGGTCGCGTTCCTCAAATGGCTGACCGCCCAGGATCAGCAGGCTGTTCTTTCTGAGGCGACACGCAATCTTCCTTCAAATCGAAACGCGCTTGCCGATCTTCCGAAAGAGCTGGCTGATTTCGGACAGGCCATGGACGTTGTGACCCATCAGACGGTGTGGCCGATCGAGGAGGATGCCGTCGTGAAGGAGAAGTTCACCAAGGGACTGCAGTCGATCATTATCGGCGAACGAACCCCGCAGGAGGTCGCGCGGGAGGTCCAGGAGATCAAGAAAAGGCAGATGGAGCGCGCGATTCGTCGGGCGCAATAAATCCGAACGTTTAGAACAGAATAATGCCCAAGATCAATCTTAAACACCGTTCATGGTATGAGGTCAAAGACAGGCTGTCCAGCTTTCTGTTTATTCTTCCCGCCGCCACGATCTTTGCCGTGTTTTATGTTTATCCGTTTTTTGAAACGTTTAATCTGTCTTTGAGGGACTGGAACGGTATCGGCCCTGCCAAGTTGTTTGTCGGTTTCAGGAATTTTTCTGATATTTTGAGCTTAATGGCCTCACAACAGCCTGCTGACCTGACCTGGTGGCAGTCTGTCATCTATTGGCTGAAATCTTTGGCAGCTGGAACGTTAAGTCTGAATTATGACGAGGTTTGGTGGAGGTCGGTGTGGCACGCCTCTTATATCACGCTGGTCGCTTTGACATTTCAGAATGCCCTCGCGTTCATGCTCGCCATGGCCTGCGACCGTGAGATCCGGGGAAAGCATTTTTACAGGGCGGTCTTTTTTATTCCGCCGGTCCTTTCAGAGGTCGTCGTCGGATTGATATGGAAATGGATCCTGGAAGGCGGCGTGCAGAACGGCCAGCATTATGGGCTTTTGAACCATTGTCTTGATGCGATCGGCCTGCATCATCTGGTAAATGACTGGCTGTCGGACCCGAAGACCGCTTTGACCTGTATTGCGGTCGTGCATAGCTGGAAAGGGTTCGGCTGGGGATTTTTGATGTTCTTGGCCGGCCTTCAGACCATTGATCGCGAACTTTATGAAGCGGCCAAGGTCGACGGGGCGGGGGCGTGGCGAACGTTCTGGAATATCACGGTCCCCATGATGCTTCCGGTGATCATCGTTGTCGTGATCTTGACGATCCTGGGGTCCATGCAGGCATTTGTTCTGATTTTGTCTATGACGGACGGCGGGCCGGGATACCATACGGAGGTGCCTGTGACCCGCATTTTGGCGGCGATGATGAGGACCAAGGAGTTCGGTTACGCCTGCGCGATGGGGGTAACATTCGGAGCGATCTTGATCGCACTGTCGGCCGCCCTTAAAAAGATGGAGAACCGTATCAAGCGGATCTGATTTTTGTTAGAAGGTTGACGCATGGGAATGAATCCATATAAAATCCGAAGGCTGACCAAGCTTGTGCTTATTCAGGCGCTGTTGATCACGGTAACGATTACGTGCCTGTTTCCTTTGTTTTGGATGGTGCGTTCATCGCTCATGACCCAGGACGCTGTGTTTGTGGACCAATCCATTATCCCTTCGCGGCTTCATTTCGGTAATTACGTAAGGGCATGGACGCAAGGGCAGTTCGGGAGGTATTTTTTAAACAGTGTGGTTTATACCACCATTGTTGTTTTCGGGATCGTCGTGATCTCTTCATGGGCGGCTTATGCGTTCTCCAGATTGAAATTCCCTGGAAGGAAGCTGTTTTTTGTGTTATTTATTTTAGCTGTGATGATCCCGCTTCCGGGAAGCTTTGTCCCGCTGACGGTCCTGATGACGAAGATCGGGTTTATCAATTCGCCGTATTCATGGGTCAGACAGCTGGGCTATATTTTGTGCATGATCAACGTAGGGCTGCCGCTGAGCGTGTTTCTTTTAAAGACGTTTTTTGATCAAATGCCGTCAGATCTTGAGGACGCCGCGCGCATTGACGGCTGTAATAAAATGGGCATTTGGAGGCATGTGGCCCTGCCCTTGGCTCGTCCGGCGATTGCGGTCATTGTGATCTTTAATGCCTTGAATGTTTGGAATGAATATCTTTTGGCCAGGCTTTTATTGAACGATGTTGCAGGAAAGCCTACGATCATGCCGTTACAGCGAGGTGTAATGGTCTTTGCGGACACGCATAATGTCGAATATCCTCTTCTTATGGCGAGCTTAACGATCGCAGCCGTTCCGATCATTTTGGTATATCTTTTTGTGCAGAAACACATCCTTGCTGTTGGAGAGCCGTCAAAAATTGATCTTTTAAAGGAAGGAAGGTTGTCGAGGTGAAATTTAAAAATCTATCGATCATATCAGCAGTTGCTCTTTTGTGTGGTGTAGGGTTTTTGCCGTTGTCCCAGGCCCAGGAAGCTCCGGAGATGGCCGTTCAGGAAAGCGAAAAGCAAGAGGCCCCGGCGGAAGAAACAAAAGTCATCAAGGACGCCATGCTTAGTCAACAGATCGCCGGCAAAGAAACAAAAGAGTTTGTGCGTCAGGCGTGGGAGCTTTCCGGTCAGGCCAAATTGGAGGAACTGAACGCTCTGGTCGATGAAGCCCTTTCGTTTTATGAGGAGAAAGCAAAGGCTCTGCAGGCGACGCTCAGTGAATTTCCGGCGACCACGCAGCATGAGGAATATATTATTTTGAATGATGTAGGGACGCTGCTGTTCATACAGGCGGAAGCGCTGATGAAATACGGGCGGACGGAAGATGCGGTGGCTGCTTTTGAAAATCTGATCAAGGACTATCCGTTCGCGAGGGCTTGGGATCCCCGGGGATGGTATTGGTCGATCGCAGAAAAAAGTCAGGCAAGCATCGATGTTATGCTTGGTAAGGTGGAGGAGCCGGACCATGATGTTGATCCGGAGCGGCTGAGAACGCTTCCGGTTTTGGCTTTTCCGGGCAAAGAGCAGGTCGTGGATTATCGCAAGTATGGCGAATTCCAGAATGTCGGCAGCAAAGATTATCAATATAAGATCGACCGTTTGCAGGAATTGAAAGACGCAGTCGGAGAGGGGATCTATCCGGATACGAATTCGGTCTTCAAGAACCCGGCTTATCGGAAGGCAAAGGATGAAGGCCGCCTGGAAGGCTCCCATTGGGATTCTGTTCATAGCGATGATCTGGAGGCGGCGCTTTTTAAATGGATCACCGCCAAGGAGCCGTGGGGCGTTAAGCTTTTTTATATCGCCATGATCTATGAAAAAGCCGGCATGTATTATGAGGCCATCAAGGCGTATCACGCCATTGTGGTCCATTTTCCTCAGGCTGTCGCCTGGACCAGTTGGAATACGCCGTGGTATCCTGCGCAGGCAGCTATCGGCAAGATCAAATATCTTATACGGTTTCACCCGGAGCTTGGATTGGGCGTCAAATGGATGAAATCACAGGTCAAGAACGGTTTCGATAATGATATTGGTAACGATGTGATCGTGACCTATCCGGGAGTGATCTATAAAAAGACCAAGTGGGATCAGATGAAGGAAGCCGTTGAACAATGGATCCAGAAAGATATAAATTTGGGAAAGCCGGTTGAGGTCCGCGGCCAGGGACGTGTCCAACTGCATAAATATTCCAACGGCCATTGGCAGTTGTTGGTCGGCGGAAAGCCGTACGTGATCCATGGGATCACATATACCCCGACCAAGATCGGCCAGAGCCCTGATAACGGGACGCTCGTGTCTTGGATGTATGAGGATACCAATGGCAACGGTTTGGCGGACGGGCCTTACGACGCTTGGGTCGATAAAAACAAGAATAATGTTCAGGATGGTGATGAGCCGACGGTCGGAGATTTTCAGATCCTGAAAGAAATGGGCGTTAACACGATCCGTGAGTATCATCAGCCATTTCAGCCCAATAAAGAACTTTTGCGAAAGATGCATGAGCAGTATGGGTTCATGGTCATTTTAGGGGACTTCCTTGGAAAATACACCTTGGGTTCAGGGGCCAGTTGGTTTGAGGGCACGGATTATGAAAAGGAAGAACATCGCAAGAACATGATGGATTCTGTCCGGCGGATGGTTGAGGAATTCAAGGACGAACCGTATATTTTGCTTTGGCTTCTTGGAAATGAGAATAATTATGGGGTGGCCTCCAACGCGGACCAAAAACCTGAAGCGTATTATCAGTTTGTGAATGAGGTGGCTAAAATGATCAAATCCATTGATCCTGACCATCCGGTGGCGGTCTGTAACGGTGACACTCTTTATTTGGACCTTGTCGGGAAACACGCTCCGGATGTGGATATTTATGCGGCCAATGTCTATCGGGGGAATTATGGCTTCGGCGCTTTCTGGGAGCAGGTCCAGGATGCGACCGGAAAGCCCGCTTTTATTACAGAATTCGGATCGCCTGCGTATGCCCGCCATATGACCATGGAGGAGGCAGAGCACGCGCAGGCTTTGTATCATCGTGGCAACTGGATGGACATTGAAGCTAATCTGGCCGGGACTAAAGATGGGGTCGGGAACGCTTTGGGCGGGGTCGTCTTTCAGTCGATCGATGAGTGGTGGAAGAATTATGAGCCGTTTTATCATGATCGTAAATCGGACGCGATCGGCCCGTTCCCGGGAGGGTATTATTTTGAGGAATGGTTCGGGATCATGGGGCAGGGCGATGGCACGCATAGTCCGTTTTTAAGGCAGTTACGGGAAGCTTATTTCGCCTATCAAGAGATGTGGACGGGGCAGTCTAAGAAGTAGTTTGGCCGTATTTTGAATTTGCAAAAACGGCTCTATAAGTGTTATACTTATAAAAATATTCTAACCTGCCGTAAATCATTGGGTATCAAATTAACTCGAAAGGGAGGAACATCGTATGAACAAAGTTTTAATGGGAGCTCTTGCCTGTATTATAGGCTTTGCCTTGGTGGCGACACCCGCGCATGCCTATAATTACGGAGATTACAAGTCGTCGACTTTGATCAGCAAGGCATGGCAAGCGCTTGAAGCGGGAGATATGGATGCGGTAATGGCCTATACGAAAAAATGTTTTGAATTGTATGAAAAAAAGGCCAAGGAAATGCAGGAAGGGCTAACGGATTATGTGGCTGGAGAAAATGCCGAGATCTTTAAGATGTGGGCATTGAATGATGTTTCTACCGGCTATTATATTCAGGGCGAGGCTTATCGAAAAGCCGGCATGAAGGAAGAGGCTAAAGCGGCTTATCAGAAAGTGGTTATGGAATTTGGCTATGGCCAGTGCTGGGATGTCGGTGGATGGTTCTGGAAGCCGGCGGAAGCTGCCAAAGAAAAATTAGCGATGATCGAAAGCGGATCACAAATTGATTACGGTGATTATAAATCATCGACGCTGACGACCAAAGCCTGGGATGCCTTGGCGGCCGAAGATCTGGATTCTGTGAAAGCGTATGTTTCTAAGAACCTGGAACTTTATGAGGAGAAGGCCAAAGAGATGCAAAACTCTTTGACGGAATATCCTTGGGAATCCAATGAGAAGATTTTTTCTTATTGGGCGCTCAATGATGTTGGCGCGTCGTTGTTCATTTTAGGAGAGGCGTATTTTAGGGCCGGGGATATGGCAAAAGCCAAAGAGGCTTTTCAGCGTTTGGTTGATGAATTCTATTATGCCCAATGCTGGGATCCCGGTGATGGCACGACAGGCTGGTTCTGGAAACCGGCGGATGCTGCTCAGGGGAAACTTTCCGAGATGTCTGAATAAGATGGCCGTCTGGTCATTGAAGTCTTATCGAAGGATCCTCAAGCCGAAAAACTTGAGGATCCTTTTTGTTTAATCCGATGCAAAATGTTTGGGGGGAAAGATGGTGTCGAAAAAAGTATTCGTGTGTTTTTTGCTTGGTTTGTTTATCACGGGTTGCGGAAAGCCGAAAACGGAACAGCAGGCGGCAGCGCCTTCTGCTGCGGCCGTTCAGGAAGAATCTAAGTTTAAGCCGTTCATTGTCTATCATAACAAAGGCACTCGGGACAACCACTATGTTGCTTCTGGGTTCATGCCGAATGGAAAGTGCCTAGAGTTTAATGATGCTTGGCAGGAGGGGTGTTATGAGGGCAGTTCCTGCATCAAGGTGGTCTATGATGTGGAATGCTCCCGCAACGATCAGCAGTGGGCTGGGATCTATTGGTTGAACCCAGCGAATAACTGGGGGTCCCGGAAAGGCGGTTTCGATCTTACGGGTGCCCAGAAACTGACGTTTTGGGCAAAAGGCGAAAAGGGGGGAGAACGGATTGAGGAGGTCACGATCGGGGGGATCTCAGGAGGGGATTATCCAGACTCGGATTCTGCCATGATCGGCCCAGTGATCCTGACCAATGAATGGCGCCAGTACACGATTGACCTGAGGGGGAAGGACCTTTCTTATATTAGCGGTGGTTTTTCTTGGTCGACCAGTGTAAAGGTGAATCCTGAGAGCTGTGTTTTTTATTTGGACAATATTCAATACGAGTGATAACGGTTGACTGTATTTACGGGTCAATTGCATCTTTGACCGCCCTTGAATGAGCAACTTCAAGGGCGGTTTTTTATTTGTGGAATGAAAGAGCCTGTTTCGGTCGCAACTTATTGAAGCGTATAATTTTATTGTTTTTTGCTTGTATTGCTTTTTGAACTTTGTTATATTCATAATTGTATCATAATATGTGTCATCCTATTCTCTAATTTGGCATTTTCTCGTCGAGAAAAAGTTGAAGTGGATTAAAATGCGAGTGCTTTATCTAAAAGGAGATCATCGCACATGTCAAAAGCCGCAAAACTTATGATTATATTTTTAGGTGGCGCCCTTTTTCTGACTCTATCATATGGAGCATTTGTCAGCATACAAAAACAGCAGATCGCTCAAAGCAAGGTGTCTTTGGAGCAGGAGATCGAACAGTACGCCCAGCGAGAAAAAAAGTATATCGTCGATACGAACGCCATCAAAGAACAGCTCGCCACCGCGGAGAAGGCCAGGGCTGAGATCGAAGAAAAGCTGAAAGCCCTGGAAGGTGTTGATCTTGACAGTTTGAACGCGCAGTTGGACGGTCTTAAAAAAGAGAGGGATGACTGGAAGGCCAAGGTCGAGTCTTTGAAAAAGGAGCGTGAAGATCTTTTAGTGAAACTGGAAGAGAAGCCGAAGGAAAAGATCGTTTATAAATATATTGAACCGGAAGAGCAGCAGACCACAACGGCCGCCGCTCCGGTTGTCAGTGGCAGCGAGGATCTTTATTGGGCCCAGGTCTTGAAGGAAAAAACGGCTTTGGAGCTTGAGGTCGAAAAATTAAAAGGCAAGCTTGCTGAAGGGACAGTGGCGGTCACGGAATTAAAAAAGAAGAATTCCGATCTTCAGTTGGAGTTGAGCCAGCTCGTGCATCAGAAAGAAGAGATCGAGCGCGAAATCAAATATGGCAAAGACCTTTCCGACAGTTTGTCTTTGGAGCTTGCGCGCGCGCAGAATGACAAGAAATTTTTGAATGATCGACTGATGAAGATCAATGATGAAAACAATGGCTTGCGCGAGCAGATCAAGCAATTGACATCCACGAAGATCGCCCTTGAAAAAAGCATCGTCCGCATTCAGGATGAAAAGAAATCTGTCGAGAAGAAATTGATGGAGACTGAGAACGTCATTCAGGGCCGTATTGATGAGATCTGGCAGATCAAACAGAGCCTGGACCAGACCATTAAGCCTGGGGCTAAAGCCGGAAGCGGTGTGGAGCTGGCGCCTATCGTGGTTTCGTCTGCGGAAAACCCGCAGAATTTTGAAAAAGCAAAAAATCCGAACGCGCCCGGGATCGATGGAAACATTGTTTCCGTCAATAAAGAGAACAATTTCGTTATTATTGATATCGGAGAGAATTCAGGTATAAAAGCTGGCGACACCCTTAATGTTTACCGCGAGGCGGAATATATCGCCGGTCTTGAGGTCATCCAAGTACGCAAGGACATTGCGGCCGCCGATATTATCAGTCGTGTAACGGATATTCAAGTTGGCGATGCTGTACGTTAACGCGTGATCGGAGCCAAGACGTGAACAAAAAGAGAAGAGTCGGTATTGAGGATGTTGCGAAACGGGCCGGTGTTTCGATCACGACCGTTTCACGTGTTATTAATCATGTTCCTACCGTCAGTCCAAGAAATCAGGCGAAAGTTGAAGAGGCGATTGCAGCTTTAAACTATGAGCCCGATGCCAACGCGCAGCGTTTGGCGCGAGGTCTGAATAATGCGATTGGTTTTGTGATGCCGGGCTATCCCGGCATCTTTTATTCTTTTTATGCCGTTGAGCTTATTCGTGGCGTTGGGCATGCTTGTGAAACACTGCGTTTGGACCTTGTTTTTCATATTACCAACGGATTCAATGACCTGAACACCAGTAGCGTGGGCGGGATCGTTTTTGCCGATATTATTGAGAATCGTCGCCAGATCGAAGCAGCTTCCGCCGCGGGGATTCCCTGCATGGTGATCAATAATATCGTCTCGGATATGATGATCAACTATATCGGGATCGATAATGTTGCCGGGGGGCGTACGGCAGCGGATTATTTGATCCAGCTTGGTCATAAACGGATCGCCATTATCACAGGGAATCTTCAGACCCAATCCGGCCAGCACCGGCTGGAAGGTTTTCGTGGAAGGATCCTGGATTCTTTTGGCGAGCTTTCGGATGAGATGTGTCAGGAGGGTGATTATTCGCGGCGCAGTGCGCGCATTGCGACAGAGAAATTACTGGAATTGCCCAATCCTCCGACCGCGATCTTCGCCTCATCCGATGACATGGCCCTTGAGGTCTTGGCAGTTTTGAACGAGCGGGGGATTAAGGTCCCGGATGATATGTCTGTGATTGGGTTTGATGATAATCCGGATTCGCTCTATGGGCAGGTGTCATTGACCACCATTCATCAGCCGTTGTTTCAAATGGCGGAAGAGGCCGTGCGCATGCTCAACGCGATCGTTCTGCAGAAAGAAAAACAGCCCTTTCAAAAAGTCCTCATTCCTGAGTTGGTCGTTCGTGACTCATGCGCGGCGCCTAAACGGATATAAACCCCATTTCGCACGGTATTGACAACAGATTGTTTTGCCGTTAGAGTATGGTCGTTTGGAAGGGCGGTTGAAGGATTGGATTGAAATGAAGGAGCTGTTAAGATGCGGATGTTTGTGAAGGTCATGATGTATTTGCTCTGGGTTTTGACGATCGCGTTCATTTTGGCGGCGACATTCAACGACTTTCAGTATGAAGATCTAAATCTTTTTGCGTTGGTTTTTCTCGTCTTTTCTCTGATCAACTCCTTTTTTATCATCTTTCAGGACCGCAAAAAATAAACACGTTATCCATTTTAAGAATATGATGTCCCATCATGAATTCCAGGTCATTGTGATCGGCGGCGGGCACGCCGGTGTTCGCCTAC
>ERZ795055.3781-NODE-3781-length-10882-cov-5.186571_pt1 | contig 10882 bp, 21 predicted proteins | sample MGYA00375139_ERZ795055 | MGnify/ENA primary metagenome ERZ795055 (study PRJEB30184, sample SAMN05720283) | anaerobic digester metagenome | isolation source: active sludge of municipal wastewater-treating anaerobic digesters | place: USA | collected 2015-01-23 ...
AAGCCTTTGGAAACAAAAAGGTGGATGCTTGTGTATGCTTCCGATTGGTGCTGGTGGTTGGAGTGATACTTCCGGTGCCGGTGTGTGGTGTGTCCTTCTGGGTAGTGCCCGGGCTTATGCGAATGCGTATGTTTCCGGTCGCTCCTGCCTTTATGTATAATGATTAATAATTAATTGGAGATTAAAAGATGAAATATTATAAGAGTAAAGAAGTAATAACAGATTTAACAGTGCTAAGATTAGTAGCACAAGATACAATCCTATATGATAAGATTGGTGATATAGAATATTATGGACTATCTGAAGAGATAGATATGTCACAGCAACATTCTGAATGTGAAGTAGAAGAAGTAGAATTTGCAGATATAAAACTTATCCTTGACAATTGTAGATTGATGCAGCAATTGAATCAAGCAATTGAGAATAAAATTGCCGAGAAATACACAATCTCAAAAGAAATAGGTTTAACTAATTCAGACCATTCAAGCGAAGAATACGTTGCATATAGAGCTTATGTAGCAGAGTGTAAAGCAGAGATAAACGCTAAGAAGATAGAGCTGGGACTAAAACAAAATGCTTAGCTTATTATTCATTGCCTTAGCTGCACTATGTAACTCTATCATGGATGTCACTATGTTTAGGTATAGCAACTCTATATTCTATACTGATAATCCATTTTGGAAGACTTGGTGGAGTGACAGGGCTAAAAGATTCTGGATAGTACAGCTTAATGATGCTTGGCATTTCTTCAAGATGTGGATGATAGTATTCTTCACATTAGCAGTAGTATTTTATAAACCAATATACATATTCTATATAGATTTCTGGATATATGGGCTTATATGGAATGTAGTATTTGACCTATTCTTTGATGTGATATGGTTAAAAGAATAATACAAAAACTATTCAAAGACACTTACATAGCGTACTCCTTAGTTAGTGGATTAGTTGCAGGAATATTAGCATACTTGCTTGATGTGAGTATGCTTTATCCTGTTGCATTTATCTTGCTGACTAACTTCTTTGACCTACTTGGATTCGGACAGATGATGCAGGTAATGTATAATGTAGATATAGATGTATGTCTAAGCTCATTACCTTACTATCGCATCATTCAAAAGATGTATAACTTTACTTTAGCTATACTATTTTGGAGTATATCTGGTAGTTGGTTGATAGGGTTGCTATGTGTAGCTTCTAATTGGGGTGGTATGCAAGATATATTATACTATCTCTTTGGCAGATATGATACTAACCAAAGTTATACATGGCTTAAATGGACACCTTATGGCTGGTATATAAATAGGAAAGAGAATAGGGGACTAAACAAATATGAGTTTTATATACAAGGAATATTAACATTTGCAATAGTAATCAATGGAGCAATATGGGAACAGCAGATTATAGAGAATTTGGGACAACAGATTACAAACACTTTAAGAACATTGTGGACAATCCTATCACGAATAATGATGTAAAGGAATTTATGAGCAATTGTACACAACATGCAGATGTAGCTAAATGGATTCACGAAAGTAAAAATTATCTACAACAAATCAACCACAAGTTAGAGCAGTTAAATGAAGTAGTGATTACAAATGGAGATAGGTTAGAACACAAGTTTCAAAGGAATCAATTTTTGCAAAAGAGCTATGATACAATAAAAGATTATGAAGTACTAAAACCTGAAATAATAGAGAAACACGAATTACTTGATAAGACAGTTGAGATAGTAGCTGATTTGGCTAAGCAGAAAGCAGAGAGAGAAAGAGACAGTTTACAATTGAGTAAGCATTGGAAAGTAGCATTAGGTGTGATAGGTGCTATCAGTACAATATTAGTCATAGTTACACAAATAATCATATTGGCAAAAGGAATATAAAAATGAAAATATTAGTATGGATAGATACACAGATACAGTGGGTTAAGGGATTTTTAAGCGAGGGAGAAAAGGCAAGTTCTAAGAGGTTAATAGCATTATTGGTAACTTTAGCGTTTATTTTTTCTTATATGAAAACGTCATTGCTATCTGTGACTATACAAGATATTCCGTTAAACTGGGGCATGTTGATTGCTGCGATACTTGGGCTTGGTATTTGGAGCAACAAGGTTGAGAAAGAGAATAAATAATGATAACGAACGATGGTGAGCAATTAATTAAATTCTTTGAATCTTTACAACTGAAAAGTTATAAATGTCCGGCAGGCGTGTGGACAGTAGGTTGGGGTCACACAGCAACAGCAAGGGCGGGGATGGAGATTAATAGAGAGACGGCACAAAAATATTTTAATGCGGATATTGAGGTATGTGAGCATAAAGTTAGGGGATGCTTAGGAATATCAGCTTTAAAGACCGTTAGGGATTATGAGTATGATGTGTTAGTCTCATTAGCGTTTAATATGACTTCTAAAAGTTTTAAGAAACTATGCGAATATTATAAAAATAGCAAGGAATCATTTAAGCAAAAATTATTATTATATTGTAAAGATATAAACGGCAAGGAATTGAGAGGGCTGGCGAGAAGAAGACGCGCAGAGCTGCTAAGATTTCAGGGGTGGGAATGGTCGGATATATTGAAACTTGATAAGAAGGATTTCAGGGATGAATGATTTTGCAACAAAATTGTTATCTGTTATTGCTTTATTGCTATTAATTACAGCAGGCTATTATGTTTTTGATTCTTATAAAAAAGAGAAAGAACATCTTGCTTTGATTGAGAAATTGCAGCAAGAAAAAGCGAAGACGGTAATTGTATATAAAGAAGGGAAGACTGATACCGTCAAGATAGTCAAAACAATAGAAAAAAAAATTTATATTCCGGTGAAGACTACATCAGAAATTGATACTACTGTAATTGTCACTAATGATAATATCGACGGAGCGGTCAGAGTTTATACCGACAGTTCGCTCTTCTTAAATGTGGATTGGGATATTGAGTGTAAGAGTTATGAGATTACTCGGATTGATACGATAATTAAACCGATTCCATATAAGGTTATTGAATATAAACGAGATTGGAAAGAATTAGCGTTCGCATACACGGGTGGTCTGATTAGTGCATTTATACTTTATTTAAGTGTTAAATAGGTGTAAAATATATTAAACTTTTTTACCTTTTTTTTTTATTTTTATGAGTAGTATCTTTGTAGAGAAAATAATTTTGGGTTTATACAAACGATGACCCGTTATCCTTAAAATAAATTAATATATACGTTCTTACTCTTGTTTTTCGGGGATGGTTTCGTGAAAGCAAATGCTGACCGCTTTTGCGATTCCTGCCCCCGATTCCGGAACTTGCTTTCTTGTACTATCACGCCAAGAGGGGCTTAACCTTTCCTCCTCTTGGCTTTTTTTTATTCTATTATCGGTAACTTATCTATGCTATCTCTTTTTTTGCTTTCTATTATTTTGGCATATATCTGCGTTGTTTTAACATCTGTATGCCCCAATAGCTTTGAGACAGTCATAATATCAATATTATAAGTAAGGCTTAGAGTTGCAAATGTGTGCCTTGCACTGTGGAATGTAATCTTCTTATTTATCCCTGAACTGAATATCCATTGCGATAAAACAATCGATAACGTTGAACGAGCCGGCAGTCTGAACACTTTTATACCATCCTCGCCCTTCTCTCCCAGATACTTCATAGCTTGTTTGGCTATCGGAATTGTGTTTAGTCTTTTAGTCTTCTGTTGAGTAATATATATAGTCTCTTCCCTGATGCCCGACCAAGCAAGGTTTTCGATGTCGCTTAATCTTAGCCCAGTAAAACAAGAAAAGAGGAAGGCATTCTTGACCATCACGTTAGAGCATGTGCTTTTATCCAATATAGTGATTTCCTCAAAAGTCAAATATTGTTTTTCGACTATTACCTTTTTGCCTTTAACGCTTTGCAAGGGGTTCTTTGGGATTACACCGTCACTAACCGCTTTGTTAAGCAATGATTTAAGAACTTTAAGCACTAAATAAACAGTTGATTCCGCAAATTTTCTTTCTTTAAATAAATATTCTTTAAACTCTACCCAAAATTTTTCATCGATTTGACTAAACTTTATCGATTGCCGGAATGATTTCAGATTAGCTATTACGTTTATTGCTCTTATGTATTCCGGGTTTGCTTTGGCTGATTCTTCCGTATATTTGATAAAGTCGCCATTCCAACCGGATATTTTAAAGTCACTCGAATAGAGTTCGGATAGCCTTTTGGCTAAGAGAATCTTAACTTGCTTATTGACCATAATATCGTGTTGTTTGTCTCCTGTCAAGTATAGCCCTGTATTTTCCCAAGCACGTTCACCATTTAGGAAAATATCAAAATACAAAGTTGTCTTTGTCTTACCTTGTTTTTTCCTTATCTTAATCATAAATTTTCTACATAAGTTTCTACATTTTTTCTACAAAATTGATATATATATATAGAATAATCGAGAATAATCTGGAACGTTTGGGATTGTTAAATATTAATATCATAAGGATTTAGCCTATTTTCGCAGTTTTTTGTTTGTACACCCGGAAGGATTCGAGATGGCATAAGCTCTTATCCTATAATCAGATAAAAATATTTTCTACATAGCTTCCTACGTTTATTTCATAACTTCACAATCATAAATTTCTTTTTGACCACCGATAAAACCCACAGATATAAAGAATAGGGCTTTATTCGATAAGAGAGCTATTGTTTCTACTTCTGCATATTCGCTGCTACCTTGTGCGTAAAATGTAGTTATCAAAAATCCGCTTTCCTCTGTCATCTCTTTGAACTTGCCGACCTTAATAACCGACAGCTTATTATCTATGCCTTTAACGATATTTAATGTACCATTTTTAAGGTCTAATCTCAATAAAGATGTTAAAGACATAGACGATGCTGCGTTGTTATTACCCAATGTAACTCTTTTGCTAATATAATTAGTCGCTTGAGGATATAAAGAAATACAGAATAGTATTATAGATAGTGCAATAGTTTTCATTTCTTCGCATCCTCGTTGCTTAATGTTTGCAAGATTTGTTTATTCTCGCAAAGTATTAGTTTCTTTTCTTCTGCCATATCCTCGATAATTTTGAACAAACGTTTTTTCTCTTCCGTCATATCTTCGATTATCTTGAATAACCTTGACATATCACTACCATTAACCGTATTTTTATGACCGTTGATTATCATTTCGTTTTCTTTGCTGCCCTCAACCCGATAGGATTTTGAGGTTTCTCGTACTCCATTGTTTACTCTATAATTTTCAATATCGAAACCGTGTTCCCTCAAAGTAACTGTGAACTTTGTACTCATTCTGCGGAATGAGTTTGTAAGCCCATCTCTTGTTGTCCCTATAGAATAGGCAAACTTGGCAAGACTGCCGTATCTATGCTTAATATCAGTCTTTATTTTGTCTATGTCGTACACGGAGTTTAACATAAACCACCTCTCAATTAAAATAAATTAAATTATTAAAGCAAAATTCAAACATTGTGCTTGACTTATGTTTGAATTATGCTTATTTTTACATCAGAAAATTAAAAAATTATTAAAAACAAATTAAAAACTGTGCAATGATACGAAACGAAACTCAAAAAGTCAAGATAAAAAAAACGGCTGCAGACCGTTATTTTTTAGTCGGTATCCGAAAAGCATACCGAAAGCAAATAGTGAGACAGGCAAAAATCGAGGATAAGAATATTGGGAGATTCCTCGAATACTGTTTCGATTTTTATTTGTCAAACCAAGAAGCTAAAAAAATTAAGGCTTCATAAGATGGCAAAACACATTTCTCCCGAACTTAGGTTAGAGGTTATTCTCTCTGCACTGTTGGAGAAGACTGAAACACCTATGGACTATCGGGAAGCATCGTCTTTCCTCAAAATTTCCGAGAAGACGCTCAAAACAAAGAGGAACTTGTACCCTCACCACAAAATCGAGGGGCAAGTCTATTTCTACCGAAGCGAACTAAACAATTTCATTAAACAAATATAGAGGATAAAATGACAGTAGCAATACTCGTGTTAGCAATTACTTTCTCACTGTATTTCACGGTGAAAGTCGGCTCTTTCTTAAAATCTAATGATTTGATTATGAAAGAGATGGAGTTAGAGAAAAGAGAAAGCCTCGTAAGAGAAGCAGAGTACAAGCAGAAATCACGATGGCAAGAATACTTGGACACCAAGAACCAAGTGATTTCTCTAAAAAACGAACTCCAAGCAGCGAACAAAATAGCCATCTACCACGTGAACGAGATAGACAGACTAAGGGGAAAAAACAAAGTTCTGCAAGATGAGTTAGAATCATTCCAAATTCTTCATAACAACGATAAGTTGTTAAGGAAGGTGGTGTAAGATGCCGGAGAGGTGTGTAGGGTACGCAGAAGCTGCACGAAGATATGAGAACATGACCCCGCCAGAGGGTGAGACCAGAGACGAAACAATCAAAGGGCTAATCGAAGAGTTGAGAGAACTCACAACGAGAGAAGAGTTGGAAAACGTTTTCATAGAAATGGTCAGTGACTTAGTCACAACCGCTGACGAATTTAAGAAAATTCTTAGAGAATATATAGAACTTCGTAAATAGAAAGGTAAAAAAAATGGAAGCAACAACGGTACTAAGACAAGAAAATAACCCCGTCATCATCGAGTTTATTGCGAAGATTGAAACCGCAATCAAGGAGAGTTCGGAGATTACAGTATTTACGCAGTCATCAGTGGATGACGCAGCACATTTTATAAAAAATTTCTCAACACTCGAAAAGAAAATCGAGACCTTGAGGAAGGAAACAGTAGAGCCTTATAACCAAGAGGTCAAAAGTATTAACCAATACTTTAAGTCTTTAATAGCTCGATTTGAGCCAGAGAAAAACAGGCTTGAAACCGAGACAAAGAATTGGTTAAGAAGGCAAAGAGAAATAGCAGAACAAAAAGCACGTGAAGAAAGACGGATTGCGGAAGAAAAAGCAATTCAGGAGGCTATTGTGAAAGAACAGAAAATGCGAGAAGCAGGAATTGAAAAGCCTATAGTTGAAGTTGCTATTATTCCTGAAACGGTAGTCAGAGAAACGAAGCTAAGCGATAGCAACAGTTCAGGAATTGGGACTATGCGAATAGCTAAGTGGGAGATTATTGACTTTAATCTTATACCACGAGAATTCCTGATTGTTGACGAGAAAAAAGTAAACGCTTTAAGAAAAAGTATGGGAGTTGATGCCGAAAGCACGATTCAGGGTATTAGGTTTTTCTACGAGGAAACACTGGTGAGAAGATAAAATGTTAGAATATATCCGAGCTTCGTCAATATCAAGTTACCTCGAATGTTCAGCTAAGTTCTATTTCCAGAATATAGCGAACATAAGAACCCCCAACAAGATAGCCCTTGCGTTTGGCAGTGCTATCCACAACACTCTTGAATCAAATTTCAAGCAGAAGAAAGAAACAAGGGTGGATTTATCACTCGAAGAAATGCGGGATATATTCTCTGATAGGATAGATGCAGAGATTAGCGAAGTTGACAAGTCTGATTTCCTTAACTATGAAAGCCCCAAAAATCTAAAAGATAACGGGATTGAGTTAGTCGAGAAATACCAGAATGAACACGCTTATAGGATATTCCCTAAATTAGTTGAGGAGAAAATCGAAGTTAAATTTGATGGCTACCCCTATGGATTAAGTGGCACAGTCGATTTAGTCGACGAGGATAATGTTCTCATTGACCATAAGACGAGCGGGAAAGACGTTAAAGAGATTTCAGAATCATACAGGATTCAAGTCTTCGGGGCTTATCCTGTACTTACAGAAGCATTATTAAACCATCCAGTAACTTACGCAAGGATTGATTTTCTGATACGTAAGAGTGACAAGAACATGGTCACAAAAATTAGACCCATTTCCACAGACATAGACAAGAAATATTTTTTCAATGTATTCACGCAAGTATCATCGGGCATTGAGAAGAATATATTCATTCCCAACAGGAATCACATGTTTTGCACTAAGAAATGGTGCAAGTTTGCGGAGGTTTGCGTTAAGGAATTTGGCGGTAAAGTAAAAAGTTAAGTATCATAATAATAAACTAATAAAAGGAAAAACAAAATGTTAGACGAATTACAAGAAGACCAAAACAAAACGAATTTCACGGTAGAGGAAGTTGTTTCAACAGAACATAACAATATGCTCCAGACCAAGACTGCTTATAGCACAGCGGTACAGGTAATTAAACCAAGAAACCTTAATTTAATAATCCGCAAGGTTGAGGAAGAAGCGGCTATTGCAGGAGATGAGTTTTATTATGCTTGGAAACAAGGCGGTGATTTCATTGAGGGGGTCACGATAGGCGGAGCTTTGGCTTTAGCCCGAAATTGGGGAAACTCTGCCGTTGATGTAAAAGTTGAAGAACAGAAAGATTCTTATATTTTTCATGGTGCTTTCATTGATTTGGAAACAGGTTTCAACCTTGTTAGACCATTCAGGCAGAATAAACAAAGTCCGAAGAAAAAAGATGGGAAAGAGATATATTCGGGTGACAGAGGAAAAGATATAATCTTCCAAATAGGGGCTTCAAAGGCAATGAGAAATGTTGTATTAAACGCCGTGCCTAAGTGGTTGACTACTAAGCTGCTTAAAAAAGCAAAAGAAAACATTACCCTAAAAATTGAACAGATGGGCATAGAAAAAGCCAAGTCTCTGGTTGTGAAGAAACTTGCAGCATTAGGGATTGATATTACAACAATAGAGGCTAACTATGGTATGCAGAAAGGGTGGGATATTCCTAAATTGGTAATATTGATGGGTACTATACGTTCGCTTGAGGAGGGTTATGAGAAGGCAGAGACAGTGTTCCCTACATTAGCAGATGAGAGCAAAAACACTACTCCCACCCCTAACTTAATCACAAAGCCATCCGAGCAACAAACAAAGACTGAACCAAAGAATCCGGTAGAAAAGAAACTTGAATCTTTGCAAGAACAACCGCAGGAAGAAATCCCAGAAGAACGCTTGGACAATCCCAAATATTGGGTATATCTGATAAAACAATGCAAGACAAAATCAGAATTGAAGTCATTCTTGAAGAAACATTCTGCCGACTTGAGCATGTTCGGAGATAGCGATATGCTTAAAATTCAGATTGCGGTAGATGAAAGAGAAAAGGAGCTGCAATAATGGCTTACTTCGATGAACCGAATGTAACAAAAAACAAAAAAAAGCAGCACGAAGGGACATCATTATTTGAGGATATGGGCGAAGTATTTCGCCCCTCTCCTATCCCAAGCGTGAACCCAAACAGTGTTGAATCGTTTTATAGCCCTGAAACGCAGGTTAAAAGGAACACCCAAAAGGAAAGGTGTTATAACACTATCAAAATGTTCGGTAAATGTTCGCAGAACAAAATAAGCGAGAGCACAGGGATTGCAAGGCATTTAATCCCAGACCGGCTAATACAACTCGAAAGAATGGGCTTAATCGAAAAGTGCGGAAGCGAAATAGACCCACATACGAAAGCAAAAGTGACTTTATATAAAATTAAACAAAGAAAGGCTAATTAATGAGTAACGTGAATAGATACGCCTCTGATGTTGAACGATGCAAGAATACCGCCATTTTACAAATTAACTTTGTCAAGGCGAACAAAAATCTCTGCAAGGAGACATACTACCAAGCGATAGAACAGATGGAGGAGCAACTTAAAACAGAGCATTACCTTACTCCCATTCAGATGTCTTTCATTGATGGAATTTATGAATCTGTTATGAAGAATGCAGGGTTACCCTCCGTTCCGGTACATGTTGACAGGAAAAGAAAGCGGTTAAAATATGGAGCTTAATATGGAGCTTAAATTCACAATTCTTGGGGTCCCAATGTCGAAACAATCCGCAAGGTTCAGAACTCTTACCAGAAAAGATGGTAAGCAAATGACAATGAGCTATCAACCAAAGCATATTGTCGAGGGAGAGAAAAACATTAAATATGACATTAAGTCACAGCTTCCTGAATCCTTTACTCCATTTACTGGCGAAGTGTTTATCGAGAAGTTGATATACTATTTCCCTCCAACTAAGGCACTTGAGAAAAGGGTGGCGAGGAATCCAGAGCGTACGTTTTATAAAACCACAAAACCGGATTTAACTGATAATTTGAATAAAGCTCTTTTTGATGCAATGCAGGGAATTGTTTATCTGAATGACAGCCAAATCTGTTCGCTAAATAATGTTAGCAAGGTTTATGATTTCAAGCCACGAATTGAGATAGTCATCGTAGGAAGCTATACAAATAAGGAACAAATGGTATAAAGAAAAAAATATTAAAAAACTTAACAAGAAAGTGAGTGAAAAATGATAATAAAACCTTGTCCTTTTTGTGGGGGAGAAGCCAAAATAACTTATATCGGCAATATGTTTACAAAGAAAAGGGGCGTAATAATAAAATGTGCGGAGTGTTCTACTATACAAAAAACGAGTGCGATAAAAAATAGTCTTGAATGGTGCGAAAAAGTTGCTTTTGACAAATGGAATAAAAGAAAGTGAGTGAGTGAAATGGCAGAAGAATTACATGCTCTCTTAAAACAAAAGGTAAATAAATACACTGAGGAGACCCCTTCAAAACGGGAAGAACCCGAAACTCCGAAAGCAGTTGAAACAATGGAAGAACAGAAAAGAAAACTATGTAAATTTATTGAAGAAAGTTTACTTCGATATGAAAAATTTGTAAATATTCTTAAAGAAAGTGAGTGAAAAATGAAAGAAAATAAATTTAGAATTTATGACAAGATAAACAAAAATATGATATACCCAAGTAAAAAAATTTATACGAATATGTTTGGGAAAATTGTTTTTGAAAGTACAGAAAACAGTGAAATAATTGAAGCTGATTCTTCAACATATAGACGGATGGATTATGTTGGAAAAGATAG
>ERZ795055.3783-NODE-3783-length-10881-cov-4.606503_pt1 | contig 10881 bp, 9 predicted proteins | sample MGYA00375139_ERZ795055 | MGnify/ENA primary metagenome ERZ795055 (study PRJEB30184, sample SAMN05720283) | anaerobic digester metagenome | isolation source: active sludge of municipal wastewater-treating anaerobic digesters | place: USA | collected 2015-01-23 ...
TCTTTCATGTTCTTGACCAACCCGCCGAAACAGACCACGGAAAACACTCATTCCCTCGTGCCCGGGGCGAAATCCAGTTTGAAAACGTCAGCTTCAGTTATCCGGGTAACGACCGAAACGTCCTCGACGATTTCAGTTTCACGGTCAAACCAGGTGAATGCGTCGCGCTGGTCGGCCCCTCAGGCAGTGGAAAGACAACCATTGCCAATTTGCTGCCCCGCTTCTTCGATGTCAATTCGGGCCAGATATGTATTGATGGCGTACCCATCGCCGATATCCCACTAATCGACTTACGCAACAATATGGCACTCGTCAGTCAGGATATTGTGTTGTTCAACGACACGATCGCCAACAACATTGCCTACGGCTGCAGTGGCTCGGTCAGCCGGGAAGCGATTACCGCCGCCGCCCAGGCGGCCCATGCCATGGAGTTCATCGAACGGCTGCCGCAAGGACTTGATTCGCTGATTGGTGAAAAAGGAGCAAAGCTGTCTGGCGGGCAGCGTCAGCGCCTGGCAATCGCCCGCGCCCTGCTCAAAGACGCCCCGATCCTCATTCTTGATGAGGCAACCTCCGCGCTGGACACCGAATCCGAACGCATGGTTCAGGAGGCCTTGGACGAACTGATGGTTGGTCGTGCCACACTCGTTATTGCGCATCGCCTCTCAACGATTGAACGAGCCGACCGTATCATCGCAATGAGCAATGGCCGCAACCTGGAAGAAGGCAACCACAAAGAACTGCTCAAGGCTGACGGACTTTATGCCCGTCTTTATCGCTTGCAACGAGAGCAGGAAAACCAAGAGGTGGAAGCTTAACCATGCTCGGACTAATGCGGCGTAATCGCCGCCCCACGCCACTACGTCATCTGGTCAGCCTGTTGCATCGGGAACTCCCCACGCTTCCCGTTGGGCCATTAGCGGTACAACCTCCCTCGCACCATATCTTTTCGGCGGGCACCTACACGCCAGTCTTCGCACGACTGGCCGCAGAAACGGCGCTCAAGGCATGCCCGGCCGAGTTTCGCCGCGATTTCAGACTTTACATCCACGTCGATGGTGTTGCCTCATCGGTACGCTCGAGCCTGCTCGCCTGGCTACGCGAAATTCCCGGCGTGGAAGTCACCTACGGCATGTTTGGCATCCTCCCCTTCGACCGGATTCCCGGAAAATGGCATCAAGTCATGGTTAATGACGTTGTCGCCCGCTTCCAGGGTGAAAAGCATCTGGCTTTCATCGACGCAGACCTTTTCGTGCAAGACGATAGCTGGTGGCAACAGTGTCGCCAGCATCTCGCTGACGACGTTTACGCCTTGACGGTGGGTTTGCGCCCCAAGAGCACGCTGACCCTCGGCGAGCAGCACTACGTGGCAATGAAGACCAACCTCTTTACGCTGAACACCCAGGCCCATCTCGAACTAAACCGCCAACGTTATACGAAGGACAATCGGGCACTGGAGTTGCTCCATCGTGAATTCCCCAAGGGCCAGCTCAACGTCAACGCCGTAGACAGCCTGATTGGCGGCTCTCTGCGTGCCCAGGCTCATGGCTACAAGGTACTGGATGTCGAGGCAGAGGTTCCACACTGCCACATCGGAGGTTTCTCACACCTCAAGGCAGGCAAGTTCAAGGACTACCAGAATCCCGAGCGGAAGGATTCCGTACGCGGCCTACTGGGTCAGGCCCGCTTTCTGCCCAAAGTTATTGCCTATTTCGATCACCGTGGCTGGGGTAGTTTCGTGGAGGCGGGCTACCGCCGCGATGTCGGCCAGATGCTAGCCTATATCGACTCGATAGCGCCGCTGCGCGAGATGATGCTGAGCCTCCCTATGACGCCACGCGAAACGATGTTCGAGACCATCGTCACCAGTCTCTGAGACGGCTCTCATGGCAAAACTGTCCGTCTGCCTACTGACCTACAACTCTTCCCGCACGCTTGAGCGCTGCCTCTTACCGGCGCAGTGCATCGCAGACGAATTGGTCATCGTCGATTCTGGCAGTACTGATGGCAGCCTTGAGTTGCTAAATCGGCATGGCCTGTCAGCGATTCACCGCCCCTATCTGACACATGCAGACCAGATGAACTTTGCCATCGACCAAGCTGCACACGACTGGGTGCTCTGCCTCGATAGCGATGAGTTCCTCGATGCTGAGACGCTTGCCGCCATCACGGTACTGAAGCCAGAACTCAAGGATCCGACGATCGGCTACCGCATCCAGCGTTACTGGCATGTCCTTGGTCGTGAAGTCCAGGCTATCTACCCGGTTTCTTCGCCGGACAAGCCACTGCGCCTATTCAACCGGCGCCAGGTACGTTTCAACGACCAACCCGTCGACGACAAGGCCGTCGGTGCAAAAACACGGATTGTGCTGCCCGGACACGTCGTTCATGACACCTTCTATTCATTGCACGAGTTATTCAGCAAGCTCAATAGCTACACCACCCGCTTGGTCGATCTCCAGAACATACCATCGAGCCTTACCCGCGCCTTCACATCACCTATCTTCGCCTTCCTGAAATGGTATTTCAGCAAGGGAGCATGGCGAGATGGCGGTGTCGGTGTTGTGACAGGCGTTTACGCCGCTGGTTACTCATTTTTGAAGTACTTCAAAGCTTGGTGTCGGCACCATCGTTTACCCCTCAAATAGGCATCCATGGCGAAAAACGACAGCCTCGTCATCTTCCGCAAGCAACTTGGCGATGTGCTCTTATTGCAGCCCGCCCTTGCCTTGCTGGCCCAGCAAGGCAAGGTCTCGCTGGCGACGCGCGCAAACTTCGCCGATCTGCTGGCGCTGATGCCTGGAAACATTTCGTTAGCACCGCGCTGGCTACCGTCGGCAAGCGTCGTTTACTGCCTGGAAGCGCGCCGTGGCGCTCTGGTCTACGCGGCTCAAGCCCTCGGGGCAACCCGCCACCTGCTACTGACTCGTGATAACGCGCCCTGGTGGCAGACTCTTTTTTTCACCGATATGCAGATTTATCCAGGCGAAACTGCTTATCGTGCAGCGCTGTATTATCAGATGGTCGGCGGCAAAGCTGAGAATTTCGAGCCACCTCGTCTGAAAACTCCACCTCCTGACTGGCAATTGCAAGGACTTCCCGCGGCTTATGGCGTTATTCATCCCACGGCCGCTTGGCAGCGCAAGGCTTGGGCGCCGGAGCGCTGGATCGAGGCCCTTGCTGGATTGGGTGACGGATTAAAATGGGTAATCAGCAGCGGCCCCGCGCAATGGGAGAAGGAACTCGCATCCCGGCTCGCAACGGGTTTGGGCGAACAGGCAATCAATCTGGCCGGACGGACATCAATACGCGAATACCTCGCCTTGCTTGCCAACGCAAAACTAACTTTGTGCATAGACGGTTCAGCCAGCCATCTCTCTGCTGCCTTCGGAAAACCAACGTTAACCCTGTTCGGGCCAACCAATCCGAAGCATTGGCATTGGGCAAGCCCCATCACTCCCTACTTGAGCGCCACCGACTACAGCACTGAAAAGCGGCCACCCGCCGACGCCATTCCAGTTGCTGTGGTACACAAGGCGATCGCTGACTTGCTGGAAAAAATTGATGTCTGAACCTTGGCTTTACGTTAGTGATGCCAAATTCTCCGGGATTGGTATCGACCTGGTCAGCGAACAGCAGATTCTTGCCTTTTCCGAGTCTGCTTGCCCCGTCGATGTCGTTGCCCGCGGCAGCCTCAAACTCCCGCACGTAAATAATTTTCGGCATCCCTTGCCGCCGACCAAATTATTCTCCTGGCTACCATCGCAGGACTACTATGCGCTGAATAAGCGCTACTTTTCCCACTTGGGCCGTCGCCGCTTCGAACAGGCAGACTATGGCGGAGTCGTCGCCTGGTCCCGCACAGCATTGCAGATTTTTGAAGCGGCAGCCAAGCGGGGAGTACCACGACTGCTGAACGTCGGCAATTCGCACCGGGATTTCGATAGTGGCCTCGCGGCTAACGAAACCCCACGCTGGCCACGCATTCCACACACTCGCTACCGCGCTGAATACGAACTCGCCACCTTGATTCTCGTGGCCTCAGATCAGGCGGCACACAGCTTCCACGTTCAGGGCGTCCCTCCCGAGAAGGTTCGCACCATATATCGTGGCGCCGACACCGAGCGCTTCAGACCGCTACCCGACAAGCCAACCCGCCCATTCATCGTCGCCAGTTGCGGCCTGCTTGGCGAACGCAAGGGTACCTATCAATTACTCGGTGCTTGGCGGCGATTGGCCCTACCTGATGCCGAACTCTGGTTAATTGGCCATCTCCCCGAAGCCGAAGAGCAAGAAGTACGTGCGATGGCAAGCGCCAACGTGCGTTTTCTGGGATTCCGTAAGGATCTGCCATCCCTGATACGGCAGGCACATCTGCACGTGCTGCTGTCACGCAACGAGGGAATGGCCAAGGTGCTGCTTGAAGCAGCGGCCAGTGGCGTACCGAACTTATGTACACCTGAAGCGGGCTTACCGCCGGATGCAGAGGGAACCCTGTTTATCAGTGATCGCAATTGCGAAGATGAAGTGTGTGCGGCGATAGAAGCTTGCTACCTCGACACTGCTGCCACTGCTCGCCTTGGCCTTGCGGCCCGTCGTATGGTTGAACAGCGCTTCGGCTGGGCAGCGTTCCGAAGCCGTTTCATGCAGGCCGTCACAGAGGCTTCAAGGACGAAATGAACCTCCTGTTCGCTTTCCCGGAACCACTGCCCTTACCGCGTGCGCGCAGTGTTCAGGTCGCCTGGATGACCGATGCGCTATGTGCTGCCGGGGTTAACGTGACGCTGGCTCACGTTCCCTCGCCCGATGGTCATCCGCTGCAACCCATTGGCAAACCCCTGCCTGCCCGGCTGCGCCTGCTACCACTATCCAACCGCTGGCCGTTTCCGTTCTCCCGTTGGCATTCGGTATCCCGTTTTACCCGCCAGCTTGTCCGGCACATCGACACTGCTTCACCCGATGCTATTTTCGTCCGGCACATCAAACTGGCCTATCAACTACTCAAATTACGTCCTAACACCCCACTGATTTACGAGGCACATGAAGTTTTCGCCGCCAACGCGCAGCCAGCCAAACGCCAGAAACTCGCTGAGCAGGAAGCGTTTGTACTGACCCACGCGACGGGCATCGTGCACATTTCCCGTGCCGTTCAGGAGGCCTTGCATAGCGACTACCAATTCAGTAACCGGGAAATAGTCCTGCACAGCGCAGCCGAAATTCCCAAAGCGCCGGCGATCAAAGACTGGGCCAACTGTGCCCGGCACATTGTTTACGCCGGGAGCTTCTTCAGCTGGAAAGGTGTTGACGATCTGATTGATGCCGCCGCCGAATTACCGGGCTATCGCATGTTACTGATCGGCGGAGAAGCCGCCGAAATTGAGCGGCTACGCGCCCGGATCACTCCAGCGGGCGCCGAAGTCGTCTTGCTCCCGCGCATGAGCTCATCGCAAGCCTTGGAATACCTGCAGGAAGCCTGCATCGCAGTGTTACCTAACCGGGCCGAGGGCGTCAGCCATTTCACCTCGCCACTGAAGTTGTTTGAATACATGGGTGCCGGCTGTGCCGTTGTCGCGGCAGACTTGCCGTCGATACGCGAAGTATTGGGTGAAGATGAAGGCCGCTGGTTTTCCCCTGGCTCCCCGGCCGCTCTCGCCGAAGCGATTCGCAGCCTGGGTGAAGCGCCTGAACTTGCCCGCAGTTGCGGTGCGGCAGCTGCCGTTAAAGCCGGGGAATACACCTGGCTTGGACGGGCCGAGGCACTACGTCGTTTTATCGATTCCCTGCTGAAAGTCTGAGCATGTTCTTTACCGTCTATACGCCGACCTACAATCGCGCAGATTTGTTGCACCGTGTTTATGACAGCCTGATGACACAGGATGACCGTGACTTTGAATGGCTGATCATCGATGACGGCTCGACCGACAACACGGCAACGATCGTTGAAAATTGGGCAGCGAAGGCCCCATTCCCGGTACGTTATGTCCGGCAGGCCAATCAGGGAAAGCACATCGCCACCAACCGTGCAGTCGAACTTGCCGCAGGCGAAATGTTTGTCATCGTCGACTCAGACGACTGGCTCACTACAGGTTCACTTGGCGCAATCCGGCAAGCCTGGTCATCAATCCCCTCGGCTGAACGGGATCGCTTCTGCGGCGTTGCAGGCCTTTTTATCGAACCAAACGGCAAGGCATGCACCAAGCACTTCCCAGAGCCTCATCTCGACTCGAATATGGTCGAGATCGTCACGGTGCACCAAATAAAAGGCGAAATTTCGATCGCGACGCGAACCGAGATTCGCCGGCGTTTTCCCTTCCCAGAAAATGTCGGGCGCTTCTGCATGGAAACCTTGGTGTGGAACCGCTTAGCGCAACATTACCTGATCCGCTTTACCAACCAAACGTTCCAGATCAAGGATTATCAGGAACAAGGCCTGACCAAATCCGGCTTGGCCCGCCGCATGAGCACAGCCCCCGCCGCTTACATTATCCGCAGTCAGGAATTTCTCGGCTTGCAGGGGATGCGCATTCCCTGGCGGCAACGGCAAATCGCGATGCGGCTGCTAATCTGTGCCTCGCTGCATGCCAATATCGGTTTTTTACAGCAGCTTTCCGAGACGCCTCACAAACTTCTTTGGCTCACCCAATTGCGCAAAGGATGGCGTGAGTACCGACGCCATCGCGCCACGCTGGATATCGCGACATGAAGATTGCCATCGTCAATCAGCACCCGACGGATATGCTGGGTGGCAGTGAAATTCAGTGCGACATAATCGCACGCACGCTCGTCGAATTTGGTCATGAGGTCGATTACATCGCAGTCGGTGGCCACGACTGCGATGCTTACGAAGTCCCCTATCGTGTTCGCCCGGTCGCTCGACAGGCCAAAGCGATTGCCGAACAGGTGATTGCCGCCAAGCCAGACGTACTTTACTGGCGATTCAACAAACACTGTTTCGCCAAGGCGGCACAACGAATCAAACAAGCCGGTATCCCGATCGTCTTCTCTGTTTCTCATGTGCGCGATGTTTCCCGCTTTTATCTGCAGCCCGGCACCTGGCGTTCAGGGGGGCTGCGCGGCCTGCGACGCGCACTTAAAGAAAGCTGGCAACTTTATCGGGAGCATCGCGGCTTTGACTATGTCGATGCTTTGGTCAGCAACAACCCGGACAACCTCCGTGGGGCAGACATTCCGCTGCAGGCCTACATTCCGAACTCGATGATCACCACCGCGCAGCCGTTCACGTGGCCACGTCCGTACTGCCTATGGGTCGCCAACATCAAGGATCGCAAGCAACCTGAAAAGTATGTCGAATTGGCAAGCGCACTGCCTGATCTCGGCGTGGACTTTCTGATGGTTGGCCAGTTGCAGAGCAAGTCTTACGCTTCAATGCTTGCTAACGGCCCGGTCAATTTTCATTTCCTTGGCGAGAAACGTCTGGAAGAAGTTAACGGCATGCTTGCCGGTAGCCTGTTTTTGATCCACACCTGTCATCCAGAAGGATTCAGCAACAACTTTATCCAGGCCTGGTTGCAGGGTAAAACCCTGGTCAGCCTGTCTTTTGACCCGGGTGGATTACTGACGAACGAAGGCCTCGGTCTGTATGCCGACAACGACATGGGGAACTTCATCGCCCAAAGCCGCCAGTTGATTGAATCACCGGATCTTGCCAACCGTATGGGCGAACACGCCCGTATTTATGCAAACAGCCACTTCTCGCCGACAACCAACGTCCGTCAACTGGAATCCTTATTCAACGAACTCCTCAAAAATCCGGACTGCAAATGATCCCAGCAAATTCGTGGTGGCGACAGCCAACGTTCTGGAACCAGGCACTCACCGTGTTCGTTTCCCTATACATCCTCGGCCTTTTTCTGCCCGGCCTGCCCAAGCTCGAAAATATCGCGTTGTACGGTGCCGTTCTGATCACCCTGTTCGATGGTCGCTGGCGATCGGGCCTCCAATGGCTGACCCATCCGCTGATTCTGTTGCTGCTCGCGCTGCTCGGTTGGTTGTTGCTCACGGCAACGCTATCCGATCAGCCCTTGCTGTCACTCACCGAATACCGGCGCAGTTTCAAGGACTATTTTCTGATCTTTCTACCCCTGATGTTCGTGCTGAGCAATGAGGCCAGCCGTCGTCTGCTTGCCCGCCTCATCGCTTTCTGGGGTGTGATCATCGTCTGCACAAACGGCGCTCAGTACGTGCACGAATGGTTTACCGATCCGTCGCGCCTGCTGGATGTCAAGGCCCACCGCGGCTGGGGGCATCCACTGGTTTTCCTGCTGCCCTTTGCGCTGATGGAAATGCGCCTGAGTGCTGGCCGCGTCTCCTGGGCATGGTTGCTGCTGGCGCTTGTCGAGGCTGCCATGATCATTGCGACCGGCGCACGCGGGGCATGGTTGGCCATGCTTGCAGTCGTTCTGGTCTGGGCAGTTGCCGGTTTCAACCGCAAGCAATTGCTTCGGCTTGCGGCTGGTGGCTTCGTCATCCTGCTAATTGCCTACTTCGTGCTGCCCACCTTCCTCCTCCGGGCCAAGGTTGAGCAGGGATTCGATTCCTCTTCACGCACCACTGGCACCTGGGGACCGGCCATCGAGATGATGGATGAGCGCCCCATACTGGGCTTCGGTTTCGGCAAGGATGCTTTTAGTCGGGAATTCAACCAGCGCGCGCCGGAACGCGAATCATGGAGCATCAAACAGTCGATAGGGCCGCACAGTCTTTATCTTGAGGCTGGATTTGCGGGTGGCTATCCCGCACTGGCTGGCATTATCCTGCTGTTTGGGGCAACACTTGCATACGGTTACCTTGGCTTTGGGCGAAGCAGACTTCAAGAACAGCGCCTTTTTGTCTTGGCTGCAAGCAGTGCATTCGTCGGTTTCTACCTCACCCGCGGCGCTATGGAGACGATACGCTGGGGCCCAATGATCATCCTGCTCGGGATAATCGTCAGCGCATCCCGTCCGCCCTCCAGCCAATGATCAATCTCTCGAACCAACCCAATGCAGTAAGTTTTCCCGAGTACTGACAGGGGAGCAATCTCCTCTCTGTTCGTGCTCGGTCAAATCTGGGGTGAGAGACGGCGATACAACGCAAGAAGACGCGACGACATCGTCGGCAAATCCAGCGCCTCGACACTTTGCCGGGCCAGTAGATGAGCAGCCGGCTCCATGGACAGGCGAATCAGTTTGTCCAACGCCTGGGCGAGTTCATTTTGAGATAAGGGATCGACGATCAGGCCATTCTTGCCCTCAACCACCCATTCACGTGCCCCGCACGCTATACCGGTCAGGATCGGCAAACCGCTGGCCATGGCTTCCAGGGCAGCATTCGGACAGGGGTCGTACAAGGTCGGGAGAACGAACGCATCAGCCGCACCGTAGAACGGTCGAACATCCTTGACTGGCCCAAGGAAATGGGTGTTTTCAGAAATACCCAGGCGATCCGCCAGACGACGGGTTGCATTCAGTTTGCGATCAGCGCCCACCACAAGCAGATGTGCGCCAGACTTTGCCGCGCTGACAAAGGCGCGTAATAGTTGAGGCACACCTTTGCGCTCGTAACCGCTGCCGACATAGAGCAACAAGGGCGTCGTCCCGGACAAGCCGAGTGATTGACGTACGGTTGCCCGATGCAGATCGGCGAGGCGTGGGTGAAAGTCATGGGTGTCGACCCCGTTGTAGATGACATGCAGCTTGCTGCGGTCAACCCCGTAATACTGCACAATCTCGTCCGCCACCATGTGTGAATTGCAGATCACGGCTCGCAGTGCCGGATGAGAGAACATGGCCTCTTCGGCCGCCAGCACGTGGCGATGAAAGGGTGAAAAACGCTGAGCAAGGCGTCGCCAGGGTGGCAAAAATCGGGCACGTTGAGCTAACCACGCTGCATGGACACCATCACCGGCACGAAAAATTGAACAACCCGGCACTCTTTCGTGCGACTGCACCAGATCAAAATCACCGGCAGCAATCACCTGTTGAACGCAGGCAGTAAACGCCTTGTCGCGCCCAGCGCGCCCGGCCAGCCAGCTGCCAGGCGAAGGATCGCAGATGATCGTCCGAAAACCTTCCCGCGGTGCCCCATCCCAATTACGGGTAATCAACGTAACTTCCGTACCCTCCGCAACCAGTGCGCCCAGCGCCCGCTCGACAAAGCGCTCGGCGCCGCCGTAAGGGTTGTAACGCTGGCGAATAATGGCAATTTTCATGGCCGCCATTCTAGTACCAGCGCTTGCCGTTGTGCTTTTAACGGGGGAGTTCAATGCTTGTGCACGATCCGTAGGCAAATATCAGTTGCGTCCATTCAGCCGGTGGCAGCGCCTGCCAATGGGCCAGCAACGTCCGAATCACACCGGCATGGGTAACGAGGACCACTTCCGGCAGGTCAAGGCTATTCACGAACGCCAGCGCTCGTTGCTGCAACATCAAGGCTGATTCACCCCCCGGCGGCACATAACCGGCGACATCGGCCGCCCACGCATCGATTTCGAGGCGCGGAATCGAATCCCACGGTCGACCTTCCCAATCGCCGAAATTCATCTCGGCCAGACGGTCGTCTATTTTCGGCATCGGATGCAGCAGGCTCGCCAGGTTACGGCAACGCTGCAGCGGGCTGCTCCAAACCGGCAAACCAGGCGGCAATTCGTCGCGCAGGCATGCCGCCACCGCAGCCACATTTTCGGCCGAAATATCGAGTCGACCGTAGCAGATGCCCGGCGCAATTGCCGGCTTCGGGTGGCGAACCAGATGCAGGATCATTGCGGCAAACTGGCCAGCAGGCCGAGATAAAATGCGATTTCGCTGAGCTGCTGCGTCGCCCCAAGGCAATCGCCGGTGTAACCCCCCAGCCAGCGCTTGAATTTCGCGGCCAGCCAGAAAG
>ERZ795055.3784-NODE-3784-length-10880-cov-18.630577_pt1 | contig 10880 bp, 12 predicted proteins | sample MGYA00375139_ERZ795055 | MGnify/ENA primary metagenome ERZ795055 (study PRJEB30184, sample SAMN05720283) | anaerobic digester metagenome | isolation source: active sludge of municipal wastewater-treating anaerobic digesters | place: USA | collected 2015-01-23 ...
GATTTCCTGCAACCATTGAAACCAATGGCGCATGTTCGAGAATGCTTTGCCAGTGTGGAGCCATGTTTTTCTTTCTTTATTGAGAAGGTAGCGCATCATGCATGACGGGCGAGGAAGGCCGAGAAGTTGTCGCAGATACATTGGGCCGTGCCGCTAGGCCCAGTGACGGTCAGATAAACTTCGAGATAGTCCGTGGTGCCGTTCATGTAGATCAGTCCTGAAGCCTGACCACGGGCAAAAGTCTGGTCGTTCCCCGTCGAACCACCTTGCGCAACTACTTCAGCATTTTTGTAGATGACTACGTAGATGCCGAAAGTTGAAAGTGCAACCCGATTCCCACCATCTGCATTGACCTGATAGTAGCCTGCAACCGTTGGGGTGAAGCGGCTGTTGGCCGCGTCGTAGTTGGTATTGGTATCAAACACCTCTGTCGTGATTGGAGCCTTTGTCGGAACGTTGACGGCAGGTGCGATCAATGACCCTTCCGCCGCAAACGCAGGCCCACTTGATGCAGTAGTAACTTTCCCATCCACATAGTCTTTTCGTGCCAAATCTTCAGCAGCAACCGGCGTGATACCCTTGACTTGATGTGTGGTCGTAATCGTTCCGGTAACGGTTCCGCCGGCTTTTGGAAGCAAAGTTGCATCAACCGCTACTAGCGCATCATAGACTTGCCGCAGAATCGCAGCATGAGAACGAAGGTAATCATCTAGCGAAGTTCCAATCGAGTCGGAACCAGCAGGAGAGTTATTCGCCGCAGTAGAGTTACAATCGGTTATGGATGAAGGTACAGGCATTTTTTTCTCCGGCGCTTTACTAAATCAAGGATCGTTATGAATTCTCAAGTGTTTCTAGGCATGGCAATCGCGCCATTCTTTGCTGTGCTGTATATCTGGTTGTTTAGAAGCTCAAAGCGGTTAATCATGTTTTTATGGTCAGTCTTCAAGCAATCCAATGGCAGCCGCAGACCCAGAGCCAGGAAGCGTTCTTCCTAACCGTGGGGCAAGTTGAGCAGTGAATCCAGGTGAGTAACTTTTTGGACGTTGCAGAAGTTTAGATAGAGCAACAGACCTAGCCGGATGACTCAACAGCGGAAGCGTTGCGGCCATCATTCCATATGGACTTCCACTAAGTCCCGCACCTCCAGCGCCAAGTAGAAGCCCCATAATCGCTTCAGACTTGCTTACTCCAGCGGCAGGGTTTGTAGAAGCATTCCCAGTGAATTTCGGGAACGCTGCATTCATTTTTCCAATTGTCTCGAAACCACCTGAAAGCGGCTTTTTCTTATCGAACAAACGCCCCAACACAGGGGCAGAAACGTCGCCAGTTGCCTTATTCAACGCTCGTTCAGCAGTGTATGTCTGTGCGATGTTTTTACGCGCTTCACGGAGCGCAGGGATCAATTCGTCTTTTCCGGCTTTGGCGGCGTGTTGCTCTAACGACTGTTCCAACATGGTGGCAATGTCGTTATATTCCTTGGCTTTTGTAAGTTGCTCTGGATTTGCCGAGCGATTGTATGATTCATACCATGCCTTTGCATCAGAGCGTGCCTGCTTCAACGCCTGAAGATCATCAGCCGCAACTTTTGAGAGTCTTCCAACTTCCTGATAGACCTTTCCGTTATCTGTTCTAATTTTCTCAAGCGTTCCAACTGAAATCGGAGTTTCGTCAGAAAGCCCCAATGTTTCACGCGCAAGTTTGTTCGTTACTTCCTGATTCCTACGGACGGACTCCTGTTTGATAGCGGCTTTGCCACCAATGCTTTCAAGGCGATTTCCTATAAAGCTAGGAGCGTAGTCAGAACGAGGGATAACATAACCAGCCGCTTGACCTTCTGCCAAAGCAGCATCACGCATTGAGTTACGGGAAGCCTCGTCCATTGCCTTGCGTTGTGCAGAATTCAAGAACGGACTATTAGCCTTGTTCAGAAGGTTTCCAGCAAGATACCCTGCTCCTGATCCAGCAATTCCGCTTCCGGTATTGATTGCACGTTCTTTCATGCCTTCAGCCGGATAGGTCAGCCCGTAAAGACCACCAAGCGCCATTTGAGCCGCTGGCCCTTGCATACCAGGAATTGCCATTACCGGAGCCGCAGCTAATCCACCGCCGATTACCTGACCACCAAATCCTCCAGGCTTATCCATGTTTGCGCTTACGTCTTGCTTGAATTGCTTTACTCGTTCATCGGGAACCATTCCTACAAGATTCCCACCTCCGATGAATGGTGCTGATGCTGCAAGTTTTGCCCCTTCGTAAAGGTTTCCAAGTCGCTCGCCTATTCCGGCAGACGGTTGAATTACATCAGATGGATTCTTTGCCTGATAGTGTTCGCGTTGAATGTATGCAATAGCATCGTCTTCTGTAGCACCTTCAGGAGCATTTACGCTGTAGGTAGTTCCATCAGGAGAGGTTACGTTGAACTTAGGCATAGCGCCTCCTACTTAACAACCGTTGCAGACCACCCGCCAGCGCCAATGGATGACCTCTTGGAAGGCTTGGCTACACGATCAGGGTTTAGATTGTAGTCATTTGCCACGCCTTGATACTCTTTAACAGACTGGTCGTAACGATCAGATGCGGCACCATAAAGCTGTTGAGAAAGTTGCCCGAAGTCCTTACGTTGAGAAGGCGTTAGTTTGGTTCCTTTTAGAACCATGTCGCCATAATTAACAAGCCTGTCGAGAGCGCCGGTTGCCGCCATAGCCATGCCAAGTTCAGACTCTCGAACAACAGAACCGGGATCAAGAATCTTCATTATCTTAGTTGCTGCCGCAAGGTCGCCTGCCGGAGATTCTTTCTTGATTGCTACTTGGATTTGGTCATAAGCGGATTGAACTTCGTTGAATGCTTTTGTGGTCGGCAATCCAGAGAAGTCGTTACGCAAGTCTCGTTCGTTCTTGAAGTCGTCTTTTGTGTTGTTGAAAACATTGGTATTTTGCTGAGAACGGCCAGCCGCAGCAATGCTCTTTTTCACATCCTGAATGCGAGGATCAAGCAATTCAGGCATTGAACCCAATCCAGCTACCGTGCCTTGAGTTTCACCGGGACGCATCCAGACCTTTTGAGTTCGGAGAGGTTCGTTAGGATCGGAAATTTCAACAAGTTGTTGCTTCTGGAATTGAGGCATATTCTTGATATAGTCTTCAGGAGCAACATCGAACACTTGACGGTCTTGCTCTGGGAGACTATTTCGGAATTGGGCAATCATCTGCGCTTTCTTCCGCTGACCGATAAGTTTCTCCATCTGACCAGCCATCTGCATTTGCCCGTATTGCTGCTTTTGCGCGTCTTCCAGCGAGTTGTTGTAGGTATTTACACCTGCCATACCACCAGCACCTAGCGCACGTCCTAGCGATTGATTGCGCGTAGCCCCAAGTCCATTGGATGCAAGCATTGCAAAACCTGCATTCATTAGTGCATCGTTCTTTGCCTTCTGTTTTGCCTCTTGAGAGATTTGGCCGTATTGCGCCATCATCTGACCGACTTCAGGCCCGTAGGTGTCTTCAAGTATTCCCATGATTAACCCTCCAGCAATCCGCGCCGAACATTCGCACCATAACGACGCGGGTTAAAGCCTTGGCGATTCTGATACGGAGATAGTTCGCCAAACCCGTTACGCCGACGCTGCGCCATTTCTTCAGGGCTTCCAGGAACCATTGGAGCGCGACCAGGTTGTTGCTGCTTGTCCTGACCGTTAGCCATTTTGTAGCCCTGTTGGGCAAGTCGGAAATAGTCGTTAGTACTCAACAAAGGAGTGGCAGAACCGATTCCTGTTGGTGCAGCAAGGCCACCGTATGAAATACCGCTTCCCATCGATCCAGCCGCAAGGTTTCCAGCCCCGACACCTGCGCCGGTTCCAGTTCCTGCCGATAGACCAGTTCCTAGACCACCTAGCGTTTCCATTCCGCCTAGCGTTCCAGCGCCAGCGGTTGATAGTCCTGATCCAAGGCCACCGCCTGCGGTGATTCCTGTTCCTAGACCGCCAAGAGTTTCCATCCCTGTAGTAGCACCAGCCGCGCCGAGCAATCCACCGCCTCCAGCCGCCGCCGCTTCTGCCGCCGCTGTTGCTGCCGCAATTTCAGCCGCAGTAGTTCCAGCCGCAATCGTACTGCCTGCCGCCGCTGTTGCTGCCGCCGCTTCTGCTGCTGCTGCTGCCGCCGCAATCTCTGCCGCTGTAAGCCCTGCCGCCGCTGTTGCCGTTCCTGCTCCTGCCGCGCTACCTGCCGCCGCCAATGCCGCCGCTGTTTCTACGCCTGTCATCACATTTCCTTTTCGTAAATCGTCATTACCGGAGCGAAACCAAGTCTTTCTGCGCGGCGATCCCATGCTTTGCGCGGCGACCAGAAACTAATTCTGTGACATTTCAATCGAATGGCGAGTTCGTCAATCTGATTCATGTTGCTATCAATCAAATCACCATGTTCAGGTTCAACATACAAAGACCATATATGAAGGCATGATCCGTAATATGTTGGCTTCCTTTGCAGGATTATATGCCCAATTACATTACCTTCATAAACCCATAGATATAACGAGGCTTGATTTGCCTTAATCGCTGAATAGGCGTCTTCCGGTATCCATTGATCGTTTGAATACTCGGATGATTTAAGCATTCCATCCCTGACGACTTGCCAAACAGTATGCAAGTCTTCAGGATTGATTAGCTCAAGATCAACCACTCAAAAGCCCCGCAGCGGTTCCCAAAGCCCCGCCAACATAACCACCATATTCAGGGCTTACAGCACTTCCCAATCCGTACCCTGCCAGACCGCCGCCAATCGAAGACGCGAGTTTGTTAGCCGTGTATGGGGTTGATTGATAACCCGTGGAAGAAACATTCCCCTGCCCATTGACCGCAGACCCTAGCGCATTCCCCAAAACATCAAGTTGGCGATACGGTTGATTCTGCGCCTCTGCCCATGAAGCATATCGAGCATTCAGGTTGTCTTGTTCTTCCTGACGGAAAATGTCGCCAACGCCGATAAGTTGTTGCGCGTTGTTGTAATCAATATTCCCGTACTGAGGAAGCAGGCCAGCCATTTGCAGTTGGTTATTCCGTTCATTGGAATAGGCCGACTGTTGGCGGTTGGCATTTGCATCTGCCAGTTGAGCCTGAAGGTTATACGCTTGACCGTAAGCATTATTAGCCGCTTCACCAAGCCCTCTCGTCAAAGTCTCCTGATGTGCAGTCGTGCCGTAGTTGTTTCCGTTGAACTGCGAATTAACCCGTCCTGACACATCGTTCATGGACTGATTAACCATCCCCTGAAGATAAGGGTTATTCATGTCGGCATATTGGTTATATGCAGCGCCTTGACCGAGATACTTTCCGCCCATCGTATCGGCAAAGTTCTGACGTGCAGCATTTTCTTCCGGAGAGCCATACGTTGCGCGGCCCCTAACCATGCTCAGTCCGTTGAGTTGCTCTCCGGTCATCCCGGCAATGCGTTGCCCATCGTAGGATTGATAGGGCTGATTACTTAGGGAAATGCCCCTATCCAGCAAATTCTTTGCTGCGGGTTGCGCCCACTCAGGAATTTCCTTTGTAGTGACTTGGGTAGTGTTTGCCGGTGCTGCTTTTGCGCCGCTGCTCATAATGGTTTCTCCATGATCCTGTAAATTTCCTTAAACCCGATCTTCTGTCGCCATAACCTGCTCGTTGATTCGACAGTAGCGCCACGAACCTTTGTACAGCCTTGCGACCTTGCCCAATCACACAACATTTCAAACAAATCCATTCTTGCGATCATTCTCCCACCAATCGCATTAATAAAACAGATGTTATCGTTAGGGTGCTTTTCAAACTGAACCGCACATGCTCCGATAATCTCTCCAGTATCGTTTTCTGCAATGATTAGCGTATTTCTTCCTTCAGTTAGATATAGTTTTAGTTGGTGAATGTTGTATTCATTTTGGCCTTTTTCTAATGACCTGGAAAGCATTGTTTCTATCTTCGGCCATATCTGGCACACATAAGACGGATTAACTATTTGGAGTTTCATTAGTTTCCTGTCAATGTTCGCATATCAAGCCACGTTCCAGGAGTTCCACTTACCGTGCAAATCCATCCGACAACGACATATTTACTGCTTGCTGTTCCTGTTTCTGATGGTGCAGTATTTTTGCACATTTGAGAGATAGCCCACGTTCCAGTAGTCGGAGCCGCTGTTCCCTCTGTATCCCACATATAGGATTTATTGTGGGCAATGGCATATTGTCTGAATAACTCATATAGACGCTGAGTTAATGGACGAATCTTTTCGTCATTTACAGTTGGCAATCTAGGGTCGGAATTTACTTTGCTCATTGCTCGAAATTTACTTTGCTAATTACTCGTCACCATCGACGGTTATTGAAAGATCAAATCCGCTAATTGCCATGTTTCCTGTATAGGTGAATTCCATCTTGTGCCACCTTGCAGACCATAATAGATTGTACCAATTCTCAAAGTAACTGGCCGTCCGTTTATTTGAAAACGTAGAGGCATCAGTATTTGAATATGAATAATCGCAATTAGAAGTGGCCGGAGTAACTATAAACCGTGGGCGTATTTTTCTCAGTGTCGAATAGTTAATGTTATCTCCATAATGTCCAGTGACAATACTTGACGTTCCAGAGACTCCACTAAGTTGATAAGTCTTATGGTCTGTTCCGAAATAAGAAACAACCGATCCACCAGAATTCCAGAATGGCGAGTCATAACTTATATAGGTAGGAAGATCATCATAGGTTGAATATGCTGTTCCCAAACCTTCGTATGTAATTCCAGCGGTTATGTATTCGGCTACATATTCAATGGTTTTGTGAATCTTTCCCCATTGATTTGTTTTGACGTTATAGACGATACATTTATCAAGTGCCCCACCTGATCCACTTGATACAAACCACCAGTAGGCACGTTGATTTACCCTGTCAAATGTTCCGCATGTTTTATACAGAAACGCTTTATTAATGTTAGAGAAAAACCAGTTTCTAACCGGAGAATTAAGCGCAGTTGGGCGAGAACCGTCAAACATATAGAAGTCATCAGGCCCGACAAAGAAATGTGCCGTGCCTGTAGAAACTACTGCCTCTTGGCATGGCGCACCAATGTCACCAGGAACGCGACGGAAATCCCAGATCAACGGCGCGCCTACATATTGACCGACATACATGGCGGATTCTTTGTAGGCAACGATAATGTCGCCCAACTTCTTTCCTGCCGTGATCGGGCCAGGACTATCCAATAGCTGACCAGAAGCGCACTGAGTCGATACCGCAGGAGTCCAGTCGGTATAACTTCCGATTGCAGAACACGCCCAACGGGTTACGTCATCACCAAATCCCATCCCGTTAATGTTCATCAGGAATACTTGGTTGTTGATCGTTTCAATGATCGAGGCTTTTGGTGCTGTTCCGGCATCGGCAAACGTAGAACCAGCATCAATGTATTGAACCGTTGCCGTCTTTGCAGTAGCGAGTGAAATGTTTCCGAATTGGGCAAATCTCCAACGCTCATCAACGCCTAGCGTATAACCGAGAGCCTTTGACTTGTCAGCCCATGTAGAAGATGACCGTTCATAGAGTTTTGAAGAGTCTCCACAAAACACCCGTACCGTGTTATCAAGTTTCTTAGTTACCGCAAACCCTAGACAAGCACTGGTAATCGCGCCTAGTCCAGCATCAACCTCAGAAGGTGCGGAAATGAACATCCCGTTAGACGGAATGATATTCGTGCAGTCCGTGAAGATTCCAGGCGTTTCTGGAGGAAGGTCAGGCGCGAATCCGGAAAACGGTATCATTCTGCCACCACCATCATGGAACCGATATGGATAGACTTGTTCTTCTGGTTAGCGTTGTTCAGAAAGTTATCCAGTGCATTCTGTGCAATCTGAACCTTTGGAAAGTCTCGCATGTATGAGAATGCGAACTTCAACGCACCTTCAAGATAGGCGGTGTAGTAGTTCGTCAGGATCGTGTTCGTGCTAGTCGTCGCCAGTGGATCAGGTTTGGCGTAATAGACCATCTTGAGATTATTGCTCGTTCCGGTAGGCAACCGTACTTCAGTCCCTACGATAGTGAAGTAACCTGAACTAGACGGCTTCCACTTCTCCGGTGGGAAGTAGTAGATCGTGTCTCGCGTATCGTTATCCAGTTTGATATAACGCGCTTCGAGAAAGTCAGCAGGAAGTTGAGCAGCGAGTGAAGTAACCGTCAAAGTAACTTCGGTTTCCATCTCACGAACTCTCAAAGGGGTATTGTGCGCTTTGAAGATTTCTTCCTCAGCCCTTGCGATAAAGGACGGAATGACTGACCCAAGATCATCACGCATTGCCCAATCGGCTACATCAGTCTGTAGCGATGTATAGTCAGCCATTAGATACTTCCTTTCTTGGCCACAAGGATCATGAATCCTAGCGACATTCTATCAAATCGGATGATGTCGAATCGTTCGATAAACTTAGGCAACCACCACTCTGGAGGTTTTTGGATAATGTGAGCATTCCTGCCGTCAGGAAGATGGTGCAGTGCAGCACCAGTATGGACAACGTGGAAACCAATCTTTCGCGTAACCCGTTGCAGATCGTCCATCACTGAATCGAGACATTCCGGCTCAAGGTGTTCCAATACATCCGAAGTCATCACCATGTCACCAGGACCAGGAGGTGCTGAGATTTCCTCAATCGCTGGATCGTAAGGAATGTAACCAGTGCCAACGTGTATCCTTAAAGCCTGTTTCCCGGCGCCGTAGTCGATAAACTGCTTCGGCCTGTACTCTGCTATCAGTTTCTTGACGATAGGCGCATACATCGCGCTAGACGTGCCAAAATCAGGACGCTCATTATGGAGTTGTGCGAGTTGTGCGCGGTATGAGTCAGTGATTAGGGTCATTTGTCATTCATCAATGAGTAACCACAAAGTCCGAGCAATCCGCCGGTTCCCATAGCACCTAGCAATCTAGGATCAATCTTTCCGCTTTCGTCGTATCCGAACTCAAGCCATGAGTCGCCATTAGTAAATAGCTTTTTTGCAGGAACGGTTTTTGAAACTATGCGGTAATCACCATTCAATGCGCTATCACCATGCTCTTTTGCATATTGGCGAACAGTTGTAACCCAATCGCCATTATTGATTACATTTGGCGCGTCATTAGGAACAGCCCTATACATTTTTACTTGAGCAGTTGGATTTCCTTTTGCGCCTCTAATGACAGAATATGCGGCGCGGTCAAGATTATCGTTACCAGTGCCGTAGTATTGCAGACCATTCATTCCATAAACATCGTCAGGGTAATACCCTCCTTTTGTTATGTCATTAAGAGGCGCCCCACTATCTTTCATAGGCGCAGAATGCTGACCTTTGTAATCAACTGGAATTTCAGCCGACTTTGGTTGCCATTGCTGCATCATTGATTGTGCGTCATCTCTAGCCTGCAACAATCTGTTGTATTCGTTCAAATTGGCTCTTGATCTATCGCTAGAAAATGCCGATTTCGCAGACTCAACTTGTGAAGATAAATCATTGAAACTTTTTTGCGCTTGCTCGAACTCTGTGAGTTTTGGCGCAGGTTCGTCTAGCAGACCTTTCCACTCACCTTTAGCCCAAGGCTGGAGTCCGGTAGGTTGTCCGTTACGTTCTAGGATGCGGATCATTTCAGGATCGAAAGATACGAAGTTGGACGAGCCTTGACCGGCTGAGCGTGATCCGCCGTCTAGGTAGCGGATGCCGGGGATGCCTAACTTACCAAACGCTTCTGTTGATTTTGCAGAACCATTGCCGCCAACCGAGCCATATATTTCACTTAGCCGATTATATATGTCTGCACCTGTAGGTTCGCCAACAGGGGAATAAGCGTCACCACTCATAGTAAGCCTTGCCCCAGGTTTAATCTTATCCATTCCCTTTGCATACAGAATATCCTGCACTTCCGGTGCTTGCTGACTCAGTGGCTTATCCCAGTCTAGGAATCTGGCGACTGCTTCGTCGGGTATGTCGGTTTTGTAGAGTGCGCCACCATGTGAAAATGACCCATCAGAGAATTTTGCTTTGACTGACTGAATAATCTCAGGGGTTAATGCCGGAGCAGTGTGATTTGCACCTTTCCCTTCAAATTTACTCAACCACTTAATTGCTCCGTCTGCTGTGTTATCCCCAAAAGTCAGCGCCATCTGTGCGGCTCTTTTTTCTATTGGGAGAGCGTCACCTTTTACCTCAAGCGTATCAGACAGAACATTTCTATAATTCTTAGCAACTTCTGGACTCTCAGCCAAATACAACCCATGCCCATAAGCCTGTGCGCCTTCTCCCGTACCAATCTTCGACATATCGAACTTATCGAACTTGTGCGGGGAGCCATGCCATGCTGTAACCGCACCCAATGACTCATTGATAGCCGCGTTACGCAAAGCATCATTTGCGGCTGTCAGTGCCTTTTGATCGTATGGTTGCTTACTCAGGTATTGCTTCATCGCTTTAGCGTTCTCAGCGCCGCCGTAGCGGTCTTCCTGAATACGATTGGCCTGCATATCAGCCCACTGTTGCGGGTTATCGAGCATATCCATGATGCCGCGTTTTGCTGATCGCTTCTTAGCGTCAATCGTGGATAGGATGGTATCAAGCAAGCCCATGTTTCACCTCTTTTGCGACTTGAGCAATTACGTCTTTCCAGCTTCGTTCGCCTTGCATGACGAAATGCTGATTAGCCATAAGCGGAACCGAACCGGCAAACCGCCAATTGTGTTTCTTAGGTACGAGACTCCACGTAGGAACTCCAAGAGCATCAGCACAATGCGTTGCCGTTGTACAAATCCCCACAACCGCATCAAGTTCGCTAATCATCGCCGCCGTATCGTCGTAGTCATTAGAACGAGTAGCAAACGGGAATGACTTCAATTCTTCAG
>ERZ795055.3786-NODE-3786-length-10879-cov-17.463599_pt1 | contig 10879 bp, 11 predicted proteins | sample MGYA00375139_ERZ795055 | MGnify/ENA primary metagenome ERZ795055 (study PRJEB30184, sample SAMN05720283) | anaerobic digester metagenome | isolation source: active sludge of municipal wastewater-treating anaerobic digesters | place: USA | collected 2015-01-23 ...
GCCTAAGACTTTGGATTGATTGCCAATTGGCCGGCTTTACGGCGAATCCACGATTGGACTGCCGACTCAAGCCAGCCTGAAGCATGCCGACCCAACTTTACTGGCCCGGGAAAGTCTCCTAGTTTGATTAGCCGATAAATCGTTGCCCCGCTTAGCCCCACGGCCGCCTTGACAGCCGGTAATCGAATGATTTTTTCATCGTATCGCGCCGCAAATTCACCACTGGCGCTCTCCGGCTGAGCATGCATCTTGTACAGGTCTTTCGTATCCATCTGTTGGTTCTCCAAGATTTCAAGATAAAGGAAAACCGACGCGGTTGAATCGGTTGCGCCAACTGGCGAGCCCACCCGTTAGCCTTACGGGAGGGAAAATACGAGTAATACATTGCCATCCAGTCCGACACTGATGATGGCTGTAAAGCACAGCGCGGTGGTTAGAGAGGTTAAGCGGTCTGGCGCTCGGCAAGTCGCATTTCTGGGACTTGTCGGCGATGGCGCCGCATCACATGCGTGGCCATCCGAGTCGGTAGTCATTCTGCTCGCAGCAGTTTGACCGAGGTGTCGAGCTCAGCTCGACGGGAGCACCCCATTAGATGCCCTCAAGCGGATTTTTGGCCGCACCGATCCCGTCCAAATCTACGACAACGACCGTCACACGGCTCGCTTCGTAGTTCGATCGTTTGGCCAACTCTCAACCAGGCCAAGTGTGCTGCCCAAATACTCAGGCAGTTCCGATCGCTCCATATCTGAGATTTGCTCCGGCCCCAACAGGGGACTTTTGCCGCCTGCCACCGGCGACCTCGGTTGCGTTGTCCAGGCAGAGTTAATGGCAATTGCCATGGTCTGACCCGGTGTCCATAAGGACACGCTGCAAATCCGTGAATTTCGTCGGCGCTTGGGGTGCGTCGCTGATCGAGGAAACCGCTTCATCGATAACGCGCATGCCAAGGCCCAGATAAGTTGCTGTCCGATACAGACTGGGACAGCGCATTGTTGGTCGTCTCACGAGCTGTTTATTGCTCCGCATGGAGCGCGGTGCCCTCAAAGGACATCGATTGGCGCAGCTCAAGGCTACGCTGTCCGGCTGGCTCAGCCGAAATAGCAGTGGCTTTACCGACTCAAACTTCGTCGGCTCCAGGCGGCCACCGTGATCCTAGGCGTGCATCACTGCACACAATAATGTCATTTTGTTCACTTTTGGCCGTCCGTGTCAACTCGGCTATTTGATTAAGATTTCTGTTAGGGGTCGATACTGTTGAGGATATGACCCTGAAAATAAGTCGGAATCAAGGAATCGATTGCCGTCAGGTTCGATCCGAATCTCGAAGTGGTCTCGAATCCTCATCTTTTGCCGGCAAACACTACCCTCCAAGGAATTCAGGGTTCCGACCTCCGGATCGACCTTTTCCGTTGGCCGTCGCCATCGAAGCCTGCATACGCCGCAAAAACACCAAAGGACGTCGCTAGGCCGTCGCTAGGCCGTCGCCTGGCCGTCGCTGCGACGTCGCTATGCAATTTTGCGCAATCCGCCCTCGCGACCGTTCCAGAGGACGTCGCCAGGACGCCGCTAGGCCGTCGTTGCGACACCCTCCCCGTTGCCGAAGCGGAGAAAATCCAAACAAGATGGCGGCAAAGTCCATTACTGCAGCCACGGGCCATTTTTGACCCCTTATTGAAGCTTGGCTGGCACTTGCGGGCTACGGAAAATCGGCCGCACCACGTTCCCAGGGCTTCACTATGAACCACTACCCCATTGTTCGCGCCATCGATGTCGGTATCCGAAAGATTCCGGAAACAAGAAATCGAGCGGGGTATAAAGAATCCACCCACAACGCGGGTTGCTTGTTGCAACTCGCCGAGTACCCGACCCTGTATTAGCAAAGGAGGCAATCATGTTGATCGCAAGCACAGCAGACGCCATTCAACTGGCTATCGGCGGCACTATCGGTTTCGCGCTGTCGATCAATCTCGATCGATTCGGCATTTCGCTCCGCGACCCGAAAACACGCTGGCTGGCACTAGCCGCCATCATCATGTTTTCAGCGACTTTCCTGCTGCTTACCGAACCGTTGTTGACCTGATCGGCAAGACTTTTTCAGGCGCCAGACACACTGGCACGGGTGGGCGCCTCTGAGGAAAAAATACGCTCCAGCGTTGCAGGCAGCAATGCGGCGTTGGCTTTGCGGATGGCGGAGTGTCGGGATTTGAGGGCCGCAACTTCGGCTTGCAGGAGACTAAAGGCTTGCTGTGCGGCTAGTGGAGGTATCGGCACTTCGATGGCCATCAGCTTTTCCAGTCCCAAGGTCCGGTTGCGCCCTGCTCCGCCTGGCGACGCTTCGCCTATCTTTAGCATCCCCTCTTCGCTCAGGAAGTAGTAACGCAAGAACTCCGCTGTTGTCAGTTTCTGGCTAGTTTGACAGGTGATGAAGCGGTGGGAACCGAAGCGACCAGCATCTTCGGGTTGGGCGATGGCAATCGCACCTTCCCAGGCGAATACGTTGGAGAACAGGAGATCTCCTGGTTCAATGCGATACAGTCGCTTTGTGCCGACGCCGCTGCCAGACAGTGGTGGCTTGTGGAAGGTGCCTTTTCCGAACGAGCGGATACCCAGCTCGGGATAGCTACCATAGAGGTCGATGGACTGCTCTCTTCGTAACAGCGGCGCCACTTCCGCCATCTTCCGTAGCGGAGCATCGGCGATGGTGTCGCGAAAGCGTAGGGCAAGTAGATGTTCGGCGCCGCGTTCGACGGCATCAAGATGCGCTTCGAGCTGTCGGGTTTTCTCGGCCAGTACATCGAGGCGGGCGACAATAGCTTCCTGTTCTGCAAGCGGGGGGAGTGGAACTTGAATCTGTCCAAGCTTTCCTATTCCCAAAGTTCTGTTTCGTCCCGCTCCCCCAGGTGATGCCTTCAGGATTTTCTCGCGACCTTCGGGGGCAGTCGTCAGATAGAGCTTCAGGTAGGTCGCGTTGACATTGGCTGCATCAACGACGCAGGTAATGAATCGATGAGATCCGAAGCGTCCTGCATCCGCCGTCGAGGCGACCGCAATTGCACCCTCCCAGGCAAACACGTTCGAGAAAACCAAGTCGCCCGGTTCGATCTTGAACAAGCGTTTGGTTCCTACCTGCACACCGGAAATGGCTGGCTTGTGGAACGTCCCTCGGCCGAACGAACGAATACCCAGTTCGGGATACATCTGATCATGACCGATATCCACAGGGCGGCGAACGATTGGCGCTATATCTCTGAGGGCGACTTTGGGCCAAGCCTTCATGCTCCACTCTCCGCATTGCCACCCCGCGTAGTCCGTCTTGCCTCTAGCTCTTGTCGAGTCCTATCTAATTCCTCCGCCAGCATCCTTTCATCCGGCAACATGGTCTGGTATTCGGCAGCCAATACCTTGTTGGGCAGGCCGTCCAGCGCGTAGCGTGCCTCGTTGCTACCCTTGCTGGCACACAAAATCAGACCTACCGGCGGATTTTCGCCGGGTTTCATCCAGTGCTCGCGGGCGTAGTTGAGGTAAAGGTGCATCTGGCCGGCGTCGGCATGGCTGAACTTGCCGATCTTGAGGTCGATGATCAGCAGACATTTGAGGCGGCGATGGAAGAAGAGCAGATCGACGCGAAACCAGTTGTCGTCAATGCGTAGCCGGCGCTGGCGGCCAACGAAAGCGAAGTCGTCGCCCAGTTCCAGCAGGAAGTCAGCCAAGTGCTGGATCAGCGCCTCTTCCAGGTCGGATTCGGAATACTCGTCCTTGAGGTTCAGGAACTCCAGGACGAATGGATCCTTGATGGCTTGCTCTGGTGTTATCGCATCGTCCGGTTCGGCGATTTCGCCTTTTTCGAGCATCGCAGCTTTGTTTTTCGACAGGGCTGCGCGCTCGTAGAACTGGCTGTTGATTTGACGATCGAGCTGACGCACAGTCCAGCCACAACGTAACGCCTCGGTTTCATAGAAGCTGCGGGCCAGCGGATTGTTGACCGAGAGCAGGCGAACGTAGGCTGACCAGGGCAATGGAAAGGCTTGTGCCAGCGCTGACAGATCCGGAAATTGTCCAGATGTTTTCTGGAGGTTTCCTGCTGCAGCGGATTTCGCAGACAGCATCTGCGAAATCAGGGGGGCAGCCAATTTCGCAGATGTCGTCTGCGAAATTTTCTCGGGTAGCCAGGAAAGATAGAACAGCCGCATCTGCTCCAGGTTGCGTTCGGAATAGCCCCTACCAAAGCGTGCAGATAGGTCGCCCGACAGACGCTTGAGCAGCGCCTGCCCGTATGCCGCCCGTTCCTGCCCACCCTGTTCGAACTCCACAATGCTCCGACCGACCGCCCAATAGGTGGCTGTCATCACTGCATTGACGCTGCGGGCAGCGGCGCGGCGGGCAGCCTCCAGCAGCGCGACGATGTCGGCGTGGACAAGCGCGTAATCGCTCTGGTTGGGAACCGCAGGCGTTGTGGATTCCGTCATGCGTGCACCTCGGCGACCAGCGCCTCAATTTCACCCAGCAGGCGCATTACCTCGGCTTCGTGGCTGCGCATCGAGGCAATCAAATCTTTCGGATCGGCGTGCTCCAGTCCGACCTTGGCATGAGGGTTCTTGATGTCCAGGTTGTAGATGGGCCAATACAGGGCATCGCCTTCAGCCTGGGCGAGCTTGGCAGCTTGCTCACTTGCTTGTTGCCTGGCCTTGAGGTCGCGCTGTTGTTGTTGCAATTTTGCCCTGTTTTTCTCGTCGACCGCGGCAACTGCGCTTTCCGTCTCGCGGATTGCCTTGCCGAGTGCCAGCGCGGCATTTTTCTCCGTATCCGCTTTCTGCCAATGTGGTGTGGCAGCCGCAACCGCGGTGGCGCGCTTGGCGGCGAAGTCGACCTTCCAGGCCTGCGGGCCTTCCTGGCGGTCATTCCACCAAGCCTGAGCTGCGGCGAATTCCTCAAATTGGAGCGGTGCGGTCTTGCTGTATTTCTTGCGGCCTTCGGGCAGCGGCAGTTCGTAGTACCAAATGGTTTCAGTCGGCCCGCCGCGCTCGAAGAACAACAGGTTGGCCGGGATGTCGGTGTACGGTGCAAACACGCCTTGCGGCAAGCGCACGATGGTGTGCAGGCGGAATTCCTTGAGCAACTCTTCCTTGATGACGGCGCTGATGCCGTCGCCAAACAAGGTGCCGTTAGGGACCACCACGGCAGCGCGTCCGCCGCGCGCGGCAGGCTTGCCACCCGACACCGGTGCGCCGGCCACGCGCAGCTTGCGCATGATGTACTGCAGGAAGAGCAGCGCGGTTTCCGCTGTCTGCATGTTGGGTGGGAAGTTGGCCTTGATGCCGACCTCTTCCTCGCCACCGAAGGGCGGGTTGGTGAGGATCACGTCCACACGTTCGCTGTGACCGATTTCGTTGATCCGGCGGTCCAGCGTGTTGCCGTAAGCAATCTGCGGCGCTTCGAGGCCGTGCAGCAGCAGGTTCATCTGCACCAGCATGTAGGGCAACGGCTTGGCTTCCTGGCCGTAGAGTGTGTCACGCTGCAAGGAACGGCGCTGATCTGTGGTGGCGACTTGCCGCACGATATGGTCGTAGGCCTCGACCAAAAAGCCGCCGGTACCGCAGGCCGGGTCGAGCACAGTTTCGCCCAAGCGCGGGTCGGTAACCTGCACCATGAAGCGGACGACCGGGCGCGGCGTGTAGAACTCGCCCGAATCCCCGGCCGCATCGCGCATTTCGCGCAGCATCGACTCGTACAAGTGCGAGAGAGTATGGATTTCCTCGCTGGCGCTGAAGTGGATGCCGTTAATCTTGTTGATGATGTCGCGCAACAGGTAACCGCTGACCATGCGGTTCTGCACGCCCTTGAACACGTTGGCGATAACTTCGCGCTGGCTGCCCTTTTCGCCTTCGCCAGCCAGTCCGCGCAGGTACGAGAACAAGCCCTTGCCGGTGCTGCCATCGGCGCGCACGGTGAATTCCTGGCCGATGAAGGCGAGCAACTCGTCGCCGGTAATGCCGTCCTCGCGCGCAGCCCAGTCGCGCCAGCGATAGGGAGCCTCGATGATGGACTGATAACGCTTGCTGTCGAGTTCGGCTTCTTCCTCATGGACGATTTCGAGATCGTCGAGAAATTTCAGGAACATCACCCAGGTCAGCAGCGGCAGGCGATCCACGTCGCCATTGAGCCCCTTGTCCTTGCGCAGGATCTTGCGGGCAGTGCCGATAAGCGCGGAGAGATTCTCGCGGGTGGTCAGTGGTGCTTTTGCTTGGCGCGGGGCGCGTGATTTCTTTTCTGCGGTGGTGGTGGATGCGGCTTTGGCCATTGGCTTGGTTTCTCGTTATTGGTAGATGGCGGTTTGCAGTCGTGCAACCGCGTCCTTCATGCCGCGCACCCCGCCGAAATGGCGGGCGGCGATCTCGGAGGGACTGCCGTAGCGGTCAAAGGGCTGAACTTTCATCAGGTCAGACAGTGTATTGAATTGGAGGATGCCGCGCTCGATATAGCGTTCGAGCAGCAGTGTCAGGATTTCGCGGGCGGTCTCGCCGTGCCGGGCAAACAGGTCTTGCGCTTGGCGGCGTGCCAGTTCGGCACGCTGGCGACGGGTCAGCAAGGGCGCATTCCAGGCGAGATGGCAAAGGAGGTCGAAGGGGTCGGCATCCGGTTGCTCGCTGCTTGCAGCAAGCTCCTCAAAGCTGATGCCGCGCTCGGTCAGCTCTCGGAGCACTTCGCTGCGCGTATCCGGATTGGCCCAGGCCGATTGCAGTGCTTCGCGCGTCGGGTACAACGTGCGCACGGCACGGCCGGAGTATTCGGTGTATTTGACGACCTGCAGCTTCTTGCCGTCGGTATCCAGGTCATAGACCAGATGGCCGATAACCTCCACTTCGCCGCCGTCGATATAGAACTTTCTGGGCTCTGCGGGCGGCTCGGTGATGAGTACGCCGCAGCCCGGGTCAATTTGCTCCTCAGGCAGTTCGTATTCTGGCGATGGCGCTTCGGGCGTTTCTGGCGCTATATCAGTGATGCCGAGTTGTTCGCCTTCCTCATTGATTGTCACCTCCTCGATGCGAGCAGGCTCACCGTCGAAATCAGGGTCGGCGAAGTGGTGTGTGGCGGTGCCGGTGAAGTCGACGATATTGAAGTACTCCTTCCCGTAATCCACTTTCAGGCGCGTTCCTCGTCCGACGATCTGCTTGAATTCTGAGCGGGAACCGACGACCCGGCCAAGGACCACGTTCTTGACCATCTCGGCATCGACGCCGGTGGTCAGCAGTTGAGAAGTGGTCAGAATGACAGGGGCAGGCTTGTCCACATCCTGAAAGTGCGCCAGATGGGTCAATCCAATCGCGCCTTCATCGGCAGTGACACGACAGACGTAATCCGGGTATTGCCTGACCAGATCGCTATTGAGGTTGAGCAACTCCTGCCGCATTTCTGCGGCATGTTCCTGATCGACGCAGAACACCAGTGTCTTGGCAAAACGGTCAGTGCCTTTCAGAAAATCCGTGAGGTGCCGTGCCATGGCACGGGTTCGCGCGCGCAGGGCGATGACACGTTCAAAATCCTTGGTCTGATATTCCTCGTCCGGTATCTCGCGGCCGTAGCGATCCAGCTCATCCTTACTCGGCCGCCAGCCAGCAGCATCGACGGTGGTAATGACGCGGTGGACCCGATAGGGGGCCAGAAAACCGTCCTCGATGCCCTGCCGCAAGCTGTAGGTGTAAACGGGATTGCCGAAATATTCGTAGCTGTCGCGGGACTCATCGCGCAGCGGCGTTGCGGTCATGCCGAACTGCACGGCCGGCTCGAAATAGTCGAGCACGGCCCGCCAGGCGCTCTCATCCCGACTGGATCCGCGATGGCATTCGTCGATGATGATCAGATCGAAGAAATCAGGCCGATACTGGCGGAAGACGTCCTCGCTGGCGGTGGTCAACGCCTGGTAAATGCCGAAATACATGTCCCGACTCTGGCTGACATCGCCACCGGCAATCTTGTGCCTGGCGTCGCCAAAGGGCGCGAACATCTTGGCCATCGGGTCATCGACCAGAATGTTGCGGTCAGCCAGGAAGAGAATCTTGGGACGACGATATTCGCCAGTGCGGTTCCAGCGGCTGTTCCACAGTTTCCAGCAAATCTGGAAGGCCACACAGGTCTTGCCGGTGCCCGTGGCCAGCGTGGCGAGGATGCGTTTCTGTCCGTGCAGGATCGCTTCTATCACCCGATGAATCGCGATTTGCTGGTAATAGCGGGGCACCTTGCCGGAAACGAGGTTGAATGGCTCCAGCAGATGAGACGCGCCCGCTTCTGGCAATTGGGCTACGACCGTCAGGCGGGCAAACAGTTCGTCGGGCGTGGCGTATCGCTCTACCTCGCGTTCCGTGCCGGAGGTGTAGTCGATTTCGATGATGCGGTGGCCATTCGTTGCGTAGGCGAACTTGAGACCAAGGATTTCAGCGTACTCGCGTGCCTGTTGCACGCCCGTTTCGGCGGGCAACCCACTTTCCTTCGCCTCGACAACGGCAAGGGGATAATCGCGGCGGTAGTAGAGCAGGTAGTCGGCGCGCTTCTGTTTCCCGCGTCGCACCTTGCCGCCTGCGACAATGATGCGGCCATTGGTGAACGTACGCTGCTCCCCGATGGAGTGGGGTGAGGCTGACCAGCCAGCTTCGACCAGGCGGGGCGTGACGAATTCGCGGCAGGTGTCTGCTTCAGTCATCACACTATCTCGGAGTGCATCCCGTTTCATCGTCGCCTCTCAGTCGATCAGAATCTTGAAACTGATTGCCAGCGCGATGGGCTCAATCTCTCGCACATTCTTTTTCAACGCCACCAGGCCGTAGCTTTCCATCATGCGCAGCGTGCGCGACAGGTTGGGTACCAGACGCCCCGTCAACTCGGCCAGCGCTGTCAGCGACTTTGGCTGCTTGTCACGGATCAGGCGCAACAATGCCTGGTTGTCCTCGGATAGCACGGCCGCCATGGTGGCCATTGAGGGAAAGAAGACTGCAGGCGCATCTTCTTGGCCGGCGGGCGCCTCCCGCTCGCCTGGACGACGAATTCCGACAACGCAGCGCTTCATCCCGGATGTCCTGATTTCTTTGGCATAAGTCGGTGATTTTATCAATGTGGCACAAGCGCAGCCACTACCGGGGTGGGAAAGTTTTCCGGAAATGCCATATCCACCCGCGTAAATTTGTTCATGACATCGCAGGAGGTGGCAATGAACTTTTCATACAGGGACTGGATTCGTTTTTTTGATCGACTGGGCATCACCCTGTTCCGTCATGCGTGGTACCCGACGGTTGCATTCGGACTGGGGCAGGCAATTGTCAGCCCGGAAGCCACCTTGCTTGACTGCCTGGCGACTGCTGAGGACGTTCTCGCATTCACTACGACCGCTGCGATGTTCTTCCTTGCCGTTGGCTGGGGAATTGCCCTCGGTGGTGGTGACTAACTGAAGGAGTTGGAAATGAAACTGTTTGGGTGGCTGAATAGCCTGTTTGACGACGCCGATACGACGTATTTTTCCCTGGACCCTTGTGAGTCTGAGTCGACACTCTTCATGGAGGACAGTGTGTCCAATCCGGCGAATGGGTTGCCGATGATCGGGGGAATTGCGGGACTTGATGTCATGGGAAATTCGTATGGCACCGACTCCGTCTGCGCTTCATCTTGGGATAGCACTACCCATGGGTGTGGTATTTCAGATTTTGGCGGAGACTGGTAATGCCAAGCGTGGCGATCATGTAGGCGATTCGGCGAGGAGGCGCTGGCGATTGCCGCCAAAGCATTCGTGAAATGTGCGGCACACTTGGTCTGCGGTTAGTTGGAAGCCAGCAAGTCGACCACATCCACACCCAGTGCATCCGCCAACCGCTCCAGGCCATCCAGCGAAATGTTCGTCACGCAGCGTTCGAGCTGCGACACGTATGTCCGATGGAATTCCGCCAACTCGGCCATCGCCTCCTGACTCAGGCCACGTTCCTTCCGCAAGCGTTTCAGGTTTGCGGCAACGCGTTGGCGCGCTGCCCCCACCGATTGTGTCTTTGTCTCCATAGTGGCATGAAGGGTGAGCGACTACGGGGTTTGTATCTACAGCTCATCGCTCTACTGTTTTTGCATCTCTTTTTGTAGAATGCTTTCTTTTAATGCCATCGTGCTTGGCGCTACCTTATCAGGGGAGATAGACCAAGCGTTATTCAGGAACCACCATGAACCCGCTCCGACTCTTGTCGCCAATGCTGCTTGCGCTCGCCAGTTTGTCTGCCCACGCCCAGAACCCCCTCACCGAAATCGCCGGTTCCACCTTCCGCGAAAAAACGGTCTATGCCGTCTACGACCTGCCCGGTAAAGACCTCAAGGTAGAGGCCATCGAGAGCGCCGCGCTCGATGCCGTTCGCACCTATGCGCGCAATTCGCAGGTGCGCCAGGGCATTCCGATGACACCCTTTCCGGAGTATCCCGGCCAGATGACCATCGGCACACGTAACAGCGGTGGCCCCAAGCCGGACTGTGCCGGCGAGGTGTTCTCCATCGAAGGGCTCGACAAATCGATGGCGAAATACGGGGAGGCCACCTATCACCGCTTTTGTCTATTTCCCTATGCCGGCGGTTACCGCCTCAATTACTTTGCCCTCTATGGACAACAATCCGGTGTCGGCAATGCCAATCCGAATGTGCTGTCCGCCATGCTGGGACGCGCAATGGGCAGCCTGGTCGGACTCGGTGACAGCAGCGTCACTATCAACAAAATGCTGGAGCGCCTGGAGAGCAATTTGCACGATGCCGGGATGAACTACAAGCTGGTGCAACTGCATCCCAAGGACATGACCGGCCGGGTGCTGCTCGAAGACGATCTGGTGCGCCCGACAGCGCCGGCCGTGACCGCATTGCCGCCGTC
>ERZ795055.3787-NODE-3787-length-10878-cov-8.656195_pt1 | contig 10878 bp, 12 predicted proteins | sample MGYA00375139_ERZ795055 | MGnify/ENA primary metagenome ERZ795055 (study PRJEB30184, sample SAMN05720283) | anaerobic digester metagenome | isolation source: active sludge of municipal wastewater-treating anaerobic digesters | place: USA | collected 2015-01-23 ...
CGGAGCCAGTCTCAATATCATAGAACTCCAGGGCCGGGGATGCTTCGAGGATGGCTGCGGGGCCTTTGTCGGCGCCGCGGATATATGTACTTGTGGCGTCATACGGTACCGGCACTATGATGATGTGTGACTCATCATAGCCGTATACAACCTCGTCACCTCCGAAGTTGGTGATCATCATGCTACTTGCTTCCTGACGGTTTATACTTCTTACCCGGAGCTGAATCAGTTTTGGGAGCCGACTTGAAACCAGCTTTCTCTTTTGCCCTGGTGTCCGTTTTCTTAATGGCAGCAACACCGGCTGGCTTACCGGCTGTGGCACCTGCACTATCCTTTGGTGCGTCTTCTGAGGCGGCTTCAGAGCCTGCATCCGCGGCACTCTCTTCCGGCTTCTCCTCTTCCTTTACAAGAAGGTTGAGCTTGTGCAGAATGTTGTACCAGTGGAGCACCTTTTTGATGTCGGATGTATAAACCCTGTCACGGTCATATTCGGGCAGCACCTCCGCAAAATATTTCTTCAGGGCGGCATCCGGCTCCTTGTGAGACAGCGCCTCCCCTCCGTTTTCCTTCTCATGGATGAGGTCCATGACCTTTGAAAGAGCCATATCCTCACCTGTTGTGAAGATTGCAATCTCATCAAGAGCACTGACCTTGGCCGTTGCACCGGCACTGAAGCGCCGTCCTGTCTCAAGATTCTCAACTATTACAGCATTCTTGCCCTGTGCAATGAATTTGAAAAGCGTGCCTTCACCGGAGACAGCCAGAATATCCTTAAGGTTCATTTCTTTGATAATTAATTGTTAATAATTCAATTATACCTGCTTATCAGACAATATTGCGTTCCTTTTTTATCTTATCCCATGCTTCGTTTACTGCCTTGAACTTCTCTTCGGCATTCTTCCTGAAATCTTCACCCAGGTGGTTTACCTTGTCCGGATGGTACTTAAGCGCCATCTTCCTGTAAGCTTTCTTAAGCTCATCGTCTGTTGCAGAGCGTTCTACCTCCAGCACACGGTAAGCAGCGTCAGTGGACGGGATGAACATGTTTCTGATTGAATCATAATCGCCCTGCGTGATGCCGAGGTAGTCAGCTATTGTCTTAATGACGTTTGTCTCTGCCGTTTCAAAGCGGTTGTCTGCCGCAGAGATATTCCAGAGAATATGTATCAGCTGCAGCCGCGACGGGTAGTCCATGTTCTGCCGGATCTGCGTGCATACATCACGCAGCGGGATGTTTTGATTGAGCAGGTCACGAAGCATCTGCAGCGCCTCCTGTGCCGTCTCCGGGCCAAACTGGGAAATAAAAAACCGCTTTACATAGTCGAGCTCTGACCTGAGCACTTTCCCGTCAGCCTTCATCACTGCTGCAATCAGCACTATCAGGCTCATGCTGAAATCACCCGGAGTTGTACGGTAGACCCTCCGGTCACCTCCCGTCTGCTCATATCTGACAGAGGTTCCGTCAACCACCGAGCCCAGGAAGAAACCCAGCAACCCGCCTATCGGACCTCCGAATACAAAGCCAAGGCCTCCGCCTATCCACTTGGCAAACTTCCCCATCACTTTTCCTTTCCTGCAAGACGGAGCATATCTTCATGAATCTTCAGAATCTCCGGAATAATCATTTCGTTGTCAGAGTTGTTGATGATATAGTACGACTGCTCTTCCCTCTCTTCATCCTCAAGCTGGTTGTTGATCCTGCCTATCACCTCCTCGCGGCTGAGGTCATTGCGTCCCATCACCCTGGAGATCCGCTCCTCTACAGGTGCTGAAATTGTTGCCACCCTGTCAACAAGAGAGTCGGCACCCGCCTCGAAGAGTATGGCCGATTCCATTATGACATAAGGTGATTCAGCCGCTGTGGCACAATTGTCAAATTGTCTGAGCACCGATGGATGCACTGTTTCGTTGACCTTGCGGAGCAGGTCCGGCCTGTTGAATATGAGCCTGGCAAGCTCCTTCCTGTCCAGAGAGCCGGAGAGATACAGATCCTTGCCTGCAATACGGTTGAGCTGTGTGCGAATCTCATCATCGCTGCTCATGAGGTCTCTGGCAACGTTGTCAGCAACAAACACAGGGACTCCCAGAACCCTGAAGATCCTGCAGACGGTGGTTTTGCCGCTGCCTATGCCGCCGGTGACGCCCAGTCTCCTCGCCATCTCCCTTTTTCCTACTGCTTATTATGTTTCAATCCGAAAAATGAAGTTGTCTTTCCTGTGATTGTCACCTCCACAGTCACCCTTTTCTGCAGTGTCTGCAAATAATCAGGAACCTCAATGGGCAGCTTTGACCTGAAATTCTCGTCTGTCCGTTTGAAGGTCTTGTGCCTCGTGGGGATGAATTCCACTGTATCCAGCACGTGTTGCGGACCTGTTACAGTTATGCTGTCGGGGTCAGCCACCACGATCATCTTTCTGCCCTCGGCGAGGTCCACCTTAAGGTTTGGCTTCACCGGCAGTTTCCTTGACACAAGCTTGTCATAGCCAAAAAACAGTGTGTCAGGATGTATGGCAAGAATATCGAAATCAGCATGCAACTGTTTCGAAAAATTGCTGATAAGCCCTGACGTGACGAGGTAATACCTTGGGACAGTTCCCGGAATTCTTCGCGGTGTGATCTTCGAGAAGTCAATTACAACCGGGGCCCTGCTGCCGGAAAGCTTCACCTTGAGAATCGAGTAGCCAGGCCCCCGCAGATCCATCTCAAGCTTGTCCGGCAACTCACCGGTAACGATGCGGTCCTTTGGCGGATTGATATACCTGACCGGGTAATTGATTGTGCCCTGCAGTTCCTTGCTCAGTTCATTGAGATACCAGAAAATAAACGAAAGCAGCAGGAAAAAGGCAAAAACAGGTAGCTCCCTGTTCAGGAATCGTTCCGGCCGGTTTCGCTTTTCTGTCATACCCTTGTTTGTTTTGCTACTGTCTTTTTCGCCTTGCGGCGAAGTCAAAACATCTCAGTCCGATTATTCTTCGCCTTGCGGCGAAGTCAAAACACCCGGGTCCGGCTATCCATCACACAGCGGCGGAGCCGAATCGTCCCGGGAGAATATTTTACTGCCTTGCAGCGACGTCAGATGGATCCTTCAGAATGGCATTCTTGTCAACCCTGATCTTTACATCGTTTGCAATCTCAACGGTCACCACATTGTCAGAAACGTCAACCACCTTGCCGTAGATGCCTCCGGTTGTGATCACCTTGTCACCCTTGCCAATTGCATTCCGGTAGTTGGTCAGTTCCTTCTGCTTCCTCATCTGAGGCCTGATCATAAAAAAATAAAATACTACGAAGACCAGCACCAGCGGGAGCAGTCCGGTAATAAGGCTTGGGCTTCCCTGGGCCGGTGCGGCCTGTAAATAAATCGATGCGAATGTTGTCATTTTTCTTGTTCTTATTTGTTATTAATTGTCTATAATCATGGTATTTGCCCGCAACTTGTCTCCGGCTTCTGAACCCTTTGGGAAGGAGATCAGCTGCCGCTTTTTGTTACATCGGCAATAATACGCAAAATAACTATATTATTTTCTGCATTTGATTGAACTACAACTGTTTTTGTTTGTATTCCCTCTCTTCCCGAGGTATCAAACACTACTTCAATGGTGCCTGAACCGCCCGGAGGGACAGGCCGCTTGTCAAACTTCGGTACTGTACAGCCGCAGCTGGCTGATGCGGAAGTAATGACCATATCAGCATCGCCGGTGTTTGTATATGTAAAAATGCATCCCACCTTCTCTCCTGCCTGAACCTTGCCAAAATCGTGTTCCGGATTGGTGAAAGTAATCACTGCAGTCCCGGTGGTGTCTGACAGCTGGGTTTTTCCTGCGCCCTGCTGACTGCGCCCGCATGATCCTGCGATAAAGGCGGCAGCCACAATGACTGCCAGATAACCTGTAAAACTCCTTTTCATTCTGACCCGATCTCTGTTTATTAGCACTGGTGTATTCATCTTTTTTTTACTCCCCTATCAGTCCGCGGCCAGTCTTTGTTAAGCCGCCGCTGGCCCTCATTTCCTTTACAATCTTGTCAAGAATCCCGTTCACAAAAGTACTGCTTTTGGCCGTGCAATACTCTTTTGCAATTTCAATATATTCATTCAGTGTGACCTTTACAGGCACCTCCGGAAATTCAATCAGCTCGGTTATGGCCAGCTGCATCACAAGCTTGTCCATCAGCGCAATCCTCTCCACCTCCCAGTTGGTGGTGTGGGAATCAATCATCGCATTGTTTTTCTCCCCGTTGAGGATAGACTTTCTGAGCAGCACCTTTACAAACTGCTCATCATCATCATTGGTGAAGAGCGGCGGCATCACGATGTTCTTTCCGTCATCGTGCTCCCTGAACTTGCTGAGTGAATTGCGGATCATGGCTGAGACGAAGGGCAGATCATCATTCCAGTAGACAGATTGCTCTTCGAGGCTTGCAGCCAGGTCTTCCGAAGCAGGAAAGAGCTTTGTGACAAGTTCCCTGATGAATCGCTGATCAGCCTTGTAGCTGCTATCCTCTGAGGTCATGTAGGCATTAAAAGTCTCCCAGGAGGTCATCTCACTGAATAGGCTCCTCACAACTTCAGGATGGTCTTCCCACGTAAGACCGCGTGTTGAGAGCCAGCGGCTGAGAGACCTCATGCTGTTCAGTTTGTCCTTCCTGGTCCATAAAGAGGGCATGGCTTCGGCATAAAGGCGTATCGCGTCATTGTTCCGCAGCTGTGCGATAAGCCTGTTCTCGGCAAACCGCTTGTTGGGGTTGAGATCCTCAGGCCCCGGCATCCTCTTGTTGGCTGAGAGAATCACCTTTTCACGGGCCAGATCTGACAGGGCTATCAGCAGAAGCAGCAAATAGTGGTATAGGTCGTAACTCTTCCTGATACTCAGCGTCAGCTCCTGCTCTGCCGCATCAAGGTCATTGAGTTCTTTCCTGTTGCAGGCATAGAGCACCGCCAGCGCCTTTATCCTGAGTTGTCTTCTGCTTATCATTTAAAGAACATTTTTTCCAGGCAGCAAAGTTAGAAAAAAGGGCAGTCGGTAAAACACCGGAATCAAAAAAGTACCGCATTTTATTTATCCCATTTTGATATGAAAAAATAATCGTTACATTTGAGCGTGCTAACCGATTGAAACCCTAAAACATTCACCACTGATGGAAGAAGAGAAAGGAAGAATTGAAGGTCAGAATGAGAGAAGTGATAAGGAGGAAGTATTTACAAAAGTTGTCAGGGCGGGGAAGAGAACTTACTTTTTCGATGTAAAATCAACACGCCACGAGGATCTTTACCTTACGATCACTGAAAGCAAGAAGAGGCTTGGGAAAGAGGGGAAGATGTTTTACGAAAAACATAAAATCTTCCTTTACAAGGAGGACTTTGAAAAGTTCACCGAAGGGCTGCGTGAAGCTGTAGCCTTTGCCGGCAACGGAGTGGCACTTCATACATTACCTGTCGGATCCGATGAACATGAGGAGGAAGGCAGCGAAGTCACTGCCGGAGAATTCTCCGATGTTGATTTTGATGAACTGGGCAAACGGTAAGATTGCCCGTCTTACAGACTGAAACCACCTGACAGATGGATTATTTATTATTGGCTCTTGCCATTGTTCTGATGATACTTGGCATTGCAGGTTGCCTCCTGCCGATACTGCCCGGACCACCTCTTACCTACCTGGGGCTGGTTGTGCTGCACTTCACACGGTTTGCTGACATCAGCAGGAATCTGTTCATAATACTTGGAGTAGTGGCAGTGGTTGTCACGGTGATAGACTACGTGGTTCCCATCTGGGGCACAAAGCAGTTTGGCGGCTCAAAGTACGGGATGAGGGGCGCCACTGTGGGGCTGATAATCGGGTTGTTCCTCGGGCCGCTGGGAATTATAATAGGTCCGTTTATCGGGGCCGTTGTAGGCGAACTGATATTCAAGGATGATGTGAAATACGCCCTCAAAGCCGGATTCGGAAGCCTGCTCGGATTCCTTACCGGCGTGGGTCTCAAACTTGCCGCAGCGCTGCTGATGACATTCTACTTCATCAAGGCACTTATATGAATTTGCGATGTGCGATTTGCGATGTGCGATTGCCTCCAATTCGAAAATCGCAAATCGAAAATCGCAAATCGACATTAGCCCAGCGTGGCCACCATCACCGCCTTGATTGTATGCATCCGGTTTTCAGACTCATCAAATACAATTGAATGGCGTGATTCGAACACTTCTTCAGTTACCTCCATTCCATCGAGGCCATACTTTTTGAAGATCTCCTCTCCCATTTTTGTCTCCCTGTTATGGAATGCAGGAAGGCAATGCAGGAATTTCACATCCGGATTGCCGGTGAGCCTGATTACCTCAGAATTGACCTGGTAGGGCTTAAGGAGCCTTATCCGCTCCTCCCACACCGATTCAGGTTCACCCATTGAGACCCAGACATCGGTATAAAGGAAATCCACTCCCTTGACAGCTTCGGCAACATCCTCGGTGAGTGTTATTTTTGCACCCGTGACAGCGGCTATTTCGCGGCATTTCTTCACGAGGTCGTCAGCAGGCTGGCATGCCTTAGGCGCGGCAGCACGGAAATCCATGCCCATCTTGGCGGCACCAACCATCAGCGAGTTTCCCATGTTGTTGCGGGCATCACCAAGGTAGCAGAAGCTGATCTTGTTTATCGGCTTGTCAGAATGTTCCAGCATCGTCATGAAGTCGGCCAGGATCTGGGTGGGGTGAAACTCGTTTGTGAGTCCGTTCCACACCGGCACACCGGCATATGCTGCCAGCTCCTCTACGATCTCCTGTCCGTAGCCGCGGTACTCGATGCCGTCATACATCCTGCCTAGGACCCTGGCGGTATCTTTCATCGACTCCTTATGACCGATCTGTGAACCTGAAGGACCCAGGTAAGTGACATGGGCGCCCTGGTCAAACGCTGCCACCTCGAAGGCGCAGCGGGTGCGGGTTGAGGTTTTCTCAAATATAAGGGCGATGTTCTTTCCGGTCAGCCTTGGCTGTTCTGTTCCGGCATATTTTGCCTTTTTGAGCTCAAATGAGAGGTCAAGGAGGAATCTGATCTCCTCCGGGGTGAAGTCGAGCAGCTTCAAAAAACTGCGGTTTCGTAGATTGTAAGCCATATCTGTTATTTATTTAAAGTCTGAGAGTCTGAAAGTCTGAGAGTCTGAAAGTCTGAGGGTCTTGCCATCAACCGATCTTATATATTGATTATTAATCCACTACTGCCTGTTGCCTACTGCCTATTGCCTACTGCCTATTGCCTAGTCATACTCCATTGTAATCTTCGTCCCATACCTCCGGTCCTCCAGCTTGAAGGCCTCGGTGATGACACTCTTGCTGCCGCCGGATTTCACAAAGTTAAGACATGCCTCGATCTTTGGAGCCATGCTTCCCTTTGTAAACTGGCCTTCATTGAGATATTTCAGAGTGTCCTCGTAATTCAGGAACTCCTTAATCTCCTGGTCCGGCTTCTTGTAGTTGATGTAGACATACGGAACATCTGTAAGGATATAGAACTCGTCCGCACCAATTGCCGACGCCAGAAGCGATGAAGCAAGATCCTTGTCAATGACTGCCTCTGAGGGCCTTACATCGTTCTTCTCATCAATATAAACCGGCACACCGCCTCCGCCTGCGGCGATGACTATATTGCCCCGAAGTGCAAGCTCGCGTATCAGGTCATGATTCATGATGCTCACCGGCTTGGGTGAGGGCACCACCCTGCGGAATCCGCCGTGAGCCTTGACCTCCTCCCTGAAAACCCATCCCTTCGCCTTAGCCAGCTCATCAGCCTGCTCCTTCGTATAGATCTTGCCCACCCTCTTCTGAGGATCACTGAAGGCAGGGTCATCCTTGTCAACAATCACCGTGGTGATAAGACAGACAACATTCTTGTCAATGCCATGCTTGTTCAGAACATTCTTGAACATACGCTCTATCATATAACCTATACCGCCTTGCGAGTCAGCAACACAGATGTCAAGCGGCATCTGGGCAATTCCGTACAGTTGCTCACCGGCATCATTGCGCATCAGAATATTCCCAACCTGCGGGCCGTTGCCGTGGGTGATTACGATGTCATATCCCTCCCTCAGGAGAAACACAAGGTTCTCAAGAGTATCAGTTGTATTCTGCTCCTGTTCCTCTATAGTCCCCAGCTGGTCACCCCTGAGGAGCGCATTGCCTCCCAGGGCAATAACAGCAAGCTTTTTGCTCATTCGTTTCGATTTTGTCAGGTGACAAAGCTAAAATTTTAATCGAAATTAAAACATGGTAAATATTATTCGCATGAGAACTGAGTTTATATAATTGTACCACGGCTTGCCGTGACAGATGGATTTTGCAATTTTAGTACATTTGCAGCCAAACAGCGACGCGTGAACAAAAGCTACCTTCCTTCAATACCGGTTCTGATGACGGTTTTGTTGCTTGCGTCTTGCAGGGGCGACGGTGTTTACAAGAACATGAAGGAGGGCGAAATCTATTACAATATCAAGTACATCAGCAATCCGTCATCGATGTCAACCGACCTCCTCCCGAAGGAGCTTGTGATAGCCTTCAGGGGCGACCTTATCAGCACCAGCCTTAAGACACCCATCGGAAATTCCGGAGTGACTGCCGTTGTCAACCCGAAGGAGAATATCTACGACACCTATCTTAACATTCTGTCTTTCAAATACTATTTCGAGGGTAACTACAGGGACATTCAACCCGGCTTCCGCTCCATGGAGGGGATGACAGTCCATGACACAGGCAGAAGGTCAGTGATCTGCGGATTCAACTGCAAGCAAGCCAGGGTGGATATTCCTGGTAATGAAACCACCCGCTATATCTGGTACACCAATGAGATCAAGGCGGAAAACCCCAACAGGATGACCCCCTACAGGGATATTGAGGGGGTTCTGATGGATTTCTTCTATATCATCGGAGACGCGGAATTGCAGTTTACGGCTGACGAGGTACTTGTGAAACAGATACCTGACAAGGAGTTCGAAAAGAAAAAGAACTACAGGAAGGTCACTGCAAAGTATCTTGACACTCTCATCCTTAAAATGATTTCGTTTTAAATCGCCCCGGCGGTCAACCATTTTTCTTACCTTTGCTAATCGTTTAAAAGACCGCAAACAGAGGGCAAAATAATTACATCGCAGGATGGGCAAACAGAAGAAAGGAAACGGGTCATCATCTCAGAAGAAGGGTTCAGAATCAAATTCATCAGGAGAGAATTTCAGATTTATTGCCGGCCTCGTGCTGTTGGTATTTGCCCTGTACATGCTTGTGGTTTTCATATCATATGTACTGAGCGGGAAGGCAGACCAGAGCCTCGCAACGGCTGAACCGGGAGACGTGCCGGTAGCCTTCGGGAACTGGGGCGGAAAGATCGGATTCAAACTCAGCCACTACTTCATATTCAACGGTTTCGGACTGGGATCGTTCTTTATCCCGCTGATAATTGGCGCTTTCGGGCTTGCACTGCTCAAGGTCAGGTATTTCAGGCTCTGGAAGAATGTTCTTCGCTTCCTGCTGGCCACCGTGCTGGTCTCTGCAATACTTGGATACTTCGCCGGCCATTCGACATTCCTCGGCGCCGGACCCGGAGGAGAATTCGGATTCATGGTATCGGGATACCTCAACGGAGTGCTGGGCAAGGTGGGGACCGGCGCCGTGCTGCTTGTCCTGACAATCTCATACCTGATCTTCGCCCTGCACGTAAGTCCCCAGACAATCAGGAAGCCTATTGCCACCGTAGCCAAAGCAGGAGTATCGGTTCTCTCCGGGGAAGGCCGGAAGAAGGATATAGTAACTGAAGATACAGTCATTGCCCCGGAAGAGAATTTTCCCACTGTGGAAGAGGAACCTCTCAGGGCTGACGAGGAGGAGACAGATGATGTCGACGATTTCTACAGGCAGCCAGAAGTGCCTGACGACAGGCCCCTGGTGAAAGTCATTGACAAAAACAAGAAGCACGTTACAGAGGAGCCCATCGAGGAGGATCTCCCGTCTGATCTCCCCCCTTTTGATCCGAGACTGTCACTTTCACGGTATAAGTTTCCCACGCTGACACTGCTGCGGGATTACCGGAGTCCGGGCTCAACAACCAACGATGAGGTGAACGCCAACAAGGAGATCATCCTCAAGACACTGGCTGACCATAAGATCACGATCAAACAGATCTCTGCTACAGTCGGACCCACTGTTACCCTGTATGAGGTAGTGCCGGACAGAGGCGTCAAGATTCACCGCATAAAATCGCTTGACAATGATATCGCACTGAGCCTGTCAGCCCTGGGAATAAGGATCATCGCTCCTATCCCCGGCCGGGGCACTGTGGGTATTGAGGTCCCGAACAAGAAGGCAGAGATAGTCTCCATGAAGGGGCTGCTTTCATCGCGCGATTTCACCGACAGCAAGCATGAGCTGCCGCTGGCTCTCGGACGGACAATAACAAATGATCCGTTTATTATAGACCTGACAAAAATGCCTCACCTGCTTGTCGCAGGTGCCACCGGCCAGGGTAAATCAGTAGGGTTGAATGCAATCATCACATCACTTCTCTACAAGAAGCATCCGGCAGAACTGAAGTTCGTACTTATAGACCCGAAGCGGGTGGAGCTTCCCCTCTACGGGAAGATCGAACGCCACTTCCTGGCCAAGCTTCCCGATGAGGAGGACGCCATTGTCACCGACACCAAGAAGGTGATAAACACCCTGAATTCGCTCTGTATACTGATGGATCACCGCCTGGAACTGCTGAAAATGTCGCAGACCAGGAATATCAGGGAATACAATGACAGGTTCATAGCACGGAGGCTGAATCCTGAGAAGGGACATGACTTCATGCCGTATATAGTACTGATAATTGACGAATTTGCCGACCTTATCATGACATCGG
>ERZ795055.3788-NODE-3788-length-10875-cov-4.255176_pt1 | contig 10875 bp, 1 predicted proteins | sample MGYA00375139_ERZ795055 | MGnify/ENA primary metagenome ERZ795055 (study PRJEB30184, sample SAMN05720283) | anaerobic digester metagenome | isolation source: active sludge of municipal wastewater-treating anaerobic digesters | place: USA | collected 2015-01-23 ...
CCACCAGAGAGCTCGTCCATGATCCCGTCGTATCCCTCTTTTTTGAGGGCGGCATCGACGTACCGGATCGCCCCATCGCGAGTCTTTCCGCGGGCTTCGGCTTCTGCCACGCGCGTCTGGTAATCTTCGGCCCGGATCGGTTTCTCAATCTTGAGATACACCGGCATGACATTCGGGCGGTCGCCCTTCCCCTGTTGCTCGGCGTATTCAGCGGCCACCGAAGCGGCCTCTCCAGTCGAGGTAAAATAGAACTTCTCGGCGCCCCATCCCAAGCCCCGTGCGCGACCTTCCTTGTCCCGCGCTTTGGCGCTGTCGAAAACCTGGAACACCGCGGACGTGCCGTGATACATGACCCGCGGGCGACCGTCCGCTCCAACGACCTTCGATTCTCCGAACCATTGGCGGAAGGCTGGAGTATCGGTGCCGCCCTGGAACAGAACGATCGCCTCCTCCGGGCTGATCGACTCGCTGGAATACGGGGGAGTGTCGCGGCGCTCGGCATCGGTCATCTTTCGGCGAGCGGCCACGTCGCGAGCCTCTATCTCTCCCGCGATTCGCCTGTATGCTTCTTTCGCATCAGCGCTTGGTGCCTTGCCCTCGATGAAATCACGAATCTTCTCGTCCATCTCGCGCAGGAGTTTCATCTGCGCGTCGATATTGGTCTGGTAGTAGAGGTCTGCCTCTTCCTTGCTTGCCTTGTATTCTTGAGTTTCGGAGACGCTATCCCGCTCCGTCTTGTAGTCGGCGAGCCGCTTGCTCGCACTCGCGCGTACCTGGCTCAGATACCGGAGCCAGTATTCGGCGGCCTTCCCGTCGATCGTTCCCGCGTTCCCACCCTTCGCGAAGCCTTCGATCCCCTGTACTGCGTGCTGGAGTTCATGAGTGATTGCTTCATGTAGCTTCCCAAAATGGGCGACGTTTACTGTTATATCCGAACCGTCCCACCAGCCAGCCATCTGTCCCGCGGGGTCATTCTCGAATATGACCTTTGCGGATCGCAGGGCGGGGTAACGCTCAAGGACCTCGGCGCGGCCTCCGATTACTGCGGCCAGGATGAACCAATTATTCGGGCTCCCGCGCTTGGCGACCTCGACCATCTCGTCCCTGGTCATGTTGAACTTGATCGCGCCCGTTTCCAGCCGCCATTTCCCGTCGTACTTGCCCCGGAACCATCCCGTAGCCAGGCGGATCGTCTCGCCATCCTTCCCGGCAGCGTCCATCTCCTTCGCGATGGAAAGGTTCGCGGCTTCTTCCTCCGTCATGACGGCCTTCTCGCCGACGTACTGGAAAAGCGTCTCGCCCTGGAACTTCGGCTCCCCCGCGACCGCGAGGATCCAGTCGGAGAATCCCGCGACACTCTCCGCGCGCTTCACGTTCAGGTTGTAGTCGGCCTTCGGGAAGCGGTTGTTCGGCGGCTCGACGTGATCGGACACCCGGACGCGGAACACCCTGTCCCCGAAGGTGAAGGTGACGTAGCGGCTCAGGGAGGAGCGGGAGAATTCAACGTGGTATTCGATCCCGCGGGCGTAGAGCTCGTCCTGGACCCAGGTGGCGTAGGCTTCGACCCGGCGGGAGGTGGAGTCGAACAAGATCGTCTCCTCGAAGTCCTCCCCGCCGTAGAATCGCCGGATGTACCCGAGCGCCTTCGTCGGGTTGCCATCAGCTTCAATGGTGGCGGTTCGCTTGCCGTCCTTCATCTCCACCCAGGCTGTCCCGCTACCCTGGATGATTCCTTTTATGACTCCCCACTGCTTCTCGGTCGGGAGCCCGGCCATGTCTGCGAGTCCGGAATTGGCGTCGATCCGGATGGCGCCGAGCTCGATAAACTCGTTCATTCCCGCGGCGCCGTCTACGAGCGATATTTCGCGGTGATCGACGGCGCGCTGATTCTTGAGGTAGTCGTCCTTCATGGGGACGAACTTCCCGTCCCGCTTTTTATACCCGCTGGCTTGAGATCGGCCCGAGAAGTCGAGCATGGTGCCATCAGGCAGGACGTATCCCGCCTCGTACACGTTGGATGTCGCCCCGAAGGTTTCGGCCGCACGGTCGAATATCTGCTGCGCTTCCGCGGAAACTTCACCGACCTGGAATAGTACGAGCCCTTCCTTCTCGACGGATTCGCGCATGGCCGCGGTCACGGGCAGGGCATGGACGGTGACCCCTACGTCCTGGACGATTTCGTAGTACGAAAGGTTCTGCTTCTGCGCGGCTTCCTCTGCATACTCTTTCGTCTCGAAGCCCGAAGCGATCACCTTCCCGTCGCTCAGTCCGGTTCCCGCCTCGATGATGTTCCAGCGGTCACGATTCGGGAGCGGGGCATCCTCGATCTTCGCGCCCCACTTCTTCCCGAGCTTGTTGGCGTAGTCCACGAGGATTTTATCGTAAAATCCCTTCATGCCCTCACCGCCGACCTTGAGATCGAGACCTTCCATCGTCCGGTCGCCATCCTCGTCGGGATTCAGGCTCGCGAGCTTCTGCGCGAGCTCTTTGCCGACGTATGATTCGAGCTGATCGGCGTTCTCTACCGTCTCTTGCAAAACGGTGTTTGTGCGTTCAGGATTCCATGCCGTGAGCATCCTTTCATCTTCATTCCACGAGACCTTGCCGATGCTCTTGGAAAGGTTGTACCGCTCGGCTTGCTGCTCTCCGGTCGTCCATCCGATCGTGTCGTAGCCTTTCGCGACTGCTTCAAGGACGATCCTGCGGAACACCATCTCGTGCCAGGTTTTCTTGAATGGGGCGTCGGGGACCTGGTTGAGCCCCGAGGATTCGGTGGTGGCGCCGCCCGTTCCATTGATCCTGGCGTCCCGCTCGTCCTCAACGCTCGATTTCTCAAGATCGTCAAGGTCGGCATACGCCTTCCCGTAAAGACCGCGGGCCACGTCATCCAGCGATGGAGCTGGCTTATTATCGCCCTTGTATCCCTTCTTCCGTCCCTCCTGGTGCCAGTCGCTTTGGATCTCCTCTATGAAGATCATCGAGCGGCCATCGAGGAGGGTGCGGTCGTTCAGGCGGGTGTGGGCGAGGACGTTCGGCTCTGACCAATGGACGGACTTGTACGCATACGGGTATCCGTCCGGAACGCCGTACTCGCGGAGGTTCGCGATCGTGCTCTTGTCTTTCCTTGCCCCTTCTGGCAGCGTCGCTTCGAGCGGGAGGGTTACGAGCACTTCGCGATAATTCTCGCCGCCGGGGAGGACATATCTATCATAGTGCGTCGGGCTGGCTCCTCTCCGCTTAGGGTCTTTGAGCTCCTTCTGCACTTCCTCCAGCCGGACCCTGTTCTCGCCCAGGTACTCCATGAAAGCCTGGGGCGTGATCTTCTCGTCGGTGTCGAGGAAGGTGTCGAGCCCAGTCCAGGCGAGCTCGTCATCCTTGACGCCGTTCGACCTGAGCATGGAGAGGATATTCTTGCCAGGCATCGGGCCTTTGAGCTTTTCCTTTGCGACCGCCTCGGCCTTGTAGGTCAGGCGATCTACATAGGAATCTGTCTGGAATAGTGCCACCGATTCTCCGCCACGTTCTGCGGTCGGATAGATGATCTGATCGGATGATTTTACATGATAGACCGTCCCCCTGGCCTTGTTCGACCGGGGGTTGTTCGTGTCCATGACGTTGTAGTCGATATAGCCATCCGGCTCTCCGTCCGGTCGCACTTCCTTGACGATCTCGTCACCTGAGAACCAACGCTCTATTGGATTCTCAAGTCTGAGGTAGGCTTCCACCATCTGCCCGGACGCGACGCCATAGAACGCCGACTGCTCTACCCCAAAGGAGGACGCTAGATCGTGCGCCCATAGCTCAGGCTCGTCGCTGTTCGCTTCTTCGACCAATGCCACCAGCCCTTCGAGTGTCACGTCGCCAGTATCGGGATCGGTGTATTGTCCGATGGCTTCGCGCGCTCGGGCCTTCATTTCTTCGGAGAGCTTTTCGTATTCGGCAAATATCCTGTTAGGATCGAGTGCCTGGGGCTGATAGCTCTGCGCCATTTCGCGACTATCCGTGAAAGACCAGTTGCGCTCGCGATCCATAAACCCTTCATCGAAGCGGTCGAACACTCCAGCCGTGCCGTGATACACCTTCTGGGGCTTGCCGTTTTCGTCCACAACCTTGGAAGATCCAAAGGCCGCCCGGAACTCGGGTGTTTCTGTCTGGAATAGGGACAGGTTTCCGTCCGCGAGCCTGGGCGCCGGCATATCCTCCGGAGCGAAAAGGCTGTCGGTTTCGGGTTTCGTGGGATTCGAGTAGAAAGCGGCGATCTTGAAGGCGTCCGGCTCGCGGATGATCTTCCGGCCTACCAGGTCGCCGTTCTCGTCGTCGATATGGATGGTCAGATCGCGCTTCATGAAGCCGGCGAGCCTGGCCGCGGCATCGAAGGACGGGATGCCGATGGAGTAGGCAGCCCCCCGCTCGAAGTCCACCCGGATTGCCCCCGTGCGCTTCATGTAGTCAATGACGGGATTCTTCTTCGCGACACCCTCGATGTTCGCGATCGCGGCGTGATCGAGTCGGCGGGTCCCGCCCTTCACTTCGGCGGTCGTTCCCTTCCCGAGCTGGTTCTTCCCCGAGAAGTCGAGCATCCTTCCGTCCGAAAGGATGTACCCCGCTTCGTCCGGGTTGGTCGTGACGCCGAACCACTGAGCGGAGGCGTTGTTCAGGTTGGCCTCGTCGAACAGGTCGCGGCGAGCCATGAACATGGTCGGCGTCTCGGTGTCCTGCTCAGCGACGGCTTCCTCGGTTTCGGTATCCTGCGATACCGGAAGCCCCGCGTCGATCCGGGCCTGGCGCATGAGCTTCGGGTCGGTCGTCCAGCCCTTCCAGGCTTCGATTTCGCTTTCCAGGGTCTCAAGCCGGGCCTCGATAGCCTTCGCGTCTCCGGCCTTCACCCCGTATTTGTCGAGGATCTTCGCCCGCTCCGCTTTCCCGAGCCTGCGGGCGCCTTCCAGCGCGGCCCGTTCATTGACGAGCCCTTCGAGCCTGGCCGACGCTGCCCGCGCGGTTTTCTCGGCCTCGACCATGAACGACTCGTCGTTGCCGAACATATCGGCCTGCGACGCTTCGCCCGCGCGATTCATCGAGATAAGCCGGGTGAAGTTGAAGAGCTCCTCGGCGGTCAGGTCGCGGGATTTCTTGATTCCCACTTCCTGCACGGCCTGGTTGTTCGGGGCGGCTTCCGCTATTGCGGCTACTTTCTTTTCCCCGATCTTCCCCGCACGATAGAGGGCATAGAGACCATCTTCGGCATACTTGCCAATGAAGAAGCCCGCTCTGCCCTTGTCGCGGCTAAGAAGTCCTCGGCTGGATGCTTCGTCGAAGGTGGTGTCGGTGTTTCGGAAGTAGTTGGCATAGTCCCTCACGCTCCCCTGACCATCGCGGATGTTCGCCTCGGCGTCAAAGGTCATCGCCTGCGCCTGGGTGAACCCGTCTGCCTCCCTGACCACCTGGGCCGGGATGGTCCGTTCCCCGAGCCGGCGCGCCAGGTCAAGGCGGTGCCGCCCGGTGATTACCTCTAGTCTACCGCTTTTCCGCTCCCATACCACTATCGGAGCCGTGCCCAGGCGCTCGTAGCGGCTCGATTTGAGCGGCTCCACGGCGCCGCTTTTCGCGTTCGCCCCTTCCTTGAAATTGGGAACGTCCTCGGAAAGCTGAATGTCGGCGACCGGGACCTCGCGGACGGGATTCTCCCCCTTGTCCAGGGTCGTGGCCGGGGTGATGTCGATTTCTTCCTCGGCTTCCTCGTCCTCGTCGGCTTGAATCGGGGCGGGCTCGTCCTGGGCCTCTTCCTCGATGGCGGCGAATTCAGCCTCGACCGCGGCGGATGCCTGGGCGATTCCGGACGTGTCGGACGTGAAAAGCTGCTCCAGGACGCTTGAGATTCGGGGATCGACCTTCTCGCCCGCCCCGGTGAGCGCCTTGAACAGGCGGACGAGCCACTTCGCGAGCTCGTGGAACACGCCCTTGAGCTTTTCTTCCTTGACCTCGCCCTTCGAGAGCCAGCCGAGGAAGTGATCGACGAACCGTTCCTCGTCGTCGCGGGTCCACACCCCTCCGGCGATCCCCATAGCCTCGTCGAGCTGCTTCCCGAGGTCCGTCCCGTCGAGCTGCTTGCGGAAAACGTGGCCGGATTCGTGGACCCAGGTGGTGAAGTCGGCGTTACCCGAGACGTATACGAGGGCCTTCGCGTCCCTGAGTGATTCGCCGACCGACACCTTGCCCTTGAACTGGACGCCGCCGAGTGCTCCGTTCGGCCCGGCTTCTGCCGCGAGCTGGTCCTTGTAGAGCGCCTGGAGCTTTTCGTTGTCGGTCGAGAGGATTTCGCCCGAGAACTCCTGCTCCATGTACTTATCGAACGAGAGCTTCATGGCGTTGGCCCGGAGCTCGTGAAGCATAATTCCCGTCTCGACCTGGGCGCGGGTCATGTTCGGCATCGTTTCGATCAGCCTGGCGCGGAGCTTCGACGCGGCCTTCGACGCGGCCGTTTCATCGACCGTGAACCACTGAGCTCCTGCCTCGGCGCCGCGCGGGTTGGCCTCGGTGAGTGCTTCGACGACGGCCTTTGCCCGCTCCGTGGATCCTGCTCCCGTGGTGATCTTGAGACCAGGATAGCTGGCGGCCATTTCCAGCATGATCTCGTTGCGGATCCCCTCGTAGTCCTTCTTGACGTTCGCTTCGAGGACCACGATCTCGTCGTCCGTGATTTCTGCGCGGATATAGCCGTAGCGATCCCCGGTTTTCGGCGAGCCGGCCTTGAACACGACCTCTTTCGTCCCGTCGTCCCTGAGCCGTTCGAGTTTCTGCCCGGTGTAGAGCGCGCCTGAGTCGATCCGGTCGGGAGCCTTCTTCGCGGACGCCTTCTCCATGTCGGCCTTCGCTTCGCGCTGCGCTCCCTCCCACACCTGGTCGAGGACCGCGTCGCGCTTCTCGGGCTCGACGGATTCCAGGACCTCCGCGATCGGTCCACCCGCAGTAGCCGCGGCCTTGAACGACTCGCGGCTCATTCCCTTCGCGGCTTCCTTCGCCGCGGAGAGAGCCTTGTAATCAGACTTCGCTCCGAGCGGGATGCCAATGATGCCCATAGCGGCGCTTGCGAGGGCTCCCTGCTTCGCCGATTCCCACACGGATCCCATCGTCTCGACGAGGGTTTCGCGGTCGATCTTGACGCCCTTGAGCTCCATAATCTCGGCGGCCACGGCGTCGGCGACCCATGACGAGAGCTCCTGCGTCCCTTCCTCGATCGCTTCCTCGATACCCGTCATGACGTAGCGCGTCGCCGCCCTGGTCGCGATGGTCGGGATGATGCCCTTGATAAGCACCTTGCTCGCAACGGACGACGAGAGCGACTTGAGGGCGCCCCCGGAGAGGAGCGACGCTATCGCGCGGTCGGCGCCAAGGGCGGTTTCGATGACTCCCTGGACGCTGGCGGAGGCGAGGGCGAGCGGCATCGCGACCTCGTGCGTGACGCCATTCTCCATCATGCGGGTGTATTCGAGGCCAGCCACGGAAACGGCCGAGCCGAGGGTCGAACCCCACTTGTAGAGCGCGACCGAAGCGGGAGCGGACAGACCGCCGGTTGCCAATGCTCCGATCCCGAGAGCCGCGCCACCGTAGGCCGCCGACTTGAGCGTGAAGGGAACCGACTGCGCGCCAGCCTTGAGAGCTTCCGTGATTAGCGACCGATCCTCCACGTTATCGGCGAGGGCGGCCTGCTTCGCCTCTAGCTCCTTGTATTTGGAATAGGCGCCCGCGTCCTTCCCGCCTGATAGCATCCAGGCTATGCCGGCGTCGTTCATCTGATTGGTGAGCCGCCCGAGCGACCAGGAATCGACGATTGCCTTCGTCGCGGTCTTGGGGGGATTCACCTTCCCGAGCCATTTCAGGTTGAGGGCGTCGAGGTTTTCGTAGGCGGTGGCGAGGTCGATGGATTCGAGCCTGGACATCTGGAGAGCGTTCGCCCATCGGTAGGCTTCCGTCTCGTAGTCCTCGGCCTGGGCGATGGCGCCCGAGATAACGTCCCACTCCCACTGCTGGACCGGGATCCCGCCGATGCTCGAAGTCTCGACGATCCCCTTCACGTCCTGGTCAAGAACGCTGAACGGATCCGTACCCTGCGCCGCTGCCGTGTCGTTCTTGATGAAGCCGAAGGGGTTGGGCAATTCGCTACTCCTTGGGGCCAGTATAGCCTAAAGCCTGGATGGTGGGCCACGGCACGTCGCCCGCTTCCCAATAGGCTTTCAGAATATCCTGCTTTTCCGCGCTGGTCCTGGCCTTCGCGAGCTCGGCTTTGAGGCTCTCGGTTGCGTTGGTGATCCCCGCGGCGATCGTCCCCGGAAGCGTCCCGAGACCGGCGCCCTTCGATTCGCCCTTCGGGTCGTATTTCTTCCCGAGCTTCCCGTCATCGCCCAGGATATAGAGGTCGTTCCCCTTGAAGGTGTACCGGAGCGCGCCCTTGCGGAAAATCTGCTTGCCGGTCTCCCAATCGGTGTCGGCGCTCACTCCTTCACCGAGGATGGAGGCCGCCTTCTGCGCGCGCCATTCGATCGTCGCTTCGAGACGGTCCCTCATGCCAGGCGCGTACTCGACGTTTCCGGTCAGCGGATCCACGCTCATGGCGTAGTCCGTCTTGCCCTCGTCGATGATTCCGCCGATCGAGGCAAAGAGCTTTTCCTTGCCGAAGGCATCGTCCATGACTTTCCCGCGGAGTACGTCGTAGGTCTTGGCCGTGGCGACCGCGTAGAGGCCGTCGAGCATCTTGTCCACCTGCTCCCCGGTCATGCTCGGGTTCTTGAGGATTTCGTCGTGGGCCTTCTCCCAATAGTCCGATATGATCGCGGGGTCGGTTTTCTTGTCAAAGAGCTTCACCCTGCGCTCGACGCGATCCTCGTACCCGTTGAGCCATCCGGGCTGGAACATCGAGAGGGCGTTCTTGTACTCGGCGACCGCAGTGTCCCCGCCCAGGACGACGTAGCTGTCCACAAGCCCGCGGAGCACGCCCGCGGTCATGGGCTTTCCCTCGAACGGAACGCCGCGCTTGAAGGCTTCGGCAGCGAGCGCGATACGAACGCGAATGTCGGCGCCCGATCCCGAGGAGCCACCCGACGCGGCCGTCTCCAGGTCCTTGATCCGGTCGTCGATGCGCTTTATCAGCCGGAGCCGTTCCTTCTCCTGGTCCGTCCCGACCCAATCGTCCACTTCGGCGACCAGGTTCTTCTTGATGGCCTGGAGCTTCCCGGCGTTGTAGTAGGAATCGGTGATCTGGTCATCGTAGAGCTCGACCATCACGGCGTTGTTGTGCTTTGAAACGGCGCTCATGGCCGTAACCTTGTCGTCGTCGCTCAGGTTGGCCAGCGACGGCAGGGAAAGAAGGTCCTCCTGGCCGATGAAGCGCCCGGTGGACTCCGTGACGAGGTTGGTCACGTCCCCGAGAGCCGCGGAGGAAGCGGCCTTGTAGTCGGCTCCCATTGCCCTTATGACTTCCGCCCGCTCGTCGTCGGGTAGCGCGAAGCCGCGGACGGTCATCGCGTCGTCGTCGAGGACGAATTCATACCCGGCCCGAGGCCCGAGCGCACTCGCGGCATCGAGGACCGTCCCGATCCGGAAGTCCCGATCCGCCGAGAAGCGCGCCTCGGTGAGCTTGAGCTTATCGGTGAAGCCGTATCCCTTGCCCCGTTCCAGCCATTCCTGCGTTTTGGCGTAGCGTTCCTCGCGGGAGAAGGCTGGATTGGTACGGATGGCCTCGCCCTCGGCCATATAGTCCGCGGCGGCGAGCTCTAGTTGCTGCTTGTTGATGAAGCTGAACGACTGCGCGTATAGGGACGCGAATCCCTCGGAGGCCGCAGCGCCCATCATCTCCCTTGCGAGCGGGAAGTCGAACTCGTCGATGAATCCCTTGACCGCTTCCTGCTGCTCCTGGAAGGCTTCCTGGAAGGTTTCGGGTGATATTTCCCCTGCCTGAATTCGTCCGATGAAGCGGGCGTTCATCAGGTCTATCTCGGCCATCCCGCGCCGGCTTGCGACTTCGGCACGGAACTGGACGATGCCTTGAGTCTGCTGGGAAAGCTGGTCCATGAGCCCCGCGATGCCGCCGAGAACTGATTGCTGGCCCTGCGTCACGTCGTGCCCCCTTACTGCTTGGCCAGGAGCCAGAGTGGATTGTTTGCTTGCGTCGGCATGGTGAAGCCGGGGGAGAATGGGAGCTTCTTGTTCCGTTCAAGCCCCAGGGAGAACAGTGGCGCGGAGAGGGCTGGCGCCGCGAGAGGTTGCATGGCGATCCCCGCAGGCGACTTGCCGAATCCGAAGTCGATATTCAGGCCGCCTTCCTTGTCGAAGAGGTCTTTTACGAATGGGCTCTGCCTGTCGTACATCCCTTGCTTGTTCCACTCGGGGTCGTAGAAATCGTCGAGCTCCCCGCTCACCAGGAGCTCCCCGAAGGATGTCCCTTGATCTTCGAACGATCCGAGGATGTTCTTCACGCTACTGGTGATCGAGTACATGGAGAGCATGGCGTTGATGCCCGCTCCCATGAGCCTGAGCCCGTAGTCGTCCATCTGGTCGTCGATCTGTTCGCCACGGGCCTCGTATTCCCGCTGCATGAGGTCGGCCTGTTCCAGCGCCAGCCCGCTCGACTGCGCTGAGAGGTTGAGGCTGGAAATGCCCCGCGCCACGCCCCCGCGTAGTTTCCGGTTCATCTCCGACACCGACGATTCGAGGGCCGCGTAGGGGGACGATCCGCCCGCAAGTCCCGATCCCGCGAGCATTGCCTCGCCCGAACTTTCGGTCTGGAAGTTTTGGATCGCTCCGGCCCGAGAGGAATCGGATAGCTCCTCAGCTTGGAGGCGCCGCTGTTCGGCCTCCATCGCGGCCCGGCGCTGCGCGTCG
>ERZ795055.3789-NODE-3789-length-10874-cov-7.997042_pt1 | contig 10874 bp, 7 predicted proteins | sample MGYA00375139_ERZ795055 | MGnify/ENA primary metagenome ERZ795055 (study PRJEB30184, sample SAMN05720283) | anaerobic digester metagenome | isolation source: active sludge of municipal wastewater-treating anaerobic digesters | place: USA | collected 2015-01-23 ...
TTATTTATTTTTTTTATACAAAGAGGTTGCTAAAATTTACTTTTTAGACAGCCCCCCCAACCAAATTTCATGAAAATTTCAAAAAATCGAGTTTTTAGAGGTGCCCTAAATCCTTAATTAGCAGGTGTTTTGCCTTCGGTAAAACACCTGCTCTACCCTTACTCATCCCGCGCCGCCCTGCGGGCGGCGCGGGATGTAGATATTAGTTTTTTATTTAAGCGTTTCTCTCAATATTTGGCATAAAATTAAAATAATTTAAAAAATAATAAAAAATTAATGTTTAAGGATTTTTTGAAGAGTTATACTTAATTTTATAAAATCAATTAAACACTTGAGGAATTAAAAATGACAACAAACGCAAATTCAATTATTAATGAAGAAAAAATTAATGAACTTATGGATTTAAATGCGTCCAAAGAAAAAATTAATGAAATCTTAAATAAAGCCCTTCTCTTAAAAGGCATTTCTATGGAAGAAGCGGCTTTTCTTCTTAATATTGAAGATGATCAGCTTTTAAACCAACTTTTTAAAACAGCGAAAACTGTTAAAGAAAAAATCTACGGAAAAAGAATTGTTTTGTTTTCTCCTCTCTACATAAGCAATTACTGCACAAATAACTGCCTTTACTGCGGTTTTAGATTAGTGAACAAAGATATAAAAAGAAGAAAATTAAACATTGATGAAGTAGTTGAAGAAGCAAGCGCCATAATAAAAATGGGGCATAAAAGGGTTCTTCTCGTCGCAGGCGAAGATATGGGGCAAATTAATCTGGATTATGTCGAAGAAGTTATTAAAAAACTTTATGAACTTAAAATTAATAAAGGCGAATTGAGAAGAATTAATATAAATATTGCTCCATTATCGGTTGAGGATTTTAAACGCCTAAAAACTTTTAATATTGGAACTTTTCAGTCATTTCAGGAAACATATCACCGTGAAACTTATAAAAAAATGCATGTATCAGGGTTAAAAGCCAATTATGATTACCGTATTGAAACAATGGACAGAGCATTCCAGGCTGGACTTGATGATGTGGGAGTGGGCGTTCTTTATGGGCTGACTGATTACAGATTTGAAGTGCTTGCAATGCTTTCACACGCTGATTATCTTGATAAAAAATATGGAACAGGTCCTCATACAATTTCAATACCAAGACTTGAACCGGCAAAAGGCAGTGAAGTTGCGGAAAATCCGCCGCATGCCGTTACCGACAAAGAGTTCAAAAAAATCGTCGCTGTTTTACGGCTTGCTGTTCCTTATACCGGTCTTATTCTTACCACAAGAGAAAGAGCTGATTTCAGAAGAGAAGTGCTGGAACTAGGCGTTTCCCAGATGAGCGCAGGTTCAAGAACTAATCCTGGCGGATATTGCGAAGATGACAGCGCAGAACAGTTTGAAGTAGGCGATCATAGAGGACTTGATGAAGTTATAAAAGAACTTTCAGAAACAGGCTATCTTCCAAGCTTTTGCACAAGCTGTTACAGACTTGGCAGGGTTGGAAAAGATTTTATGGACCTGGCAAAACCCGGATTAATACAAAAATTCTGCCAGCCAAATGCTATTCTGACTTTTAAAGAATTTTTGGAAGACTATGCAAGCCCGGAAACTCGACAAGCCGGCATGGAGTGTATTCAAAAACATCTGGCTGAAATTAATGACGAAAAATTAAAACAAAGCGTCAATAAAAAACTTGACCGCATAAACGACGGCGAAAGAGATATTTATATTTAATATCAAGTTGCAATCAAAAGAGTATTATTTTTTGATAAGGGTTTTGCCGGCTACGCCGGCAAAACCCTTATCAACTCTTCTTCCCCTCCCTTGGGGAGGGGGCAGGGGGGTAGATATAAACAATAAAATTCTTTTGTTTTTAGATGCGCCCTTAAAAATTGCCCTGCTGAATCCATAAATAGGCTTCTAAAATTACATCAGTCCCGCTATATGTAACTTTTAGCCTTTCATTGTCAATTATTTCCGAAAAGATTTTTTCGGGAATTTCTGAATTTTTATTTATATTTCCTGTTTGAAAAACATTTGCTTCAATATCAGCGATAATCCGTCCTTCACCCTTTGTTAGTCTTATAAAATATTTACTGTTTATCTTTATTACTTTAGCTAAATAAAATCCCTGATCTATTAATGCGCCGTTATGATTGACATTTATAGGCAGGGTAAAAAGCGGTTCTGATCTAACAGGAACTTCCAGCGCAAATCTTTTCTCCGATTCTTCTTTATTTAAATTCAGCCCTTTTTCCTTTAATTTTTTCTCCAGCTTTTTATTAGGTTTTTGTAACCCTTTTAAAGCATTGAGCGCATTTTCGTAATCTTTATCACTGACAATCTGTTCATAATTAGCCTGATTATAATTGTCATCAATGCTGCCCCAGTCATCTGCCATTTCTTCAGAAGCCGAAGCAGGTTGTGATATTGACATTATTAAAGCTATGGTTAAAATTAATTTTTTCATAATTAGCGGACCCGGTTTGTTATGTTAAAATTTTAATGAAATTTAAGATAAAATCAGATTGAGTTCTTTAAAAAGCTCCTGCAATGTTATTAAAATCTCATTTTCAGGTAATTCCAGTTTCTTTGAGATTTCTTTATAATTCATTTGTCTAAGAAATCTTAATTCGAATATTCTTTTATATTCTTTTGAAGGCGCTTCTTTATCCAGTTTTTTGATTTTTGCTTTTAAAACATTTATTTTTTCTTCAGAAATGTTTATTTCATTAGTTTTTACTGTTTGTTTAATTTCTACATCATAAATAATTTTTCCTTGTTCATCAGTTAGATATTTTATAGGAACTTCCTGATTTTCGACAACAGGTTCTTTTTGCGGTTGTTTGTTTTTTTCTTCTCTTATTTTCTCAGCTTTTTTAATAATATCGATAATTACTGAGCTTATAATTTTTTTTAGGTAAATCTCAGATACTGATTCAGAAGAAGACTTTTCAAGAAAACTGTCAACTTTTTTAACGCTTTCTTCCATGATCTCATCAAACAAATCCTTATTCGCTCTAAAGCCGGGACTTTGTCTGATAATCGTTTCTATTAACTTTTTATTTTCCTGATTGTTTTTCATCTTTTTCTCTATTTAATTTAAACCTTAATTACAAGTTTAAGTTTTATTTTGTCTTTCTTTATAACCATTTCAGGGAACTGTTTGTTTTTTATGATGTCTGACAAAGCTTTAAGACAGATTTGATCTACTTTATCAGAACCACTTCCGCTGGAAATCTTATTGGTTATAATCTTCCCTTTAGAATCAAGTTCTAAATGAATATTTATTAAAGTATTTTGCACTTTTATTCCGGGAATATAAAGGTCTTTTGAAAGATTCTCTTTAATTAAATAACCTGCGTCAAGAAAATATTTTTTAATTTTAGGTTCTCTTGCTACAGCTGCGCTTAATTCCCAGGAAATATTCTTAATTTCAACAGTATTTATTTCTTTAAGTTTTTCTAAACTTAAGTTATTGTTTGCCTGCAAATCTTTCAGGTCTTTTTTATTTGGATCAGACCCGTTTATTGGGTCAAATTTTTTCTCTTTTTTAACCGTTTTTATTACTTCTCTTGTATAAGACCTTAGCGGGCTTCTTTTTCTTAATTCTGCCGATGTTTCCTCATTTTCATTTTCTTCCGGATTTTGCGATGAATTTTGGTTTTCGTGTTTATTATTTATATTTTCAAGATTATTCGTTTCAGGGTTATTATTATTTAAATTGACGGTTTTAATTTCAAATTGTTTATTAATTTGTCCAAGATATAAAAATACTACTGTTGTAGATAAAGTAATGGCAGCAGTAAATGCCAGCATATTTTTATCTTTTAGCAGGGTATTTATAAAGAACTTTAATTTAGCTTTTTCTCTTTTATTATTTTTTAGATTCTCATCAGCGGTATCTTCAAAAATATTTAAAAGCTCTTCCTGATTCATTATATTTACAGAATCCTGACCTTCTTCATAAATCAGAAAATCTGTATCTTCTTCGGTTTTTTTCTCGGAATATAAAACTGTAGAATAGTCGCCCTTTTTTTCTGTAAAAACCGGAGGTTCTTTTTTACTTTCTGAAACAGGCGGCTCCTCTAGAGCAGGAATTTCTGAATCCGTTTCTTGCGAAGCGACTGTTTTAACAGCAGAATCACTGTCAATAAAAGAGAAAAGGCTGTCTATATCATCTTCTTCGTTAATTATTTCAACGTCTTCGAGAATATCAAGAATATTCTCCATCTCTTCATTTTTTTCATCAGAAAATAAACTTTCTGTTTTTTCCCGGATAATTTCTTCTTTTTTATAAGTTTTATCTTCAAAGAATGCTTTAATATCAGGATCATTAATTTTAGGAATTATAGTTTTTTGATCTTTTTCAGAACCAATTATGCTTTCATCCAGTTTTTCATCTTTTTCTTTGATTTTATGATCTGATAATACCAATTCAGGAAGATTATCTGATAAATTAACAGGTGTTTCTTCTTCACTGAAAAGGTCTTCAAGTTTTTCAGGTTCTTCATGCAGTGAAATTGTTTTTGGGGTTTCAATTACCGGTGAGTCATCGGTCAATTCTTCTGCCCAGTCCAGATGACGTCGTTTTTTAGGAAGTTCTTCTTTAACTTCTTCAATTTCAGGAAGTTTAAATGCAATAACTTCCTTTTTTTCAAGCTCTTCGTCGTCAAGAACTTCAAATACCGCTTCTTCTTTAACTTCTTTAATTTCAGAAAGTTTAGACGCAATAATTTCCTCTTTTTCAAGCTCTTCGTCGTCAAGAACTTCAAATACCGCTTCTTCTTTAACTTCTTTAATTTCAGAAAGTTTAGACGCAATAATTTCCTCTTTTTCAAGCTCTTCGTCGTCAAGAACTTCAAATACCGCTTCTTTTTCAATTTCGATTGATACTTCTTTTCCCGCAAGAACAGGGTCACCGCTGAATAATCTTAGGCTATAATCCTCATCAATCAATAATTTTTCTTTTATTTTTATCAAATTATGATTAAGATTAAACAGATTTATAAAAGACTTTCTGCACTCATTACAACCGAATAAATGAGCAATTAAAAAGTTTTTATCATCTTCAGAAATTATTTTATCAATAAACGGAATAAATAAAGCCGCCGCTTTTTCATGATCCACAGCAGTATAAGTTTTTTCGGACTTTTCAATTGAATTAACAGCGCTCTTTATGGAGCTAACAGAAGTTAACTCTTCTATATCCACCAGATAATAATTTTTATTTCCTTTTTCCTTGTTAATATTATCTGTTTTTATAAATCCGATGAATTCAGCTTGATCGAGATTTTTATTTATTTTTATCCCGACATAAATATCAGCTTGTATTCCCTTTATAAAATGTTCTTTAGGGATGCACATTTGAGGGTATAAATCATCACAAACAGTTCTTGCATCAATGATTATATTGTTTTCAATTACGATATCAGCTATATCCAATTCTTCAGAGATAGGGCAAATAGAATGCAAATTATTATTAGAGAAACTGTTTAATCCATTTTCTTCAAGATAATCAGAAAATGCCGTAATTCCGAGTTGCGAAACAAACATCCTTTGCAAGGAAGTTTTGTTTGTAATATACATTAATTTACTTAATATATATTCCACATGTTCTATGTTTAGATTTTTAATGATTGTTTCAGTCATTTTAATCCGGATAAAATCTTTAGTTTAAATAAAAACATAAATTTAAAAATCGAAATTGAAGTTCTTTAAAGAATTATCTAATTATATAGATAAATTTTAGCTGATGTTATCATTAATATGAATGAAATATGTTTTCAATTTTTGGCAATGATAAAAACTATATATCAATCAAAATAAGTTTTCGTTAATTGCTTAAAAGCTGATATCCAGCCCGCGTTAGGGCGTCATTCTGAGGGCTTTGCCCGAAGAATCTTGTTGTATTCATGCCATGAGATCGTTCGCTATGCTCAGGATGACCTTGAAAATTAATGAATCACTGTAGTAGTTACAAAAGCAAAAAATTATTAAGTAATGTTAATTTTTTTAGCTGGATTGAATACCCGTCGGTCCTGTTGTTTTTATATACATAGAGGAAATTAAAAAGTTTATTAACTTTATTTTTTTTGACTTGAGGATGAATTTAAAGATTTAAAGCAAAATAAGAATATTTTTTAGAGGAGGAGATTTTATGTTGAATTATGAAACATCCGCGTTCCAAACCGCGCCTTACTTTACAGGTTTTGAAAACAACTATGACTCAATTCTGCCAACAGATAATTACAGCTTTGATTTTCCCCCTGCAACAGCAGAAAATTCTACTCCATGTACTATTATAAACATTTTTAACTTTGGACCGCAATACCCCTTTATGCAAAATCAATTAAATTATGGTTCACAAATGCCATTCATGGGAATGGGAATACAAAATCCATACGGATTCGGTTCACAAATGCCTTATACAGGAATGGGAACAGAAGATCCGTTTGGTTTCTATTCACAAATGCCTTATACAGGAATGGGAATGCAAGATCCGTTTGGTTTCGGTTCACAAATGCCTTATACAGGAATAGGAATGCAAAATCCGTTTGGTTTCTGTTCACAAATGCCTTATACACAAAATCCGTACGGCTTCGGTTCACAAATGCCTTATAATCAGCAACCTTTTGGCTTTGGAATTGACCAATTATTGCAATATTTATTAATGGGAATGCAACAAATGCCGTTTATGCAACAACAAGCGCCTTATGTTGAGCAACCTCTCCCGTATACAGAGCCCGATCAGTCTTACACCGGATTTACAGCATTGCCGGGCTTGCCGGGAACAGCTCCAATGCCGACTTTAACACAAGGTCAGGAATATTTTAATCAAACAGAAATCAGTGTTATTCCAAAAGGAGTTTGGGGTGATCCGCATTTTGAAGTGGAAAACAATGCCGGAGAGTTATTAACAACCGATCACAAAGGCGTTAACGGTAAAACATATAATATTTTAGATTCCAAAAACGGCGATGGACTTGTGGTAGATGCTCTTTATTCAGAAGCCGCAGATCCAAACAACCCTCAAGTAATGACAAAAGCAAGAGTAATGGCTGGAAACGAAGAAATCCTTTTTGATAAAGACGGAAACGCAACTCTTAACGGTCAAAAACTTGAAAAAGGCAAAGAATATACAACTAAAGACGGAACTAAAGTTACAGTTCTTGAAGATGGTAATGTAGACATTGTTTCAAAAGAAGGCGACGCTAATTTACATTTAAATAACGATGAAGGTTGCGTAAACATTAAAGCTGACGGAAAATGGCACAACGGGAATCAGCAATTAGGCGGAGTTTATGGCACATTATTAAACAACAGAGATAAACTCGGCATGATTAACAATGGTAAAGTAACAGACATTAACGGCGACGGTAAATCTGATGATCTTAACGGCAACGGATTTATTGAAGATGAAGAATGGGCAAAACTTGGTTATAACTTTGATGTAACAAGAACAAGAGCCATAGCATAAATAAAAGATCATTTTTATAAAATCTAATTTTATGGGGTTTCGCGCAAAGCGAGCCCCATCAAAGCTTTATATCAATCTAAATAAGTTTTCGTTAATTGCTTAAAAAGCTGATACCTACAGCCCGCGCCGCCCTGCGGGCGGCGCGGGCTGATTAAGGGTAGAGCGGGTGTTTCGGCGAAGCCGAAACACCCGCCAATTAAGGATTTACAAAAATCAGCTTTTTTATTTGCCGATTTCTTTTAATGATTAGTATAAGATTATTAACTTGAATTGCTAATTAGTCGAAACGCTGAAATAGCTTAAGATTTTATTTTAATTTTTATGCAGCTCGCAGGCAAAGCCTGCGAGCTGCATGTCCTTAAACTGGCGTAGCGGCTGGCTAAGCCAGCCGCTACGCCAAATATAAAATTATTTATTTAGCAACTCAAGTTATTATAATAAAAGTCATTAATATATTCACATTTAACGAGTTTTCCTCATTACCCGCAAGAAATTCATGTTAATTAGTTTTGTCGTTTAGTATATAGCGGAACTTTGTTTTAGAGTAATTTTATGAGATTATAAATTTGAATTTATTTAATCAATTTATAAGGAAATTAATATGCTTAATTATGAACAGGCTGGAGTAAGCATAAAAAAAGCAGATGCCTTAACAGAATTAATTAAAAACGAAGTTAAAAGCGATAATATAGGAATGTTTGCAGGACTTTACGAGAATCCTGCATTCCCTGAACACTATCTTGTCGGATGCGCAGATGGCGTGGGAACTAAAATTATCCCTCTGCTTGAAAGAAATAAAATTGAAACAGCTGCTGTTGATTTAATAGCAATGAATTTAAACGATATGATTTGTACCGGCGCAAGACCAATGTTTTTTTTGGACTATTTCGCCACCCATAAACTTGATGTTGAAGTTACCGCGCGGTTCATAAAAGCTCTTAAAACAGAGCTTTTCAAATACAACTGCGTTTTATTGGGCGGAGAAACTGCTGAATTAGGTGATCTTGTTACCGAAGGACATTTTGATGTCGGCGGATTTGCCGTAGGACTTGTTAAAAAAGATCAAATACTCTCTAAATCCAATGTAAAAGAAAATGATGTGATTATTGGATTAAAATCAAGCGGTCCGCATTCAAACGGTTATACTTTGATAAGAAAACTTCATGAAAAAGGACTTTTATCAAAAGAGGAAATAGACAATGCGCTTGATCCCACATATATTTATGTAAATGAAATCCTTGACCTATGCGACAAAAAACTTATAAAAGCCTGCGCAAACATTACAGGCGGTGGAATTACAGGAAATCTTGAACGGGTAATCCCTGATGGGCTTATTGCTAATATTAATAAAACAAATATACCTGTACAACCTATATTTAATAAGCTTTTATTTCTTGTTGGAGAGGAAGAATCATATAAAACATTTAATATGGGCGTTGGAATGTGTATTATCGCAAATAAAGATAATGCCGATGAGGTCATAAATATCTGTAAAGCTTATAGCCCATTTATTTTAGGACAAATTAAAAACAGAAAAAATTAAAAAGCCGCCTTTTCGGTTTTAACAAACATATTCTATACCAATCAATTTAAAAAACCGGTAAATAAAAAGATGGTTTTTGTAAATCCTTAATTAGCAGGTGTTTTGCCGAAGGCAAAACACCTGCCCTACCCTTACTCAGCCCGAGCCGCCCTGCGGGCGGCGCGGGCTGTAGGTATCAGCTTTTTAAGCAATTAACGAAAACTTATTTGGATTGGTATAAACTATAATTGAAGTGTAGTTATTTTTCCTTTACCCTGCTGATTGAATAAAACATGTTAAGAAATATTTAATTTTATAAAATTTTTTAAATCTGCAAGTTTTTATATAAATCCGTTCTAATCAAATAATTATGGGATTTTTTGCAGTTTTTGATTTAATTGTTCTTTCTATATTTCGAGTTTTGATATATTATATATTTGTTGAGTATTTTTTTAATTATTCTCTTTTTGTTAAAAGTGGATAATTAAAGACAATAGCTGGACTGAGGGTTGTTTTATTGGCTTATCAGTGTATTTCAAAAGAAACTAAAACAATAACAAAGAATCATTGCAGTAATGATTTGTCTTATAATAGTAATTATTTGTATAAACAACAAATGAGAAATTATGTTAGAAAAAAACAGGCTGCAAAAATGAAATTCCTTATAATTTTTTTCATGATTCTTGGAATTATTGTTCCTCAGGTTTTTATAACCAACATAAATACTATTTTTCTTAAAAAATATAAAAATAAAGGCGTTGAAATTCCTCAAAGTGTTTCATATATTGACTCTGCCGAATTTAGCATAGCAGACAATATTTTTCTTGATACAAAATATATTGATCAGGTAAACACAGAAAAACCTTTAATGACTTCACCGGTTTTAACGGAAAAAATGTCAAATCTGACAAGAATGCTTAAAAATCTTATGGCTGGTTATCCTGAACTTAATCCGGGAATTTTCATCTGGGATTATAATACAGGAAAATATGTTGATATAAATGCGGACAAGGCTTATTCCGCGGCAAGCATAATAAAAGTTCCCGTTTTATTTCAGGTTTTCAAGAGAGCAGAAAAGGGTTTACTTGATTTAAACGATTTAATGAACACAGAAAACGCCTTTATTGCGGAGGGATCAGGAATAATCCAATATTTCCCGCCCGGAATAGCGCTTAGATACAAAAAGCTTGCTGAATTAATGATTCAAGATAGTGATAATACTGCTACAAATATGCTTCTTGCCTCTGTAGGGGGGATGAATGAAGTTAACAGAGCGGTTAAAGACTGGGGATTTTCAACGACACATTATTATAACTGGTTGCCTGACCTTACCGGAACAAATATCACGACTCCGGCAGAAATGGGGAAAATGTTTTATAATATAGAAAATTCCAATTTTCTATCATTGGAAAGCAGGGCAGAAATTGTAGAAATTCTTGGTCATGTTAAAAACAGATATTTAATACAAGCAAGCTTGCCGTATGGCGTTGAATTTTTGCATAAATCAGGGGATATCGGCGCAATGCTAGGAGATGCAGGCACTGTCATTCTGCCTGACGGACGCAAATACATAATTGTAATAATGGTAGAGCGTCCCTGGAACAGTTATTCCGCCAAAAAGTTTATAATTGAAGCCTCTGATCTTGCTTATAAGTATATTTCAAATGAAATATTTTAGGACACCTCCAGGGCAGCAGTATGAAATCACCCTCCCCCAGCCCCCTCCCTTAGGGAGGGGAATAAGAGTTGATAAGGGTTTTGCCGGTTACGCCGGCAAAACCCTTATCAAAAAATAATACTCTTTTGATTGCAACTTGGTATTAATTAACTCGAATTGCTAATTAGTTGAAACGCTGAAATAGATTGAAATTTTAT
>ERZ795055.3793-NODE-3793-length-10865-cov-5.049676_pt1 | contig 10865 bp, 24 predicted proteins | sample MGYA00375139_ERZ795055 | MGnify/ENA primary metagenome ERZ795055 (study PRJEB30184, sample SAMN05720283) | anaerobic digester metagenome | isolation source: active sludge of municipal wastewater-treating anaerobic digesters | place: USA | collected 2015-01-23 ...
TCTTTGCCCGCTCGCGCCAATCTGACCACTCGTCTTTCGCGGTCCTGTAGAAATCCTGTATCTTTGAGAAATCCAGCACGTCCTACCTCATGATCGCTTCAAGTTCAGACTTCGGCTCACCCATATCGCGGCTCTTCCCGACCATGTTTTTATAGATCGTCATGCAGATCTTCCAAAACTTCTTGTCCTTCTCGGAAAGATCGGGATGCTCTTTGCGGACCTGGGCCTTTGCCTTCTGCCATTGCTTCTCGTTCACCTTGCCCGGCATAGGAACCTCGCGGAAAAGAAAAAGGGAGCGCCTTTATGTGGTTGCTCTGTCGGTATGTCATCGCGCGCGACGACAGAAATCCGGGACAGTAAGCGAAGGAAGTGACCGGCGCGTGGCCAGTATTCCGGTAAAGGAGCGCTCCCTAAAATGCAAATGGACGTAGTGCTATCGGTGAGAAAATCGGAGAGATTTACAAGAAAATCGAATGGACAACTGAATGTGAGATATTACACAAATATGCGATTTTGTTGTTCTTATAGCACAGCTGGCAGTAAAAGTCAAGAAGTATCTGCTCAGAAAAACATATCAGAGCAAAATAACCGCAGGATCGCGCACGTCAAGGCCGCGATGATTGCGGACTGCACCAGCATTTCGATGTATCGTTTCAGCTTCATGCGGACATATACCCCAGCGATTCTTTGTTACCCCGGCCATAGTCTTTCACGAACGACGTCTCCGGACGGTCCACCGTATGCCGGTACAAGTGGATCCCGTAGATCCAGCAATCCGCGCGGTCCGGGGACCGTCCCAGCCGCGCCTTCGTGATGTCCTTTCGCTCAACCTGGGTGCGGCCATTACTGTCGACGATTGAGAAACGCGGAGAGCATAACTGCCGGATCGTTTCCTCGTCGGATATCGCGGCCACCTTCTTCGCCAGGACCAGCTCACGCGCCTCAAACCACAACTCGGAACGTACCGTCTTGAACGATTCGTTCCGCTTCGCCTTCTCCGCGCTGTTGATCAGGATCACTTGCCATTCCGGCTCAAGTTCCCGCACCCTGGTCAGTATCCCATGCCCCAGGCCGATACAGTCTCCGCCAACGATCCGACAGCCGTGCTGTTTCGCGAACACCAGGAGTTCGCCGGCCACCTTCATTGGATCGTCGCTATGCGACATCTCCATCTTCACGACCTTCGTGTTCTCCCATGCCATCATCACGCACTCGTCCCCGCCGGTCGCCGGATCGATGCTCACGAATTTCTTCAAGCGCGGCTCAATCAGCGTCACGCCTTCAAGATCCGCCAACATGGTCCTGCTGAATACCACCTTCGCCTTCTGCATGATATCCCAGTTACCGTCACGATACGCAAGCAGCAGCTCCGGGTCATGCTGAAATGCCTGTTCAAGCGTATGGATATAGTCTTTCGGGAGGTATGGGTTCTCCGACGGCAGCGCCGGAACGAATATGCCGTCCTTTCGCTGGCCATCCACGAAGTCAGTTTTCAGCCAGCAGTCGCCTGGGTTCGCCGTGTACAGCTCTTTGTATGGCGGAGTGATACCGTTATGCGTCAGGCGGAGCGCGGCCTGGAGGACCGCGACATCGGTGCGCTCTGTCTCTTCCGCTTGGTCGATCGCGATGAACGCATACTCAGCGCTGTTGAATTTCTCGATATCCTCCTGGTTATCCAGGCCGCCGAAACGGACCTTTGCCCTACGCCAGAAGATGATCTCTTTCTTGATCTCGTTGATCGTGTAGATATCTTTCGGGACGTTCCGCTTGAACGTCTCAAAGGTCGTGCTGTAAAAATCGACCGCGCGTTTGCGGCCGATGAAACCTAACGCCAGCGGCGTGTCAGTCTCCTGTAGGCCAAACTGCCTGATCAGTTTGTTGACCCAGTAGACGATCCACACACACAGAAACCAACTCTTTCCACCACCCTTTGCTCTTTGGCGCTGCCAGCCGCCGGCCACATGGACCGACGGCGGCGTTATCCGCCGTAAAGAAGGGCAAGTCTTTGATCTGATATCATGTGCTTCCAGGCCTGGTCCTGTCTGAAAGTCAGCTGATACTTGCAATCTTTAGGCATAGCGGATCACCCCCTTTCGATGAGTTCTTTTATGTGTTGCATTGTCAGCGAACAATTCAAGATTTTCGATCCTGTTATCGTTTCTCTTGCCGTTCTTGTGATGCACAACTTCTTTGCCTGTTAGCAATCTTCCGATGTGTTTCTCCATGACAAGTCGATGCTCACGGACATATCCATGACGATCTGCTTCAGGATGTTCGGCGCATTTCACCAGAATATATCCCTGATTCCTCATGCGTCCGCCATTATAATTCCACGGCTTCCTGCCGCGCATTTTGATTCTCCAAGACATAGGGAGCTTCATACCTTTACGCAGTTCTGTCTTTGGCGAAACGTGAACACCTGGTTTGAAAAGAGTAAACTTATCGGCGCATTGCTTTGAGCAGTATTTACCTCTACCCAAAGCGATCTTTGATGGATAGGTGATAAACTCTTTCCCGCATAACGCGCAATGCTTGATCATGATTCAAACCCCTCTATCTTGATTGAACCGTCCCCGGCCGCCGGCGCCCGCTTCTCGATGCGGATCTCCTGCCCTGCCTTTGTCCCGTCCGCCTTCTCTTCCACGTTCCTGATCACGATGAATTCCGTCAACCCGCCGGAGGCAACCTCGGTAGGCTTCTCTGCCAGATTCTCAAACTTCTCTCGGTAATCCATCGCCGTCTTGAGAAATTGGTGCTGCACCTGGAAGTCGGGGACCTCGATGAAATCCTGCGTCTTTGCGTCGGCCTTCAGCGTCTTTGCTGTCGGGTCGTCACTCTTTGTCGCAACAACAAACGCGCTGATAACCTTCGTCGCTTCCATCCCCTCGGCCAGCTTGTTCAGGAATTTGTCGTGGTTCACCCCGGCCCGGTCCATGCGCTCAAGGATCGCCAGGCGCAGGAGCGGCTTCTTCAGTCCGCGATACCCGGACACATCCCACTTGTACCCGGCGCGTTTCGCGGCGATCGACACCACACCCGTCTCCAGATATGCGTCCAGGAATTTGCGCTGCTTGACGGTCAGCTTATGCTCTGCGCCGTCTTTGTCCTTGTACGGTAGCTTTTCTTCTGGCATTGTTCCTCTTGCATACTGCGTAATGCGATCGCATCGTCATCGGGTTGAAGAACGGATACAGATCGCTGTCTCCTTCGCAAACCACCTCGATCGACGTCCCTGCGCGTGTCAGCTTCACGTCGACTTTGTTCCTGCACAATCTACACATCCGCATCATTTTGCCTTTCGTTACGCGCGGGGACCGGACGGGTACGGGACCGCTCCCGAAACTTCCCCGCCCGGCGGTTTTGTCCCCGCACAATCAGTTCAGCGCCTTGTACTTTTCCCAATATCTGCGCGTCTCTTCGGGAAGGTTCTGCACATACCCGTCTTTCTTCCACCACTTGATTACGTTGCCGGGACCCCAGTTGTACGAATAGCATATCAGCTCGTCGCACACCATCACCCCGGATCGCCGCAGGATCCTCGGCAGCTGGACGAACAGATACCAGGTCCCGATCAGCACGTTCACCCACGGATTGAAGAGATCGTCCGGCGTAAACTTGCAGTCAGGGAAATTAGCGTTCCAATCGTCGAGGGCGCCGCCTTGTGCGAGGATCTGCATTAGGCCCCTGGCCCCACTTTTCTCGTTCACGGCTGCCGGGTTGTTGTCACTCTCCAGTTTTATTATTTTGCCAACATCCACCATTTACGGCCTCCCACAATTACATATTCTCTTTGGGTATCTGATGATATTGATCCTCGACGCAACGTGTCGTTTTCCGCATACACATTTAACAATCCACATACTATGATGATGCTTATCGACATGGCTTAAGGAAATTATTTTGTATTTTCCAATTCTCTTCCCGGTTAAATCATTTTTGTGTCTCTTATTCAAGCTCTGCTCTTTGTGTGTAGCCCATCTGCAATTCTCTTTACAGTAATTCCCATTATTGTCAATCCTATCGATTGACTTACCAATAGGAGCCTCTCCCATGTCTTTATAAAACGTCTCAAATGAATTCCACTCATCGCATACCCCAATTCCACGACCGCCATAATATTTATAATGCAAGTGATTCTTATCGTTACACCTTGATCTCATCTGTATCCATATTCGATGTGTTCTCGTTTTCGTCATCCCATGTGTAGTTCCGCCCTTGTTTGCACACCCGCAACTCATCGGATATTTTGTTTTTCTTCCAAGGATACCGCTGCTCGTCACATATATCTTTCCACAATTACAACCAACCTTCCACATAGCCTGGCCGTCGTCTCGCGTGTGAGAGTATCGGATTATGCGTATATGCCCAATCCTTTTTCCAGTAAGATCAAGCCTTTTGCTCACTTCGCCCCTCCCTTCATCCATTTCGATTTATTTGCCAACAAAGTTCCGAAAACCAGAAGTCCACCCATATTTCCGAAAAGCTCTTTTAATGCTAACTCATCAATCTCCACCGCATCTGCTTTCTCATCAGCGATAGCGGCACGGATTTGCTGCTCCCATTCAACAAAATGTTGTGTATAAACAGAACAATCATCATTGCATCGCCTCGTGCAAGGTTCATAACACGATTTAGGATATTTCGGTGGATTCCTCAACAGCGATTGGACTTTCTCACTCATGGTTGCTCCTTTAGCAATTCTGGATGCTTTTCTATGTATGCCTTTGCGTTGCACTCACGGTCAAACCTTTGTCGCTCCCATTCGCTTGCGCTACGAGCTAACTCAAGCACTCTTGTAAACGCTCTCAACGCATCCACGCCCAATGCACTACTGCCACTTGACTTTTCCATACCGACTTCATACTCATATTCGTATCTATCTTCTTTCAATTCGATTGAGAATTTAACCTTCATTTTACCTCCGCTTTCTTGCAGGCTTCGCATCGGATAATTACTTCTGTTCCACATTTTGCGCGTATTACTATTTCCCCATTTTTGTCATATTCATCACGTTGTTCTCTTGTCCATTCCCAATAAGATGGGACAGAACAATGAACTTTTGAATTTGCCATCCACGTGTCACATTCGGCTTGAAGTTCTTTAAGGATTTCATTGCGAGTTTTCGGGATTCCGTTGATTCTGTTGTATGGATTGATAGTCTGCGAAAACTTCTTCGTGCGGATAACTCGTTTACCACATTGGCACTTTCCTCTTTTTGTTGCTTTAAGCAATACTTCTTCATAGTGAATTATCATGTCTCGCCTCCTTGATTATCGCCACCTTGCGTTTCATTGTGCGTCTCCTTAAAACATATCTGGTTTTAATCCACTTGCAAATGCTAACCCAATTATAAAAAGTCCAATTCCAATCGCCATTAACACAAAACCAAAAATCATCCATATAAAATACATTATCAAATTATCCTCCCGCATATTTCTTCCACCCATGTTTTACATAATCTTCTGACGCATCATTTCGGTGATTTCTTCGAATATTTACAGGTTCCCCCACTATCTAAGCACGACAAAAACTCTTCATTAAATTGCCCGGGAATAGTACACCATTCAATCCATTCTCCTGTTGAAATCCATTGACGTTCAATAACCCATCCCCTATCAAGATTGGGGGTTATTCTTATGTCGGCAAATATTCTCGGGCCATACATCTTGTCGATTATTATTTGCTCATCTATTCCTATCTCAACAGACTTATTCGTTTCGTTCCAATTTGCCATGTTTCCTCCTACTGCTCATTGCAATTAGTTATCAAACTTGCTCTCGATGAGTTCTCTTATTACTTTTACTGCCTTGTCATCATCGAATGTATTTACTCTCATCTCGTCATGTCCTGCATAATCAATATCCCAACACTTTCCCAATGCTTCTTCAATTTCCTGTTCGCTCGGCACGACTGCGGAGCGCAGGTCGGCAATTACCTTCTCTGCCTCTGACATAGACACACCCAATCCATCGGTGTTCATGGCATCGTAGATAATCGCTCTAATTGGACGCACCTTGCTCACGGCTTTCCTCCTTCCCGTATTCCTCGACCACCCCTATCGCATCGAGCAACCCGTAATTGTAATCGTTGTCGATCGGAACAATTCCGCCTACCCGGACAATCAATTTGTCGATGCGTCCGATGATCTCCGCAATCTCGTCTCTCCGCATAGCTCCCGAACCTTCACGCGCAACCGCTTTTTGTATTTCTCGATCCCTGCCAAAGGATCATTCGCGCCGCTTTTGCACCTGTCGCAGTATCGCTCGTTGTGGCCCCGAAACACCGTCCCACAGTTGCACCTGATCGTCTGCTTCGCGCCGAAATAGCTGTAGTCGCTCATCCGAATTTCCTCGCTTGTCCGCACGTTGAAATACGCTCATTGTTCACCCAGCATTCGCGGTCCGGGTAGATCGCCAGGAAGAGGTCGCGCTTGATCAGGTACTCCGGCGTCGGCATCCCCTTGATCTCGTACAGAAACGTGGTCCCGTCGTTGCGCTCGACCTCAAAATCCACGCGCCACTTGCGGACCGTCTTGCCGTTCACGATCAGGTCGACGGACACCTGGCGCCGATAGTCGCGTATCAGGCCGCCGCGCTTTGCGATCTCCAGGTCCTGCCCGGCGCGGGCCTCCATACCGCTATCATATCCGCCGCGACGGACCGCGTTGTATTTGTTCCGCCTAATCGGTGATCTCTTCACCTTTCACCCCGCGCAGATCGTTGACCGCCGTGTTTCCGCACCCGCTTGACGCCATGATGATCGCCATGACCAGCGCGATCGCCAGACAGATTAGACCGACTTTGATCAGACGCATACAGCACCCCCTTGTGTGATTGTTGCCAATATGTCTTTAAGATTCTGCGGCATCCCCATCCGCTTCATTGCCTGGGCCTGGCGTATCGTCAGGTCCGCGAACGCTTGCGGCAGCGCCTTTGACAGCGCGCCAACGAAATACGCCCACATATCAGCCGGCCGTGTTTCGACAGCATGGCGGCAGATATTCAACACCATGTCAGCCGTAGGCGGATACCCTTTCTGCTTCTTGACCCATCCCAAGAAACGTAACAGGCCGAACCCTGGACGGCGGAGCTTCAGGTCGAACATGGCGATCTCTTTACTTTGGTCGTCGGTCGGCGGATCGAAGTATGATTTTCCGATCGGATTGAACACTCCAGCTTTCGGCATCGGTATAGGCTTTGAGAATTCAACGTCCTGATCTTGATCGGAGCGGTCCGAAGGACCATCCGGAGGCGGAGCCGGAGGATCCATTTCCTGAAAGTTATCCACAGGCTCGGCTTCTTGTGATACCGGTTCTTTTCTTAAACTTAAACTTAATCTTAAACTTGCGTTTTCACTTTTCCGGAGTAACTCCGGGAGTTTATCCTGTACTTTGTCCGTACTAACTCCCGGAGTAGGTACCGTACTTACTCCCGTACTAACTCCCGGAGTAGGGTCAGGAATTCTTGATCTTGCTTCCTTGTCCTTCCTTATGCTGTTATTTTTAAGGAAGCCATTGAATTTCATATACATACCATTCTTCCCATACCTTACAACAAGCGGCGTTTTTGCTATCTCCTGGAGACATCTCTCAATAACTGGAATTGAGAAAGTATCGCGATACGGAACGACCTTTCCTTTCACAACGTCGGAGCGTGAACATATCTTTCCTTCGCAATCCAGATGCGGAATCATCCATGTATACAGCAGCGCGGCCTTGTCTGAGAGCAGCGTGACGGCCTCATCTTCGCTTATCGTACGCGATACAAACCGACCTCTTGCCATTAAATCACCATCCTTTCTTAAAAGTTATCCACAGGCCTTTTCACCCGATCACGAAGTCAAATTCTTGCTGTCCGGCATCAAAAAAAAGCAGCGCGTGGAGCGCCGCCGAATGCGAACACGCCCCGCGCTTCTTGTGGCCCTGGCAGCTGCACGAATACGATCCGCTCGGCATCTTTGTCAGGCGATACGTTGTCACGTTGTATCCGGCGATCGGCAGACAATTCCAGGTATCTTTGCCGACCTTCCGGAGACAGTTATGCTCCAGGATCTTGCGGACCTTGTAACTATGCGGCCTGGCCAATGTGCCGGTGATATCTTCATATCGCTGTATCAACTGCATAAGGCACCCCCATGACTTTGGCGATCTTTGTGATTTTAGACTTCCAGTATTTGCGGACGAATGCTTCCTTCGCCGGCTGCGCTTTCATGTTCATCACGACTTCCTTGCCGCTGATCAGATAGTCTCCAATCAGCGCGTTGTCAACGCCCTTGATCTCGTCGTCAACGACCGATTTGATCTCCTCGTATTCTTCCCATGCCGGCCGAAGCTCCTCCATCCGCTTGAGCTTCTGCTCCAGGTCAGCCTTGTCGATGATCTTGAGGCCCGGCGCCGCCTTCATATCCGGCATACAGATGTGACGGAACGCGCATTTCATACACTCATCCGCGTCGTCACAGAACCCGGGGATGGTCCCCGCGGCGACGTGCTTGTTGATCTCCTCGGCCTTCTTCAGCAGCTCCTCGCCAACGTCCAGATAATCGTTCAGGTCGAGGTCAAACTGCTTGAGCTGCCCGGTCGACTTGTTCTTCAGGAGCAGGATCGCCTTGTCGCAGTTCCCCATGAGCATATAGAGAACGATCTGCCCCGTGTATTTCCGTGTCCATGAATAGCGTTTCAGGTCGTCAACGCTGTTCATGCACTTGAACACGTTCGGTGACATGGACTTAATCTCAATCGGAACCAGGCCGCTTTCTGTCTGCACGAACCCGTCAACATGGCCGGTGATCTGGTATTCCTTCCACTCAAACGGCCGCTGCTGCTGCTGCACCTGGATCCCGGCGGCCGCCAGGTCCTTAATGACTATCTCTTCCTGGTGGTTCCCCTCGTCGAATATGTATTGCAGATCCACATCATGCAGCGCCGCCTCCTGCCACCTGGTCCGCTGATACACCAGCTTCCGGGTACACGCATCCGGTAACGCGCTGGCGCGGTTCGACAGACACGGGTACAGCTTGATCTTCGCCGCCTTCGTCTCTCTCACTTTTTCAATTAAATTCATGGCTATTCTCCTTATATCGCTGGCAGTTCATCGGATTCATACGGGTTGACTTCTGCGTTCTGTTCCTCTTCTTTCCGGCCGATCCGCGGGATGAGCTGGATGTTCTCGGCGACGACCACGATCCTGTTACGCTTCTCTCCCTTCTCGTCGTCCCAGCGTTCCTGTTTCAGCCGGCCTTTCACCATGCACGGTGATCCTTTTGCCAGGCATTTCCCCACCAGGTCCGCGATCGATCCGTATGCGTGGATGCGAAAGAAAGACACTTCCTCCTTCTGTTCCCCGGCCATCGTCTTATACCGGCGATTGACCGCGATCGAGAACACCGCGAATGTGCCTTTCTCGATCTGCTTCACGTCAGGATCTCTCGTCAGGTTCCCGAAAAGGATTGCCTCGTTGAATTGCATCACGCCGCTCCTTCCTTGAATTCTTTATACTCCTCTTTCACCTTGCTTATGGTGATCTCAAGGCGCTTCCCGGTAAGCACGTCGCAGGACGACACCCCCGCGACATCCTTGCCTTCCTTGTTCTTGAATTTCGTAATGCTCTCCAGGTATGTCCGGGCGATGCTCTTGTCGTTGTTGCAGATCTGGAGGATCATGTCGCGCAGCTCGTCCTGGCGCTTCTTCTCGTCGCCCGTAGCCTCCGGCTTCGCGGCCTTGTATTCCACCTTCTGCGCGTTCTCCGGCTTGATCCCGAATTCCGCCAGCTGTTCCCAGGAGAGGTTCCGGATCCCCAGGAGCTGCGTTATCCCGCGCACCATGAGGTTACTATACGCCGCCTTCATGATGTTGCACTCGTCCACGTCCTTCATAGCCTTCAGCTGGCCCTTGCTGTACGCGAAGAACCGATCACGGCTTGAGCAGGAGCCGATCGCCTCGATCTTTCCGCCGGCCCAGGAGAAGGTTCCACGCGCCTCATAGATGTAGTACGTCCCGGCCTCGTCCTCGCACATCGTCTTTTTTGAGCTTGTAGCCTCGATCGATATGCCGAACACCGGGAGCAGCTTCTCCGCGCCGGACGCCGTGAGGTACGGCTTCCCGTTCTGGTCTACCCAATCGTATGCGCTGGTGCGCTTCACCGCGACACCCAGCACCTTCTTGAGTATGCTCACCCGCTTCTCCGCCTGGGCGACCACATAATTCACGTCACCGTTAATCATCAAATCCCCGTCCTGACGTCCCGCACTCATGATTTCCATGCTATCCATAGGTTTCTCCTTTGCGTTTACTTGTTCCCGATTGCGATACGATCCTTCTTTATCAACACGACAGATTCCCCGTACACGACCTCGATCTTCTCGACGCCGTTGATCGACAGCGTTCCCTCTTCTCCGTTCTCGTACATCACGCGGATCTTCACCGGCGCGATATACGACTTGATCTCTTCAAACAGCTTATCGAATTTCATAGATCCTCCTTGTGGCCAGAAAAACAAAAAGCGCGCACCACCGTTTTGGCAGTACGCGCTCACCAGTAAAAAAGAATACACTCTGACAATCAAATCGCTATGCTGGCATGGCCCTCCTTTGGTTGCGTCCGGCTCATCTTCCGCCGCGCCTGAGAATACGCGCCTGGTAAGACGCACCTTCCGCTTGTTAAATGGATGTTTTCTGTAAGTTACGTTATTGCAGGAAGATATATTATGCGACGTTGCTAGTCCGGAAGACCCCTGAGCCAAGCCTGTAATTTTAGGAATGCAACTTCTCCGGGAATGTCCTATAATAACGGTCGAACCAACAAAAGCGAGGTTTGTATGAATAGAAAAGCGTTTACGCTTGTGGAGCTGCTGGTCGTTATCGCGATC
>ERZ795055.3795-NODE-3795-length-10863-cov-4.377036_pt1 | contig 10863 bp, 4 predicted proteins | sample MGYA00375139_ERZ795055 | MGnify/ENA primary metagenome ERZ795055 (study PRJEB30184, sample SAMN05720283) | anaerobic digester metagenome | isolation source: active sludge of municipal wastewater-treating anaerobic digesters | place: USA | collected 2015-01-23 ...
GCTGGGACTGCTTCTGTATGCCCTGGTCGCGCGCGGGCGACTGCCCTTCGATATCCCTGGCGCCTTCTTCTCGTTGTTGGTGGGCACAGCGCTCTACCACATCCTGGGCCCGCTCGATTTGCTCGGCGCCCCGTACCACGCACCGGAGCTTGCCGGCCTCACGGTGGCCATGCCCTGGCCGACGCTTGGATTTGTCGACGGCCTCGGGCCGGCGTTGGCCTACCTGCCAATTGCGATCCCGTTTGGTCTGCTCACCGTGGTGGGCGGCATCAACGTCACCGAGAGCGCGCGCGTGGCCGGCGACACCTATGACACCAAATCGATCCTGCTGACCGAAGCTATCGCCACGCTGGTTGCGGGACTGTGTGGCGGCGTTGCGCAATCCACGCCGTACATCGGCCATCCCGCTTACAAAGCGATGGGCGGCCGTTCCGCCTACACATTGGCCACCGGCCTGTTTGTCGGATTGGGCGGCATGCTCGGGTTGGTTTCTGCCATCGTCACCTTGCTGCCTGAGGCCGCCGTGACGCCCATCTTGTTGTTCGTTGGCATTGAGATTGTGGTGCAGTCATTCCATGCCAGTGGCGAAAAACATGCTCCCGCGGTGGTGCTTGCCTATTTGCCTTCGGTGGCCGAGGGCTCGCGCATCTTGTTGGCCGGCTTCATCGCCGACGCCGCACTCAACCCCGCGTTGCTGCCAGCCAAGGCTGCCGGCACGCTCGACCTGCTCAATGTTTTGGGGCACGGGTTCATCGTGACGGCCATGCTATGGGGCGGCGCGATGGCCTGCCTACTCGACAAACGCTTCAAGGCCGCAGCCATTTACCTGCTCATCCTGGCCGGCTTCAGTCTGTTTGGCTTCATCCATTCACCCATGCCCTCGGGTGAAATGTTTTGGCCCAGTGCAATCACAAGCAGCACCCCGTTTATGCTGGCCTTAAGTTACGGTGTGTTGGCTGTCCTGTTGGTCATCATAGCCTTCAAGACGCACCGCCAGACGAGGAGTGTTTGATGACTGCCGATGCCGCGCCCCCCAGACCAGGCTTGGCGTGGGACAACCGCGACACCCTCGGATATGGCAAAGCGCTCTTGGCGACGGTCAAAGGCGTGCTGCTTGAGCCGGGCCCGAGCTTTGGCGCCATGCGTCGGGACGGCGGAGTGGGCGGGCCGCTGTTGTTTGCGGTGTTTCTGGGCACCTTGGGTTCTTGGGCGGCCCTCATCTGGCAAACCCTGCTGTCGTTCCTGTTGCCAACCGCGCTTACCGCTAACGGCCTCGAAATGCTGGGCACGGTCGTCAGCCTTGTCGTGACCGCGGTGTTGATGCCGGCCTTGATCGTCTTTCAATTATTTATGATCGCAGGGCTCGTGCACCTCTTGCTGTTGGTCTTCGACGGCGGACAACACGGCTTCGAAGCCACCTTCCGTACCATCGCCTATGCCTATGGCGGTACCGCACCGTTAAACCTATTGCCGATCCCCTACCTGGCGCCGTTGGTGGCGTGGGTGTGGCACCTCGTCGCCGCTATCGTGGGCCTCGGCAAGGCCCATGAAACGGCCGGTTGGAAGGCTGCGGCGGCTGTGCTGCTGCCCCTCGGCGTCTGTTGCGTCTGTATCTGCGTCGGCATTGGCGTCGCTTTGGCGCTGGGCGTCTCCGCCGTCGGTATGAACTGACGCCGATGGCACCCCTGGCCCGGCCACGTTTGGTATGGCGACAGCTCCGCCAGGGTGAATTTGATCACGAACGTGCCTGGGGACTGCTGTTTCTCTTGGGTGTCGGTTTGGCGTTCGCAATTCCAGAGCCGCTGCGATTTGCCATCCAATGCCCGTGGAAACGAATCACCCATCTGCCGTGCCTAGGCTGCGGCAGCAACCGCGCCCTCTCTGCGCTCACCGCACTAAATCTCCCACAAGCCTGGCACCACAACCCCCTGATAACCGTATGCCTCCTAGCTTGGGGTGCGTTCAGTCTCTACGCGCTCATTGTCATTGTGGGACGACTACCGCGCCTACGTCCCGAAGGCCCATGGCGCCGCTGGCGATGGCCGCTGACAACGATCCTGCTTGCGCTTTTGGGGTCGCATTGGGTCTACTTGTGGTCTTCTGGCATTTAGGTGGAGTACGCAGCATGAACGCCTCTGGCCCCGTCCGAACCGCCGCCCACGTACCCTGGCTTGCACTTGCCACGGGCCTGCTCACGGTGAGCTGCAGCACCGACCAAACGCTCGAAGGCTTCCGCTGCAACGCTGCGGGCGAATGCGCTGCGGGATACATCTGCCACCCAGAAACCTCTCTCTGCGTACCGCGCATCGTGGTGGGCTGTGAGGGGGATACCGCCATTTGCCCAAGCCGCGTCAACACCGGAGACGGCTGCCCGAGCGCGGGGGCCTTTCTCCCTTGCGCCGATGACGCCATCGCTTGTGAAGCGGGCTGCCGCACGTGTGCTGCCGATAGCGGGTGGAGTGCCTGCTCTTCCCCCTGCGGTGAGCTTGGCCAGATCGAGCATTGTTCGAGCTGCAGCGATGACTGCACGCAATTGCCGCACACCCGCGCTACCACCTGCGACACCACGGGCTCAACACCGGTTTGCCGCGTGAGCCAATGCGAAGATGGCTATGTGGACCTGGCCGCCGACGCGGTTGGGTGCGAGTGCGAGTATCACGGCGTTGAAAGCTGCAACGGCCAGGATGACGACTGCAACGGCACCGCCGACGACGTCGCCAACGCAGGTGCTTTGCGACTGGAGTGCCAGACGCTGTACGCCCTAGCCCTGCACGTGTCGACCTGGCGCTGTGCCGCCGGGGGTTGCCAGATTGAGAGCTGCGCCGAGAGCTTTCGCGATGCCGACCTGATCGTGGAGAACGGCTGCGAGACGGTATGTACCACCTCGTCGCCTGAGGTCTGCAACGGCCAAGACGACGACTGCAATGGCACCCTCGATGATGTCAGCGAAACCACGTTAGCCACCCAATGTCCCACCGCGCTCACCAACGCCCATAACGTCGAGAGCTGGAGCTGTGGCAACAGCCAATGCCAAGTGCTCACCTGTACCGCCGGCTACGCCGACAGCAACGATGTTGACAGTGACGGTTGCGAGAGCGGCTGCGTGCCAACCATACCCGCCACTGAAGTTTGTGATGGCCTGGATAACGACTGCGACGGCACTGTGGACAACGCCAATGCCGTGGGCTGTTCAGCCTTCTTCCGCGATGTCGATCGCGATGATGTCGGTCTCACAAATGACAACCGCTGCCTCTGTGCCGCCTTAGCTCCTTATGATGCGACTATCGGCGGCGACTGCGACGATGACACAAGTGGCTGCGGCGCCCACTGTTATCCAGGCAACGTGGACGTCGATCGCTGCGATGGCCGCGACGACAATTGTGATGGCGCGGACGGCGAAGATGACCCCGCGCTTGGTACCAGCTGCGATGGCGCCGACACCGACCGCTGCTTGGATGACGAGTTTGACACCTGTGTCACGGGCGAGCTCCGATGTAGCGCCGGTGCCGACAGCCTGGAAAACGACGCCACAAGTTGCACCGACAACCTCGACAACGATTGCGATGGCGCCAAGGACTGCTCCGATGCCGACTGTTTGGGGGTACCGGCTTGCAGCGGCTTCACCGACCAAGACCTAGACGGCGTCACCAACGGCGGGCCCACCCCCGATTGCGATGCCACGTTGCCCACCTGCACGTTCGATTGCTTAACCAACAGCGACAGCGCCGGCGAGGGGGGCAGCAGCACCCGCCCCGTGGTGGTCGACTGCGTCGAGAGCTTCTGCCGGAGTGATCCGCATGACGCCGCCTCCCTCTGCTACGTTGTGGACACCGCGACGGCGCTCAACACGGCGATCGTGGACAGCAACACCCGTGCGGGCGCCGAGCATTTCCTTTTGAACAGTGACTTCACGGTGAGTAGCGCACTCACAGGTTTTGCCAGCACCAATGGTGGTACGCTGGTGCAACGCCCCGGCAAGCTGGTCACCATCACCGCGTCCGGTGGCACCACGCGACCGTTCCAATTGTTGGGTGACCACTACCTCGTATCGGGACTGAAGTTGGCCTACGCGAATGCCTCGGCCGTGGACCGGCTCATCAATGTGCCGGGCTCCGACAACCGCTTGGAGCACCTCAACATCACCGCCAGCGGGCCGGTTTACACCACCGTATGGCTGGCTGGCGCCCGCGACGAGGTCTACGACCTGCAAATCACCCACACCGGTACCGCCGGCACGACCGACGAGCTGCGGATCGGCGGCACAAGCAACAGCGTGGACACGGTGACCACCACGTATGCCACCGGCGGTACCCAGCACATCGCGTTGATTGAAGGGCCCGAGGCCCAACTCGCACACCTGACCGCGACCACCGGTGGGCAGGTGTACTACGGCTTTGTCACGGTGAATGCCCTGGGTGCTGCGCTCACCGACCTGCACTTCACGACCACCGCACGGGTGGACAACTATGTCTTGGAGATCAACGCCAACGACGTGATGATCGATGGGGTGGTGGCGACGCTTGGTGCCACCGCGACGGCGCTCCAGGCCGGTCTACGGATCTCCGACACCAACGCCGTCGATGTGCGCAACGTGACGATGACGTTAGGGAGCTCCACCAACTTCGCATTGGAGACGTTGGGGACCCGCGGCCACTTTGAAGCGCTGGCCTTCTCGGCCACCGCGTTTCTTAGCTACGGTGTGGTGGTGCGCGCGAGTGACAACTGGTTCGGCGACGTGAGCGTCACGGCTGGGAGCACCTACCGGACCCCGATTTGGGTAGGCAACACCGCCAACAACACGGTGTTCGAGGGCCTTACGGTGGAAACCGTCGGCGAAACTGTCGACGGTGGCTCTCCTACCGACATCGATCAACAAACAGGTTTGACGGGCACACGTGTCAGCGATGCCAGCTTCACCCACAAGGCCACAACTGTCCGAACTTTCTACGGAATTCGCATACAAAGCCCCGACACGACGCTCGACAACGTGCGCCTAAGTTACAAGGCCCGCATCGATACACCGGTGCACGTCACCGCCGATCGAGCCACGCTGAAAGACCTTACCATCAGCTACGAGGGTCAGGTGGACCAGGCGATCTACCTGAGCAGCAATCAAAACACCGTGCGCGGCTGCCACATCACCGACGCCTTGCCCGGCCTCCCATCGGCCACCCATGGGATCTACATCCAGGCCTCCAACGCCACGAACGGCGATGACAACCTGATCGAGGACAACCACATTGCCGGGTTCAAGACGCGCGGCATCCATGTCTACGGCTCAAATGGCCAATACGCCGAGCGTAATCGCCTGGTAAGGAATCTCATCTCTGGTGGTCTGGATACCCAGGCGAACGACACCGGCGGCATCGTGCTCTCCTGGGCGCTGGATACACGCGTCGTGGGCAACGTGATTGTCCAGAACAGCATGGATGGCATTCAGGTGCGCAACGCCAAGGACGCCATCTCCGACGCCAACCGCATCACCTACATCGACCACAACACCGTCTCAGGAAATGAGGCCGCCCTAAACTTCTATTACGAATCCTCAATCTCAACCTGTGTTCGCAACAACTCCTTTAGTGGCAACCGCGGCCCAGCGCTGCGCTATGGCTTGGCTGGCGCAACCACGTGGGCCAACAGCGCGGCATGCGTGGGGTCGCTAACCGCTGGCAAGTGGGGCAACAACCAATATGGCAATGGCGCCGCCTGCGGCACCGACGCCTACTGCAACGTTGGTTCATCCTGCTCTTGCCTCGGCTCCCTTGGGATGGCCAACTTCTTCGAGTTCAACGTTGATCCGACCTATGCCTCGGTCGACATGAACACCAGCGACTACTATTGCCTCTCGAATGCCGCCGCTGCGGCCCTGGTAGACTCAGGCGATGTACTGGTATCGGTGCCGACCACCGATCCGCTTTATGAGATCTATGACCGCAACGGCGACGCCGATGGCACCTACAACGACACCTCGGGCCCCGCAGGCGCCGGACCCGATATTGGTGCACGCGAAAGTGGCAGTAATGGCTGCTACTGAGCGGCGCTGACGCTGCCTTTCAAGATCTGCTCGGCGGGCCACACCCATTCGATGAGGGCCAACACCCCGGCGGTTGCCGCGGCGCTCACGGCGACCGCAAACATGGCGTTCGCGCGCGCATTAGCGGCATCGGCCTTTTCGATTTGCTGGGCTACGGCCACTTGTTGCCACGCGGGCGAGATCTTATTCGTGAGTTGCCTAGACCGGAAGCCGTAGTAACTCCCTGCAAGTGCCGTAACCACCGAGACGGCTCCCACCCCTACGGTAGCGGGCCACAACGACGGATGAGTACGCACCGTGGGCGGGGCCACACCGACACCTGGGCTGAGCGTAGGTGGCACCTCCGGACCTCGGCGCTCGGCTTGCTTGGGTACGGCAACCGACGCTATCGCGCTGGGTGCGGTGGGGGGCGAATTTGGCGCACGCTCTGCCACGTGGGTGGCAGGAGCGTCGCTTGGGGAGGGGGATGCCGGGGTCGGCGTTGGCGTGCCAGATTCCAACTCAAAATCAAACGCAGCGTCACCGGCCGCGGGCTCAGCCGCAACGACAGGTTCTTCCTCACCAGCCACCTCGGGGAAAGCCACGCCATAGATGGCCTGCGCATTCACGCGCAACGCGGTCGCTGCATCCCCCATGGCCGCCACCTCGAAGCTGCTCTCTTCGAGGAGGGCGCCGTCGCTGGCCGACAGGCGACGCACGCTGACTATCAGCGCCCCGGAATCCTGAGCTGTAAGGTTGGACCACACCAACACCTGGGCTTTGGCCGGCTTACACAACTTTGCCAAACACGCACCATCCTCTCCGCACGCAGCGACGCGCTTGGGTAAGAATGGAGCCTTGGTGGCCTTGTTGAGGTTAGGGCCCGCAAGCACGGCAACCCCAGGCAAGCTCTTCCCCACCGACTCGAACGCGGCCGCCACATCTTTAGCAAGAAGCTGTGCGGCTGGCGCGCCACCTTGCACAGGCAGCACCGCGATGCGGATAGGCGGTGCCGCCAGAAGACAGACCGAAGCCAACGTCAACAGCATTACTAGCAACATCCCTCACAAGGACAGTAGCAGCCGGTACACGGGTCACAGAGGAAGTTACCGGTGCAAGTCGTGCAGGCAGGCGCCTGGCAGGCGTAGTTGCCGCCTGAACCGCAACAAATCGATGTCGCCCCCGGCGTGCCGACCGGATCGCAGGCGCCATAAGTTGCACCGCACCCACACACCCCGTCGGCAGGATCGCAGGTGAGCGGGCTGTTGCAAGTCACGCCTGTGCAGAAGCTCTCGCATCGGTAACCCGTGCCCTGCGTGCAGTCGCTGACGCACTTCTTGTTGGTGGGGTTGGACGCGCACGGGTTGGCCGCACAGGCATCCACGCAGCCACCGGTCACGCAGCACTGGTTGCCGGTGCAAGTGTGCGCATAGTCCCCACAATGACACCGCGTGGAGGCCACGGGGTCCTCGGAGTTGCACAACGGGTTCTTGAGCGGGCAGGTGTAGCCGTCGCAATTGTCCACACAACGGCGGCCAGTGGCTTTCGTGCAATCGCGCACGCATTGCAACGCCCCGCACGGATCACCGGCACACGGATCCACGCAGCTGCTGCCCACACAACAGGTCTCGCCGGTGCAGGTTTGGGCATTTGTGCCACAGTGGCACCGGGTCGACGCATTGGGGTCCTTCGGATCACACAGCGGGTTCTGCGCAGCACAGATGTAGCTCGTGCAATTGTTCACACAACGGAAACCGCTCAACTGCGCGCCGTCGCGCACGCATTGGCCGGTGAGGCTCGCGGTGCTGCCGTCGCAAGGGTCAGGCGTGCATGGATCTTTGCAAACGCCGTTAACACAAATGTTGTTGGTGCCGGAGCAAACCGAGCCACCACACAGGCACTGCGTGGTGCCGTCCGTTTGCGGCACACAGGTCGGGTTGGGCTGCCCACAGCTCACGCCTGAGCAGGGGTTGGTGCAGGTTCGATCATTGACGACGCTGCAATCCCGATTGCACTTGTAGTTGGGCGCCGTGGTGCACGGGTTGGGCGTGCACGGATCGACGCAACCACTCCCTTGGCAACACTGCGACGACGTACAGACAGCTCCACCTGCGGCCGAACAAGTGCACTGGGCGTTGCCGCTGGTCTGCGAGACGCAATCAGGGTTACGCCCGGCAGTGCTGCTGGTGCAATTGGTGGAGGCGCACGGATCACTGCAGGTGTAGTCGGTGGCACTGGCCGTGCAGGCCACCGTGCAACGGTAGGTCGGCGCGGTGGTGCACGGGTTGGGAGAACAGGGTGTGGTGCAGGCTGCGGGCGTACCGTTGCAGCACTGCGAGCTATTGCACTGCGCCCAGGTGTCGGCGCTTTGGTTGTGGCACCAGCACCCGCCGGACTGTCGGCAATCCGGATTGCGGTAGTTGCTCAGGCAGGGGTCGGTGGGCACGCACGCATCCACGCACACGTAACCGTCGGCCTCATTGCAATCGCGGGTGCACGACAACGCGCCGCACGGGTTCGGGTTGCACGGATCTTTACACTGGCTACCCACGCAGCAGGTGTTGGCGCCACAGATGGCGCCAGCGGCCGCACACCAACAGGTGTTGTCGGAGCCTCGGCAGTTTGGATTGCGGCCGGTGGTCTCGGCGCTGCAATTGCGCCCCACGGGACAGTTGTCTTCGCAGGCGAACCCGGTGGCCGTGCCGCAGGTGCGGTTGCATTCAAGCGGATAGCATGGGTCGGGCGCGTTACACGGGTCGTCGCAAGCATAGTCGCCGCCGCCGATATCCACGCAGCACTGGTTGGCAACACAGGTTTGCTTGGCGCTTCCGCACTTGCAAGTGCCAGAATCAGGATCGCACACAGTGGGTGAGGCACAGGTCACGGAGGCACAACGATCGAAGCAGGTGTAGCCCTCGGCAGCCGTGCAGTCGCGGGTGCAGCCGCGCAACTGCGGGTTGCCAGCGCACGGGTTGGGATCGCAGGGGTTATCGCACTGACCACTTACACAACATTGGCCATCACTGCATTGCTGCCCTTGATCGCCGCACTTACAAACGGCATCCACCGGATCGCACTCGGTGTTTGGCAGCGCACAGGTAATGCTGTCGCAGCCGTCAACGCACACGTAGCCCTCGGTCGCGTTACAGTCGCGCACGCAGAACTTGTTCTGGATCTCATCGGCACAGGGGTTGGGATTGCAGACGTCGATGCAATGGGTTTCCGAGTCCTTCGTGAGGCAACACTCATTGCCGCCACACAACCGCGGCGGGTCCTCACGGCATAAGCAGTCGCTGTCTTCGCAGATTTGGTTGGCAGGACAACCGTCCACACAGAAATCGCCGCGCAGGCAGTACCCATCCCGGCACATTTCTCCCGGTTCGCAGCATTCGCCTCGGCAACAAACAACATCGTTGCCATCGACCTTGTTGCAGTACCGACCACCGGCCTCACAGGCGATGTTGGCGCAGGGGTCTTGGCAGGCGCCGGAGATGCAGATCTGGCCGTCCGGGCACGCCAAGCCACTGCACTGGTTCTCGGTACACACCGCGGTATCCTCGGGGAGGTCGCCGGAAGCCGCGAGACAGGCGCGGCCAACACACACGGTGTCATTGGTACAGGCGCCAGCAACACAGTTCGGGTCGCTTGTAAGACAGCCATTCCGCTCGCAAGAGCTGCACGTCCAACCGGGATTGCACGGCCCTGAATCACATGGATCGGCCGTGCCACACGACAACGAGCAGACGAAGCCGTCGGGGCAAAACCGCTTGTCACATTCCATCACCGGGACGCACGCACCGCCGTCACATAAGGTGTTGTTGGTGCAATGCCCGCCAATGCAGTTCGGATCGTCGGCGTTGCAGCCCAGCGCACAGGGATCGCCACCCACGCAGCTAGGCAGGCATGAGCCCGCCACGCACTTTTCGAGGTCGGGGTTGCAGGCGTTGTTGTCGCAGGCGTGCGACGTAGCCAAACACCGGTATTGGCACGTTTGCTCGCCCGGGCACAACGCCCCGGCGCAAGGCGTGGCAATGCAAAAACCACCGACACAAGCCTCACCCAAGCGACATTGTGCATCGGTGCGGCAACTTTGCACATCGCCCGGCAGCACGTAGTCGCCGTTGGGATTGTCCCACTCGCCTTGAGGGCGGTCGGGGCCCGAATCGGTTTGTGTAACGACGCTGTCGCCCACCGCGGTGGGAACGCAGATGCCATCGGCGCAGGTGAAATTCGCAGGGCAGGGGTGTTCGGGGTCACACAGGTCTTTGCCGTAATCGAGGCCAAGCCGCCCGGAACAACCTCCGAGCACCAAACCAACAAGCCCTATCCAACTGAGCTTACGCATGAGACCTCTTCCTTGGACGGAGACCCAAAACAACTCCGCCTCCATCATAGTAACAGCCCTGGCGCTGGCCGCCCGTCAGGCCGCGACAGGGAGCTATCACGCCCAGTGCACGGGCACCAAGAGCCTCGCACAACACAACGCGTTAGGGGGCCCAACTTTTGCGTCGCACCAAGATCTGACGATTTCTCTTTACAAACCGCGCAAAATGCGTTTCTTAGCCGCGCCTTTACCTGTGAGGTTGGCGTTGATTCAAGACCTCTCTACAATTCGTAACATCGGGATTTCCGCACACATCGACTCCGGAAAGACCACGCTCTCTGAGCGCATCCTTTATTACACGCGACGGGTCCACGCGATCCACGAAGTGAAAGGAAAGGATGGCGTCGGCGCCAAGATGGATTTCATGGAGCTCGAACGCGAGCGCGGAATCACCATCACCAGCGCCGCGACGCACTGCTCGTGGCGCAAACACCACATCAACCTGATCGACACCCCCGGACACGTC
>ERZ795055.3799-NODE-3799-length-10856-cov-7.255717_pt1 | contig 10856 bp, 12 predicted proteins | sample MGYA00375139_ERZ795055 | MGnify/ENA primary metagenome ERZ795055 (study PRJEB30184, sample SAMN05720283) | anaerobic digester metagenome | isolation source: active sludge of municipal wastewater-treating anaerobic digesters | place: USA | collected 2015-01-23 ...
AATATTCAGTTTTTTGACAGCCTCTAAGGCAACACATCCTCGCTGCGCAGATGCGCTTCCGGCGGCTGCGGCCCCGGCTCGCCCAGAGGTTCCTGTACGAACACCGGCGCGGGCCTGGTGCTCGCCCGCCAGCGGTCGGCAAATTCGCCCCAGTGTGGGCAGCGTTCCCGACCTGCTTCCAGATAATCGAGCAGGTTTTGTACGCTGGCGTTGTGGCCACGCGCGCTGATGCGGGTGCTGAGGCAGGCCCAGCGCAGGTACAGCACATAGGTATTGAGCACGTCGCCTTCACAGTACTGGTTGATGGCGGCGTAATCGCCGGCGGCGACCTGGTCCGCGATGTTCGCCCCATGACCGTTCCACTTCCCCGGCAAGCCCAGCGCCTGAGCCGTTTCGTCCAGTCCCAGCTTGGGCGAAGCGCCAAAATCGCCCAGCACGTCCATCAGATCGCAATGCCAGTTGCTTTCATAGCGGTAGTCATAGCCGAACCGGGGGTCGGTGCGATGCCAGTTGGCCGCGGTGAGGCCGTGGATCAGCGAACGCTGCTTGAGCACGGCCACATCGAAGCCGCGCCCGTTCCAGGTCACTACCCGGGGCTTCTGCTGGTCCACCAGTTTCCAGAACCCGGCCAGAATCTCTCGCTCGCTGCGGTCGGCGATGCTGGCCGCGCCCAGTTTACGGATCGCGTAGCGTTCGCCCTGCCCGTCGCGTTCGATGCGCGCCAGCAGAAAGCCCAGGGTAACGATCTCGTGCTGGATCGGTTTGGGAAACGCCTCAGGATCCCGAGGCTCGGGCAACAGGACCGGATCAGCGCGAGTTTCGAGGTCAATGACGAGCAGATGCAGAGGATAGGCCATCGGTCACCCAGCGGTTTGGAATGCGACCGGCCAGGACGTTTACAGGTCCTGACCCAAAGGGCGCGTAAAGGTATACTGAGCGGGTTCCACGACCAGTTGTTGCGCCGCCTGGCCGGTGCTGCCGTTGATCAGGGTAAACGGCAGTCCGACGACGAATACCGCCGCGCCCAGCACCGTCGCGGCCAATCCGCCGGGCCGCGCAATGAGCAGATCGGCGGCGGTCGTATCGGCAGTCGGCGGGTTCGCGGGCGGTTTTTCCGCGTGGGCCAGGCTGGCGCTCCACGCCAGGGTCGCGGCCAGGAGAGATGCGGCGCTTCGTTGGATAATTATCTGACGCATGATGGGAACCTCTCTACGTGATGTTGGCGCCCTGCCTGAAAACCCGAATCGTTTGACGATGGTTTACCATGCTCCCGGACAGGGTGCAATGATATGACCCGCGTTTCTGCGCCACTTATCAATAGAGTTCAACCGGATGGGCAATGACGTAAGCGCCGCAACAACTCCTCCCCTCCTGGATGTCCGCGATCTGTCGGTTTTCTTCGGCGCGGCGCCGGCGGTGACCCAGGTCTCCTTTACACTGGATCGCGGCGAGACGCTGGCGCTGGTCGGCGAGAGCGGCTCCGGCAAATCGGTGTCGGCGCTGTCGCTCCTGCAACTGCTGCCCTATCCGCACGCCCACCATCCGGGCGGCAGCATCCGCCTGCGCGGCGAGGAGTTGTTGGGCGCGGCCCCGGCCCGGCTGCGCGAGGTACGCGGCAACCAGATCGCCATGGTGTTCCAGGAGCCGATGACCTCGCTCAACCCCCTGCATTCCATCGAGAAGCAGATTAGCGAGACCCTGTGGTTACACAAAGGGTTGCGCGGGGCGCGCCTGCGGGCGCGGATTCAGGAATTGCTGGAGCTGGTCGGTTTGCCCGACGCCGCCCAGCGCCTGAATGCGTTGCCGCACGAACTGTCCGGCGGTCAGCGCCAGCGGGTGATGATCGCCATGGCTCTGGCCAATGAACCCGATATTCTCATCGCCGACGAGCCGACCACGGCGCTCGATGTCACCATCCAGGCACAGATTTTAAAGCTGCTCAAGGACTTGCAGGCGCGGTTCAGCATGGCGATTCTGTTCATCACCCACGATCTGAGCATCGTTCGCAAGATGGCGGATCGGGTGTGCGTGATGCGCGCTGGCGCAGTGGTGGAAACCGGGGCGGTTGCTGAGCTGTTCGCTGACCCGCAGCATCCGTACACCCGGCAATTGCTGGCCGCGGAACCCAGGGGCGAGCCGCCGCCGGAGAGAGACGATGCCCCCGAAGTGATGGCCAGCGACGGGCTGAAGGTCTGGTTTCCGCTGAGGCGTGGCGTGTTGCAGCGGGTGGTGGCTCACGTTAAGGCGGTGGATGGCGTCAGCGTGAGCGTGCGGGAAGGGCAGACTCTGGGGGTGGTGGGCGAGAGCGGTTCCGGTAAAACGACCCTGGGACTGGCCTTGCTGCGGCTGCTGTCCAGCGAGGGCGCGATTCGGTTCGAGGGCCAGCGGATTGACGGCTGGCCCGGCAAGGCGCTGCGCCCATTGCGCAAAGCGATGCAGATCGTATTTCAGGATCCGTTTGGCTCGCTCAGTCCCCGGTTGTCGGTGGGCGAAATCATCGCGGAGGGGCTGCTGGTCCACGGTTTGGCCGGGGACCGCATGACCCGTCGCGCCCGTGTGAGTCAGGCGCTTGAAGAAGTCGGCCTGGACCCGGCTACTCAGGATCGCTATCCGCACGAGTTTTCCGGCGGCCAGCGCCAGCGCATCGCCATCGCCCGCGCCCTGGCGTTGCAACCGCGCCTGCTGATTCTGGACGAGCCGACCAGCGCGCTGGATGTGTCGGTGCAGGCCCAGATCGTGGACCTGCTGCGCGAATTGCAGCGCCGTTATCGCTTGGCCTATGTGTTCATCAGCCACGATCTGCGGGTGGTGCGCGCGCTGGCCAATCATTTGCTGGTGATGAAAAACGGCCAGGTGGTGGAAGCCGGACCCGCGCGGCAGGTGTTCGCCGCTCCCCAGCATCCCTATACCCAGGCCCTGTTGGCGGCGGCGTTGAATCTGGAGGCGATTCCCCCTGCCCCGCGCTCCGGGCATGGAGTGGCGGGCGAGGTCTAACCCGGTCATCGCGTCGGGTTGGAACACGCCTTATTGGGAAAGGGCATAACTTTTTCCAGCAACTCCGGTGCTAAAATTCCGCCCATGAGCCAAAAAGACATCGTTTCCAAAGGCCTTCTCAAGCATCTCCTGGTGGACATGGCGCGCTACCTGCTTCGGCTGGACCTGATTGACGCTGAACTGCTCTCGACCGAGGAACAGCGCATCGAAGACCGCCGCGCTGATCTGGTCGCCAAGGTCAAACCGGCCCAGGGGGACCGTTTCATCCTGCATCTGGAAATTCAGAACGCCAACGACGGTCAAATGCCGGTGCGGATGTTGCGCTACTTGACCGACATTCATCTGGCGCATCCTGGCCAGCGGGTGCATCAATGTCTGGTCTATATCGGCGCCGAGCGGTTGACCATGAAGAAGGGGCTGGACAGCCCGCAACTGCGCTACCGCTATGAGGTGATTGACATGCGGAGCATTGACTACCGCACGCTGTATGCGAGCGATCAGCCGGAAGCCCTGGTGCTGGCGATTCTGGGCGATTTTGGCGCGGATGAGCCGCCAACGGTGGTGAGGCGGCTGGTGGAGAAGCTGTATACCCTGACCGGGGCTGACGAAAAACGCCTGCGGGAGTGCTTGTCCATGCTGGAGATTCTCGCGGACAACCGTCATCTCACCCTCAATCTTCAGGAGACCTGTGCGATGTTGCAAATCAATCTAGAACGGCTGCCCAGCTATCAGATCGGGATGGAAAAGGGCCTGGAAAAGGGCCTGGAAAAGGGCCTGGAGAAGGGCATGGAAAAAGGCATGGAAAAAGGCATGGAAAAAGGCATGGAAGAAGGGGCGCATCGCAAGGCGCTGGCGGTGGCGGAGCGGCTTCTGGCGATGAACTTTTCACCCGAACAGATCGCTGCCATTACCCAGTTGCCTCTGACGGAAATTCCAACGAAAGCGCATTGATCTGGCCTGGCCCACGTCTCGTGTTGTAACCCACTCCCTCTCTATCGTCTCCCATCAAGGACCCCCCGGCTATGTCCCGGCACTGGCGCGATTTCCCTGACTATTGGCGCCGGCTGCGCGAGGCCCTGCTGAATCCCCGCGTGGATGACCAGGCGCTGGACACGGCGCTGCGTGAGGCGCGGGCGCGCCAGCCGTTGCCGGTGCTGTGGCTGATCGGCAAGGCGCAGGCCGGCAAAACTTCGATCATTCGGGCGCTGACCGGCAGTGAAACCGCCGAAATCGGCAACGGCTTTCAACCCTGCACCCACACCGCCCGCATCTACGACTTCCCGGCTGAGGCGCCCGTGGTGCGGTTTCTCGATACGCGGGGCCTGGGTGAAGTGGCCTACGATCCCAGCGACGACATCCACTACTGCGAATCACAGGCGCACCTCCTGCTGGGGGTGATGAAAGCGACCGACATTCGCCAGGATGCCGTATTCGAGGTGCTGCGCGCGGTGCGCCGCCGCCATCCCGAATGGCCGGCGCTGATCGCCCAGACCGGCCTGCACGAGGCCTATCCGCCGGGCGGCGAGCATCTCCAGCCGTATCCCTACGACCGTGAGCCGTGGCCGCCCCAGGTTCCCGCCGACCTGACCCGCGCCCTGCGCGCCCAGCGCAACCGGCTGGGGACGCTACCCGGTTCAGCCCCGGTACATTGGGTTCCCATGGATCTGACCTTGCCGGAAGACGGCTACGAACCGGTGCATTACGGGTTAGAGGCGCTCTGGACCGCGATTGAAGCCGTCTCAACCCTGGGTTTGCAGGCCAGGCTGCGAGGCGACGCCAGGTTGCGCGATGTCTATGACCGCGCCGCTCACCCTCATATCGTCGGCCACGCCCTGGCCGCCGCCGGCGTGGGCGCGCTGCCGCTGGTGGACCTGGTCGGCGTGCCGGCGGTGCAGGCTAATTTGTTGCGCGTGCTCGCCCAATTGTATAAGCAGGACTGGAATGCACGGATGGCGTCCGAATTTCTCAGCCTGCTCGGCGCCGGCGTCGGCATCGCTTACCTGGCGCGCACGGCCGGACGGGAACTGATCAAGTTCGTGCCCTGGCTGGGGCAGACGGTCGGCGCCGTCTGGGGCGCCACTGCCAGCGGCGCGACCACCTATGCCCTCGGCAAAGCCGCTGGCTACTACTTCGCCAGCCAGCGACGCCACGGTCTGGTGGATGCCGAGGCGCTGCGCCGGATTTACGCCGAGGCGCTGGCCAACAGCGCGAGTGTGCTGAAACCTCCGCCGGGAGAGGATCGGTTATGAAGGCCCTGTTCAACCGGCTGGATCGCCTGCGTCTGCTGGCGCTGCTGTTGTGGGCGCTGCCGGTCGCCGCACTGGTTCCGCTGGGGATATTCTGGCTGTGGCGGGCCGAGGCTTTGCCGTGGTGGCTGCTGGCCATGGTGTTGTGCAGCGCCGCCGGCTACGGTCTGCAACGCCGGTTGCTGCAACGCGACCGCGACCTGCTGGCCGGCGCGGCGACTGGCCCCGATTCCCACTGGCCGCCGCAAGCGGATGGAGCCTGGGCGGCGGTCGAACGCCTGGCGGAGGAGGCGAACCCGGAGGATTGGCCGCTCGACGAGGGCGGGCGGCTGTGGACGCTGGGCCGGAACACCCTGGACGCTGTCGCCCGCTATTACCACCCGCAACAGGAGCGGCCCCTGCTGGAACTGACGGTGCCGCACACCCTGCTGATCATCGAGCGGGCCAGCCGCGACCTGCGCGCCACGATCACCGATCACATTCCGCTGAGCCACCGCCTGACCCTCGGCGATCTGCTCCGCGCCTGGCGCTGGAAAGACGCCGCCGAGCGGTGGCTGAACGTCTATCGCGCGGGCCGCCTGGTCGTTAATCCCGCTGATGCGCTGCTCAGCGAGGTTTGGGGTCATTTGCGCGGTCAGGCGTACAGCCAGGCCTGGACGGAAACCCAGCGCTGGCTGCTGCGCGAGTATGTCCGCAAGGTCGGCTATTACGCCATCGAACTGTACAGCGGGCGGCTGACGCTGGCCGACGCCGAACCGACCGCCGTCCCGACGCCGGCTTCCCGGCGCGATCTGGAACAGGCTGCCGTTTACGCTGCGCCAGTGAACGAGCCGTTGCGGATCGTAGTGCTGGGCCGGGCCAACGCCGGCAAGTCCAGCCTGATCAACGCCCTGTTTGGCCGGCTGACCGCGGCGACCGATGTGTTGCCGGACACCACCACGGGATTGACGCCCTATCGGCTGGAACACGACGGGCTGGACGCCGCGCTGATTTTCGACACGCCGGGCTGCGATACCGAGTTGCTGGGCGACAAGGCCCTGAAAAAAGCGGTGCTGAATGCGGATTTGCTGCTCTGGGTCTGTGCGGCGCAGCGCCCGGATCGGGACCTGGAGCGGAACACTCTGGACGCGGTGCGCGGCTGGCAGGCCGAACGGCGCGAGCGCCGCCCGCCGCCGCTGCTGGTTGTGGTCAGCCACATTGATCAGTTGCGCCCGCCGCGCGAGTGGCAGCCGCCCTACGATCTGCGGAATCCCCAGGGCCTCAAGGCCACGAATATCCGCGCGGCGGTGGCAACCGTGGCGACGGACCTGGCGGTGCCCGTCGCTGAGGTCATCCCGGTCTGCCTGGCCGAGGATCGGGTTTACAACGTGGATGACGCGCTGTGGGCGGCGATGCTGGACCGCCAGGACGAGGCCGGTAAGGTCCGGTTTCTGCGCTGTTTGGAGGAACGAAAACGGGCGGAAAACTGGACGGTTTTGCGCCGGCAACTGGCGAATGCTGGGCGGTGGCTACTGGAATTGCCGGGCCGGGCGCTGGGTTAGAGGCAACGTTGCCTGGGGTATTCCCGGTTTCAAAACAAATCGGGCGGAAGAATCCGCCCGTTGAGTGGTCAGGACCGGCGCCGGTTTACCGCATTTCCAGCTCGTCCAGATGCAAATCAAATTTCTGGATCATTTCCGCCAGACTGCGGATTTCCTCCGGCGTGGGCGCATTCGCCGCCTCCGCGCCAGAACCGTCACCGGAGAGCACCAACCGGGCTAATCGCTTGAGTTCGCGCAGGCCTTCGTCCTCTTCCTCAATGGCCTCCATGACCTCGCCGCATTGCACCAGTTGGTCAAAGAACGTGTGGCCTTCCTGTTGGGCGCGCGCCAGAGCGCCAATGCCCGCCAGCCAGATTTGACTGGCCAAGGCCAGAGTGTCTTCCACCCTGCGCGTTTCGCGCAGGCATTTCTGCAATTGTTGGTACGCCATTTTCGCTACTCCTGTACAAAACCCCAAGAACGCTTATCCCTGTCAGCCGATTCCGGGCGTTCCGAACCCTTATGCTGATTCTCCGTGGCGGACCTCTAAAAAGCTTTCTTAAACCGATACTTACTATCCATTTAGTGGCGGTTTGAGCAGCCGGGCCATCGCCCCGATCCACCGTCAGCTTCGATAGTAGCGACTTGAATTAGAATAAACACACTAATGAGTCTGGAAATAGCGAATTTGGCAATTTAGCGGCGCTAACTACCGCATTGCACAACAAAAATGCCGCAGTGCAAAACAAAATAACCTGCGGAAAACGGCTAGTTGAACGTCGTTTGATGATGAATTTTCGGGGAAAATGGGGTGGGTTAGCGTCCTGATCGGCTTGGAGCCGCCAAACCCAGCGCAAACAGCACGGTGGCGGCTACCACCACCGAAGGGCCGGCCGGAGTGTCCCAGCGCAGAGACGCCCACAGTCCCAGGCCGACGGCGGCGGCGCCCACCAGACTGGCCAGCGCCGCCATGCCTTCGGGGGAATGGGCGAAGCGCCGCGCCGCGGCCGCCGGGATGATCAGCAGCGCCGTGATCAGCAACATGCCGACTACTTTCATGGCGACGGCGATGACCAGGGCGATGAGCAGCATGAACGCCAGCCGGACCGGGAACACGGCTACGCCTTCGATCTGGGCCAGTTCCTCGTGGACAGTGATCGCCAGCAGCGGTCGCCAGAGACCGGCCAGTGCGGCCAGCGCCAGCAGGCCGCCGCCCCAGATCCAGTACAGATCGGTAGTCGTGATCGCCAGGATGTCGCCGAACAGGTAGCCGACCAGATCCACCCGCAGCGTTTCCAGGAAGGCCAGGGCAACCAGCCCCAGCGACAGGGTGGTGTGGGCCAGGAGGCCCAGCAGGGTGTCGGTGGCCAGTTCACGTTGGCGTTGCAGCAGCACCAGCGCCAGCGCCGCCAGCAGGCAGGTGAGAACGACGCCCAGTTGCGGGTCGAGGTGCAGCATGGCGCCAAGCGCCACGCCCAGCAGCCCGGAGTGGGCCAGGGTATCGCCGAAGTAGGCCATGCGCCGCCAGACGATGAACGTGCCCAGGGGACCCGCCGCCAGCGCCACGCCCAGGCCGCCCAGCAGGGCGCGCAGCAGGAAATCATCCATGGGAATCGCCCTCCGCCGGTTCTACCACTGAACCGTGCAGGTCGTGGCGATGGGTGTGGTGATGATGGTAGATCGCCAGGTGCCGGGCGCCGTCGAGGCCGAACAGTTCCCGATAGGCGGGATCGCGGGCGACGTGGTCGGGATGGCCGGAGCAGCAGACGTGGCGGTTCAGGCAGAGTACGTGGTCGGTGGTGGCCATGACCAGGTGCAGTTCGTGCGAGACCATGAGAATGCCGCACCCGCGCCGCTGGCGCAGACCGCTGATCAGGTCGTACAGCTCGTACTGGCCGTTCAGGTCTACGCCCTGAATCGGCTCGTCCAGCACCAGCAGTTCGGGTTCGCGCACCAGCGCCCGGGCCAGCAGCACCCGCTGGAGTTCGCCGCCGGAAATGGCCTGCACCGGGGCGTCGAGGAGGTGCGCCGCGCCGACTTCCGCCAGCGCCGCCCGGACTCGGTCGCGGGTCGCGGGCGTACCGAGGGTGACAAAGCGCCGCACGCTGAGCGGCAGGGTGTCGTCCATGGCCAGCCGCTGGGGCATGTAGCCGATGCGCACGCCGGGCTGGCGCCAGACCTGGCCGCTATCGGCCCGAAGCAGGCCCAGCGCCACGCGCGCCAGGGTGGATTTGCCGGCGCCGTTCGGGCCGATCAGGGCGACGATTTCGCCCGCTCTGACTTGGAGATTCACGTCGCGCAGGATCGGCTGGCCCCGGATGGCGAGATGGACGTGTTCGACCGTCAGTAGCGGTTCAGCCAGCTTACTCACGGGGCGGTTGCCGCTCAACCGGTGTGCCAAGGATTGATGACCGGGATGCCGCACCCGGTAAAGCCTTCGATGTCACGGGTGACGACGCTGGCGCCGGCGACTCGGGCAATGGCAGCGATCATGCCATCCTCCACGGTCAGGGGCCGACCAACCCGTTCCCGGTCAATGCGCAAATCAGCGTAGACCGAGGCAGCGGCGGCATCGAACGGCAGAATCCGTCCCGCGAATTCCTGGGTAAATAGAGCTTGCGCCGCCGCGGCCAGACGGTGCCGTTTCTGACCATAGGGCATCCGTCGGATGCCGTAAAAGATTTCCGTTTGGCAGATCGCGGTGGTGAACATGGCATCCAGGGGGCAGGCCATCAGCCAGGCGACAACGGCAGGATCGGGTGTGGCCTTCATGACTTCCGAAAGAACGTTAGTATCGAAAATATACATCAATCGAAGCCTGGGGGTTGACGCCCCGGTTGGCGCCGCGGCAGTTCCAGTTCGATGCCACCGAGATCAACAAAATGCCGACGCAGCCGCGTATAGGCCGTTTCCGATGCTGGCTCGGTTTGGCACGCTTCCCGTAAAATACAGCGCGCTTCCTGCTCCATCGAATGTCCGTACCGAGCGGCGCGCAACCGCAGACGTTCCTTGATCGCGGGATCCAAATTACGAATGGTCAGGTTAGCCAAGGGCAGTTTCTCACGGTTAAGCATTGCATACATCTTATAACCATCATTGCGTGCAATCGAGAACAGTTTCATTGTCTGAACACCGGGGAGGGGAGATGTCAGTTCAATCACGCTGGGTTCGGTGGTGGATTCCGCTGGGTTGGGCGCTGCTGTTCGCGCCGCTCTGGGCGGTGGCCGCTCAGCCGGCGGTGGTGGCGAGCATTAAGCCGGTGCATGCGCTGGTGGCGGGGGTGATGCTGGGAGTGGGCGAACCGCGCCTGCTGGTGGCCGGCGGGGCGTCGCCGCATGAGTACAGTCTGAAGCCGTCGGATGGGCGGGCGCTGGGCGCGGCTCAGGTGGTGTTCTGGATCGGGCCGGAGTTGGAGAACTTTCTGGTTAAGCCACTGGCTAATGCGCCTGCCGCCCGGTCGGTTGCGTTGCTGACTGCGCCTGGCGTCACTGTGCTGCCGCTGCGGGAAGGCGGGGTCTGGGAGGCGCATGATGAGGCGCATGATCACGCGCATGACCTGACCGCCAGCCACGATGCTCATGTCTGGCTCGATCCGGTCAACGCCATCGCCATGGTTCGGCAGATCGTTGCGGTGCTCAGTGCGGCAGACCCGGCGCATCAGGCGGAGTATGCGCGCAACGGCGCGGCGCTGGTTGAGCGGCTGGAGCGGTTGAATCAGCAGTTGGCGGCGGCGCTGGCGCCGGTCAGGACGCGGCCGTATCTGGTGTTTCATGACGCCTATCAGTATTTCGAGCGGCGCTATGGGTTGAATGCGGTCGGTTCGGTGGTGCTCAGCCCGGAGCAGCGGCCAGGCGCGAAGCGGGTGGCGGAGATTCAGGCGCGCGTCCGCGAGCGCAAGGTGCGGTGCGTGTTCAGCGAGCCGCAGTTTCAACCGGCGCTGGTGGCGACGATCATCGCGGGCAGCGCTGCGCGCCAGGGGGTGCTCGATCCGCTGGGGGCGGAGTTACCGGCTGGCCCGGATGCTTATTTTCACCTGCTGGAAGCGTTGGCCGAGGCGGTGCGCGGCTGTCTGGGCGGTTAAAATACCAACCGTGAT
>ERZ795055.3808-NODE-3808-length-10837-cov-8.344741_pt1 | contig 10837 bp, 8 predicted proteins | sample MGYA00375139_ERZ795055 | MGnify/ENA primary metagenome ERZ795055 (study PRJEB30184, sample SAMN05720283) | anaerobic digester metagenome | isolation source: active sludge of municipal wastewater-treating anaerobic digesters | place: USA | collected 2015-01-23 ...
AAAAAGTATCGCAATACGAGGTTGACCCCCTCTCTCCCCCAGAGGGGGAGGCAGCCCAAGGGGTGCGCCCCCTTGACCCCCGATTTAGATGTAAGAGTTCAAATAATGTTTTTGCCCAGCGAGGCCCCGACGAGGCGGCCGGGCGACCCCCAAAGGGGGTGGGCTTGCTCATTTTCTTGATTGTTATGTGAAATGATTTCGGGATTGGACAGAGAGGAGCCTCAGCAGATAATGTAAAAAAAATCAGATTTATACGCGTTTTCTTCATTCCTTTCACGATAATCCACTCACCACTCAAGCGTCACAACCGCAGGATATTTCATTCATATATCCATATCATAAAAGGAAGGTACCATGACAATCCGCACCGTAACATTCCTTCCCAGCTATCGCAAAATCGAGGTCAAGCGCGGAACAACGCTGCTCGACGCAGCCCAGCGTGCCGGGCTCAACATCAACGTAGTCTGCGGCGGACAGGGGAAATGCGGAAAATGTGTTATGTACATCCAGTCCGGCCGGACCGAGTTTGATGTGCAGAAATACGAAAGATTTTTTTCCAAAGAAGAACTGGCAAAAGGAGCCTGCCTCGCGTGTGAGACCCTTGTCCAGGGCGATCTTCATGTGGTTATTCCCGAAAGTACGCTCATCCAGGAACAGAAGATTCTCGTCGATGGACAGGATAATCCCATTGAATTACGCCCGTCGGTAAAAAAATATTACGTGGAACTCCTCCCGCCAACCCTGTCAGACCCGTCTCCGGATCTCTCCCGGCTGTTATGGGGCATCCAGAAAAGCGGCGGACCGGTTGCGGAGCAGATGTATGCTCCCCTTGAAGTTCTCCGCGAAATCCCCGGTATCCTGCGCCATAGTGAATGGAAGGTCACCGGCACTATCGGTCTTGTTCCCGGGGGGTACCGTCTCATCGATCTCCAGGAAAACGATACCTCGAAAAGGGTCTATGGTGCGGCAGTGGACCTCGGATCGACAACGATCGTTGTCTATCTCTGGGACCTCCTGTCCGGAAAAATTGTCAGTGTCGCCTCGAATTACAACAAGCAGATCAGCTGTGGTGAGGACATCCTTGCCCGCGTGAACTATGCCCGGAAAAACGGTCTCGACCGCCTCCAGTCCCTCGCAACGGAAAGCATCAACCTGGCACTGACCTCTGCTTCCAACTTGGCCGGCATTGACCGTGAAGACATCTACGAAGTGGTGGTTGCCGGCAATACGGTCATGACCCACATACTGCTCGGCATAGACCCGGCATACATGATTGCCGAGCCGTACGTTCCGGTCGTGCGCAGAGCGCTCTCTGTTGCAGCTGGCAGGATCGGTATCACCTGTAACCCGAACGGGGGACTTTTCGTATTCCCGGCCGTCAGCGACTTTATCGGGGGGGATATCATAGCAGATATTCTCGCCTCCCGTATGGCAGAACGCGAAGAGATCTCGCTTCTCATCGATATCGGCACGAACTTTGAAGTTGTTCTGGGCAACCGGGAGTGGATGTTCTCGTGTGCAGGTGCAGCCGGACCGGCTCTCGAGGGGGGAGAAGTACTCTTTGGAATGCGGGCAAATCCCGGGGCAATCGAGAAGATCCACATAGACCCTGAAAGCTTAAACCCCCGTTACAGCACGATCAATGGCATCAAACCACGGGGGATTTGTGGTTCCGGGCTTATTGACCTGCTGGCTGAATTGCTCATTACCGGTATCATCGACCGGACCGGACGTATCAACACCGGTATTGAAAATCCAAGGATCCGGAAGACCTCACACTTCCCGGAATTTGTCATTGCCGGGGCAAAGGAAACCGAAATAAACAAGGACATCGTGATTACGGAAAACGATATAAAGAACCTGATCATGAGCAAGGCATCCATCCATGCCGCCTGTGTGACGCTGATGAAACAGGCGGGGGTCACAAGGAAGGAGATTGCCACTATCTACTTTGCCGGGGCTTTTGGCAACTTCATTGACAAGAAAAATGCCACCACCATCGGCCTGATACCAGAAATTGAGATTGACCAGATCAAAAATATTGGCAATGGAGCGGTTGCCGGGGCAAATATCGCGCTTATCAACCGGAGAGCCCGGAAAACCCTTGATGATATTGCCTATAAGATCGCCTACATCGAGCTGAACGCTGAATCATCCTTCATGGATGAATACACCTCGAGCACGTTCCTTCCTCACACAGATCTGACGCTGTTCCCGAAGGTCCAGGAGATGCTTGAGACCTGCCGGATCAGGAAAGGGTGACGGGTATGGCAAAGATGATCCCCTCCTCAAGATCACTCGCAACCGGTGTCGGTGCACTGCCCCATACTGACCCGCAACAGGCTTGCGACGATGTCCTTGCCCTCTTTCCTGCGTTTCCCTACATACCTACCCTGCCGGACCGGAGCCAGCTTGAAAGCATCGTGTTCAACGATTCCGAGCAGCTCCCGGGCAGGATGATTCAAAACGACCGCCTCCTCTTTGATAGCACCCGTGACCAGACTGCTGCAATGGAAAAGGTGTACATGGACTATGTGGAAGGTAACTTCCACGATTATGGCCTCCATAAGGAATATGCATCGGCATTTATCGAGATGATGTCCCGGAGGCTGCCGGGTGCACTGGTCCTGAAATGCCAGGTTACCGGGCCGGTAACATTTGGCATGCAGGTCGTAGATGCTGACAAGCGGCCGATCTATTACGATTCCCAGCTGGCCGATGTGCTCTCAAAAATGATTGCCCTGAAAGCCTGCTGGTGTGAGCAGACGATGAGAAAGAACACCGGTGTATCAGAAACACTGGTCGTGCTCAATGAACCATACCTGGCATCGCTGGGATCATCGGTTGTCCCGGTTGACAAGGAAACCGTCCGGGCTGGATGGGACGATATTGCCGCGCTCGTTGAGGGCGGTCTTGGCATCCACTGCTGCTCGAATACCGACTGGGAGTTCGTTCTCAGTCTCAATCCCTCGGTTGTATCTGTCGATGCCTACGCTACTGCAAAGGAATTCCTGCTCTATTCCGATACGATCGTATCCTACATGGAACGGGGCGGTATCGTGGCATGGGGCATTGTCCCTGCCGAAACCAAGCTGTTCGTCACGGAAACTGTCGATTCACTCTTTGATCAATATCTCAAAATCCGGACCCAGCTCTGTACCCGTATGCCGGAGAAGCTATTCGATGCGCAATCCCTGATCACCCCGAGCTGCGGCATCCGGTTTGCCGATCGTGAAGGATCGCTCGCTATTATGGGTGCCGCCGCAGAGATCTCGCATCGGATCCGGAAAACCACAGGCCGGGGTTGAACATGCGAAAAAAACCATTTACCATCGCCATCTCCGGCAAGGGCGGTACCGGTAAGACCGCGTTAAGTTCGCTCCTTGTCCGCTCATTCATCGAGCTTGGCGAGACACCGGTCCTCGCGGTTGATGCTGACCCGAACGCGAACCTGCATGAGGCACTCGGGGTTGTTGTACGCGAAACAATGGGCAGCATGCGGGAGGAGGCATTTACCCGCACCATACCGCCGGGCATGAATCGTCACGATTACGTACGTTTCCGTTTCAGGCAGGCACTGGTGGAATCCGAAGGTTTTGATCTGATCGCGATGGGAAGACCGGAAGGAAGCGGGTGCTACTGCTTTGCCAACGATCTCCTGTCCGAATGCATGGGGGAACTCGAACGAGATTACCATTTTATCGTGATTGACACAGAAGCGGGAATGGAACACATTGCCCGGGGAACCATTGGCAAACCTGACCTCCTCCTCATTGTCAGCGATCCTGGTGCCCGGGGGCTCCGTACCATTGCCCGTATCCGTGAGATTGCCATGCAACTGGGCCTTGAAAATGATAAGATTCAGGTCGTATTAAACCGCTACCGGAGCGGTACCGCACCATTGGGTATTGATGCCGGACAGCCGCTGGCGGTGATTCCCGAAGATCCGGCAATTGAGCAGGCGGATCTTGCGGCAACACCGGTCTCGCTTGTTCCCCCGACGAGTCCTGCCCGTGTTGAGATACGGCAACTGGCTCTGAAGATTCGCGGGATGGCAAAAAAAAGAGCCGTTGAAGCATCGGATGGTCTGATTCCCCCCGGCGTACCATAAGTCCCCGGAAGGGGAACAGGTCAAAGGTTTTTATTTTTTTTTGTAAACTACCAGTTAAGCACCCAAGAATCTCTAACAATTCTCCGTCCACCTTGCGCCAGCCCTGATCCCATTGGAGGCTCATGGCGCATGCTATACTTCTGAATTACCCAAAATTCCGATTCAGGTAATACAGAACTATCGCAACCGGGGCGCCAGAGCGGCGGGGCGAAGCCCAGGGAGCGTCAGTGTATTCCGGCCCCAGGAGAATTCACTTTTTTGCATTCCGGTTTGGAGATGCAATTTTTCCCAATTTTCACTCTGTAAATCTGTTTTTTAATTTCAGGGTTAAAATGGCATTGTACCCTTTTTTAGTAGCGCTGGAATCATTCAATGGTAAAAACGGCTCTGGAGAAAACCTCTTTTTCTCCAGATGATCGATCCCCCTTTTTGCCATTCCTTTCCCCAACGGGGGCGGGTGCGCATTGCGACAGGATGATCCTCTTTTCACCGGGCATAACGTGAATACGCTCCTGGAGTCTCCGCTCTACCTCAGCCGCTATAGTATCCCCCACCTAGGATAATGACGGATCATTGGTAACCGAATCCGTTCCATTGCTTCCCACTGCATTTCCCGATAGCGGACTCATTGGCAGGAGGAGCCTAATGCAATAAAAAATTCTCCGGGCCGGAAATTACAGGAAAACCGCGACTGCAATGGTTGTTGTCCAGAGGCCGTTCTTGTCACCCTCGGCAGACTGACAGGTATTTTTGGTCTTGATGATCTTGCCACTGGCCTTGTAGATTTGTTCCCGGTCAGACCACGCAGCATTTACATCAAATTCAATACCGAGCGTTGTTGCAAGCATGGTTGCTGCAAGGTCTTCTGCATATTCCCCGGTCTTCTTCTCTGTCTCACCATAGGCATGGTGTTCCGAAAGGTACCCGTATTCTTCGCTGACGCTTGGCATGGCAAGACCGATGGCAGCAGAGACAAGCCGGTTCGGTTCATTGGTCTCATTCCGGGCCATGACACAATAGGTTATCCCGCCGGGTTTGAGAGATTTGAGTCCTTCGGTCTTGGATATCTGTTTACAATTGGGCGGGAAAATGCTGGACACATACACAAGGTTGCATTTCTCTACTCCCGCTTTCCTCAATGCCAGTTCAAAAGAAGCAAGACGATCTTTGTGGACACCAACACCCTTGGTAAAAAAGATGCGTTGCGGAACAAACATATGCTATAGTTTTTTTATCGCATGCACTTTTAGGTTGCGGTCACTGGTTCATGTGGATACTATCATCGGTTGAAGACGGACTTTTCCTGGAGGGATACTTCCCGATATCCGGAATAATCGGGGGTCAGGGGAAAACCTGCCCGTTGGTATCTGTCAGACGGGAAACTATTGCCGGTAATTCCGCCATGGTATCGATGGTGTAATCCGCCGGAACCGGAGAGCGGTCATCTGAAAACCGGTCCCCGTATCGTGCATATACGGTACGGATACCAAGGTTTATCCCGGGTTCAATATCGCGCCGCGGACTGTCTCCTACAAGCAATGCCTCACCTGCTTCTGACTGGAGCATAGCAAGGGCAACAATAAAAGGTTCAGGTGCGGGTTTTTTTACCTTAACCAGGTCAAACGTGACCATGCAGGAAAAAAAGGGCAGCAGGGCTGTTTTTTCAAGGCGCCTGACAGCATCGCGGGAATGTGCATCAGTGATGATCCCCATGGGAATTCCCGTATCCCGTATCAGGCTGAGAGTATCGAGAACCCCCGGGTAGGGTTTGATGGCGAGGATCTTTTCCTGTTCGTAAATGCGACGTGCGGTTTCATATGAACCCGGTACCTGTATCCCGTGGTCGTGTATGAAGTCAAGGATGTTCTCATGCGATTCAAAACCATGCAGGGGTCTGAGAAAATAATCAAAGAGCAGGTTTTCTTCCATCACACCCAGGAACCTGCTGGCAGCATTGCATGCTGCGATCTGTGCCCCGACAAGATCGAAGAGCGTGTTGTCCATATCGAATAGTACACAACGGACAGGTTTTCGAAAGGTATTATTCAATGATAAATCCTGGTTCACATGGTGATATTTTGTTCTGTTAAGTAAAATGGGATCGGTTGAGACAGGTTCCCAAAACAAGGCTTTGTGACACCGATCCAACCACAGGTACCATTGTTCATATAACCATGGAGTTCTTTTGTGTAACCCCGACAACATTGCGAATTTATATAGATCGAAAGTAAGGGTGTTTTTAGCTGTTACGATGGACCGGATACCTGCCATGATAATGCGGTTTTTTTGGGGGGCTCTGCTGATTTTTTATCAACTTGTGCTGATGGTTGCAGTCGGAATCTTTTACCTCCTGGGTTATACCGATTACAACAACATTGCAGAGATGGCAAAAGACATAATGCAAGGATACCCGTGCACCCAGGAGGAAATACCCAATTTTTAATCCCCGTAATCATTTTGCAAAGGGCCGAGCTGTCTTTCCTCATCTCTAAAAATTCCAGCGGCGGGTCATTTCTGTTCATTTTTCTGTGCTCATGCGGGTACAACAGGTACGCCTGCCCCCGCAAATGGTACCCAAACCCTGTTCCTTTGAGGAGGGGGGGCAGGATGACACCGTTGGGGATTCCCTACGGGCTGTTTCACTCATGAATTTAACCTTGCAGCACCAACAGGAACTAAAAATAAGACTCCAGCCATGGACACTACGTACCTTGTCGAGATCCGTCTTTCCCGGACAAAATGGCGTATCCGGCAGATCATGGAGGATATCGGACGTAATTTTGACATACGCGATTCCCTTGAACCGCATCCTCACGTCACCCTGTTCGGTCCCCTGTCCCTGAACGAGGGGGTCAGCAACCGGCAGATGCTGGAAGCTGTCGGCAGTGTTGCCGCCCGCTATGATCCGGTCCCCTTCCTTCTGGACGGCTGGGAGAAGCGGGATGGCATGCATGGGAGCGTGATTGCATTTCCGGTACGGGCTTCAGAACCGCTCCGGCAGCTCACCAGGGACATCGCACATGTCCTTTCCCCACTTACCATAAGCCAGAATGCCTGGGATGCGGAACCAGACCAGAAATGGTTCCATGTCACGATAGCAAACCACCTTGGACCTGATCAGGCATCAAAAGTTTATTTTCAGCTCACCGGCAAGGCACAAAAGGTCCGGGATCAGGAAGGTCTGTACAGGAAAAATCCCGGACTGCTCATGAGGTTTCTTGCAGGAGGGAGGGCTGAAAAGCCGCTCCACTCCATCCCCCCCGTCCTGCTCGATGAAACCGGGATCCGGATCACGGTCATGAAAGACATGACCATTCTCGCTGAATACGATCTTATCGGTAAACAATGGGTATACGGGGATCATCGCCACAGTGCAGCCCGCTGGCAGAGAACCCTGGAGGAATTCCGTCATCATGCCGGGTTTGAGCACCGGGATCCGGAACCGGTCGATTCTGATATTTTCCTGATCGCAGACCTGCATCTGGGCCATGCCAATATTATCCGCTTCTGTTCGCGTCCGTTCCTTTTTTCTGACAGCAGGGAGATGGATCACGTGCTTATTAAAAACTGGAATTACACCATTTCGCCAAAAACCCGGATCTATTGTCTTGGGGACCTGGTATATGGTGCAGATGCCGAACCGGCTTCCCTTTACCAAAAAAGGCTCCGGGGGGATATCGTTTTTATTCGTGGCAACCACGATGACAAGGAGTCCATGACAATTCCTTTTGTTGAAATTGAATACGATAACCTGCGGTTTCTCCTTATCCATGACCCGGCTGAAGCACCCCCGTCATTTGACGGCTGGGTCATTCACGGACATTACCATAACAATGACCTAAGAAATTACCCGTTCATGAATTTTACCGGCAGGCGCATCAATGTCAGTGCTGAGGTCATCGGATATAAACCCGTGAGCCTGGGTGAGATCGTACACCGGATCCGCAAACGCGAAGTATCGGGCGATACCACACCAATCCTCTTCCGCTATCCCTTTGAGTAATTTTTTTTCAGAGGTTTGTTTTTATCCCCTTTTGCGAGCAGAACACCGGTACGCACATGGCGTCAGAGCGCACGCCCTTGGATGGACAGGCCAGGAGCGATTCGCGCATGCTTCGCGTACCATCAGCAATACAGAAAAACCAGGCATCGATCCCCGAATGAGCGGAACAGGTATCCCGAAAGGTCTGCGACGATTACCTGCCCCCGCCCCCGATTGGGGGGCAGGCATGGCACAAGGGGTCGATCATTGGGAGAACATGAGATTTTAAAGCGAGCCATTATCCTTATCCTTTCGCCGTCAATTGAAAAGATTTATAGTTCCGTGGCGGGAACGGTGTGTGAGAAATATGGAAATTATAAAGATCCCCCGGGCAGACAAGGCAGAATATGACAGACTGATCGAACGAGGGTATGTCTGCAGGATCGCGTTCCAGGGAGAAAAATACCCCTACATTGCCCCTTTCCTGTATGTCTTTGACGGGTCCTTTTTGTATTTCCTCTCAACAAAATACGGCAAGAAGATCGAGTATTTCCGGAAAAGCCCCTATGCATCCGTTGAGATCGAGAAATATAACAAAGAACTTTCATCCTACATTTTCGTTACCCTGCAGGGATACCTGGAAGAAGTACATGACTCTATCGAGAAAAAGATCATCCGGGAAAAATTCGTTGACCTGATCGTGGAGCGGAACCTTTCCTGCAACATCCTTGCTGCGCTCGGGCATTCCCCCACGGATGCACCCGTTGCAATCGCGGAGGAAGAGCGATCCCTTGTCTGGAAGCTTGCGGGTGTAAGGGATATTGTCGCGCTCAAGAACCTCTGAAGAAATATCACACTTTTTCTTTGAGGAGCTCCATCAGAGCTTCGGCGGTTGTTACCGGACTACGACAGGCTTGTCCGGCACACAGGTATGCTGTTGCTTTTCTGTTCTGCGCGTTCAGAAATTTCGTGAATGGCGCAAGAGCATCAAGCGCCAAGGATGCAGCTGAGGAGCGGACGTGGACCGTCAAAGACGGTAAAAACGTTTGGCGGATCATGTGGATCATCCGGGTTGTCTCAGGATCCGATTGTTCCCCTGAAATGACAACATCACTGGCCGGCCCAAGAAGATGGTCAAGACTGCAGAGAAAGAAACTGAACGAGGAAGGAGATCTGCGGATAATCCCGCTGAAAGCGTCTGCAAGACGAGCTGCCTGCTCTTCGTAGGACGGGTTACCGGTCAGGTGACCCAGCAGGACAAGATTTCCAAGGGTTACCGAGTTTGCGGAAGGGACAGCCCCGTCGTATATCTCTTTTTTTCGGACAATGAGCGTTTCCCCGTTATCCGATGTTGTGAAATATCCGTTTTCCCTGGTATCGGCAAAATGCTGTTTTTGGTAGCGGTCGAGGACAAGGGCTTCTGCAAGCCATGCTGGATCAAAACTGGTTTCATACAGTTCAATGAGCGCCCAAATACAACATGCATAATCATCGGCAAAGGCCACAACCGCTGCCTCGCCATCGCAATAACGATGCCATAGAGAGCCATCGGGCAGGCGCAGATGGTCAAGAATAAAGCGCATCGCTGTTTCACCGCTCCGATAATAATCCGGGTTATCGAAAGCACGGGAGGATTGGGCAAGAGCCGCAATCATGAGACCATTCCAGTCCGAGAGAATCTTTTCGTCCCGCCGCGGACGCGGTCGCTTTGCCCGTCCGGCCAGCAGGGTCTGCCTGATCGATTCAATCCTTGACTCATCGTGCTGATGATCCCCCTCCCCCTTTTTTTTGAACAGGATATTTTTTCCGGTGCCTGCTTCCGCGGAGAAGAAGTTTCCCTTCTTACGGACATTGAAAAGGTTTGCTGCAAATGTACTATCCTCAAAACCGAGAAGATCATCCAGCTCCTTTCTCGTCCAGAGATAAAATGCGCCTTCCCCGTCCGGGCTGTCGGCATCCTCTGCGGAAATAAACGCACCTTCCGGCGATAAAAGATCGCGGGTTACATAGGCAATAATATCCTCTGCTGTCTTTTTGTAGAGCGGTTTTTTGGTTGCCTGCCATGCTTCTGTGAAAGCCATCACGAGAAGTGCCTGGTCGTACAGCATCTTCTCAAAATGCGGAACGCGCCATTCCGCATCTGTGGAGTACCGGTGAAATCCGCCACCGAGATGATCGTGAATGCCCCCGCAACGCAGCCCCTCGAGAGTCTCTTCTGCCATGCGAAGGGACAGCGCGGATCCTGTGCGCTTCCAGAAACGGAGGAGGAACAGAATGTGCGTTGGTATCGGGAACCTGGGAATCCTGCCGAACCCCCCGTTGACAGAATCAAACGATTGAGCCAGTTCTTCATACCCTTTCTGAAGCAGGGATTGATCGGCAGTCCCGTCATCGGGTACCACCAGGATCTCCGCAAGCCGGGCGATGAGTTGATCTGCTCCGGTCACGAGAGCATCGCGCTGAACCTGCCAGAGCCGGGCAACCTCCTGCAGGAGTTCCGATAACCCCTTCATGCCGGCCCGTGTATGCCGGGGAAGATACGTCCCGGCAAAGAAGGGTTTTCTGTCCGGGGTCATGATGATCGTCAATGGCCACCCGCCCTGTCCGGTCATCAGCTGGCAGGCAGTCATGTACACACTGTCGATATCAGGCCGCTCCTCCCGGTCAACCTTTATAGCGATAAAAGAAGTGTTCAGAATATCTGCAATGCCGGGGTCCTCAAACGATTCGCGAGCCATGACATG
>ERZ795055.3812-NODE-3812-length-10831-cov-4.091685_pt1 | contig 10831 bp, 9 predicted proteins | sample MGYA00375139_ERZ795055 | MGnify/ENA primary metagenome ERZ795055 (study PRJEB30184, sample SAMN05720283) | anaerobic digester metagenome | isolation source: active sludge of municipal wastewater-treating anaerobic digesters | place: USA | collected 2015-01-23 ...
CCGAGCCCCAGAGCTGGCCGTGTACGCGCATGCTGCGCGCGTGCTTGCCATAACCCGACCCAACCAATAAACTCCGGGTCACGTCGAGCAGGCAACACCGCACGGGAAAGGCCGACACATGCACAAACCATACAGCCGGAGGAGGTTCCTCGCACGCGCCGCCCTGACGACTTCGTGCGGCGCCGCCCTGACCTGGCATTTCGAGGAGACGACGCTCCTGGCTCAACAGGAGCCACGGCCCGAACCGGCGACGCCGACTGAAACCGCCCCGCCCTTCCCCGCTGGAACGATCGGCAAGCTGACCGTCTCGCGCCTGATCTGCGGCGGCAATTTGATCAGCGGCTTCGCCCACAGCCGCGACCTGATTTACGTCTCTCCCCTGCTCAAGCATTACTTCACCGACGACAAAGTGCTCGAAACGCTCGAACTCTGCGCCGCTCATGGCCTCAACACAATGATCCTGCGCGTCGACGATGACACCTGCCGCATTGTCCGCAAATTCCGCGCCCGGGGCGGCTCCCTGCAATGGATCGCCCAGGTCAAACTGCCCACCAACGATCCCTGGACCGAGATTCACCGCGCCGTGGATGCTGGCGCCGTGGGGTGCTATGTCCACGGAGGCGAGGGGGACCGTTGCGCGGCGGAGGGGCGCGTCGACCTGTTGGGCGACGCCGTGAATTGCATCGGGAAACAAGGCGTGGCCGCGGGCATCGCGGGACACGACCTCGCTGTGCACCGGGCCTGCGAGGAGGCGGGCCTGCGACCGGACTTCTACATGAAAACCTTCAACAGCAAGCGCTACTGGTCGGCGGGCCCGATGCCCCGCAACGACAGCGTGTGGGAGGAAACCCCGGAGCAGACCCGCGACTTCATGGCCGGCGTCGACACCCCGTGGATCGCATACAAGGTCCTGGGCGCGGGAGCCATCCACCCCGACCAGGGCTTTCGCTACGCCTACGAGAACGGGGCCGACTTCCTCTGTGTCGGCATGTTCGACTTCCAGGTCGCCGAGGACGTCCGCATCGCACGCCGCGCCATTGCCGCCGCTCAGTCACGTCCGCGCGCCTGGTGCGGATAGCAAGGTCCGCGTCACAGCTCACGCACGCGGAAGAACCGGGCGGCGCTCGCGTTGGTGTCGAGCTCGATCGGCGCGTCCCCCGCGAACTCGCCGGGCATGGCAGTCCAATCCGCGGCCGGCAAATCGTCTTTGGACTCGAGGCGGTAGGTCTTGCCGGGCTGGCCGTTCCAGAGCAACTCGGTGCGACCGGTATCGAGGTTGCGGCGGATCGCCATCAGCAGCTCGGGGTCCGTGACGATATCGACCTTGAAGAGGTCCACCATTCGGTTGCAGTCGTCGGAGGCCAGGTCCGAGGCGTAGCTCAGGAACGCCACGAACCGGCCATCCGGCGTGATCCGCGGGGCGAACGCGTGGGTGTCGCTGAACTCGGCGGTTCCCTGACGCGCGCTCACCAGAATCGGAGTCCCCCCGGAGCCCTGCCCGCGATAGATCTGCAGGATCGGCTCGGGCTTGCCCGCCACGCGCACCGGCTGGGCGTAGGCCAGAAACTGTCCGTCGCGACTGAGGGCGGGCCCGAGGAGTTCGAGGGGCATGCGGGCAGGCAGCCCATTGGTGCCCAGGCCGAACGCCCTGGCCGAGGAAGAGGCCGTGTCGAACCACAGGCAACCATTGGTGGCGCCGAGCCCGAACCGACACGCGGCGAAGGCGCCGTCGTCGCTCAGCACGGGCCAAAGGGAGTAGAGGGACGCATTCCGCAATCCGGGCGGGTCAAACGCGGACATGCCAGTGAGGCGCAAGGTGCCAGCCGAGTCGATGTCGCGCAGGAACAGTTGGTTGGTCGAGCCAGCGGCGACAAAGGCTGCGAACTGGCCGCTGGGCGAGAGCGCGGCGTCGTAGGTCCGAACCGGGAGGGTGCCGAGGCCAGTGAGTTGTTGACTCACCCAGACCGTCTTGTTCTGCAGCAGGTCCCGACGATAGAGCGCTCGCAACACGACCCCGGTCCGGGATGCGAGGTTGTAGGCCTCGCTGGAGAAGAGCACGTACCGACCGTCCGCGGAGACGGCGGGGTCGGTTGAAGCCAAGGCGCCGCTTGCGCCATTCGTGGCCACGCTCGCCAGGAAGGTCGTGCCGGCGGCCAGGTCGCGCGCGAATACGTCCCAGGTATTATTGGTGTCCTTCGGCGCCAGGTCCGAGGCGCGGCTTTGGAACACGACGCGGCTCGCCTCGGGTGTCATGGCGGGAGCGAGGGAGGCGCCGTTGCCGGCCCTGCCGTCCGGCGCAACGCTGACGAGCGTCGCGCGGCGGGTCATGCGGTCGAAGAGGAACACGTCCGCGCTGGCGTTGAGGTCGTTTGTGACGAGGCGGTCGCTGGTCGAGGTGAGCAGGAACCAGCGGCCGTCGTTGGACACCGCATTGAGCTGGGTCAGCTCGAACGGCGGCGGGGCATCCGCGCCGGGCGTGGGGAGGCCGAGCACAAGCGGCGTCGGATCGCCGGCACGAAGGCACGCGGCCGACAGGCAGACCGTCGCCGCCAGAGTTGCTCCCCTGATGAGATCTGCAAGCAATGAGTCGAGTTTTGGGGTGGCGATCCGGAGCGCGGACTTGCAGTGCGCGGCGCCGGAATCTGCGCGGCCCGCGCCAGGCATACCGGAGCCCGGTCTTCGACTCTGCGGATTGGAAATCCGCGCTCCGGCAGGGGTGCCGGCGCACCCAGCAGCTTCACGAGGCATCATGATCTTCTTCGTCCTCTCCGTGTGCCAATCTGTGAGGTCCTGCAGCGAGACGGGGCGCGGTTTAGCGGGCGGCAGTCCGGGCGCGCACCCAGGCGAGGTCGACGTCATTGGGCGTGAGGGGCACCATGGCGAAGGTGCCCAGGGTGACAGGCTTGAGCGTGGTGGCGTTGCGCCAGGCATGGATCTCGTGGTGCCCGTCGGCAAAGGCGAAGCTGCCCGCGCCCTCGTGGAAGGCGGCTGGGAGATCGATCCACTGCCAGGCACTCATGCTCGTGTAGAGCATGGGATCGTTGATGCTGTCGGGGTGTTCCTCGGTAAACACGAATGTGTTCTGAGGCGGCAGCGAGCCGAACCCGGTGAGCTTCGTCACGATGGGATAGCTGGCGTCGATCGGGCCGTTGGCGGCATTGCCTTCTCCCACATAACAGTTCATCGCGTAGGATCGGACCCGGCGCAGCCAGCCCCGGCTGAGCTGTTGGGTGCTGACGTAGCCGTCCCCGGGGCAGGGGTAGAGGGAGGCGTCGCGGCCGGTGTAGGTGGTCAGGACGGCGTAGCGGGGGTCGGTGAGGTAGACAGTGTTTGTGTTGTCCGAGGCCGAGGTCCAATCGAGCCAGCCCGTGGCCCAGGGCCGTTCGGCGGCGCCAGGCGCGGGAACGAACATGCCGCTGTAATTGCCGGCCATACGGCCGTTGTTGTCCTGGGCATAGAGCAACCAAGCGGCCGTCAGGCGCCGCAGATTCTCCATGCAGACGGCCGTCTTGACCGATCCGCCGGCGCCGCGGACCGGGCGAGCCACCAGGGTCAGCAAGGCGAGCATGAGGAGCACAACCAACAGTTCGAGGCGGGTGAAACCGCCCGGCGCGGCCCGGTCTGGGTCAAGCCGAGTTTGCATGCGCCCCGTATGCCAGAGACGGCCTATCCCTGCAAGAATTCCGCACGGCCCCCAAACGGGTCAGGCACGAGGGCGGGTGTCAGTTCTTGATGCGTAAGACGTTTCGCTTCGTCGCGACCGCTTTGGCGCCACCTTCTCGCTTTGCCGCTCGACACGCCGGGAGTGGACAAGGGTTTCGACAAAGATCACGACCAAGGCAGCGCCTGAGCCTGGCTCGGGTTCACACGCTCCGCGGCGAACCTGATCCGGGCTAGACCGCGCTCACGGACGTCCAAGGGACTGCTTCAATGCCGCAAGGCAACGCTGGTTCTCCGCGGGCGTGCCGACGGAGATTCGGATCCACTCGGGCAGACGGTAGCCGCCCATGGGCCGCACAATGACGCCCTGCCGCTGCAGATCATTGAACACGCGCTGGCCATCGCCCACCCTGACCAGGACGAAATTGGCGTGCGATCGCACGAACGACAGCCCCAACGCGCCAAACGCCTCTTCGAAAAACCGCAGTCCGACGGCGTTGTTCTCCCTGGTCCGGCGCTGATGGTCTTCGTCGTCGAGCGCCGCCAGGGCCGCCACCTGCGCCATCGTATTGATGTTGAACGGCTGCCGCACCTTCTCGCAGGCGGAGATGATCTCCGCGCCCCCGATCCCGTAGCCCAGCCGCAGTCCGGCCAGACCATGGATCTTCGAGAATGTCCGCGTGATTAGAAGGTTCGGCTTCGCGCCCGACCGGACCAGTTCGAGCAAATCGAGCGGCCGATCTCGAAACTCGATGTACGCCTCGTCAAGGACCACCAGCACATGAGGCGGCGCCTCCTGAATCAGTTCGAGAACCTCGTCGTCCGAGGCGAGCGTGCCGGTGGGATTGTTGGGATTGGCCGCGAAAACCACCGCGGTGCGCGGCGTGATGGCCCGAAGCATCGCGGGCAGGTCATGGCCATAGTCGCGCGCCGGCACGGAGACAAGCTTGCCCCCGCACAGATGCGTCACGATCGGGTAGACCGCGAAACAGTACTCGGAGACCACCACTTCCGATCCGGGCAGGATGAGGGCGTGGCCCACAAACTCGAGCACTTCGTTCGAGCCGTTGCCCAGAATGAGGTTTTCCGGAGCGACGCCCAGCTTGTCGGCCAGATGCCGTTTCAGGTAGAAGGCGTTGCCGTCGGGATAGAGATGCAGCGATCGCAGACTCTGCCGCATCGCGGCCTGTGCCTTGGGCGAAGGACCCAGCGGGTTCTCGTTCGATGCGAGCTTGATGACGTCGTCAGGCGGCAGCCCCAACTCGCGCGCCACTTCGTCGATCGGCCGCCCCGGCTGATAGACGGGCAAATGCTCGAGGTTGGGATTCAAGAGGAGGGAAGCCGATGCATTCATAGGATCGTTGGACTGTGTCTGCTCAAATCGATTTGAGAATCTTCTGCACATTGACGTGTTGCGCAATCAAATCGCGAATGAGCAGGATCTTGGCGGTGTCGTCCGGACGCGTCTTCACCGTGAGATCGTGGACCCGGGACGCGACCCGGTAGCTCTCCTCCTTCGTGAGGAGGACCGGGAAGGGCAGAGCCGCAATGACGCGCATCACGCTCGAGGAGGGGCGCTGGTTGTCGGTCAGGAGAATGCCGGCCAGGCCGTCGGTCCCCTGCCCGAAGAGCGTTGTGGCGGCCGCCAGCACGATGTCCTCGCGATCGCCGGGCGTGATGACCAGCACGCCCTTTTTGAACGAGCTCAGCGCCTGCCGGACGCTCATCGCGCCGACCACCACTTCCTCGACCAGGTTGGAGTCCTGCGGGCTCGGGTTGAGCGACTCGGCCCCCAGTTCCTCGCGAATCAGCCCGAGCGTCGGGCTGGTCAGGATATGCTGATGCGGCAGCACCCCCAACAACTCCAAGCCCTGCCGCCGGAATCCTTTGCCGGCAAACTTCTCGACGTGGCTGAGCTTCTCGGGCAACACCTTGTTCAGGATGACGCCGATGATCTCGACGCCCTCGCGCTGGAACAAGGCGTGGTTCACGCACACCTCGTCAATCGGTTTCCCGATCCCGCCCTGCGACACAATGATCACCTTGGCGCCCAGCACCTTTGCCACGCGCGCGTTCGACAGGTCGAACACGGATCCCACCCCCGCATGACCCGAGCCTTCGCACAGCACAAACTGCTTCTCCCAAGCGACCCGGTCGAACGCCTCCCGAATCCGGCGCACCAGCATCTCGTGATTCGACGACTCGAGATACTGGCGGGTGAAGTCCGGCGCGACCGCGATCGGGCTCATGTCCGCCAGCGGGCAGTTCAAACCATACACCCGGTCCATCAGGATGATGTCTTCGTCGATCTTCTGCTCGGCCACATTCACAAACCGCTGCCCGACAGGTTTGATGTAGCCGATCCGCGGGTAAAAGCGCTGCAAGGTCGAGGCCAGCCCCAACGAGATCGTCGTCTTCCCCTCGTTCTGGCGCGTGGCCGCGATAAACAAACGTGGCGTGGTGGTGTTCATGAAGGCAGAGATCGGCCGGACACCCTATTCGCCCGGCAGCCGCTCGCCCGCGCCGGGGTAGAGGAGCTGATAGTTGACCGCCTGCACGCCCACAATGGCGGCCACGCCCAGAATGTCGTGCGCGCTCGATCCGCGCGACATGTCCGCCGCGGGCCGGTCGAGACCGAGCAGGATCTGGCCGTAGGCGTTCGCGCGAGCGACATGGCGCAGCAATTTGCTGCCGATATTGCCCGAGTTCAGATCGGGAAAGACCAGGACATTGGCGCGCCCGGCCACCCGGCTGTCCGGCACTTTGCGGCGGGCGATCTCCGCCACCAGTGCGGCATCGAGCTGCAGCTCGCCGTCGAAATCGGCTTCCAACATCTGCTGGTCAGCCCGCTGCTGGGCGAGAGCCGTCGCCGCCTGCACCTTGCCGATCGTCGGGTGCGTGGCGCTTCCCTTGGTCGAATACGACAGGAACGCAACCCGGGGCCGGACGTTCAACAGGTGATGCGCCAGCCGGGCGGTCGCGACCCCGATGTCGGCCAGTTGGTCCACTGTCGGATCGGGAATCACCCCGCAGTCCGCCATGCAGAGCACGCCGCCTTCGCCAAACTTCGAGTCCTCGACCTCCATCACCATGCAGCTCGAAGCCGTCTTGGTCTGAGGCGCCAGCTTGATGATCTGAAAGAGCGGGCGCAGCACGCTGCCCGTGATTTCGTCCGCCCCCGACACCAGGCCGTCGGCCTGATGCATGGCAACCATCATCGCGCCAAAATGGTTGGGCTTGGTCATGATCTGCCGGGCTTCGGGCTCCTCGACCCCCTTCGAACGCCGCAGCAGAAGAAAGCGCTGCACGAACGCATCGAGGTCTTCGCTGTCCGCCGGGTTGATCAGCCGCACCCCCTCGAGCGAAAGATTCAGACTCGCGGCCACCGCCTTGATCCGGGCGCGGTCTCCGAGCAGAATCGGAGCGCCCAGCCGCAGGCAATAATACTGCCGCGCCGCCTGCAGCACCCGCGGTTCGGTTCCCTCAGGGAAAACAATCCGCTTCGGATGCCGCTGCAGCTTCTCGATGATGCTGCCAATGAAACGCATGGGCCCTAGCCTACCGCCCCATGTCCAGACTGCAACAGGGAAGCGAGTTTCTGCCCCCATTTGGGATTCCCGATCCATGGGCTCCCCGGTACACTCCCCGCATGGCGATCACACTACCAAGATCCCGGTCCTGCTTCGTGTGCGGAACGGAGAATCCGCTCGGGCTGAAACTCGAATTCAGCGCCGAACCCGGGTGCGTCCGAGCCCGCTTCGAGCCGCGGCGCGAACACGCCGGGTTCCAGGACACCGTCCACGGCGGGCTCACTTCGACCGTCCTGGACGAAACCATGGTCTGGGCTTGCGGGGCGGCGACGGGCCGTTTCACCTACTGCGCCGAACTGATCGTGCGCTTCCTCAAACCTGTGCGGCCGGGCACAGCCTACGAACTCATCGGAAGACTCAAGGAGAACCGGCGCAACCGCCTCCTGCTGGCCGAGGCGGAGTTGCGGGATCCGTCCGGCACGCTCATGGCGTCCGGCTCGGGCAAGTACATGCCGATCGACGAACGGGCGGTGGGGCCGATGCTGTCGGATTTCCAGAGCGATCCGCGTGCGGCCTTTGCCCGGATCGGCGGCCAAGAGCCGTCCGACGCTACGGTTTCACCGTGAGCACAATGCCCAGCCGATCCAGAGTGGTCCCCTCCTTGAGCGCAAGATCGGCGAGGGCCCGGTTGTAGGTGCTCAGGGCGCTGATTTCCTCGTACCGGCGCAGCGTGAGTTGGCGCTGGAGGACGAGGACCTGGAAGCTGGTGCTCTTGCCGTTCTCGAGCTTCTTCTGCTCGGCTTCATAGGCCGCCTGGGCGAATTCGCTCGCCTGCCGCCGGGCTTCGATCTGTTCGTAGCTGCTCCGGGCCTCGGCGATTGCGTCCTCGACCTCGTGCATGATCTGCTGCTCCTGCCTCTTGAGTTGCAGCAGGGCCTGCTCGATCTCCTGCTTCGACATCCGGTAATTGTAGCGGGCCTGCCGGTTGCTGAGCGGCACCGAGAGAACCACCCCGTAACTGTACGAGTTGCCCACGCCTTCCCGCATGTCGTCGAGCGCATCCCAGAACGTGCTGCGCCGTCCCGACTGCCCGTAACTGCCCACGATGTCCAACTGCGGATACAACTGGTTTCGGTCGTACCGCAGCGTGAGTTGGCGCTTCTCGAGCTCGACCTTCATGCCGAGCAGGTCCGGACGCAAACTCAGGGCCTTCGCCCAACTGTCCGATCGGCTGAACGTCACCGGCACGGCCGAAAGCGATTCGGTCGGCGCCAGATCCACCTCCGCCCATTCCCCATACTGGTCGGTCACAAGCGCCTTCAAGGCATTCTGCCTCAAGATCAGATCCTTCTGCGCCGCCAACAGGTTGGCCCGGCTGGCCGCGACCTGCGACTCGGCGTCCTTCTCGTCCAGCGGCGCCATTACCCCCACCTCGACCCGCTTCCGGTTTTCGCGCAGTTGCTGGTCCGCTTCCTCGAGGCCTTGCTTCTGCACTTTGACCTGCTCGACCGCGGCGATCAGACCGTAGTAGGCCGTCTCGACGGACGTCACCGTCTGCATGATCCGGCTTTGCAGCGCGAATTCCGAGGACTGCAGTTCCTTCTTGCGCAAGGTGATGTTGTAACGCGCCGCGTCGATCCAGAAATTCTTCAACAAAGGCTGCGTCAACGTCGCCGCCGCCGCATTCGCGTCGCTGGTGCGATAGGGCGCCCGCCCCGAAGGGTCCAGCGCCGTCGGAGCCGGCTGGGTGCCGACCGTATGACTGCCGTTGGCAATCAGTTCGTATCGACCGCCGGTCGGCAGCAGCCCGCCGAGGCCCAAGCTGCCCGAATCGGTGTTATCTTCGGTGCCCACGGTCAAGGTGTTGATCGAGGTGTCGTAGCCGCCGATGCCCATGTTGTACCGATGACCGTAGCGGCCGGTGAAGGTCGGGTCGTAGGCCGAATAGGATCCCCACAAATCCAGGTTCCGCATGCTCGGGTTGAGCCGCTCGATCTGCAAGTCCAGGTTGTGCTCCAACGCCAGCGAAATGCACTCCTCCAAAGAGATCGGGCGGCTCTCCGCCGCCCGGATCGGCCCGGCAACCCAGGCGACCGTCATTGCCACAAGAATCCAGCGTGCGCGGTTCATGAGAGGCGGAGACTGAGGCATCCGGCGCGGTTCGTCAAACGCCGATCGCAGCCGCCGATGATGGGCGGTTCACCTGGTTGTTGTCGGCATTACGTCGCCCGGTGAGGGCACCGGGCCTACAACGGACGGAGATTGTCGGTGTAGGCCGCGTGCCCCCACGCGGCGCAAGGACAGACATCGGTACAAACGCCGCGTCGGGGGACCCGGCCAACAAAGTGTTGCTGCTGTTGTAGGCCGCGTGCCCCCACGCGGCGCAAACTCGATTCCCGCCGACAACGTACAGGTGCACTGTCAAGGACACGGCAGGGTCTTTTCCTGTTTTAGCGAATGCGGTTCCCCAGTGACTCGGGCCGCCTCGTTTTCACGGCTTGAAAGGAACGCGAGGCGGGGCCACACTCTGATCCGTGATGCGCGCGTTCGAGTCGTCAACACCGGTTCCATCCTGCACTCCGTGTCGAACTGACGGAGCTGGGGCACAACAACAGCCTCGAGGGCTGCGGCCTGTCCTCACCCGGAGCGCGAGGCCCTGTAGACAACGCGCATTCACTCTCATCGAACTGTTGGTTGTCATTGCCATCATCGCCATCCTGGCCGGCATGTTGTTGCCTGCGCTGGGACGAGCGAAGGCCAAGGCCCAGGGCATCGGCTGCATGAACAACCTCAAGCAGCTCCAGGTGGCCTGGTTCATGTACGTCCAGGACAACCAGGACCAGCTCCCCGGCGTCACCGGTGGCTCGTTCGCGGGCTCGAATACCTGGGCGTCCGGTTGGCTCGATTTCAGCAGCAACAACCCCGACAACACCAACACGCTCTACCTGACCGACGTCCGCTTCTCCCAGATCGGACCCTACGTCCAAACCCCCGCGATCTACCGTTGTCCCGCGGACCGCAGCATGGCCCCGTTCGGCGCCAAGTCCTACCCGCGCGTCCGGAGCATGTCGATGAGCTGCTGGATGAATTACATCCTCAATGTCGATATCGGTCAGGACAAGTACGTCATCTACCGAAAGTACTCCGATATCGTGAATCCGGGTCCATCGATGACCTGGATCCTGATCGACGAACGCGAGGACAGCATCAATGACGCGTTGTTCCAGACCGACCTGAAATCCCGCGGCCCGGCGGCGCGGATTGTGGATTACCCGGCCAGCTATCATGGCGGCGCGGCGGGCATCCTGTTTGCCGACGGCCATGCCGAGATCAAGCGCTGGCGGGATCCCCGCACCACGCCGCCCGTGAAGAAAGGCACGGCGATCCCCCTGAACGTGCCGTCGCCGAACAACCCGGACGTGGCCTGGATCCAGGAACGATCGAGCTGCTTAAAGTAGTCGCAGATCTTCGAATGCGGCTCACCCGCTCTCAAAGATCGGAGGAACGATCCCGCGGCTGCGCATAGGCGTCAGCCCAAGGCCGGCTGAGATGCACAGATCCTGCAGATCTGCTTGGGCGGGAGGTTTCTCGACGACGCCAAGCGTCTGGAGGGGCGACGTCCTCGTCGCCCACGAATGTAC
>ERZ795055.3820-NODE-3820-length-10820-cov-3.830655_pt1 | contig 10820 bp, 11 predicted proteins | sample MGYA00375139_ERZ795055 | MGnify/ENA primary metagenome ERZ795055 (study PRJEB30184, sample SAMN05720283) | anaerobic digester metagenome | isolation source: active sludge of municipal wastewater-treating anaerobic digesters | place: USA | collected 2015-01-23 ...
TTGTTTTTTTAGGCGGCGGCGATCCACCGGCCACTCGGCATGGGATCAAAATCTCCATCTGGAACGGCGGCAATGGCCCCAAAGGCGATTTTGAAGTGAGATTTGACTGTGTCAATTGTTCCCCCAGCCCCTTGGGAACGAAGACCAAGGTTTTTTCCTCCCTGGCGCCCCAGCAGGTCCATCAATTTGTCTATTCCGATCCATCGCCCGATACCTGGGAAGGAAACAAGTCTCTATACCCTTGCGGCCGTTGTTGATCCGGAGATGATGATCCCGGACGACTTTCGGGCCGATAATACCGGGCCCCTTCCGTTTCAGGTGCTGTTTTAAAATAAAAAAACACCAGCTGTCTCTGCAGGAAGCGGGATTCGCTCAAGAAAGGGGAGATTATTTGTGATATTCTCTTTCCGGAGGGTCGCTTAAAGGATCGTTTAAAAAAGGATAGAGTCTTCGCATCATGAAAGAGATAATCATCAGCGGTTACATTCCCGGGGCCGTCGGCCGGGTGGCGGCATTGCACGCCGAGTATTATGGTTCGGCCTGGGGATTTGGTCAATTCTTTGATGCCAAGGTGGCGACGGAGCTGTCCGAATTCATGATGCATTTCGATGAAAAGCGCGACGGTTTCTGGGTGGTCGGCAACGGTGGCCGTGTGGAAGGGGCAATTGCGATCGACGGAGCTGAGGCGGCAACAGAAGGCGCCCATCTGCGCTGGTTTATCCTTGCGGAGACAATGCGGGGGCAAGGGATGGGGCATCGCCTCCTGGCGAAAGCCATTACCTTCTGCCGGGCGCGTTCCTATCGGCAGATTTACCTGTGGACATTCCGGGGTCTTCAGCCGGCCCGTCACCTCTATGAAAAATTCGGGTTTGAACTGGTGGAACAAAGGCCGGGTATGCAGTGGGGCAAGGAAGTCCTGGAACAGAAGTTTATTCTCGTTTTGCCATCGGGATCGTAAACCAGTATTCCATCCTGTTACGCGTATTTCGCAGGCTGCGACATGCCATGCATGGCGCACCGCGTGTCTGTAATTCGATATTCGCAGCGGGAGAAAGCGAAAGGATTGTGGTGGATTCTATATGATATCGTCACATTGCGGCAATAGTCGCATAGTTTTTTATGCCCGCGTCCACACAAGACCAGTTCTGTATGAAAATCCTGTTCAGGGCTATGTTACGTCTGTATTTGGTGTCGGGTTTTTCGAATGTGTAATGCAGAGATTGGTTTGAGTCGTTCCCGGCGCCGGCAGTTAATAATTATTGAGCCTGTTACGATCAATCGACCACCATAATTTCGTACTCAGTTTTATGATGGCAAATTAAAGCAACAGAATGCATCTCCATTAAACTAAAAAAACCAGGTTATAACTTAATGCATAGCAAACCATTATAACCTGGTTCTAATAATTGGTTTTATTTGGAAAATCAGGCCGCCAGTTTACCCAGAGCCCCGAGTGCAAAAGCCATCACAAAAAGGGCGACGGTCTCGATGATACCCAGAACGACAATGTAATTACCGAAGCCTTTGCCGGTTTCACCCATGGCATCACAGGCACAAGCCGCCGCTTTGCCCTGCATCCAGGCGGACAGACCGATGGCAATGCCCGCCACAATACCGGTGCCCCAGAGAAAATAACCTTTCAGGGCATATTCAGCCATTTTGTTCATGAGAATCATGCCGTAAATGGTCTGGGTCAGGGGCGCACCGACAAACGCAACCAGAATAAAGGAAGCGGCCTTGTTTTGTGAAAAATTCTTTTTCCAGGCTCCAATGGCAGCCATACCCGCTTCGCCGGCGCCTAAAGCCGAACCCATGGCGGCAAAGGCCAGTGCTGCAAGCGGTCCCAGATCTCTTAACTGGGCAATAAAACCGGTATCCATATTTATTCTCCTTTTCTGAGAGGGTTATACATGACTCCGGACCATTTCACATCAACATGGTTCGAGAATTCCAGGACATTCAACCGGACACCGTGAACCAGTATCGACATGGGACTCAAAAGGAGATTGAGGCTGTGTCCGAACAGAATGATGAATATTGCAATCAAGGCGGAAAAGACGCCGTCAAAGCCGATTCCGGCAGCCATACGATTGAACGCATCCGCAACGGAAACACCGGCCAGACCGACGGCAAAAAGACGGATGTAGGAGACAACATCCGTAAAATTATTCATAACGTTGAGAAGATAGTTGCCGAGACCTTCACCGAAATTACGAAGTAAGCTTTTTTGTGTTTCTGTGAAAAACAAAATCAGAAGCGTTCCGAAAGCAAAGAGATAAACGACAAACCAGGCAAGCGGTTTGCCCAGAATAAGCGTGTTGGCAACAAAAACGGAGCACCAGATGATCGATAGCCATCCTAAGTCGACCAGCATGTTCAGGCGGGGCCATTTCAAGACCATCTGCCAGAGATGGCCGATGGTCAAATGCGTCGCCCCGATGAAAAAGCACAGCATCTCAACGCTCGTATTATCACGCAGGGCCGGAATCACCGGGTGAACCCAGTTCGGAAGCCAGGCCTGGCCGAAAAAGGTTCCGCTCAAAACACCCATCAATGCCGTGGCGCCGCTCAGGAAATAGAAGAAATGGAAAAGGGTCTGATCCGATAATAATTTACCCCATTTTCGCTGAGCGAAGAAGGTCAGGGAAAAAACAACCAGACCGTACCCCAGGTCGTTGACGAGCAAAGCAACAAATAAACTAAAGAAAATAAAGAAGATCGGGCTCATGTCCAGTTCACGGTAACCGGGTACCAGTTCGATAAAGCGGAATAAGGGCTGCATGATGTTAACGAGCCGGTTGTTGACGAGCAGGGTAGGCACCGTCTCTTCTTCATCCGGTTCCGTGGCAAAGAACCCCCACCGCTGATCGGCGGCTGATTTGGCCAGGGTGTCCACCTTGTCAATCGGTGCATAACCTGCAAATACGGTCAATGGACCGAATTGACCCATGCCGGAGACGGCCTCTTCCAGTTCGAGTTCCTTGAGGAACCCAATCCTCAATTTCTTCATGTCATCGATTCCGCTGCAAGCTTGCCGGATTCTGTTGATATTGACATCAATCTTCCGTCTCGCATCATTGAGGAGACCGTTCAACTGAGAAAGGGAATAAGCGGGCAGGCCGGCGTCGGGAAAGGGCAGGGTGAGAGGATGCGTCGTGATTACAGCGCATCCGACATAAGGTCCTTCCCGGAATAATTCCCGCACAATGGCGTCCGCCGGAATTTTTTTCATCTGGTCGGGTTTGATCAGATAGAGACGGACCATGAGGCCTTTTTTCGACAATTCGGCTATATCCCCGGGGCTGAAATCACCCCATTTTGTCCAATGGGAGATTTCTCCTGCAAGGCGCGATATTTCCTCCTGGAGCATCTTGTTCTGGTGTTTGAGATCGAATACTTCCTGGGCCAACAGGAGAGGATCTGTTCCATTGACAACGATATCCTTGAAATCATTCGTACTCTCGGACTGGATGATGCCGACAGCCTGCTCCAACAGGGTGATGTTTTCCCGCAATGTTTCCAGGTTGGATCCCTGAGGGGGATTCAGATGATTAACATGCAGAACGCCCATATCGGCAATCCGATCCAAAACGGAAGCCGATTCCGCGGCCCGGACAATAATAAAGATTTTTTTCATGGGCACGATCATCAGGCAACCTTCCGGAAACGCACCTTGGTACGGCGTTTGACCAGCTTGCTGCGGCCGATGCTTGCCGCCAGCTGATCGCCGATATAGATCTTGATCAGACGAATGTTTTCCTGGGTCTCGGGTATTTTGATCTTTTCAAAGAGGTTGACCCTCTGGGTTGTGATGAGGAGTTCGCGCTTGAGGAGCTCCGCCCCCTGCTGCAATGCATCGACTTGAAAAAGGAGCGCAATATAATCCATAAAAAGTTTCGTGGCGCGGTCAAGCCAAAGCGGTGTTGAAAAAAGATCATATTCGATTGGTGCAAATTCGACTTTATCAAAAACCGGAATGTCGACACCGGCAATGTTTCGTGACGTCATAAAAACCTGCCTGGGAATCACGATCTCGTTCATGACGATTTTCGATTCTGCCAGAAGGCCCATCCACGCAATGATTTCCTGGGTCATTTGATCCCTCTGACTCTGGTACATTTCGAGGGCAAGGATCTGATTGTTCAGCTCGAGTTGAAGCTGCTGTTTCTTTAACTGCAGGGTCGGCAGGAAACGCTCGTATTGTTTCAGCAGGTCACGCTGCCGCTTGAGCTCTCCTTGAGTGAATTTGATTTTCATCATGGCTTCTATGCCGATTGTCGCGGCCAGTGCCGGTCCAGTGAAGACTGCTTAATACCTGTCTCCTGAGGATCAAAACAATCGGCAAGAATCCGCCATCCAAGATCCAGTGCCTTCTCAAGAGACATGTTTACCGCCAGCGACATCATCTGTTGCTCAAACGCGACACCGTAACGCAGGAGCTTTTTATCCCAGTTGCTCATCTGGAACCCCATGGACTGCTTTTCGAGGGTTCCCCGATACATGGCAAAAAGCTGAATCATCGTGTCCATGATAATGCGATGATCATCGCGGGTGTCACCGTTGACGTTCTGTTTGAGCCGACTCAGAGACCCGAAAGGTTCAATGACGCCGTTTTTGAGATAGAACTGCCCTTCGGTGATATAACCGGTATTATCGGGAACCGGATGCGTCACGTCGTCACCGGGCATGGTTGTCAAACCTAAAATGGTGATGGAACCAGCCCCTTCGAAATCGACGGCCTTTTCATAACGTGCCGCCAGTTGACTGTAGAGATCTCCCGGATAACCGCGGTTGGAAGGAATCTGCTCCATGGTGATGGACACTTCCTTGATGGCGTCGGCAAAGTTTGTCATATCGTTCAAAATAACCAGGACACGCTTTCCTTGAATGGCAAACTGTTCGGCCACAGCCAGGGACATATCAGGGATCAGGATACTTTCGACGACCGGATCGGCGGCGGTATGCATGAAGCTTACGGACCGGGTAATGACGCCATGAATGTCGAATGTCTCGCGGAAAAAGAGATAATCGTCATGTTTCAGGCCGATTCCTCCCAGGATGATGACATCAACTTCCGATTGGATGGCAATTCTGGCCAGAAGATCGTTGTAGGGTTCGCCGGCGATGGAAAAGATCGGTATCTTCTGGGATTCGACCAGGGTGTTAAAAACATCGATCATGGGAATTCCCGTCCGGATCATTTTATTTGGAATGATCCGCTTGACCGGATTGACCGACGGTCCTTGAATATCGACAAGCCGATCGTACAGCGGTGGTCCGCCGTCTAGGGGGAGTCCGCTGCCGCTGAATACACGCCCCAGCAGATTATCCCCTGAGGAAACCCGCATGGGATGTCCGAGAAAGCGCAACCGGTCGCCGGTTGAAATGCCGCGGCTGCCGGCAAAGACCTGGAGCGATACCCGGTTGCCTTCGATGCGAATGACCTGGGCAAGTGATGACCCTCGAACACTGGTTATTTCAGCAATGTCTCGATAGCCGACATTTTCGGCTTCAACGGTAATGACATCCCCGATAATTTCACTGATCCGGCTATAAAATTTACGCATTGGCGGACTCCTGCGCGGAAGCGGTGTGTTTTTTTAGCAGGTCGCGGATGTCCCGTTCAAGGGAGACAAACTCATCACTCTGCCAGGGAGCGGCGTTCCAGGTTTTAAAAAGCTGACCCAACTGTTGGAAGAAATACCTGGCCATATCCTTGCTCTCAAAGGAAAGATTGGACAACAGGATCAGATGAATCAGGTCGAAAGTATGATTCTGACGATCCATAAGGCTTGCCTCATCGACCGCGTCAAACGCATTCTGCTGCACGTAGGCAAAATCGAAGAATTCTCCCTTGAGATAGTCGATAAAATCACCCAACGCGGTGCCTTCTTCACCGATAACCTTCATCATCTGAGAGACGTCGAAACTTTTATGTAATAAGGCGTGACCGGTGCGTGTCCGTTCCTCGGGAATGAAACTTTTGTACTTGCTCCAGCTGATAAGCGGATCAATCGATGGAAATTTGCGTGCATTGGAACGTTCCCGCGACAGCCCCTGAAAAGCCCCAACGACTTTCAAAGTCGCCTGCGTAACAGGCTCCTCGAAATTGCCGCCGGCGGGGCTGATCGTACCGCCGATGGTGACTGATCCAAACGTGCCGTCATTTAAAACGACAAATCCGGCCCTTTCATAAAAAGCGGCGATGCGCGATTCCAGATAAGCGGGGAAGGCTTCTTCACCCGGGATTTCCTCCAGGCGGCCGGACATTTCCCGCATGGCCTGCGCCCAGCGGGAAGTCGAATCGGCCAGCAGAAGCGCATTTAAACCGGATTGACGATAATATTCGGCAATGGTGACCGCAGTATAGACACTGGATTCACGCGCAGCAACCGGCATGGAACTGGTGTTACAGATGATGACAGTTCTGTCACTGAGGGACTGTCCTGTACGGGGGTCCATCAAATGCGGAAAAGTCTTCAGGGTTTCTACAACTTCTCCGGCACGCTCGCCGCAGGCGGCAATGACCACGACGTCGACTTCGGCATGGCGGCTGATCAGCTGCTGCAAAACGGTCTTGCCCGCGCCGAAAGGTCCGGGCACGCAGTAGGTGCCGCCCAGGGCAACGGGAAAGAGGGTATCAATAACACGCATCTTCGTTACGAGCGGTCGTTCAGGTTTCAATTTCTCCTGGTAGGCCCTGATCGGAATTTTGATCGGCCAGCGCTGGTGCATGGTGATTTCATGCCTCCGCCCGCCATGATCTTCAATCACAGCCAAGTTATCTGTAACCCGGTACTCGCCCGGAGGAACAATCGAGAGCACACGGCAATTTCCACGCAGTGAAAAGGGAACGAGAATATGGTGCTGAAAAATTTTTTCCGGCACAAAACCGATTTTATCGCCCCGGCGCACTTCATCTCCTTCCTTAACGGAGGGAGTGAAGTTCCATAATTGATCATAACTTAAGGCAGATCTGTAAGCCCCACGCTGCAGGAAGAATCCGAATTCTTCAGCCAGTGCAGGAAGCGGATTCTGAAGACCGTCATAGATCTGACCCAGCAACCCCGGTCCCAGATCGACGGAAAGCAGTTCTCCCGTAAATGCAACGGATTCGCCTGCGCAAAGACCAACAGTATCTTCAAAGACCTGCAGGTCGACTTCATCACCCCGGATACGGATAACTTCAGCCATGAGGCGTTCCTTCCTGTGGAGTACAAAAGCAACCTCATTCTGGATGATAAAGAGTCCTGTAACATCGACCGAGATCATGTTCCCGTTTATCTTAATGATATGTCCTGTGCGTACTTTTTTCATGATCGGCTGACGGGTAAATCTTGCAGGTTAAAAGAGGAAAGCGTTGTGTTGAAAATCATATCCGTATCAGATGCGGCGATGGTCTGCCATTTTTCCAAAATACGCAGTTTCATCGTGTAAACGAGCAGGGCGGGAAAATCAAAAATATGCCCCGTTGCCATTTCAGTCAAAAAGTTCCAGCGGGCCATGTCGAGAATTCTTTCCGATTCGACAGGATCGGTGCTTTTATAAGCCTCCAGGACAACCTGCTCAATCCGCTGGTCGGATATTTCCTCGCGTCTTTGCAGATATTTTTCCGGCGCAGCGTTCCGGTCGATGCAGCGCAGCCGCACCAGATGATTCCGCAGGGCCGCATCAAAGCTTTGAAAAGAGCGAATCACAGGAACATCGGTTTGCAGGTTAATCACATCTTCCCGGGCGAAACGACTGATGGTATCCACCTCATTTTCGGGAATGAAGTCTTTGAGGATGCCCAAAAAATAATCCATGTCAATGGGTGGTGTCATCCCAAAGTTTAGAAGAGGCAAACTGGAGAGAAGATACGAATAATAGCGGGACATATCAGACGGCAGCCTGTTCCGAGTCGTGAGCCTCTCTGAAAATGGCGGCCATGCGAGGTTTCAGATAAGTCATGATTGCTTCCCCCAAGGCGTCATCAGAAAAACTGAAAAATGATTTCCCATCATCATAGCTGATGACGAAACCGCGGTTAAATTGGCGAAACTGACGCAGGGTAATCCTTTTTTTGATTTTTTCCTGAAGTTTGGTAAAAAAACCGTCCAGGGCAGTCAATTCTTCCGGTGTTAGGACGACGATAAACTCCGTATCCGGATTGGCAATCTGCTCCAGAATCAATTTTTCAAGGATACGGCTGAGCATTTCATTGGAAAGCGTGCCGGAGACTTCTTCCTTAATGACTTTCAGGAGGGTCGTGTTGATTTCCTGACGAAGCGTAATGAGGAGGTTCCGGCCGGCCTGTGCCAAAGCCAGTTCGTCGCTTTTACGCATTTTTTCGAGATCTTGTTTCGCTTCAGAGAGAATTGTATCGGCTTTGGCAGTTGCTTCTTCGACGATTTTACGGGCCCGTTGCTGGGCTTGCGCTTCGATCTGTTTTGCTTTGGCTTCGGCTTCTTCTATGCCTTCTTGCTTAATCTTTTCAATAAGTGAGTTAAGCGTATCAACCATGCCGTCTCCATGATGAATGAAATGAACATCAGAGTTATATTTTTCGATGCCTCCGGGCCTTGGAAAGTTACACATCTGACCGGAATAAAACATCTTATTTAAATAAAGAACTTTAAGTGGAGCGTCATATAACACACATCTTTTCAAGTTACAAAACAATAATCTTTATTCATTTTCAACATCTCTTCCATTGTTAATAGGCTTCGTTCACCGCACATTCTAGGCACAATATAATTTTTATGTTTATATTATCCATACAATATAAATTAATCATGCGAGTTGACCTGATGCCCAGAACAGATCCAAGACAATAGATGGCTTAAATGATGTTGTCTCCATGCGAATCCGTGCCGGGCGTTGGCGCCCTGCACGAATCTCTTTACGGACAGGCCATATCAGCTCTTTTCCGATTGCCTTCGGCATAAACCGGGTTCCGAAGCTTCCGCAAGGTCATCTCTGGTTTGGTTCGATAAGGGCTGGAATGAGGTTCGCCGACTGGTCTCTGCCGCAGTTTTTACCCATCTGTGCCAGGAAACAGGGGCACAAATCTTATTTTCACAAGGAAGGAGACCTGATATAATACGCATCACTTTACTAAAGACCATACACAGCCCGGGAAACTGCGTTGAGGTTCATTGCACATGCCAACGTTGACTGAATCATGAATAAAATCAACAAAGGAGGGCAAATATGAAAACAACTGTGGTGTGGTCGGCCTCAAACCAAATAAGCTATGTAATGCGAACACTTATCTGTATTCTCGGGTCAGTCCTTTTTTTAATCTTCATCTCTACGGCAGTTTCTGCCAAGCAGACTTTCGGCCCACCGGCCTATGAAGATACTTATGCTTGCACCAAGGTCCAGTGGCTGCAAAAAGACCACAAATACGTGGGGTTTCCATACAAATCCGAACACCAATATTTCTTTCGGGGCAAGTGGCTGCAGCCGGCCTGCGATGCCGAAGGGGACAACTGCTTTACCCAGCATTGGGATGTCGAGGTGAAAGGCCTTTATAATGAAGAAACAGACTTATTCAATGAAAGCGTGACGATTACGGGCAATATAGGGACGCACGGCGGTGGTTCTATCAACATATACCGGATGTTTCTTGTCGATGGAAAAATAAGCCTCGACCCATGGATCTTTCCGACACATGCGCTGTCTGAGATTACGTCACGATGTACGATAGACAGGTGGACATCACCTCAGGGATCCGCCGATTACCCCCGTGTTTATCGTGAAGACCCCCCCATTTTCTTCAGCCGTTGTGCCTTTACGGCGGAAGAACGGGGGGCGCTGGGTAAGGAAAAACCCGTTCCCCTGACCTGCACGGAAAGCCAGATCAAAGCAAAACCCATTGTCGTGTTCCCGACAGTCAATCAAAATTTCAACGATTACAAAGATGCCTATGCTGAAGTTAAAATGCCCTGTCTGCCCCCCATGCCTGACAGCACCGCGAACGGTTTTAACTACATCCTCGAAGAAAAGATCGTTGAAAAAGACGGTGCCCAATACTGGCTGCCGTTCTGTAATCCCTGCAGGATCGAAATGGTTCCCAGTCAATACAATTATATATCCAGGGGATTGAAAAAACTGAATCTGGAACGTGCCGGCAATTACCGCATCAAATTCAATCACCAGGTGCAGACGCAGGCAAACCTGCTCGCGGGAGATTACACCGACTGGATATATTTTTCCGCCAAACCGTTGATCAGCAGCAAACTTGACAGGGCAAAGACGCAGAACGTCAGCGCAGGCGCCCTTCAATCCGCAACGGCGCCGGCGGTCATCGTCAACAACATCCGTCTCAATCCGCAGCGGCCCAAGGCTGATCAGGTCTTTGAAGTCTGGATTGATTTCTTCAATAAGGGCAAGGGGCCGACCAAAGCCACTCAGAAGTACTATGCCACCTGCACCCCCAAAAACGGAGGCCCGCCGGTCTGGAATCCCGGCCCCCACCCGCTTGAACCGATCATTCAGCCGAACCAGTCGGTCCAGGTCGTGTTCAAGGGATCGATCAAGGATCCCGGAAACTATGTCCTGGCGATCAAGCCCGATCCGATGGCCAGTGATGTCACGTTTGCCAAGATGATTACCTTTACGGTGGACCCGCCGGTGAGTCCGCAACTTAAAATCAAACCGAAGCCGGGCGTCATGCAAAAGCCATGAGTACGTGAGATGTTCATGTTAAGGGGTGTAAAAATCCATTGAGCCGGGTGTTGCGCCGGGGCGGCTTCGGCCGCCCCTTTTTATCACAAGGATCAATTCATGCGCAATTGACATTCAATATCAATTACACCGGATTATGTTTCTGAAGT
>ERZ795055.3826-NODE-3826-length-10806-cov-4.556041_pt1 | contig 10806 bp, 11 predicted proteins | sample MGYA00375139_ERZ795055 | MGnify/ENA primary metagenome ERZ795055 (study PRJEB30184, sample SAMN05720283) | anaerobic digester metagenome | isolation source: active sludge of municipal wastewater-treating anaerobic digesters | place: USA | collected 2015-01-23 ...
GAAAAACGGTCGCATCGCTGTACCCGACAACGACTTTCGGGTTCTTCGCGATCATCTCGGTGTCGAGGTACGGCAGGATCCTTATCATCCCGTACCCGCCCTTCGCATGCAGGATCGCCTTGATATCCTTATCGCGAAACATCCCGTTGACGTCGTCGGCGCGCCGCTTGTCCTCGTCGATCGTGTAGATGCGGGGGTATAGGATGGTATCGTTGAACTTGATGCGAAAGCCGAGACGCTTGAGGCTCTTTAGCCCGGTTTTGAGGCTCTCGGAGAAAACCGTGTTCGACGGTGAAACGACGCCGACCATGTCCCCTTTTTTCAGAGCCACCGGCTTATTAAAAGTGTTCCGCATGGCCATAGATTATATTCTATTTGTGAAACAAATAAATCTTTTTTTTGGACGGCGAAATGGATATAATCCGACCGCCATGAAATATCGATCGCTCCATTTTACCGGCATTGGTGGAAGCGGCATGAGCGCTCTTGCTCAAGTCGTTCGTTCCCAAGGAGTTGCAATATCAGGATCAGACAGGCTGTTCGATCGTGATCCCGAGCGTACCCGCACTCTAGCAACGATCTTCAGGAATCAGGCGATAACTATTTTCCCACAGGACGGCTCAGGTATCTCCGATAAACTTAGTGCGCTCGTGGTCTCGACGGCGATCGAGGACAGCAATCCTGATGTCCGCGAGGCAAAAAAAATCGGGATAGAGATCATAACACGCGCTCAATTACTATCTTATATATTCAACAAGGGGTACGGCGTTGCGATCGGCGGTACAAGCGGTAAATCGACTATCGCCGCCATGGTCGCCTACATTCTGCTCCATAACGGACGCGATCCGGTCTACATAGGAGGCGGCATTATTCGAGATATCTCGACCGGAGACTCTCAGCTCTCCAACGCGCTATGCGGCAGATCTGACGTTATTTGCGTCGAAACCGACGAAAGCGACGGAAGCATCGTTCTCTACAAGCCGAAGATATCGGTCCTGGCAAACATCAGCAAAGATCACAAGGACATCCCGGAACTGGAGCAGCTCTTCAATACTTTTTTAAAGAACACGCAGGAAACGGCTATCCTCAACAACGATTGCCCCATGGTAAGAAAGCTCCCCCATCCTTCGGCCCGGATCGTTACCTACGGGATAGATAATGACGCAGACCTGCGAGCCCGTGACATCGTTCTCTCCCGGTACGGGGCGACATTCACCGTCGAAGATGACACCCGCTTCTCGATCAAGCTTATCGGCATGCACAACGTCTCCAACGCGCTCGCCGCGATCGCGGTGTCCGCGCAGCTCGGCGTCCCGCCTCCGGGCATCAGCGACGCCCTGTCGAGGTTCCCGGGGATCAAGCGCCGCCTCGAACTGGTCGGCGAATCGCGCGGCGTGGCGGTCTACGACGATTTCGCGCACAACCCGGCAAAGGTCCAGGCGGCGCTCGGCGCGCTCCGCGGCCACCACCGCAGGATCATAGCCGTTTTCCAGCCGCATGGATACGGGCCGATGCATCTTATGAAAGACGATTTCGTCGAAGCGTTCTGCGGATCATTGAGGCCGGATGACACGATCATCATGCCGGAGATCTACGACGCCGGCGGCACGGCGGACCGCACCATCAGCTCGAAACAGGTTATCGACGCCGTCGCTGCGAAAGGGATTGCCGCCGACTACATCACATCGAGAGAGGCGATCGCGGAGCGGATAGCGGAAACGGCGCAGGACGGAGACGCCGTCGTGGTGATGGGAGCACGGGACACGACCCTGTCATTGTTCTGCCAGGACATCCTCAGGACACTGGGGCAGCGGTGATCGGCAGCGAAACGGCTTCCGCCGTATCGCTTACTTCCCCTTCAGCATCGCATATATCTCGTCGGTCGTCTCGGCGTTGATCAGCTTCTGCCGAAACTCGGCGTTGGCCATCAGGAGAACGACCTTGGCGTGGATGTTGAGGTAGGTGTCATAACGGGAAGCCGGCCCCGCGATCATGATGACGAGATAGACGAGCCCGCCGTCAAGCGAATCGTAGACAAGCCCTCCCTTTTTTCTGCCGATCGCGATCACGAAGTCGGAGCAGGCGTCGGTCTTTGCGTGCGGGATGGCGATCCCGATGCCTACGCCCGTCGTCATCGTCCGCTCGCGCTGAAGGACAGCCTGAAACAGCGACTCTTTATCGCGCACGCACGGAGAAGAGGCTATCACGTCGACCATCTCTCTCAGGACATCTTCTTTCCTGGTCGACCTGATATCAATTACCCTGCTTCTTTTTAGCATCTTTGATATCTGCAGCAACCGGTAGCTTCGGTGATATGTTCTCATTCATCATCCTTTCGCGCAGCCCCGCAATGATACGCGCCACTTCCTGTTTCTGTTCTTCCTGAGCCAGCGGGTTATCAACATACCGTCGGTACGCCCGCAGCGCCTTGACGGTGTCATTCTTCAACTCGTACGCTTTACCGAGGTCGATGAAGACCTCCAGGAGCTGTTCGCTGAACTTCACCGATTGGTTTAACTCGGCGATCGCTTTGTCGAGAGACGCAGGGTCCTTCGTCTTTTCGTACTGCCGCACATACATCCTGCCGAGGAAATAGTGTATAAACTCCGCCTTGTCGGTCAACTGACGCGCCATCTGTATGTGCTGCAGCGCCTTCTCAAAATCGCCTTTCTCCGCGTAGGCGGTACTGATGTGGAGCTGCGCCAGAAAGAACTTCGGTTCGATCTTGAGGATCCACTCATATTCCTCTATCGCCTTATCGTACTCCTTGTTCACGTTATAAATATTACCGAGAAGGAGGTGGCCGTTGATCTCGCGGGGGTTGATATTCAGGGCCGTCTTTGACTCTTCGACCGCCTCTTTGTACATTTTCTTCTTCGCGTATACGGCGGCGAGGTTCAGATGCGCGATATAATAGTCCTTCTCGAACTTCAGCGCTTCCTTGTACGCGGCAATAGCGTCGTCGTAGCGCCCCTGCCGGGTGTTGATCAGCCCGAGCCCGACCCACGCCGGCAGGTATGTCGCGTCGAGCGCGAGCGATTTCTTAAAATACTCTTCCGCCTTGCCGTAGAGGCCGCGCATCTGGTATGCCAATGCGAGATTGTACATCGCCCCCAGGTGCTCGGGGTTGATATCAACGGCTTGCTGGTAATAATCGGCCGCCTGATCGTATTTCTGCTCTTTATAGCAGGTGTTGCCTTTCTTGAAATAGGTGTCCCCGATCATATCCTCGCAGAGGCCCGCCGACGCGGCGGAGATCAGTATGATGGCCACTAACGCTGAGATCTGTATTTTTTTCATGCGCGTATAGTATCACAGGATCTGCTTTCGCTCACGGAAAATTATAATGCGGAGTAAAGCGGCAGGCGGCAAGTATTCGTGTCAGCACCGCGAGATTTTCCCCGGCGAGGAAAATCTCGCTTGGCGACACTTCTCGCTCGTCCCACCTACGGCGGGACACCATGCCCGCTCGAAGTGTCAACATGCTGCCACGAACACTTGCCGCCTGCCTTCTCGCAGATGCCCCACGCTGCATCACGCCATCGATGAAAAGTTCTCTCCGAGAAACGTTTCTACCTCTTTGTCGCCGTGCTCGTCCTGTATCCAGCCGTTCTCGAGCCCGTACTCCTCCAGAAGTTTGACCGCATCGGCGTACTCATCGTCGGTGATGCGCCTGTCCAGAGGCGGAAGTCCGGCGGCCTTATAGACGGGGTTATACTGCCGCATCAGGCTGATGTGGATATCTTTCGACAGTCTTTCCGCGATAAAGCGGAACACCGTCGCGGTCCCGGAAAGCCCCCCCGGCAATACCAGGTGCCTGACGATCATACCGCGCCGCGCAACGCCTCCTTCGACGGCGAGCGGCCCCGCCTGCCTGAACATCTCGGCGACCGCAGCGCGGTTGGCCGCCACATAACCCGGGGCGTTTGAGCACCGCATAGCCGCTCCGTCGTCGCCGTAACGCATATCGGGAAGATAGATATCGACGATCCCAGCGAGCTCACTGATGACATCCGCGGATTCGTATCCGGACGTGTTATAGACGATAGGCAGCGAGAACCCCTGCGGTATAGCAAGGATCAGCGCCTCCAGTATCTGCGGGACGACGTGCGACGGCGTCACCAGGTTGAGGTTGTGGCACCCCATCTCCTGTATCTCCATGAAGATCGCCGCAAGGCGTTCGGGCTCGCACTCGACGCCTTCGCCCAGCGAGCTGAAGCGGTAGTTCTGGCAGTAGATGCATTTCATGTTGCAGTGCGAGAAGAAGACGGTGCCGGAGCCGCGTTCGCCCGAGATCACAGGCTCCTCGCCCATGTGCCGCTGGTAGGTGAAGACGCTCGCGAGCCTGCCGCTCCCGCAGAACCCCGCCCCGCCGTCGAGACGATTCACCCCGCATCGGCGCGGGCAGAGATCGCACGGCTTCAGTCGCGCGACCAGGCGGCTGCAGGCGGCGGACAGAGAGCCGTCCCGGTACGCCTTGAGATACGACGGATAGTCATTTCCCTCTTTCATACAGGTCATAATTCGCGTATTATATAGCACCGGTCAAGGCAAACCAAACGAAAACGGAGGTGTATCCATGGCTGCCGAAAGCTCATTCGACATCGTTTCCAGGGTCGACCTGCAGGAGGTCGACAACGCGGTCAACCAGGTCAAAAAAGAGGTGCTCGGGCGCTACGACTTCAAAGGAAGCAGCTGTACCGTCACGCTCAACAGGAAAGAGAACAAGCTCGAGCTCTCCTCGGACAACAAGATGCGTCACGCGGCCCTTCTTGAAATACTCAAGCAGCGCCTCGCGAAGCGCGGCATCTCGCTCAAGTCGCTGACGTTCGACGAAGAAACGGTGGGGATTGACGGCTCGGTGAAGCAGTCTGCGTCGCTGAAGATGGGTATCCCGACCGAAGCGGCAAAGCTGATCACCAAAGACATCCGCGACAGCGGCATCAAGGTCCACGCCCAGATCCAGGACAGCCAGGTGCGCGTCGCGGGCAAGGACAAGGACGAACTGCAGAAGGCGATCCATCTGGTCAAGGGGAAGGAATACGAGGTCCCCCTGCAGTTCACCAATTATCGATAGACACGTTCGTATCAGAAACTGCAATAAGCGAAAAGGGTATGCGGGGAGTGTTCATATCAGCACGTTGAAGACTCGAGCGGGCATGGGGTCCCGAGCGTCAGCGAGGGACGAGCGAGAGGCTTCGCCGAGCGAGATTTTCCTCGCCGGGGAAAATCTCGCGGTGCTGATATGGGCACTCCCCGCATGCCCGCATCAATCCATATCTACAGCTTACCCGCCCGTATCACCTTGACGAACTCCTCGGTGATCTCCCGGTCCCACCACCCTTTCCCCGCTTCGAGAGTCAGCGTCTTGAGCGCGTCCTCTTTGGACATGGCGGTGCGATAGGGACGGTTGGTCGTCAGCGCGTCGAAGACGTCGACAACCTGGAGGATGCGCGCGGTTATCGGCACCGCTTCGCCCTGCAGGCCGTCTGGATAGCCGGTACCGTTCCACTTCTCGTGGTGGTGGCGAATGATCGGCAGCGTCACGGCCAGCGAATGGAGCGGCTTGCAGATGCGCTCGCCGATGATCGGGTGCATCCGCATGATCTGCCACTCCTCCGCGGAGAGGGGCCCCGGCTTCAGGAGAATGGAGTCGGGTATGCCGATCTTGCCGATGTCGTGCAGCATGGCCGCCCGCTTTAGCGCTTTGATAAACTCGTCTGGGATCCCCAGGTGCTTGGCCAGGCCTGAGGAATAGACCGACAGCCGCTCGCAGTGGCCTTCGGCGTACGGGTCCTTCGCCTCGATGCTCAGCGCCAGGCTGGTGATGACCATCTCGGCGTTCTCCAGCTCCTCGTTGAGGTACTTTGTCTTCAGAAGCGATTTGATACGCGCGAACAGGATCGTGTCGTTGAACGGCTTGGTGACGAAATCGTCCGCGCCGACCTCGATCCCCTTCACCTTATCGGACAGGTCGGACAGCGCGGTGATCATGATGATCGGGATCAGCCGTGTCCGCTCGTCCCCCTTCAGCCGCTCGCAGAGCTCGAAGCCGTCGATGTGCGGCATCATGATATCGAGGAGTATCAGGTCGGGCTTTTCCTGCTCTATCATCCGCAGCGCGCTCTGTCCGTCATACGCGATGGCGACCGTATAGCCCATCGGCTGGATGATCTGCCGCAGGAGGTCTGCGCTCAACCGGCTGTCGTCGACGATCATGACCTTCGCGTTCGGTTTTATCTCTTCCATTTGAGCCATTGGCGTATCCTTACAGGTCTCCGTCGCTCCAGAGAAGGTTGTTGATCTCCAGTTTTTCCTTGTCGCCGATGGATTGGAACTTAACGTCGACCTCGGTCGCGAACCCGTGGTCAGTAAACACTTTTCTGGTCCGCATCACCGAACCGCTCAACCGCAGTTTCCGCCGGTACCCGGGCAGCGTGATCGCGACATCCACCTTGTCGCCGATCTTGAAGTCGCGGAAGCTGATCGCCCTGAGCCCCTTTTCCCAAATATAGGTCATCTTTGCCTTCTCGGGGTCCCGCTTGATCAGCGACCGGTCGTGGATCCGTATTATCTGCTCTTTCTGATACCCTTTCGCAAGCTCTTCGCGGCGGTCGAGGCCGGCCCGCCGCTCGTCTCTCTTGCGCCGCTCGGTCAGTGTCAATGCGCGCAGCAGGCTTTTAGCGGCGGTTCTCCTCCGGTTCGCGCTCTCGCGCCTCTGCTTAGCCGTCCTGCGATCGGGGCCTGATTCGTGGTTTTTCATCTGACGCTACGCCTGTTTTCTGACCAGTCTCGCCGCAAATGCTCCGTCCATTTTATCCGAATGGGGCCATGTTTTAAACATCTTTTCGCGGCTGAAGCCGCGGCGTCTCGACAGGAACCGCTCGACGACCGCTTCGTCTTCCGCGGGATCGATCGAACAGGTGCTGTAGACGAGAACCCCGCCCGGCCTGAGGAGGCCGGACGCCGCCTCCAAGATCTCTCCCTGCAGGAGCGCCAGCCGATCGATATCGCGCGCCGAAAGCCGCCACCGCGCCTCGACGCGCTTGCCCATGACACCCTGGTTCGAGCAGGGCACGTCCGCAAGGATGCGGTCGAAGCCCTCCGCGCCGAGGCTCTCCGCCGGCCGGCGGGCGTCGCCGATGACCGGCGTCACGATCGATGCGCCGAGCCGGCGCGCATTCTCGGCCAGAGACGCCATCCGCCACTCGCTGATATCCAGCGAGACGACGTCCCCCTGGTTACGCATCAGCTGTGCGCAATAAGTCGATTTTCCCCCGGGCGCCGCGCAGAGGTCAAGCACCCGTTCTCCCGGCTGCGGGCCAAGAAGGTCGACGACGCGAAGCGTCGATGCGTCCTGGACGGAAAAATACCCTTTGTCGAACAGCTCGGCAAGCGCGCCGGTCAGGACCGGCACGCCGGCCTTCAACGCGCACGGATGGCCCGCGTCTTCGAAGGCAACCCCCTCCTTATCGAGAAGGGCTCGGAACCCGGCTGCCGGGATCTTGAGCTCGTTCACACGCAGGGTCATCGCAGGACGCTCGTCCATCGCGGCGCAGAACAGCTCGAGGTCGTGGTCGCTCAAAAATGCGCGCCAGCGCTCGAGCAGCCAGTGGGGAAACGAATAGGCCACGGAGAGATACGCCACGCGGTCGTCGCCGAACAGCCCGGGGGCGACGATCCCTTTATGCGCCGCTATTTTCCGCAGCACCGCATTCACAAAGCCGGCGCTTTTCACGCTCGTTTTTTTTGCGATGGCGACGCTCTCGCTGATGGCGGCGTACGGGGGGACCTTGTCGAGGAAAAGCAGCTGATAGGCGCCGAGCCGCAGGACGGTGCGGAGCTTCGGCTCCACCTTCCCCGTCGACGCCCAGCGGTCTATGTGCCAGTCGAGCGTCCGCAGCCGGCGGATAATGCCATAGGCGAGCTCCGTCAGCAGCGCCTTGTCGCGCGGCGCCTCCACGGCGGCAAGGGATTCGTTGAGCCGGTCTTTGACGGTGGCGGTCTCCGATGCGAGGACGGCCTCGACGATCGCTATGGCGGTTTCACGGACAGCCGGTCTTTGAGGGTTTGTCTTTTTCACCGGCGCTCGCCCCTGCCGAGAAGGTCAGCGATCGCTTTCGCGACCTGCGAAGCGTCGACTGAGGTGTCCTTGCAGGGGCCGTGTGGCCAGACATTACGCACGGTCACGACCGTTTTCCCTCCCGACCTGAGCAGCCCGGCAAAAAGCTCCTTGCCGCAGGCCACTGCGACGACCGCCTTCACCGAAGGGTCCTTTAACAGCCGGATCGCCTGACGCCCGCCGGAGACAAAATAGATGGGAACTTTCTGCGCCGACGTGATCTCGACCAAGTCCTTTATTGAGCACCTTCCGCAGCGCCGGCATTTTGTTGCGTCGTTCAGGATCTTGACGGTGCACTCGCTGTACTGGAGGCAATGCGGGCAGATGACGGCGATCTCATCGGCCCGAAACGCGTGACGGCGGCGCGAAACGCGCCACCTGTTGAAGGATATCAGGCCCTCCTCGATGAACGAGCCGCGCGGATCGTCCCCTTTTTTCCTCTGTGAGTGGCCATCATGCGCCGAATGTGTCGCCATGCCGTATCCCGTGTCCGTTGATGAATTCACCAGCCGTCATCTCTTTTTTTCCGGGCAGCTGCAGCCGCGTTACGGCGAGGACGCCCTCGCCAGCCGCGACAGCGATCCCGTCCTTCCCCGCTCTCACGACCGTCCCCGGGGCGAAGGAGGCCTGTTCCGAGAGCGCTTCCGCCTGAAGGATCTTTACCGTCTGCGCCGCCCCGCGCAGCGTCATGACCGCATGCGCGCACGGCTTCGGGCAGAGCGCCCTGATCAGGCACGCTATAACCCGCGCGGGATCGGACCATTTCACGAACGTCTCTTCGCGCGAGAATTTTCGCGCGTACGTCGACATGGACTCGTCCTGCGGCGTCCGCCCATAACTCCCCGTCTCTATCATATCCATCGCCCGGACCAAAAGCCGCGCGCCCGTCTCGGCGAGCCGGCCGCTGAGCGTCCCGTACGTATCGTCGGGCCGGATCGCGGTCTCTTCCTGCAGGACGATGTCCCCGGCGTCGAGCCGCTCGGTTATGAACATGATCGTATTGCCCGTCCGATCGCACCCCGAGGCGACCGCGCGCTGGATAGGCGCGGCCCCCCGCAGCCCCGGCAGCAGCGATGCGTGCAGATTGATCGCGCCGATGCGGGGCAGGTCGAGAAGCGCTCTGCTCAGTATTTTTCCGAACGATACCACGACAAAGATGTCGGGCTCGAGATCGGCCAGCCGCCGCAGGGCGTCCGGGGCGTTCACGTCGTCGAACTGGAATACCGGCAGCCCTCGCGAGAGCGCCGCCGTCTTTACCGCGCTGGGCACGACGCGGAGATGACGCCCCTGCGGCTTGTCCTTTCCCGTGACGACGCCGCAGATCGCGTGCCGCGACGCGGCGATCTCGAGCAGGCTGGCGCGTGAGAATTCGGGCGTGCCGAAAAAAACGGTCTTCATTCGAAAAAGTTCCAGTCGTCCTTCGTCCTGTCCTCATGCACGCGGCGCGGGCGCGGCATGCATGAGGTTATCGCGCCGAGAAGAAAAGCGACATAGGTGAAGAGATACAGGATGTCGGAGTACGGAAGATCGAGGCCGAGCACCGTTACTGCGACCATCAGCATTGCGACCGGCGTCAGCGCATAGACGCAGACATTAAAAACCTTTTCATACGCTATCCCCGCCTCTTTCAGCGTCTTATTGGAAAAGAATATCACGAAGCCGAAGAACGCGGCCTGGATCAATTTCGACAGCATAAAATAGAGCAAATAGAGCACAGGGAACACGACCGACCCGACGGCGACGAACGTCTTCTTCCATTTCTCTATCCGCGCCCCGTCAATGACGAACTGTTTCACCTTCGAAAGCTCGAGGACGCCGCGGTCGATCACGTCTGACTTGACCAATGTCGCCGAGAATGCGGCCCCCAGAATGAACAGGTCTATATTGTTCAGGCGGTATTCCTTCTGCTTCAGCGCGTTCATGCGCAGCTGCAGCGTCTCCTTACCGAGAAGCAGGCCCATAGCGTATTTCGGGTCAAGGCTCGGCTGCGCTACCGTCGTATCTATGACGATCGCCGACGTGCCGTCCTCGAGGACGAACGGCTGCGGGACGGCGACCTTGACGGCGCCGTCATGTATCGCGACGACCGGTATGCTGCGCGCCGCCCATACGGCAAAATCTTCGACGTCCCGCGCGAGGGTAAAGTGATAACGCGCGCCGACGCAGGCGGCGACAATGAACGACAGAAGGACGAAATATCTGATGCTCACGCCGAGCGGCTGCGCCATGACGGACCTGTAGAAATCAAAGCTCGTCGCGCTGCTCCAGATGCTGCGGAACAGCCCGTTCCCTTTCTTGTGCATGGCCTGTCTCATTCTTTCCTCAGCCGGTAGTCGGTCGAGCTGATCTTTTTCAGTTTTGCGCGGAGCAACGCCCGTTTGATAGGGTTTAGCCGGTCGATGAACAGTATCCCGTCAAGGTGGTCGATCTCGTGCTGCATGACGCGGCTGGGAAGGTCTTCGTACGAGACGACCGCCTCTTTGCCGTCGAGCGTCATGGCCTTGACCGTCACGCGCTTATGGCGGACCACGTCGCCGCTGATCTTCGGGATGCTCAGGCACCCCTCTTCCGACGCCACCTCTCCGCTTTTCTCGATTATCTCGGGGTTGACGTATGCGACCGGGCCAAGGCCGAGGTCGGCGACCTCGAAGACGATCATCCGGATCGAAACGCCCACCTGCGGG
>ERZ795055.3828-NODE-3828-length-10800-cov-4.709074_pt1 | contig 10800 bp, 9 predicted proteins | sample MGYA00375139_ERZ795055 | MGnify/ENA primary metagenome ERZ795055 (study PRJEB30184, sample SAMN05720283) | anaerobic digester metagenome | isolation source: active sludge of municipal wastewater-treating anaerobic digesters | place: USA | collected 2015-01-23 ...
CATGAATATCGTAATAATCATCATTCTCCCATCCGGTCACCTGGGCCCCCTGCTGATACTCAAACCCGATCGCAACATTGCCGGGAAGGACAACATCCACGTTGCCGAACCCGATGAGGTCGCGCTTGGTACCAAACCCGTAAACGCCTGTCGAGCGGGCGTCGGTCGAACGGACACCCCCGGACAAAAGAACGGGCAGGGGAAGCTGCGGGATGAGCTTCGTGGCCACGACGTAATAATCATAGCCTTGATCATCCACATCGCCCGAGACCGCGTAATTTGTATCCTTGTAGATCGCGCCCACCGCTACGGCGGGAACCCACTGAGTGTCCCCCTGGTTCTCCTTCACTAATAGGCCCTTCACGCCGATATTGTTCTTATGGATATTATCGGCCCCGCTCTGCGCGATCGTTTCATTTCCATACGAAAGCTCAACGCGGTCGAAAAAGGTCGTTGCCACGCTCTGGGTCGTCCAATCCGCATTCACATCATTGAGGCGGATCCGCCAGATGCCAAACTGAGGCTTGTTCACCACATCCTTAATGGAACTCGTCCCCTCCGACTTCTCTGTTTTCTCAAACGGCGTTCCGGCGGTGTAGGCCAGAGGATTGAAGGCGACCCCTCCAACCCCTTCAACGTTGTTTAACGGCAGACCGGCGTGCACCGCGCCCTCTGTGACCAGAAGAAAAATCCCCGCAATAACCGATTGAATTGTACTCGTGTTCTTCATGTTCCCACCCTTTCAAGTTTAAGCGCAGGACTGATCCAGTGGTCTGGTGATGCCTTGCAAATTTCCTGTTTTCTCGTCTTAAAAACGCTGCCGGAAAACCGGTCAGCGGCGAAACCAATCAAATTCTTTAGATCCCACCTCCTTCCTGAACGATCCAGACGTCATCAAAGCGGCTCTTTTGAGAGACCTCGATCTGGACGATCTTTGAATTGTGAATGATGATCGTGACTGTCCCAAAACTGACCCCGTGGATCGAATCGCTGATGTCCTTGATGATTGCGTCATTCACAATGTTCTTTGAATTCTGATTTAAGCCCATGTTCTCCTCCTGAATTTATAAATAAAAAACCCACTGCCTTTGGTGTCTCTTTCTTGGCAGTGGGTTGTCCCGTCGCGCCTACTGATTGAATGATGTGTTACACAGGCGGACCTCCACCACCTCGAAGGCGGCACACCGCCAAACAACACATCATCATAGGAATACTACTAAAAAGCCTGTTCATTTTTTGTTCTTCCTTAAATAGAATATGTCAGCACCTGCTGACGCGAATTTATTTTTAAAACCAGATCTTCAAAGGTGATGTTATCAATAATGTCCGCGGTGGCCTCAAACACCCTCTGAAAAATATCTCTAAAAACACACTTCCTCAGATCCTCGCAGTTGGCATACCCTTCGTTCACACATGCGATCGGTTCGATCGGCCCTTCGATCAGCCGGATCACGTCGCCTACGGCTATCTGCGCGGGCGCTTTTGATAACAAATACCCGCCTTCAACACCGCGCCGGCTCCGGATAATCCCGCCTTTTTTTAAATCCAAAAGGATCTGTTCCAAAAATTTGACCGGGGCATCTATACGCTTAGCCATTTCACTGCTTGCCACCAATTCCTGCTCATAATGAAGGGCCAGATCTAAAACAGCCTTCAATGCATAATCGCCTTTATGCGTAATTTTCATGCGCCCTCAACCTCTATAATTCCTATTGGTTTACTCAAGTATAAAACATAAATTAAATTTGTCAAGAAAATTTTTTTAGCAAATTTTATTTTGTGAAAGCCGGCGTCCGCTGTGAGGCTTCTTCCTTGACTAAAGTCGCCTTATTCACGAACTTGGGACTCTTCTGATTTTTGATGCAACAAGAGAAACGGTGTTAGTAAGCGTTATATAATAACTGCCAAACGGACCTTTTTTACTTTCTTCTCTGATGATAAAACCCAATGGCTGCTCAAAGTTCCGAATCATTTCGTTACGCACTGCGGCAATTATCTCTATTGCTTCTTCCATTCTTAGAGTTCCTTTTTTATCGCATTCCTACTAAACCGTCCCCGATCCGGTGGAAGTTTTCATTTCCAGGTGAGAAATCTTATTTTATGGAAGCCGGACTCGGTCGCCCGTAAATCCACTCGACTTCAGTCGACTTGACCCAAATAAAAAAAGCCCACATAAAGCTGACATTTTTTATCTGGGGTGGGCAGATCTTTCTGAATGAATCTAAGGAAATCCGCACAACACCCCAGCTTCCCTAAACACAAAATCCCCGCCTGAATCCGGGCGGGGATTTTATTTTGTGGAAGCTGGGGTGGCTGACGGGATTTGAATGGTTGCCGCGGAGCGTCAACCATTTCCTCACCCGGCTTCTATAAGCCGAATTCGGTCACCCGCCGCCTTCTCCTGCCACTTCAATTGGTCAAACCGTACCAAATATAAAAGCGCCCTCGTTTGAGGGCGCTTTATATTTGGGGTGGCTGACGGGATTTGAACCCGCGACACCAAGAGCCACAATCTTGTGCGCTACCACTGCGCTACAGCCACCATAAATTCAAATTGAGCCCCTATTTTAACAAAATTCCTTCAAACAGCAAGTTTTTGTTTTTGACCTGTTTATTTGCCTTTCACGGCGGCCCCGCTGAAAATTTCAAACGGTTTTAATGCCACCGGCTCTTCACTTTTTTCAAAAGGCGGGACATTAAGGTTTATCGCGCCGGAAAGATTGATCGTGCTCAACTGCGGATCATCCAGCTTGGTCGAAAAATCAAACTGAAAGGTCTGCTCGCCCTTCGCCAAGCTCAAGACCCCCACCGCCAGCCCCCCCGCGAAATCGCCCCCGGCCTTCTGGATATCCGCTTTTTCAACCTGGTCCAGCCGGGAGGCATCCCACTGCGCGGATCCGGCGACTTTTAGGTCATTGTTCTCCGATTTCGCGTCGATCTGGATACGCGAAAACTGCCTGTCATCCACAAAATCAACTTTGCTGCTTAAGCTCCTCTTAGGCCAGTTGACCCACCCCTCAGAAGTAAAGACCCCCCGATCGAACAGTCCGAACCCTTTTTGTATAAAAGCCTTCACGTCAAACTTGACCCGCTGGTCCAGCAAAGGGTAGGAAACATCCAGCGCCTTGAGCTGGATCTGGTCAAAAAAATACCGCTCAGACGGGTTCTTCGAAAAATTAAGGATCTCGACCTCTCCGTCTTTTACTTCAAAATACTCAATGCGCATCCCTTCAAAGAACGGAGCCTCCGAGCTCGATCCTTCCCGAAGGGATTTTTCTCTCTGGGCCAGATACGCCCCCCCAAACTGGAATTTTTTATGTTCATCATAAACCCCGGTAAAGACCGGATGCTTGAGCACAAGCTTCTGGATCACCAGGCGTTTATCAAAAACGAACGGCATCCCCACCTGCAGTTGCACGTCTTCGGCCTTGATAAAGTTCTGGATCTGAAGATTCTTGAACCTTAATCCCAGCGGAAGAAGAAAACGGATCTCACCGATGGTCGCCGGCTGCTGAAAAAAAATGGAGAACCGTTTTTCAATAAAAAGCTTCCCGCCGGCCTGAACATAATAGTAGCAGATCACGACGAAAAGAATGAAAACGATTCCAAGCCACATCAGGACATATCGGAGGTATCTGAGCATAAATGAACCACGGCGCAGAAAAGAACACAACCCTTGTTCCACCGGCCTTTTCTAAAATTTGGTGACCCAGGGACGACTCGAACGTCCGACCCACAGCTTAGAAGGCTGTTGCTCTATCCACCTGAGCTACTGGGCCACTGTTGAATTTCCGGAAATCCTTATAAAATTCTTCAAAAAGAACGGCCCTGGATCCTGAATATGGGATGGATCGGGCCTGTTCACAGTAATTATATAATACCTATTTTCATTATAATGTAAAGCTTCAAGACAATATTTCAGAACGCCGCCTGCCGATTTAAGAGAAGTTGTCCCGCAGCAGCTGTTTTGCCTTTAAATTTTAAACCATTGATAATAAAGGGCTTTCCTTTCAAACACTTCGCGGGCCGGCGCACTTTTATCTTGTCGCCTCCCGGAGGATACAGTACAATACTGCTTGTTCAAAAATTTCAAACGACACCTCTTTTGCCAAATGAAAAATTTATCTATTGTCATCCCCGTCTTTAACGAAGCCGCTTCCCTGAAAGAACTGCTCTGCCGCACAACAGCCGCCTGCGAACCTTACTCCCCTTATGAGATCATCTGCGTGGATGACGGCTCTTGGGACGGCTCGTTCGAGCTTCTGCTGGAATTAAAAAAAAATTATGAGCACCTCGTCATCGTGCGCCTGCAAAAAAATTCCGGACAGTCCGCGGCTCTGACAGCGGGGTTTAAAACCGCGCACGGATCGACCATCGTCATGATGGATGCCGACCTTCAGAACCCTCCGGAAGCCATCCCCACGCTTTTGGAGAACATGGACGGATTTGACGCGGTCGTCGGATGGCGGAAAGACCGCAAAGACTCCTTTTTGAAACGCGCTGGCAGCCGGATCGGAAACAGCCTCCGCCGGATGATCCTGCGCGACCCTTTCCATGACAACGCCTGTTCACTGAAGGCGTTCAAAAGCGCAGTGGCCGCTGACCTGGTGAAATTCAACCATATGATCTTTTTTCTACCGGACCTGATCGAGATCGCCGGCTACCGGATCAAAGAGGTCCCCGTCCCTCATGAACACAGAAAGCACGGCCGTTCAAAATACAGAACGTTCTCTCTATCCGGGATCTCTTCTTTTTGGGACACCCTCTTTGTGAAAGCCCTTAAAAAAAGAAAACTAACCTATACCGTCGAACGGATCATTGCATGAGGCTTTCCAGGACCATTTTTAAAACACCCCCTATTCCATTATCGGCCGCGATCCTGTCGGCGGCAGCCGCATTCGGCATCCTGCTGCGGTTTCTCTATGCCCGCCATATCGCTCTTGACCCGGCCTTGAACCTTTCTCTGCCGGGGACGGACCCGTTTCTGTTCGACATGCTGGCAAAAAACCTCGCCTCAGCGGACCCTCTGCCGATCCAGTCGCCGCTCAACCCCGTCACCGCGCATTTCATCGGCATCATCTACCGATTATTCGGGGCCCATCCGCTCCCTCTTTATCTGATATTCGCCGCCCTCGGAGCGATCAGCGCCTTCGCCCTGGCAGTGACAGGCTCGCTGCTTTTTGGATGGCCGTCCGGAGCCCTGGCCGGGGTCGCCCTCCTCTACTACCGCATGAACTTTTTTTATGACGCGGTCATCGATGGGACCGCTTTATCGCAATTTTTGATGATCATGTCCTTATTTTTCTTTATCCTGTATGCCAAAAGGGAACGAACAGCGTCCTACGCGCTCTTCCTCATCTTTTCGCTCGCGCTGTGCCTGTCGAGGAGCTTTTACTGGCTCCTGATCATTCCGGCCATCATTGTTTGCCTGGCACGTTTCAAGCAGTGGAAAAAAACTTCCCTGATCACCATAAACTGCTGCTTTGCGCTGCTGGCGGCGCTCGGCTTTCAGCAGATGCGCAGTGCCGACGGATACGCGCATAAGTTCGGCGTCCATTTTTATATCGGAAATCGCGCTGGAGCCAGCGGCCTCATGGAAGAGATCCCCGGCATCGCGTCCACCTCGGAAGGTTTCGCGCGGGACGCCATCCTCAAGGCCCATGAAGAATCCGGCGCGACCGGTAAGCTGAATTTCTACTGGATCAGAAAAACATTCCAGTCTTACCGCGGACAGCCTCTGGCATGGGCCTTCCTCACACTCAAAAAGCTGTCTTATCTGGTGAACAATTACGAACCGCATAATATTTCAAGCGTTTATTTTTATGAAAAACATAGCCCGCTCAAGCGCCTCCCCCGGCTGGATTTTTCGGTCCTGTTCTCTCTTGCCGCCGGCGGGATCACCATGGCCTTTGCTCAAAAACACAAAAGCGGACGGATCCTTCTTATCCCGACGGTGTTCTTAACGATCATGGCCCTTTCGGTCTTTATCTGTTCGCGTTACCGCATGCCGCTCATTCCTTTTCTCTGTCTCTACGCCGGCTTCGCAGCGGAACGGGTGGCCTTCTTTTTGAAGAGCAACCGGCGCGCGGCCCTGGCGGCCCTTATCCTGATCATGATTTCGGCTGCGCTTTTGAGCAGACACCCGGTCGAGGCGTTACAAAAAAAGGATGACATTTCCTTTTGGGAAATGGAGAGCCTGAAAGCCTGGGAATACCGCGCCGCGGCCAATGGCCTGCGCGAACAATTCCTGTCCTGGGACAGGCTTGAACCAGGACAAAGGATCCTTCTCACCCAAAAGCTGGAACAGCACATGATGCCTTTTGAATTCACGAAAAGCTACGCGCTCGCCTTGCCGCTGGCGCAGAACGATGCAGCGGCCAGAGATCTTCTTTTGTCTTCACGGGCGCGTTTTGAGGAACGGTGCTTTAATTTTCAACGGGCATTTGAGATCTGGCGGGAGCTTGAGCGCTCCCCCGCGCTGGCGGCACAAGCCCTGGAAAAAACAAAGGAATTGACGATCATCGGACCGCTGCTGGACAAAAATTTCATAAAAAAATAATGGCGGTTTTTGAGGCCATGCTATAGTAAAGAAGTGCGGTTGACATTTCTTTTTTTAAAAAATATACTTAACTAAAGAGGGCTTTCTTATGAATCAACGAGGTTTCACACTTCTGGAATTGATCATCGTGATCGTCATTGTGGGTGTCTTGGCCAGCCTGGCCCTTCCGCGGCTATTTGCAGCGGTGGAAGATTCCCGCCTGGCTGAAGCCTGGTCAACGATTTCTTCCATCCGCTCCGCGATGGAGCGGTATTATCTGATGAATAATGGATCATACGCCGGCATCTCCGTTGGCGGGCAATATGGGGAAGGCACCTGCGGCAGTTCGGACTGGTCTCCCTTGGGAATGTCGGATCCGGCGTGTTCGCCCAACGCTCATTTCAGTTATCAGGTCGTCGGTCAAACAGACGGCGCGTCAAGCAATTATTACATCTATGTTTCCCGCAACACCCGGGACTGCCCGACCTGCGAGCAATGGGACAAACTCCTGATCTATTACCGGGACACCGGCATTACGACCTGCGGTTACGGAAGATACGTCGGCCGTTATCCGTCCTGCACATAAACCAGGGATTGTTTGACAGGCGCTTTTTATCGTAAAAAGCGCCTTTTTTATTTTACGATCTCGTCTTCTTCCAAGGCGGACGTGATGCCATAACGTCCCGGAGCGATGATATCATGAGGATCAAGCGCCCTTTTCAAGGTCTTCAAGACTCTTTTCTTGCCGGAGTCCCCGTAGGTAAGCTGCGCCATGTTCAACACGGAAGAGCGGTAAAGTTCGATCCCCTCTCTTCTAAAGCCGTTCTTCAATTCTTCATACAGCTCGTGGGCCTTGCGCACAGCCGCTTCATCGCGGCGGTTAAAATGGATGCTGAAGATCCCGACTACCTGGCCCGGCCGGATCTGGGTGATCGTCACCGGCATTTCAAACTGATAGCGATCGAATTTTTCGGACGCAAAATCGATCATCCGCCGGACCTTCTGCCCTTCGGCCGGCAACGTGGGAGCGAACCAGATCAAACCGATATCCTCTGTCTCCTGCACCCGCCAGCCCATACGCCGCGTCATGTGGTCGGTCGGGATCCCTTCCATCATCCCGTGCAGTTCCTTATAGGCAATGAGATGCCCAGAAAGCTTTTTGAATGACGATGAAAACCGTTTAAACGGCGACCGGCAGATTTTCTGTAATTGATCGATCCGGGCATCATCGAAAAATTCCACGCGCCCGATCCCGTCAAAAGCGGCCCTGATCAGCTTTTTCTGGGCCGCCAGTTCCAGCCTTGACCCATAAAGCCCGCCCATCACACTCCAGCGTCCGGCCTTGACGACGGGCGTTTGCAAAAGTTTTGCCGCCTGATCATTGTTCATCAACTGGTCCTTGAACTCCTCCGGGCAGGGGTTGAGGATCATATAGGAACGCAAAGCGTTAACAACGTGTGAAAGGTTCAGAAGCACTCCCTGCAGGGCCAGGACATTGAGAAGATCGATCACCTTCTCAAGGTTCTGGTCTTTATCGACGCTGACCACGAACGATTCAAAACTCTCGGGCTTGGGCACCAGCGAAACGCGCATCGCGGTCACGATCCCGAAATTGGACTGGACGGCCATGCCGCTTAAGTCCGGCCCCAACCCGGGAAATGCGCCGGTCTTAAGGATCTGGCCATTACCCAGGACCATTTCCACGTCGGTAAAATGCGCCCGGCGATTGCCTTTGGGAGTATGCCCAAAGCCGCCTTCCAGGGTGTTTCCGATGATGCTGGATTCAAGGCCGGCACCGGTAGTATCCATCCAGAAGGGGGCGTTCTTTTCGATCAAAAAATCATAAAGCTGCTTTTGAGAAACACCAGGCTCGATGACCACATAACCGTGGCGTTCGTTGAACTCGCGGATCGCGCTCATGCGTTCCAAACTCACCAACATAACGCCGTTGACCGGAGGAACGCAGCCGCCGTAACCGAAATTCTGCCCCCGGCTGAACGGATATAATGGGACCTTGTGCTGATTGGCCTTTCGGACGATGTCGCGGACCTCTTCCAGCATCGATGGATACAAACACCCGTAAACATCCCGTTGTATCCCCAAGGTGTTGGACAAAAGCCCGTCGATCTTTTCCCGGTCGCGGCAAACACGCGTTTCTCCCAGGAGGCTGATCATGTCTTCAAAAAATAGATCCAATGAATCGCTCACGTCCCTCTCCTTTGTTTAAGACGCTACGCCCCTATTATAAAGGAGGGCCGCCTTTTTCGGAAATAAAAAGGGCCTCTCTTGCGCCCGTAACGCAACCGGGGATCGTCTCCAGGCCAAAAACCATTCCGTCCAAAGGGTTCCTCGCCGACCAGTGATCCGGGCCGCGTTACTTTTCACGCTGAAAGACCTCTGAAACAAGCCTTAACAACTTTAACGAGTCTCTCGCCAGTTCTCCATTCTTGATATCCCACAACCGCTCAACGTTGCTATCAATGTCATTAGGCCTGTTGTTGAACTCACCGGAATATAAAAAGGCTCCCAGAAAATTAAAATAAACTGAAAAAAATAACAGCCCATAGAATATGGCCTTTAAAAAAATGCGGTCGGCAATAAAATCCTCCCAGCAAAGAGACACAAAAATGATCAGCATGGGGATCGTCTCGATCAACAATCTGTATCCAAAACAATGGCCTCCCCACCACGAGGCCCACAACGCGCATACCCCGATCAACAGAATGACCGCGGCGGCCATGTATCGATAAACAGGCTCCGCGTCCTTCTTGATCGTCAGCCAGATGAGATAGAAAACGCTGAAGATCAACACCGGGCTGAACACAAACAACCCCCGGTTGGGGCTTATTAACAGCCCGGCCAATCCAAGCCAGAAATCATCGGTCACTCGAAAACGCTGGCCCTGTCCCAGCAAAAAAACATTACCCAAATACGCCCAAGAATACCAGCACAAAAGCGCTATCGGCACCACTAAGCACGCCAGATACCATTTGAATTTTTCCCGACGGTGCTTAAAGACGTAAAGCGTCATCGGCAAAACCAGCATGGCATTCGTCGGCCTGTTAAAGACGGCCATCCCAAAAAAGAAACCAGCATAAAGCAGAAGATTTCCTTTTTTGCAGAACAATAAAAATAAGGCAGAAGTAATAAATAACAGGGACGGACCATGCTGCCAGATCCCCCGGCACGCGACGCTCCACACGCATGTGGCGAAGGCGTACACCAACGAAAAAAAGACCGCCGTGCTTTGCCTCCTGCAAACCTTCGTCAAGCAGAGGAACATGAACACCACCGAGGCCGATGAGATCAGCAGAGACGACAGTAAAGACAATAAACGGACATTCTTGAGCAGATCGACACCGAAAACATGCGCAACAAAAAAAACCGGCAGGTTCAATAAGCCCGGAATGACCGGGTAGGCGGAAACGATCCTGCCTTTTACATTGACGTAATAATACGGCACGGCGTCTTTGTCCGTCACAAAATCGTCAAAATAAAAACTCTGTCCCTGAATGATCGCTACCGGCAAGAGCTCATTGGGCACAAGGTCTCCGCTCCCGACATATCTGAGCCCGATCCCGAAAACACCGAGAACGAACAAGAACAAAAAAGCCGAAAGGAACATTGTATTGCGCCCCATGCACCCATCCTTTTTCATAAAGCCGGGTCTTCACCGCGCCCGCCCCTATTATAAAGGAGGGCCGTCTTTTTCGGAAACAAAAAGGGCCTCTCTCGCGCCTTTAGAACAAAACGCTCATGCCCGCCCGAAACGTTCTTTCCGGCGCCGGATAATAGTCCTTCACAAAACTGCCGACCGCCTTGCTGACATAGGAATAATATTGTTCCCCCAGCACGTTGTCTACGGCCAGATAGACCTGATAGTCCAGCCGGCGGTAAGATAGCTTGGTGTCCATTACGATATGGGACTTCACTTTCGCCGTCTCATTAAGCGTGTCATTAATGGCAAAACGTGATCCCGTGTAGCGCCCGGAAATCGAAAAGTCATAATGGTCCCAAAAACCGAACGATGTCCCGGCTGTCCACTGGTTTTCCGGGACCATGGGGATGAGCTTACCGTCATTGGGCCCATCAAAGAATTCCGGCCGCTGATAGACATAACTGCTGAAAAGCTCCCAGCGGTTGAGAACGTCCACCTCAACGATCTTCAAAAGATTTGTCCGCTGCTCACATTCCACCCCCAGCCTCCGGGTCGTGTCATAGTTGCTGTTCGACCCGAAAAATCCGGACTTGGGATCAAAAAA